>Ga0209254_10001596_pt1 | contig 20419 bp, 20 predicted proteins | sample FrelakmetDIP11DI_FD_187148 | JGI IMG/M metagenome (GOLD analysis project Ga0209254, IMG submission 187148) | Freshwater lake sediment microbial communities from the University of Notre Dame, USA, for methane emissions studies - DIP11 DI (SPAdes)... | ecosystem: Environmental > Aquatic >...
AAGGAGTTCGGAATTCTTAAAACCATTGGCGCCATGCCGTGGGATATATTTACGCTGGTATGGATCGAGACCCTGATACTTTGCACGACCGGAGGCATCCTCGGGATTGTCCTGGCGCTGCTCCTCTCACGGGTAGCGGACATAGTTATACGTCAGATACTGCCATACGCTCCGAGCGGAGGCCTTGTTGTAATCAACCTGAAACTTATCCTCATTACCCTGTCTATAATCCTGTGTATCGGGCTTCTGAGCGGCCTCTATCCCGCATGGAAGGCGGGAAGGGTCAGGCCGCTGGAAGCGATAAGGAGCGATGTCTGAAGATGACTGATAATCGTATATCGATAGATGCGAGAAACCTGACAAAGGTCTATTCCCGGGGAAACGAAGAAGTGCTCTCGGTAAATGATGTTTCCCTGCAGATTAATAAAGGCGACTTTGTCTCAATCATCGGACCTTCAGGGTCCGGCAAAACCACACTGATCAACCTTCTGGGCTGTCTCGATAACCCGACCTCAGGTGAACTATACCTGGGAGGCCGGCCGATCTTTGACACTGATAGGCGTCTTTCCGAGCGTGAACTGACAGGGATCAGGAGAGAGGTTTTCGGATATATTTTCCAGAATTTCTACCTTATCCCAACCTTGACTGTCATGGAAAACATTATGCTGCCCCTGACCTTTTATCGCAAGGCGGGCTCGGAGAATGAGGTGGACAAACTCATGAAACTCCTCGGGATAGACTACCGGAAGAACCACCTTCCTGGCCAGATATCAGGCGGAGAGATGCAGAGGGTTGCAATAGCCAGGGCAATGGTGAATATGCCTGAAATACTTATGGCCGATGAACCGACAGGCAACCTCGATACGAAACGGTCCGCGGAAATTGTCCAGGTTCTCAAAGATCTCAGTCGGCGTACGGGACTAACCATAATCATGGTTACACACAACGTGAAGCTTGCCGGACAGGCAGGACGTTTGTTCCAGATGAGTGACGGCAGGATTGATGAGATTGATCCCCAACAGAATACTGACCCGGACTGAAATTATTCCCTCCATCCGAAAGCGGCTCGTTCTCACAATGGTATCTGCTTTTATAATGAAGACTATCCAATGTACTGAGCACCCAATGAAAGTTGTTCGAGATGCAGCCTTGATGAAGTCTCGAATGGCCACATTCTGAGACTCAGCAATAGTTCGAATGGAAATCATCGTTTCCTCTCATGTCTCAAGAATGCGCATAAGCAGGTGAACAGCGCAGAATCATATTCTCACAGAACTCTCTGAAAGCGAATTTATCATATTTGCTTGGTTACCTTTGAGGTAATCATAAAAGATCCAGATCTGCAGGGGCATCCGGTGGATATCGCCGTGGCCGACCGATGGGGCAGGCCGCTTGCAGAGATCGATAGGCCTGTCGCTACCATAGAAAACTTTCTTGCGGCGATTGCTTTGTATCACGAGCTACGGTGGGTAACAATAAGAAAAAAGAGATACCCGCCGGTCTCTGCCGCAATGATGTTCATTTGTCCATACGTGCTGAATCATCTCTCGTCCCCTTGTCAATCCTTGTTCTGCAAAGATATAATACACGTCATGCGTGTTCCCTATACATGGCTCAAGGAGTTCATAGAATTCAGCAATCCGCCTGAAGACGTTGCCGACAGGCTCACGATGACAGGGCTTGAGGTTGAAGGAGCAGAGTCTGTTGAAGGCGACACTATTTTTGAAGTGAATGTCACACCGAACAGGCCGGATTGTCTGAGTATATTGGGTATAGCGAGAGAATTAGCAGCAGGCTTGAAGAGCCCCCTGAAAATTCCGCCTTGTGAATTGCAAGGCGCACAGCCTGTTTCTGAATATTCGGTAGAGATTTTGGATCCCGACCTCTGTAACCGATATACAGGAAGGGTTCTAACCGGTGTCAGGATCAGTGCTTCGCCTGAATGGATGCAAAAACGGCTTGAAAAATGCGGTATCCGTTCGATCAATAATATTGTTGATATCACAAACTATGTGCTTCTGGAGTTCGGCCATCCCCTCCATGCATTTGATGCTGACTTGCTCGCTGGGAAAAAAGTGCGGGTTGGTTCTCCGGATACCATACAAGGACTGTTGCAACAAACAAAAATGCATACCCTCGATGGTACAGAACGCGAGATCCCTCATGACTCACTATTGATATGGGATTCAGAAAAGCCGATCGCTGTTGCGGGAGTCATGGGTGGTATGAATACGGAGGTGACTGATAGGACAAACAATGTCTTTCTCGAAAGCGCCTATTTTGATCCGGTTTCAATACGGAAGACATCAAAAAAACTTGGTCTGACCAGTGAATCTTCCTACCGGTTCGAAAGAGGGACGGATATCGAATTCCTTGAAAATGCCTTAGATCGTGCTGCACGATTAATGCAAGAAGTTGCAGGCGGGACAGTCCATGCCATCATAGATGAGTATCCGGTTAAATATGTACCTGAACCGATTGCAGTCCGGCATGAAAGGATTAACAGGATCCTGGGCACAAGACTCACCCATACCGATATGATCGAAATTCTGAAGAGACTGGGCATAGTCTCAGAAGAGAAGGGTGAGGAGATTGTCATATGCCCACCTGCATACAGACGCGATATGAGCAGAGAAATTGACGTGGCTGAAGAGATAGCACGGATATACGGCTATGACAGGATTCTCACAACAGTGCCCAGAAGTTCTCTTTCATCAGGCCGATTGAGCAAAAGAGCACTCCATATCCAGAGAATCCGTGAAACGATGAGAAAAGCAGGTCTTACCGAAGTTATCAATTACAGTTTTATGAACATGCCGAGTCTTGACACCGTGGGTATTCCCGATTCCGACAAGCGGCGGAATGTAGTTGCCATCAGCAATCCCCTCAGTCAGGATGCATGTCTTTTGCGAACGACCCTGGCTCCTGCCCTGATCTCAAATCTGCAATACAATCTTGACAAAGGGTTGAAGGAGATACGTTTCTTCGAGATATCCAGAATCTTTGAAAACACCGGGCAACCACTTCCCTCTGAGGAATTAAGACTTGGAGGGATATGGTATAAGGAGAAATCTCCTGCACTCTGGAAAGAGGATGCAGCCGGTTTCTATGTCGTAAAAGGCGCATTGGAAGCACTCTTCGGAGAATTAAAAGTAAGCACGTATTCATTTATACCTTCTTCAGAGCCATTTTTACGCATAGGGCGATCAGCTGATATCGTTGTCTCAGGTTCGCGGGTTGGGTATATAGGCGTGCTCGGTCCTGACGTTGTAGCAAAACTTGATTTAAAAAAGCAAAAGCCGGAAGTTGTTCTTTTTGAACTCACCCTTGATCTGCTTTTGACATCTGTACCTGATTCGATACAATTCAGCCCTGTTGCGAAATATCCTTCAGTTGAACGCGATATTGCTATTGTGCTTGATGAAACGATTCCGTCCTCCCGTGTTCAGGATATAATCAGAACTTTCCCCACAGAACTGATCGAGGAGGTTTCGGTATTTGATTATTTCAAGGGAGGCAATATCCCTGAGGGCAAGAAAAGTCTCGCATTCAATATCATCTACAGAGCTCAAGACAGAACCCTCACGGACGAAGAGGTTGAAATGCTCCATTCTGCTCTCGTGAAACACCTTCTTGAAAAGACAGGGGGGGAACTGAGGACATAATTTTTTCTAACCAGTAACAGAGGTTCCCGAATACCTTCCCCATCCGTTCCCATTGTTTTTTTGATTCCCTCCATAGTTTTTACCGTATCAATCACAATTAAACATCGTATCCATCTTTTTATGAACGTTGCGTTTCCCCTACTCAGGTAGGGTTGACTGGTCCAGTAGAAACTCCAAAATAACAGTAAAGGGAATGATACTTATGATCCATCGAATAACCCTATCAATATTTTTGTGACTGCGGTCACAGTATTGTGGTCTGTATTCCCATATTTTTATTAAGGACGACCAAGATTTCATTGAGAAAATCGCATTGTTTTCAACGAGGCTGAGTTTCATTGGATCACTCTTGTATATGGGAAAGAAAGGAGAAGGCGAACGAACAATTATTAGTGAAAATTTCTATCGAATAAGAAAGGAGGAGCAAATGTGCAAGAAGAAACTATTCGCATTAGGAGTCATTGTATTTTCCGTACTTTTCCTTATCAGCGCAGTATCTTTTGCCGATGAATTGACCGACGTTCAGTCAGCCATCAAGGCAAAAGGCGCCAAATGGACTGCCGGAGAAACATCCATGATGAAGCTTTCAAAGGAGGAGAGGAAGAAGCGGGTCGGACTGATTCTGGAATTCTCTCCAGAGAATGAGATGAGTTTCGCTTCTGAGGAACCGGTTACCGCGGTGCCGGCCAGTCTCGACTGGAGAAATAACGGCGGGGACTTTGTTACCCCTGTGAGAAACCAGGCAAGCTGCGGCAGTTGCTGGGCCTTTGCTACGACTGCTGCTGCCGAATCCGCATGGCTGATTGCGCAGAACTGGTCAGGTATGGATTTAAATCTGGCAGAGCAGATACTCGTTTCCTGCAGCGGGGCGGGAGACTGTGGTGGCGGCTATATTGGTTCCTCTTCCAGTTATATCAGAGATCCCGGATTGCCTGAAGAGATTTGTTTTCCTTACAGGGCACTGGACTGTAATCCTCCTCCTCCTCAAGATCCCAATGCATTATGCTGCACCCAGGCATGCCCGGAGTGGACGAACGACACGTACAAAATTGACAGCTATTCCGGGGTGACTGCTACCGTCGACTCAATAAAGAATGCTCTCAATACGAATGGGCCTTTAGTGACAACGATGGCGGTTTATAATGATTTCTTTTCATATACTGGCGGCGTCTATACACATGTTACCGGCAGCCTGGCAGGGTATCACGCTGTATTAATTATCGGATATGACGATCCGGGGCACTTTTTTATCGTCAAGAACAGCTGGGGCAGCGGATGGGGCAGTATAGCAGGATTAGGGATCGAGAAAGGGTATTTCATGATTGACTATTCACAAATGACAAGTGATGTGTCTTTTGGCTCGAGCACACTTAAGTATTCCCTGGCTCCTGCTGATTCCACGATTACTGTTGGCGCCCCGAACGGTGGCGAAAGCTGGCAGGCAGGAACTGCACGGACGATTACCTGGAACTATACAGGAAATCCAGGCTCCTTTGTGAAAATCGATCTCTATAAAGGTACCTCCCTGAACAGAACGATTACCTCAAGTACATCGGCGGGAATAGGCGGAAGCGGTTCATATAGCTGGCCGATACCTGCTGACGTTATTGCCGGAACGGATTATAAGGTAAACGTTACAAGCACGTCGTATAGTTCTGTTTCTGACATGAGCGATGGATATTTCAAGATCGAAGCGGCTCCACCATTCAGCGCCTCAGGATTGGTCACAAGCGGCGGTGCAGGGCTTTCCGGTGTAACCATGACGTTCTCGGGAACTGGTACTATCCCGGCTTCTAAGATGACCGAATCGAACGGAGTCTGGAGTCAGACAGGATTCCAGATGGGAACCACTTACCGTGTAACCCCATCCAGGGCAGGCTATACCTTTGCCCCGCAGTATACAGATTTTAGCGGTGAAAGTTCGGGGTTGAATTTTATCGGCACATCAGTTGTACCTCCTGGTATTCAGCTTGTTTCCCCAAATGGTGGTGAAATCCTTAAAGTCGGAACGTCTTATAATGTGACATGGACCTATACTGGAACTCCTGGCTCTAAGGTCAAGATCGAACTCTTGAAGAATGGTGCGTTGAAGAGCACTATTACAACGAAGGCTTCCATAGGAACCGGTGGAACAGGTACATATAACTGGAAGATCAGCCGTAGTCTAACTCCTGGAACAGATTATAGGATTAGGGTTACGAGTACGACGAACAGTTCGGCCACTGACACAAGCGAAGGGAATTTCAGTATCTATAAATAATTACCCTCTGCAAGTCTGATTTTCTTTAGGAGGGGCGAAAGCCCCTCCTTTTTTTTTCTCTTCATCCAACCTTGCTCATAGTCATCAGATTTTCTTCGTGATTTCTTTACTTTGCTCACTATCTTGACTTTTCTGCGGCCTCCTGATTAAATAGAAACGGTTTTCATTTAATAATAGAACACGTATGAGCGAAGAACTGACGAAATCTTTGAAAAAACTGAGCCTTAAAGTGACGCCCAAGAGAATTGCTGTTATCGAGATCCTCATGAAAGAGCCTGGTTATCTGAGCCCTGAAGAAATCTGGGGTAAGATGAAAAAGCGGTTTAACCGGATCGGTCTTCCAACAGTATACCGGAATCTGGAGGAGCTTGCGGATGGAAACGTTATCTCCAAGATCACCCATCCGAACCGCCAACTCTACTACTTTTTCTGCGGGAACAACGAACATCACCATCATTTTGTCTGCCTGTCGTGCCGGAATGTAGATGATATCAACTTCTGTGCAATCCATGAGCTCCAGAAAGAGGTAAGGAAAAAACTGAACGCTCAGGTGGTCTCGCACATTCTGCAGGTGAACGGACTCTGCAAGGAATGTCTGAAAAAAAAGGGTAAAGAGGATTTGGCATGAAAAGAAGCATTGTTTCGGTTTTCATCATGTATATTTTTCTGTCTCTGATATTCCTCTCGTGTCAGAAGAGAGAGACAGTTCCGGCCGGGGACAAAACAATCAAAGTGGTAACCACACTGTTTCCATTGCATGATTTTGCAAAGAATGTGGGCGGAAAACGTGTCCAGGTTGAACTATTGGTACCCCCCGGCATGGAGCCGCATAGTTTTGAGCCAAAGCCCGGTGATATCCGTAAAATCAGTGATGCAGATGTATTCATGTATACCGGCGAATTCATGGAACCGTGGATTGAGGATGTGCTCAAAGGTGTTCCAAATAACAATCTGCTTGTGATTAATACGAGCATGGGTATTGTACTTGCAGAAGACCGTGATCTCGCAGAACCTCACAAGTACGAAAAGAACTCTGAAAGTCAACGCGAACCCCATCATGAATATAACGGGAAAGACCCTCATATCTGGCTTGACTTCTCGAATGCCCAAACAATGGTGGAGAATATTCTGAATGGTTTTATTACTAAAGATCCTGCCAACAGAGATGAGTACCTGAAAAATGCAGAAGCATACAGTGCGCAATTGTCCAGGCTTGACAGACAATTCCAGGTGGTACGTGCCTCGTGCAGGAAAGATATGATTATTCATGGCGGGCACTTTGCCTTCGGGTATCTTGCAAGGAGATATCACCTGCAGTATCTTTCCGCATACAGGGGATTTTCACCCAATGCAGAGCCCACACCCGGCAACATCATACAACTCATTAAGAATCTCAGAAACCATCATCTGAATTATATCTTCTTTGAAGAATTGGTTTCTCCCAATGTTTCGGAGACTATTGCACGGGAGACCGGCGCAAAACTCCTGATGCTTCACGGGGCTCATAATATTTCAAGGGATGAGTGGGAGCAGAATGTGACGTTTATATCATTAATGGAGAATAATCTGAAGAACCTCAGGATTGGTCTCGAATGTCAATGACGATTGTTGCTGTCGAACATCTCAGTTTCAGGTATAACTCTGTGGAGGTGTTAAGCGATATCTCATTCGATGTCAATGCAGGTGACTACATAGGACTGGTCGGACCGAACGGATCAGGGAAAACCACTGCTATTAAGGTTATCCTTAGTCTCATGAAACAGACAAAAGGTATGGTATCGCTGTTCGGAACGAAAACGAATGATTTCAGAGACTGGCGGAGAATCGGATATCTGCCACAGAAACACACACATTTTAATCCTCATTTCCCCGCGACGGTAAGGGAGATTGTCTCATCCGGATTGTTCTCGACAAAAAAATTCCCTAAAAGGATTCAGCGTTCTGATGAAGCTTCAATAGATGAAGCAATGAAACTGACAGATGTCGCCGATATCAGGCACAAACTGATCGGTGAACTTTCAGGGGGCCAGCAGCAAAGGGTTCTCGTCGCCCGGGCGATCGTCAATCGTCCAGAACTGCTTATCCTTGATGAGCCGACGACGGCTCTCGATCCTGAAGCGCGGGAGAAGTTTTTTCAGACGCTCATGGGACTGAACCGTTACAGGAACGTGACAATCATCCTCATTACCCACGATATAGCAAGCATAGGGAAATATGCATCCAAACTGCTGTATCTTGACAAGCAGATTATCTTTTATGGAAGCTTTGAAGACTTCTGCGTATCGGATAACATGACGAATTACTTCGGAGAATTCACCCAGCACCTGATATGCCACAGGCATGATTAACTATGGATATATTCAGTTTTTTTCAGTATGAATTCATATGGAGAGCCGTTATCTCCGGTTCCTTTATTGCACTGGTTTGTTCCATTCTGGGAGTTCTGCTCGTATTACGGCGGCTTTCTTTAATAGGCGACGGACTTGCGCATGTCACATTCGGCAGCGTGGCAATCGGCCTGTTCTTTAAACAGCATCCTGTCTATCTTTCGATACCTATCGTCATGGCAAGTTCATTGGCTATCCTGAAATTGACTGAAAAAGCCAAGCTTTACGGAGATGCAGCTATAGGGATTGTTTCTTCTCTGGGGATCGCCGGGGGTATTATCATCGCCAGCGTTGCCGGTGGTTTTAATATCGACATCTTCAGTTTCCTCTTTGGCAACATCCTATCTATCAGTCAGGCAGAAGTCCTCACATCGATAGCCCTTTCGATTGTTGTACTTCTGAGTATAATTTTTTTCTATCACGAGCATTTTGCCACAGCCTTTGATGAGGAATTCGCAAAAATATCCGGGATCGATACGAAAAAGATTAATGCCATTCTCGTTCTCCTGACCGGCGTTACTGTTGTTCTCACGATGAAAATTGTCGGTATCATGCTCACGTCATCGCTCCTCATTCTTCCGTCAGTCACCGCACTCCAGATCGCGCGGAGCTTTAAAAATACCATGGTGGTCTCATCAATATGCGGCATAGTATCGGTGATTATCGGCATCTATGCATCCTTTGTCATGAACCTCCCCACGGGAGCGACAATTGTTATGGTGAATTTCCTGCTTTTTCTCACAGCATATGCATATAAAAATGCTGTCCAAAGAAAATACCATTAAAGTTCTCACTGTTCCATCATTCAGAAAAAGCTTGACACCCGAAAAAATTATTTGTTACGCTAAATTGTAACCAAGCCACGAAGGCTGACAAAAGGACCAGCAGGTCTGAAAGCTTTCGCGGCTTTTTTTATTGCCGCGGGAAAGGCAATCAGATGAAGTTAAGCATTTCAGGTTCAGGATGTAAAGGGTTGTTTTTTGTTGTTTGTTTTCTGTTTTTGTGTCTTTGCGTTGGCGGAAACTCACATGCGTCACATCCGTTGATTTCGGATGATACCGGAACAACCGGCACGGGCAAATTCAATCTGGAGATGAATGCCGAATATGCAAATGACAACGGTGATTCAGAAACACAGCTTGCTGCAACGCTCTCGGCGGGAATAAGGGAGAATATCGATTTCGTAACCACAGTGCCCTATCTGTTTACAAGAATAGATGAGGGTTCTGAAACTTTAAAGGATGATGGCCTCTCTGACATCACTGTTGAAGTGAAATGGAGATTCTACGAAAAAGAGGGGCTCAGCTTTGCAATAAAGCCCGGTATTATTCTTCCCACCGGAGAAGAGAAGAAAGGGCTTGGTGACGGAAAGGCGGCGTACAGCCTCCATTTCCTTACAACGAAAGACCTTGATCCGGTAACCCTCGACCTTGACCTTGGTTATATCAAGAACAGAAAAGAGTTGAGAGACATCTGGCATTATACATTGGCAGCAGAATATGCGGTATCAAAGCCTCTTACGCTTGTTGCCAATATCGGCGGGGAAACAAATCCGGACCGGGAATCGAACGTACATCCTCTTTTCCTGCTCGGCGGGATGATTTACAAAATAAATGAATATTTCAGCATTGATTTCGGCTTGAAGACAGGACTGAACAAGGCGGAAGCCGATTATACCGTCCTTGCTGGAATCATTCTGGATTTCTAAGGAGACAATCATGCATATGGCAGATGCGTTACTATCACCGGCAGTAGGTGGAGCAATGTGGGCTGGCTCACTGGGTACAATTATTTACTGCGCAAAGAAACTAAGGGAAAAGATGGATGACAAGCTGATCCCGCTTATGGGAGTCCTCGGGGCATTTATCTTTGCGGGACAGATGATCAATTTTACCATCCCGATGACCGGCTCAAGCGGGCATATCGGAGGAGGGATGCTTCTTGCGATTCTCGTTGGCCCCTACGCAGCATTCCTCGTCATTGCATCGGTTCTTATCATACAGGCCCTGTTCTTTGCTGACGGTGGGCTCCTTGCCCTCGGAGCAAATATCTGGAACCTCGGAATCTATCCTGCATTTATCGGGTATCCGCTTATTTACAGGTTTATTGTTCGACAGAATGCATCTCCCCAAAGAATCACTTTCGCTGCTATTCTCAGCGTTGCTGTCGGACTTCAGTTAGGTGCACTGTCGGTCGTTCTTGAGACTAAACTTTCAGGCATAACGGAATTACCTTTGAGTACATTTCTCGTGCTCATGCAACCAATACATCTTGCTATTGGTTTGATCGAAGGATTTGCGACTGCAGGCATTGTTATTTATGTAAGAACATTGAGGCCGGATATTGTTGATGACCTTGAAGGGGTTAAATCTCTTTCCCCCGGCGCTTCATTAAAAAAGGTATTGGTAGCCATGGCAGTACTTGCGGTTATCACGGGAGGAGTATTTTCGTGGTTTGCCTCAACTCGCCCCGATGGCCTTGAATGGTCTATAGAAAAGATCTATGGCAAACCGGAAGTGCCTCAAAGGGCAAATCAGATAACGGAAAATCTTTCGAAATTTCAGGAAAAGACGGCGATACTCCCTGATTATTCCCTGCCTTCAAAGGGTGAAGAAGACACAAAACCCTCATGGCCCGCTGTTGATCCCGGGACATCTCTTTCAGGGTTGATTGGTGGTATAATGGTATTGACTCTGGTCGTTCTTTTCGGTATCGGAATAAAAGTATTGCGGAAACATAAAGAGAAGATGTGACATTCGATCTGGAATTTTTCAACCTTGGCTATCTTGATACTCTTTCCAATAAGGATACCCTTGTCCACAGAATTGATCCGAGGATAAAGATAATAGTCTCTTTTATCTTTATCCTCTTTGTAGTTTCTTTCCAGAAATATCAGATTTCATCGCTTATGCCCTTCTTCCTTTATCCAGTTTTTTTATTGACTGCAGGGGATATTCCCTTTAAGGCAATAGCAAAAAAGGTGATAGTAGTTTCCCCTTTTGCCCTTTTCATCGGTATATTCAATCCGATATTTGACACAAATGTAATCCTTACTCCATTTGGGATCCCGGTTTCAGGTGGATGGTTATCATTTTTTTCCATAATCATCAAGTTTGTCCTCACGGTAAGCACCGCCATCCTCCTGATTGCAGTGACATCGTTCCCGGGCATATGTGAAGCCCTCGAAAGGATGAAGGTCCCGAAGATATTCGTCATACAGCTTCTCTTCCTCTACAGGTATCTCTTTGTGCTCCTTGATGAAGCATTGCGAATGGTGAGGGCGAGGGAGGCGAGGTCGTTCGGAAGCAGGGGGAAGGAAATAAGGACATTCATACGGCTTATCTCTGTTTTGCTTATCAGAAGTGTTGAAAGAGCTGAAAGGATTTACCGGGCAATGTTATCAAGGGGTTTCAGAGGAGAGATAAGAGTCCTCAGGAGACTCCATCTCCGCTATTTTGATATCGTATTCGCTGCAGTTTCGATCACCATGTTTTATATATTGAGAAATTATGATGCTGTCGATCTTATCGGTGCAACGTTGAACAGGTTATTAAGATGAGTCACCATATTGTCGAACTGAAAGACGTGTTTTATTCTTATCCAGACGGTACAGAGGCATTGAAGGGAATATCCTTCAGGGTAATCCATGGAGAGTCAGTTGGTTTAGTCGGTACAAACGGCGCCGGAAAGACAACACTTCTTCTTAATCTCAATGGTCATCTCATACCGACGAGAGGAGAAATATCTATAGGAGAAGTACCCTTAAGCAAAGGGACGAGGCAGGAGATCAGGCGGAAAGTCGGTTTTGTTTTCCAGAGACCCGACGACCAGCTTTTTATGCCGATCGTTTATGAGGATGTGGCATTTGGTCCGATCAATCTCGGATTGAGCATGGAAAAAGTAGATGAGCGTGTAAACAACGCTCTTGAGATGGTTGGCTGTCTTCACCTCAAGAACAGGCCTCCTCACAGGCTATCAGAAGGCCAGAAGAGATCCGTCGCAATTGCAACGGTCATGGCCATGAAACCTGACATTTTAGTAATGGATGAGCCTGGCTCAAACCTGGATCCGAAGTCAAGGAGGCAGCTCATTAATCTTCTAAAGGGGTTCAGGCATACTAAAATTATCGCATCGCATGACCTTGACATGATACTCGACGTATGTGAACGATGTATTATCATAAAAGACGGAAAAATAGTAGCTGACGGCTCTTCTGAAGAACTGCTTTTGAATGAGACCTTGCTCGAAGAAAATAATCTTGAATTGCCTTTGTCCCGGCAGTACCTGTATGTTAAAAGGCCTTTTTAACGTATATCTCTTTTGCGATTTCGGAGTCAATGGCAACGGTCGTTTCGTCTATCTGAATAACATAGGACGGATTTCTCTGCAAGAGTCTGATAACGCTCCCGGCAGTTATGCCCAGCGAGTTCAACTTGCTCAGGCGCGACTGTCTTGTAGGGACGATAAAAGTAATTTTCCCTTTTGAACCGACTTCAAATTCAGACAATCTGGTAACAACAGGCTCTACGTCGACTTTATATTTTTTGCAGCATTCTCCCCGAGGTATCGGCTTCCCGTGAGGACACGTCTGCGGATGACCGAGGAATGTGCATACACTGTCAGTCAGCTCTTCACTGAGGATATGCTCCATCTTGCATGCATCAGCAATAACCGTATCATCATTCATTTCAAAGACATCGGTGAAAAGACGCTCTGCAAGACGAAGGCGCCGTATTAATGTTTTTGCCTGAGTGCGGCCTTTTTCCGTAAAACGAATTATCTCATTGGAGATATCAACGAGCCCGCCTTCCCTGAGCGCAATAATAATGGAGTCGATCCCGTCATCTTCAGAACTTAACCGGAAGCGGTTCAGGTCGTCATGGTTTTCTTCATTCAGAACCCAGAGCAGTTCCAACGCCTCATCAATCCGTTCCTTATCCATGGTTACATTAAACTATATATGTTTTTAAAAGTCAAAAAGGCAGTTCGAGGGACATTACCCTGAAGAAACTCTTTCGATGAATGGGGCAGGGCCCATAGCGTTGCAGCATCTCAATGTGTTCTTTTGTTGAATACCCTTTATGTTTTTGAAAATTATACATCGGATACTCGTGATGGTAATCAAGCATGATTTTGTCTCTTGTATATTTTGCGATAATCGAAGCAGCAGCAACCGACGCGCTTACGCTCTCCGCTTTTATTGGGGAAATCTGTCTTATCAGAACCGATGGGAGAGACAACGCATCGATAATAAGCATATCAGGTTTGATGGAAAGCTTTTCGACAGCAATCTTCATGGACTGTCTCGTGGCTCTCAAAATATTCAACCGGTCAATATCTTCAGGCCCGACGATACCTATTCCAATATCTATGGAAGCATCCTGAATTGCAAAGAACAGGGATGTTCGTTCATCTTCCGGTACTCTCTTCGAATCGCGTAGCCCGGTAATCGTAATGCCTTCTTTCAGCACAACTGCTGATGACACCACCGGACCTGCCAGAGGGCCTCTTCCGGCTTCATCAATACCAGCGATCCGGACGTACCCCTGTTTTCTCAGGGATTGATCATACCGGTAGATGTCCATAAAAAGACACCTCACTGCTCCTTGGGAGAACTATTCGCCCGCTTCGATAACGGGTGCCTGAGTTTCAACAGGTTTTGTCTCAAAAACCCGCTCCCGCTCTTTTTCCTTTACTTTAGCTGCCTTACCCTTTTTACCTCTGAGATAATAGAGTTTTGCTCTTCTGACGCTTCCTTTCTTGAGGACATCAATCTTGTCAATCGTCGGAGAACAGAGAGGAAAGATTCTTTCAACGCCGACTCCGAACGATATCTTTCGCACCATAAAGGTTTCCCTTGTGTTCCCTCCGTGCCTTGCAATGACCACTCCGTCAAAGGGCTGAATTCTTTCCTTGTCCCCTTCGATAACTTTTACGTAAACTCTGACCGTATCACCAATATCAAAGTTCGTCCGATCTTTTTTGAAACCTTCTTCTACAGCCTGCATCAAACTCATGCTGATTCCTCCTTTATTTCTCTCATCAACCGTTGGTCCTCTTCACTGAGAGTAGTTTTCTCAAGAAGCTCCGGCCTCTGCTTCATAGTGCGGCGGAGAGCCTGTTTACGCCTCCATCGAACAATATCCTTGTGATTCCCGGATAATAAAGTCTCCGGCACTGCCAACCCTTTGTAAACCGGGGGCCTTGTATAATGAGGATAATCGAGTATCCCCCATGAAAAGGATTCTATCTCGGCAGAATGCTCATCGCCAAGAACACCGGATACCAATCTGGCAACGGCATCTATTATAACCAAAGCAGGCAATTCTCCGCCAGTCAGGACATAATCGCCTATGGATATCTCATCGTCTGCCAAAGCAACCCGCACTCTTTCATCAATGGCCTCATATCTTCCGCATAAAAAAACGAGCCGCCTGTTTTCCTGGGAGAGTTCCGCAGCCAGGTTCTGATCAAATTTTCTGCCTGCCGGACTCAGTATGAGAATTCTCCGCTGTGATCTGTCAGGACAGATTGCCTCAACGGCAGTATAAAAAGGTTCCGGTTTCATGACCATCCCTGAGCCACCTCCATAGGGATAATCATCAACCGTTCTGTGTTTGTCTGTTGTGTAGTCCCGCAAAGAGTGCACTCTTACCTCAATAAAGCCATTCTGAATAGCACGTTTGAGCATTCCCTCGCCGAGATATGCATGAAAAATATCGGGGAAAATAGTCAGAATGTCACATTTCATTTCTTGCTTTTCAACAGATGACGGTGCGAGATGTTAATAATAAGTAAGGGGTATTAGGAAAATAATCTTTCCTTCTACCCCTTTTCATTTTTATGAAAGGCGGGATGTGAATGCACCCCGCGTACGGAGCATTTCTTATTTATTCGAGGATTTCAAGCACGCAGCGCTTCCCGATTTTTGTTCCTGATGCACTCAGAATTGTCCTCATTGCGCGTGCTGTTTTCCCTTGTTTCCCAATAACCTTCCCAAGATCAGTCGGTGCCACTCTTAGCTCAAATACCGTGGTTTTTTCGCCGTCTACTTCCGCAACATTAACCTCTTCAGGCCTGTCTACCAAAGCCTTCGCCATCTTTTCTACTAAGTCTTTCATCATTCTCTACCTCCATATGAGTTTTGGACTGCTTACATGCCAGCCCTTTGCATAAGCTTTTTAACGATAGTGGTAGGTTGTGCTCCCTGCTGCAACCATTGTTTTGCCTTTTCCTGATCGAGCGTAACTGCGGAAGGGTCTTTCAGGGGATCATATGTCCCGAGGATTTCAATAAAGGGCCCGTTCCTTCTTGCCCTGGAATCAGCTACGACAACTCTGTAGAAAGGTCTCTTATGTGCTCCCAACCGTGCAAGTCTGATTTTGACCAAACCATCACCTCCTTAAAAGTCAGTAATTTTAATATATTTGCAGGAATAAAGTAAAGCTCAGCACCTGTTTGATTTTTAAGGAGAATTTCCGTTATTATCACAGGTATGGAAGTCAAAAAATTCTTCGATGAATCAAGCCGTTATATTATGAATACCTATACACGGTTTCCTGTTGTCCTCAGGAAGGGACGCGGGATGAAGGTATGGAGTTCTGATGGCAAAGAGTATCTCGATTTCGTAGGAGGAGTTGCCGTGAACATTCTCGGACACTGCCACCCCCGTGTTGTGGTCGCGATCCAGAAACAGGCACAGCGGTTGATCCATGTGTCAAATTATTACTATATAGAACCTCAGATAAAACTTGCCAAACTCCTTGTTGAACATTCCTTTGCCGATAAAGTGTTTTTTTGCAATTCAGGTGCTGAAGCTATCGAGGCAGCAATAAAACTTGCACGAAAATATGCCAAGGAACAGGTTCATCCTAACCGGTTTGAGATTATAGCAGCAAAAAATTCATTCCACGGACGAACCCTTGCAGCGATAACAGCAACCGGCCAGGAAAAATTTCAGAAGGGCTTTGAACCACTGGTGCCCGGCTTTAAGCATGTCCCTTTTAATGATATGCAGGCAATGCGTGAGGCAATAACTGAGGAAACCTGTGCTATCCTGCTGGAGCCGATTCAAGGGGAAGGGGGCGTAAGAGTTGCCGACCCGAACTATCTCAAAGAAGTGAGGGATCTCTGTAACGAACAGAACATCCTGCTCATCTTAGATGAGGTGCAAACCGGCATGGGCAGGACAGGCAAACTTTTTGCGCATGAACATTTCGGGATTACGCCTGATATCATGGCCATAGCAAAAGGTCTTGGGGGTGGTGTCCCGATCGGGGCCATGCTTGCAACTGACAAGGTTGCCTCTGGTTTTCAGCCAGGAAACCACGCTGCAACGTTCGGCGGCAACCCGCTTGTATGTGCAGCCGGTGTGGCAACACTCGAGACAATTCTTGAAGATGGATTCATCCTCGATCAATGCAACAGGATGAGCGCATATTTTATCGAGAAACTTGAACTGCTGAGGACAAAATTTCCTGCTCTGGTAAAAGAAGTGCGGGGAAGGGGATTACTGCTGGGAATGGAACTGACGAAGGAGGGCGATCCGATAGTGCGGGCCTGTCTTGAAAAAGGATTTCTGATAAACTGCGCTGCAGGGACTGTGCTCAGGTTCATTCCGCCATTGATTGTACAACGAAAGGATATCGATCAGCTTGTTGATGCCTTGCATGGAATTTTTTCGAAGTTACCATAACTGGCACAACCTGTATCAATGCGAGAACAGAAATGAAAAGAGACTTTTTGACCGTATCGGATTTATCTTCGCTTGAAATTGCGCGTCTCCTGAAAAGGGCCATCGCATTCAAATCAGGGAAATATGCACACGAATGCCCGCTCATTGGGAAAAGTATCGGCCTGATATTCGAGAAGGCATCTACACGCACGCGGGTATCATTCGAAGTGGGCATTTATCAGCTTGGTGCAAAAAGCATATATTTAACCCCCAAGGAAATACAGATCGGGAGGGGAGAAACCGTCCATGATACAGCGAAGGTTCTGTCACGGTACCTAAATGCAATTGTCATGAGAACGTTCAGTCATGATACCGTGACAGCATTTGCATCTCATGCTTCAATACCGGTGATCAATGGCCTCAGTGATCTGCACCACCCCTGCCAGGCACTTGGAGATTTAATGACCATTACCGAGAAGAAAGGGCGTTTGAACAATGTCCGTCTTGCGTATGTAGGAGACGGGAACAACGTCGCAAATTCTCTGATTGAAGCGGCATCGATAATGGGAATCAGGCTTTCCCTGGCTTGTCCCAAGGGTTACGAACCTCATGCTGAGATTCTCGATCGGGCACGGATATTGTCGAAACACGATATCATGATAGTAAGGGATCCGAAAGAAGCGGTCTCCGGAGCAGATGCAGTATATACCGATGTCTGGGTGAGTATGGGGCAGGAAAAGGACTCATCGAAGAGGAAACAGACATTCAGAAAGTATCAACTGAACAGGAAACTCCTCTCGCATGCCCATGCACAAGCAATCGTGCTTCATTGCCTGCCTGCCCATCGCGGTGAGGAAATAACGGATGAGGTGATTGACGGCACGCGGAGTGTTGTGTTTGATCAGGCAGAAAACAGACTTCATACCCAGAAGGCGTTGTTAGAATTCCTTCTGACGTAAGGGTTCAAGGGGCGAAGAATTCAGGTGACAAGAAAGCGGTTCTCCCCATGAGAGGAAGAAGTTTGAAGCCCGGAGACCTTGAATCCTTTGCGATAACAACCATTATAGCCGTACTTCTCTTTATTTTACCCCCAATCCATGCTGAAGCGAAATCTCCCCGAATAGAAATTGCTCCAAAAATAATCAGACAGGGGGACGCATTTATCATCAGGGTGACAGGGACAAAAAAGTCGGACACACCAGCTGCAACAGTAGCCAAAAATTCAATCCATTTCAGCATCTGCGGGGAGGGATGTTTTATTGGTATCGGAGGAATAAGCCTTGAAGCAAGAACAGGTTCGTACCCTGTTACAATCAAAGCCGGGGGAAAGAGAAAAAATCTCAGGATAACAGTGAAGAAAGCTGCTTTTCCGCAAATAACCATGACACTGCCAGAGGAAAAGGTGATCTTAAGCCCGGATATGCTTGAGGTTGTGAAAGAAGAGAATAAGCGGCTGAAATCCCTGTTCCTCCTCATATCCGACAGGCTCTGGGAAGGGGGATTTGTTAGTCCTGTCGAAAATACCATAGCGACATATTTTGGCACGAAGCGAATCATGAACAAGACATGGACAAGCATTCATCGGGGGATCGATATAAAAGGATTGGAGGGAGATGAAGTAAAGGCCTCAAACAACGGCAGGGTTGTTTTGGCTCAAGAGCTGTTTTTTGGAGGGAACACGATCATCCTTGATCACGGGCAGGGGATACATACTGTTTATATGCACTTGTCGCAATTCCATGTTGATTGTGGAGATTCAGTCTCAAAAGGAGATGTCATCGGGCTCATTGGTTCGACCGGGAGATCAACCGGGCCGCATCTTCACTTTGGTGTCAAGATATCAAATATATCTGTTAATCCCCTTTCGGTCCTCAAGCTAAGATTGTAATGGTGGAATGAAGTTATCATGACAGGACATAATGTTTCGCTCATTCTCGGTCTTCGACCTCCGATGTATTTTGCCTCATTATCATGTATGCATTTTATCTGAATATCTGCAAAATAAATCCGCTGAAACACTATGTCCTGTCAATATGGGGATCAGCCGCTTTTTTTACCCTGTATTTTGTGATATGGTATACCATATTTTATTGAAAGGGAAATGAAGATCATGAAGCTTAAAATTATGGCATTTGTTCTGCTCCTCCTTATATGCTCTGGTTGTGCATCATATCAGTATCAACCTGAATCCTGTTTTCCGTATGCAGAATACAGAACCTACCGCGGGCCTTTTTGTTCTCCATCCCCATGAACAGATTCTCAGCTGAGAATCTGTTCATAAATGAAATCTTTTTGTTGTCAGTTTGTCATTCCGGCTTGGCCGGAATCGTTCCGATGGCTTATCAGAAGGATTCCCGACAAACGGGAATGACAGTCCAACCATTGGATCAAAGTTCATTATGACTAAGCACATGACACAAAGCACATTTATCTTTGTGCTCCTTTCAATAATTACCTTCCTTGTCCCTCTATCCGCCTATGCGTTTGATGAAGAGGTAGTGCAGATCGTTGTTGGAGAAGGTGATTATCTTATTAAACTCGGCGAAGAGTATCTTGAAGATCCCCACCGGTGGAAGGAAGTCGCTCGTATAAACCATTTGAAAAATCCCGATCTCATTCATCCCTATCAGATTATTGTCATTCCGGTCAGCCTTCTGCGCGGCATCCCGAGCGACGGAGTGGTAGAATTTGTACAAGGAGATGTCACGATGCAGGCAAGAGACGGTCAAGAATGGGCTTCCCTTCTTCTTCATGACCAGGTTAAAGAAGGCAGTAAAATAAGAACAGGTGATCAGAGTGCTGTCGAAATAGTTTTTGAGAATGGGTCTTCCTGCTTCCAAAAGTCGAATACACTTGTAGGGTTCATTAGTGTGAGAAAAAAAGGTAATTCGTATGAACAGAGACTGTATCTTCAAACAGGCAGGACAATAACAAGGATACTGAAGGCTACAGGCCGGGAACCACGCTTCGAGATCAAAACCCCTTCAGCAGTCTGTGCAGCGAGAGGGACTGTTTTTAGAACTTGCGTTGATTCAAGCGATCATACACGTTCTGAAGTATTGGAGGGGAAAGCAGATGTCGAGGCAGCAAAGCAAAAATATGTTGTTTCGGAAGGTGAAGGGACTCTTGTTCGGAAAGGGGAACCTCCATTAAAACCCAAAAAACTGTTGCCTCCGCCAAAACTGAAACAGGCAAGCACAATCTATAACAAACTGCCTCTCCGTTTCGCATTTGAGCTGCTTGAAGGAGCTGTTTCTTATAGAATTTCGATAGCAAAGGATCGAGATGGGAAAGACAGTGTATACGAGAAGATTGTGCAACCGGGTGAACTCATTGAGATTCAGGATATGGATGATGGCACATATTTTCTTCATGCACTCGGTATCGATGAAATCGGACTGGAATGTTTGCCATCAGAGCCTGTTGAAATTCG
>Ga0209254_10001597_pt1 | contig 20408 bp, 19 predicted proteins | sample FrelakmetDIP11DI_FD_187148 | JGI IMG/M metagenome (GOLD analysis project Ga0209254, IMG submission 187148) | Freshwater lake sediment microbial communities from the University of Notre Dame, USA, for methane emissions studies - DIP11 DI (SPAdes)... | ecosystem: Environmental > Aquatic >...
CAACAAATAATTCGCCATGGTCTTGTCTCCTCTCGATCGAACTAATGTGAGGCTTGAGCAGACATACGCTGGTCGTTTAAGCGCCCCGCCGTCCCCGCGCACCGTGCTATGCCCGCTGAAACGCGCACATACGATCATTATATTGGCGATCAACGGAATTGTCGAATGGAGTTGGACGCCCGTTTGCATTTCCCCCTTGACTCTCCCCCCACTGGAAGGTGTATAGTATGGGCGTAACCTCCAAGCGCGCACGGAGTCCTACGGATGTTCAAGATCGGTGACTTCAGCAAACTCAGTCAGGTGTCGGTGAAGACCTTGCGATACTATGACGAGATCGGCTTGCTCAAGCCGATTGAGATCGATCGCTTCACCGGCTATCGCTACTACTCGGCCAGCCAGTTGTCGCGCCTCAATCGCATCCTGCTGTTGAAGGATCTCGGCCTCTCACTCGATCAGATCGGGCGGTTGCTGGAGAGCGATCTGCCGCCGGCGCAAGTACGCGGGATGCTCAAACTGCGCCAGGCGGAGATCGAACGCTCGATCGAGGAAGAAGAAGCGCGACTGGCGCGTGTGGCGGCGCTACTCACTCACATCGAACAGGAGGATACAATCATGTCCACGTATGATGTCGTCATCAAGAAGGTCACGCCCGTGCACATCGCCTCGATCCGTGCTGTGGTCGCCAACTATAGCGCGCAGGGCGAACTGTGGGGCGAGCTGGGCGCGTATCTGGCGGAGCACAACGTCAAAGCGGTTGCGCCGTGCCTCACCATCGATCACAACGACAGCTACAAAGAGCGCGATGTCGATCTGGAAGTGTGCGAAGTGATCGATGCGCCGCTGCCCGTCAGCGAGCGTGTCCACGTGCGCGACCTGCCCGTCGTTGAGATGATGGCCTGCACCGTGCATCGCGGCCCGTTCAACCAACTCAACAACGGCTACCAAGCGTTGATGCGCTGGGCTGAAACCAACGGCTATCGCTTCTGCGGATCCAGCCGCGAAGTGTATCTACAAGTCAGCGAAACGGGCGATGATTCTACGAATGTCACCGAGATTCAGATACCAGTCGAGAGAGCGTAACTGGCTTCCCCTCTCCCGAAGTGTACCGTTCGACTTTGGGAGAGGGGTCAAGGGGTGAGGGCATGATCACCATCGATCTGCGCAACCAATTCAAGCACCTGTATCAACCGTCGGCCAAACAGTTCTCCATCGTCGACGTGCCGCCGCTGAACTTCCTCATGATCGACGGCGCGGGCAATCCCAACACGTCGCAAGAATATCGTGATGCACTGGAAGCGCTGTACGGCCTGTCGTACACCCTGAAGTTCGGCGTAAAGTTGGGCAAATACGGCAAGAAGAAGTATGACTATCCGGTGATGGCGCTGGAAGGCCTGTGGTGGATGGACGACATGACGGAATTCAGCGTGACACGCAAAGACGAGTGGAAATGGACTGCCATGATGATGCAGCCGGACGTCATCACACCCGATCTGGTAGAGCTGGCCCGCGCGGATTTGATTCAGAAGAAGAATCCGGTTGCCGCGTCGAAGATCCGCTTTGGGTCATACCACGAAGGGCCGAGCGCACAGATCATGTACTTCGGCCCCTACGCCGACGAAGGCCCGACGATTCAACGCCTGCATGATTTCATTCTCGAGAGCGGTCATCAACTGCGCGGCAAGCACCACGAAATCTACCTCAGTGATCCGCGCCGCACCGCACCCGAGAAATTGAAGACGGTCATTCGGCAGCCGATGAAGTGAACACAAGAAGCCCCCTCAGAATTGAGGGGGCTTCCGCATGAGTCATACCCGCCGTGCCGTGTGTTCGCAGTGCTTGTGAACCTGCCTAAGCAGGTGGGAGCCTAAGCTCGTGGTTCAGCCTTGCCTTGCGGCTATCGCTTCCCCACATGATGAGATGCGGCTCCCCTTAAGAGAGTGTTGGCTCAAAGCGCGTTAGCGACATGCACGTGCACAGCAGGCGTCGCAGACTATACCACAGTCATTTCAACTCCGCAAGAAATCTGTCAAGCATGGGTATGTGACTCCTCTAACAAAGTACAAACTCTATCAAGAAGGTGGCATTTGGCACTTCGCCTCCCACCCGTCGCTTATCCATCCAGCTTGATCCGCAACTCCCGCAGCTGCTTCTCGTCGATTTCCGCCGGCGCGTCGAACATCAAGTCGCTGCCGCTGGCCGTCTTGGGGAACGAGAGCACTTCGCGAATGTTCGGTTCGTCCGCCAGCAGCATCACCAACCGATCAATGCCGGGGGCCATGCCGCCGTGGGGCGGCGCGCCGTAATCGAACGCCTCCAACATGTGGCCGAAGCGGCGCTCCATTTCATCGGGGCTGTAGCCCAACGCCTTGAAAATCCGCGCTTGAATGTCGCGGCGATGGATACGGATGCTGCCGCTCGCTAGTTCGTAACCGTTGCACACCATGTCGTAGGCATTGCTGTACACGCGTCCCGGATCGCTTTCAATGTACGGCAGATCTTCTTCCTTCGGCATCGTGAAGGGATGATGCGAAAACGTCCACTTCTGAGATTCTTCATCCCACTCAAACATGGGGAAGTCCACTACCCATGCAAAGGCCAGTAGATCCGTCGGGGCCAGATTGAGCCGATCGCGGAAGTCGAGCCGCAGCATGCCCAGTGCTTTATTGGCGATCGAGCGTTGATCCGCGACGATGCAGACCAGATCACCGGTCTTCGCCCCTGCCCGATCGGCAATCGCGGCGAATTCGTTCTCCTTCAAAAACTTGGCCGCGCTGCCCTTCACACCGTCTGTCGTGTAGGCCAGCGTCACCAATCCCTTAGGCCCCTGCCCCTTGACGAACTCGGTAATCTCGTCGATCTGCTTGCGCGAGTAAGCCGCGCAGCCCGGCGTGCAGATCGCTTTCACCGCGCCGCCATTCGCCAGCGTCTCGGCAAAGACCTTGAACTCAGAGCCCTTGACGACTTCCGTCAGATCGACGATCTCCATGCCAAAGCGCAGGTCGGGCTTATCGATGCCGTAACGCTCCAGCACATCCTTGTAAGCCAACTTCGGAAACGGCGAGATGATCCGCTTGTGCGGCGTGACGGCCGGAACCAGCGCCGTGAACAGGCCCTCCACCATGTCGAGTACGTCGTCGCGCTCGACGAACGACATCTCCAGGTCCAGCTGTGTGAACTCCGGCTGTCGATCGCCACGTAGGTCTTCGTCGCGGAAACAGCGCGCGATCTGGAAGTAGCGCTCGTAACCGGCCACCATCAGCAATTGCTTCAATTGCTGCGGACTCTGTGGCAGCGCATAAAACTTGCCCGGCTGCACGCGGCACGGCACCACATAGTCGCGCGCGCCCTCCGGCGTCGATTTGATTAACATCGGCGTCTCGATCTCGATGAAGCCCTGCTCATCCATGTAGTCGCGGATGAATTTGATCGCTTTATGGCGCAGGATCAAGTTTTTCTGCAGGCGCTGGCGGCGCAGGTCCAGATAACGATATTTCAGGCGCAGCGTCTCGGTGGTCTTGATGCCGTCGTCGTCGATGGGGAACGGCGGAACTTTGGACGTGTTCAGAATCTTAATCTGCTCGGCTTCCACTTCGATCTCGCCGGTGGGCAGGTTCGGATTCGCCAGGCCGCCCGGTCGGGCGTGTACTGTGCCGCTGATTTGCAGCACGTACTCGGCGCGCGCATCGTCGGCGGTATGATAGGCCTCGCCCGCATTCGGGTCGACGCGTACCTGCACCAAACCCGATCGATCGCGCAAGTCGATGAAGATCAGGCCGCCGTGATCGCGCCGCTTGTGCAGCCAGCCAGCCAGTGTGACCTTCTGGCCCGCGTGCGAGAGTCGCAGTTCACCGCAGTTGATTGATTTGATCATGTCGCCGCTCCTGAGTGAGGATGACAAAAAAGCCGCCCTGCTGGAGGGCGGCTCTCGTTTCGTTCAAGAAGTTGATGGTACGCGCAACGAAATCGATCGACGCCCTCAGGCCTCGTCGTTATTATCGTTCGCGTTATCCACCACCAAAATCCGTCTGGACATGGCCGCGATTATAGCCGCGATAGAGGCGAGTGTCAATCGGCGGTTTGACCAACGCGCAGCCCTGCCGAATCGGCATCCTTGCATTGCTTGCCCATCCTGCCTATGGTAGAATCGCCCATGTAATCATCTTTCTCAGGAGAGCTTCATGGTCAGCCAGGATCTGCTCGAAATTTTGCGATGCCCCTACTGTGTGAGCGGCGAGACCCGCCGCCCCGGCGATGATCCCGGACGCTTGCAGTTGATTAACAATGTATGGCTGGTCTGCACGGAGGAGGGCTGCCAGCGCAAATACCCGATCCGTGAGGACATTCCGATCATGTTGATCGAAGAAGGCGACAAATATCGCGACGTGCCGGTCGAGAAGTTGGGACAACCTTAACCTCGACTGGTCCAGGAGAACCGGTTGAGGATAAGTACTCAGCCGGTTTTTTGTCGGCAAGGAAGACGATGACGAACGTTCCGGCAACTCAAGTCGAACTGATCACGCTGGTGCAGGAACTCATCTGCGGCGATGATGAACGCGCCGAACAGGCCGCGCTGAGAATCGGCCTGCACGGCTGCGAGGCGCTGGCTTATTTAGCGCCGGTTCAGGCCGAGGCCGATCCCGATCGGCGTTGGTGGGCCGCGCGGGCACTGGGGCAAGTCAATTGCGAGGAAGCCCATCAGCGACTGATCGATCTGCTCCGCGATCCGGACGGCGATGTCCGCGCCTGCGCGGCCTTTGCGCTGGGTGAGGCGCGTGCCGAAAGCGCGGTGCCGGCACTGGGGCAAACGCTCACCGATTCCAGCGTTTACGTCAGCGCGATGGCGGCCGACGCTTTGGCGCGGATTGGCGCAGCCAGCGTGCCGCTGTTGATCGATCGGCTGCGTAACGGCGCAGCGCTGGAGCGGACCCGCGCCGCGAAAGCGCTGCTGACAATTCTCGATTCGCGATCGATCCCGGCGCTGATCGCCGCGCTGGACGATGAAAGTCCCGTCGTGGAGCACTACGCCGCCGAAGCGTTGACACGCCTCGGCGTTGGAACAATCCTGCTTAAACCGGCATAGCCGAATCTGCCAACGACAACAGGGCGATCGATGCAACTCGATCGCCCTGTTGTGTTTTGAGTGAGACGCCGATAAGTTACTTGCCGGATTTCTGGGCTTTGGCCGCGGCCTTCATCAAGCGAGACTTGCGGCGCGCCGCATTGCGCTTGTGAATGATGCCCTTCTCGGCGGCCTTATCCAATGCGCTGGCCGCCGCGTTCACGTTCACATCCACATCCTTGCCGGATGCAATTGCGACGCGGGCGTCCTTCACCGCCGAGCGAGCTTTACTGCGAGCCGTCTGATTGCGAACGGCGCGGCGCTTGCTGCTGCGGTTGCGCTTGATAGCAGAATGAATGTTAGCCAACGTTGTTCCTCCAACTGAGATAGCGGCGCAGAATTGTACACGAAGACTTTTGTTTTGTCCAATGAGGTTTGGATATGTTGGATATGAGTATAACGCAAAAGTGTTGGTGACTTTTTCGCCAACGCTCCCGCTGGATGACAATCCAGCGGTTCGAAACGGCGGATTGTCGTCCGCCTTGAGCCTGCCCTACAGTTTTGCGTTATACCCTTTGGATATTTTGGAGGTTAGCTGTTGGAGATTGGCGCCACGTCGTACCCGGCAGGTTGTGCCGGCGACGCGCTAGGCGAGCGGCCCGCTCGGCTGAACTACGCAGAGACACGGGCAGGTTGAGGAATTCAGCGTATAATCCCCTTCATGAACGCCGCCGCTCGCCCCAACCCGATCAACCGTCTGCGCGCCACGCTGTATTTCTGGCGCGGACGCTTCCATCGCCACTTCGGCAATCTCAGCGGCGATCGGCGCGAGTACCAAGCGGCGGTGAACGACTTCAGCAAGGCAATCGATCTGCATCCGATCTACGTGTCGGCGCTTTACAGCCGGGGAGTGTTGTACTGGCGCGAGTTGGAAAATTACTATCGAGCCGTGAAAGATCTGACGCGCGTGATCGAGTTGGCCCCGCAGTGGCATGAAGCGTGGTTCAATCGGGCGCTGGCCCATCAACTGCGCAACGAGATCCCCGATGCGATTGCGGACTACGAACACTATCTCACGCTGCCGGGCAAACCCAAGTGGCGCGTTAGCGCCGAGACACAACTGGAAATGATCAAAGCCGTCGAGGTTGAAAAAGCCGCGCGGAAAAAATAAGGGCGGAGTCAAGTCTCACCCTGTGCTGAACGCACCCTGGCCCGTCTCAAGCGATTTTCCAAAGCCTCTCGCAAGGCCTTGAGCCGCGCCTGATATTCCGTGGTGTGGACACCCGTCACCGTCATCAAATCGGCGTCTTCGTTGTTGTCGCGATAGTAGCCGGGCCGCCGCCCCACCACCTCAAAGCCGTACTTGCGATACAGGTTCTGCGCTATCGTATTGGACACGCGCACTTCCAGCGTCACTTCGTGCGCGCCCAGTTCGATGCTGCGCTCGATCATGGCCAACAACATCAATTCGCCGATGCCGTGCCCGCGCCACTTCTCATCGGAGGCAATCGTGCTGATGTGCGCCTCGTCGACCACGATCCAGAAGCCGCCGTAGCCGACAATCGGCGCTCTTACTTCGCGCTTGAACAAACGCCCCCACCACGAGGCAGGCTTGCTCACCACACGATCGTGCAAGCGCCGCGCCACGAAGTAGTACGCATTGCGATTTTCCAAAATCTCGTGCCGGTAGGTGTAGTCCGACCAGGGCAGCGTAAACGACTGGCGCTCGATAGCCATGACCTGCGACACATCGTCCCACCGCATCGGCTCCACCCGATAAGGCGGCGCACTCTCGATCATGCGGTTACCTTCTGATCGGGCGCCAGATAGATCGGCTGAATCGTTGCCGGATCATCGATCTGACCAGCTTGAATTCTCTGCCATGCAATCTCCGCCAAAAATCCGGCGCGGCGCAAGGAGAAAGCGGGGGGCAATAGCTGCACCCGATCGCCTAAGCGTTGCTTCACGGTTTTTTGTTCGCTCTCAGACAGTTCACCGCACAAAGTCGTCGTCGTTTCCCAGTCAGCGCCGATCACATCCGCTGTGGTCAGGCTGAATTCGCCATCTTGTCGCCACTCATCGTCTTTGACGTATCGCGCTGCGATCCAGCGTCCTCGCCCGGCACGCACCACCACCGCCAGCGGTGGCTGGCACCACTTTACCGCATAAGCGAGGATGTCCGTCGAACGCGCTCCCACAATCGAAATGTTGCGTGCCAACGCCAGACCCTTGGCCGCTGCCACGCCCACGCGCACGCCCGTGAACGAGCCGGGGCCGATCGAGACGCCGAGCCCACTGATTTGATCGATCGACACATCGATCTGATCGAGCAGTTCCACGATGCGCGGCATCAACTCGACCGTGTGATGATCGCTGGTATCCCACGTAAATTCCGCGCGTACACTATAGCCGTCATGCACGGCCAGTCCGGCGCTGCGCGTTGCTGTATCAATAGCTAAAATCAAACCCTGGCTCCTCTCCCTCTCCCTCCCTCTCCTGATGTTCAGGAGAGGGAGGGAGAGGGTTGGGGTGAGGATGGGTGAGGTCACACCCCAAATGCACTCTTCTTGAATGCAGTCAACAATTCCAGATGGAATTCATCCGTCGCGCTGAACGTCAGGCGGCGGCGCGTATCGTCCAAAAACTCCAACGTGATCCATAGCCGATCGGGCGGCAGTAGCGACGGCGCACGTTCCGGCCACTCGATCAGGACACTGGCCGTCGAATCCATTAGATCGGTCAGGCCCAGCATCCACGCCTCAGCTTCCCGCTCGATGCGATAGAGATCGACGTGATACAGGCGCACCTTGTCTTGTGTACGGCGCAGTTCGTGAATCAAGGTGAACGTTGGGCTGGTGAGATCGTCGGCAGCCCCCCACCCGCGTCCGATGCCCTGCGCCAGGCAGGTCTTGCCCGCGCCCAGATTGCCTTCCAGGCAGATCACCTCGCCGCCGCGCAGCAGCCTGCCCAGCCGCTCGCCAAGGCGGACGGTTTGAGTGGGACTGCCGCTGACAAATTCCACAACATTCGGATCAAGAATCGGCATACGACCTATCTTTCTCGCAAAATGCGTCGAGATTATACCGCGTTTCACTGATCTACGACGAGGTCAAAAACCCAAAGTCCACAATCCCCAATGGGGATAACGCAAAACTGTAGGGCGGGCTCAAGGCGGATGACAATCCGCCGTTCCGGACCGTTGGATGGTTATCCAGCGGGAGCGTTGGCGAAAAGTCACCAACACTTTTGCATTATACTCATCCACATCCCGCCTGGGTAGTCAAAGCGGTTGAAACGTGTTAAACTCTTTCCACTTCGAAACCTTATGCGCTACCTGATCATCTCCGATATTCACGCCAATCTAGCCGCGCTGAACGCCGTCATCGCCGACGCCGGAGCGTTCGATCGCATCTGGTGCCTGGGCGACCTCACCGGCTACGGGCCTGATCCCAATGAGTGTCTCGATCGCTTGCGTGAGTTTCCGTTGACGACGCTGGCCGGCAATCATGACTGGGCGGTGTTGGGCAAGCTCGATCTGAACGAGTTTAACCGCGAGGCGCGCGCAGCCTGCCTGTGGACGCGCCAGCGCCTCACAGCGGCCAATCGCAACTATCTGGAATCACTGCCGGTGCTGGTTGAAGAAGCCGGCTACACACTGGTGCACGCCAGCCCCAACGAACCAGTAGAAGAATATGTGCTGGACACCTTGACAGCCGAGTACAACTTCGAACGGTTCGCTACGCCTGTGTGCCTGCTGGGCCACAGCCACTGGCCGATTGCGTTTATGCAGCCCGGAGATTCGGCCGGCATGTGCGTACAAATTCGCCCGTCGTATCATCAGCCGTTTAAGTTCAACGGTGGCAGATGGATCATCAATCCGGGCAGCGTGGGCCAACCGCGTGACGGCAACCCTGACGCCTCTTACGCGATTCTGAAAGTGGAAGAGGGTCAGTGGGAATATCGCCGCGCGGCTTATCCGGTGGAAGAAACCCAGCGCAAGATGAAGCAGTACCGGCTGCCGGCGCGACTGATCGAACGCTTAACACGGGGACACTGAACCAGCAACCATGAACCATGAACGAGTGACAAACGACAACGTACAATGTGTCATTCTGGCCGCGGGACAGGGCACACGCATGAAGTCGGAGAAGCCGAAAGTCCTGCATCAGATCGCCGGGAAACCGATGGTGCTGTATGCGATCGAGGCCGCTTACGCGATCGGATCGCGGCGGCCCATCGTCGTGATCGGTCATGGCGCGGAGCAGGTGCAGAACACGATCGGCGATCGCGTCGCCACCGTGCTGCAAATGCCGCAGCGCGGCACCGGCCACGCCTTACTGCAAGCGCGATCGCAGATCGATCCAGCCGCCGAGACGGTGCTCGTCCTGTATGGCGATACGCCCTTTCTGAGCGCAGACACGATTCAACGCCTGCTCGACGTGCAGCATGAGAGCCGGGCCGTGTTGGGCCTGGTGACGTTCACGCCGGACGATCCCGCCCTGTATGGCCGCATCATACGCGACATCGGCGGACGCCTGCTGGACATCGTGGAATACAAGGAAGCGACGCCTGAACAACGCGCCATTCGCGAAGTGAACTCCGGCATTTTCTGTTATCAGACGCAGTGGCTGCTGGCGCATCTGGATCGGCTGCAACCGCGCGCCGGACACGGCGAGTATTACCTGACCGATCTGGTCAGTATTGCCGCGCAAGAGCAGGCGATCACGGCGACCTGTTCCTGCGACGAAACCGAAGTGCTGGGCATCAACGATCGGGTGCAGCTGGCCGCCGCCGAGCGCCTGATGCGCGAGAGGATCAACACGCGCCACATGCTCAACGGCGTCACCCTGATCGATCCGGTCAACACTTACATTGAGGCGAGTGTGACGATCGGGCCGGACAGCAGCATCTATCCCGGCTCGCATATCAAAGGAAAAACAGCCATCGGGCGAGAGTGCGTGATCGGGCCGAATACCCTCATCGAAGACTCGCGGATCGGCAATCGCGTGGAGATCGTGGCCTCCATGATCGAAAGCGCGACGATCGAAGATGGCGCCGACATCGGGCCGTTCTCGCACATGCGCAAGGGGGCGCATCTGTGCGCGGGCGTGCACGTGGGCAACTTTGCGGAAGTGAAAGACAGCACGCTGGGCCCAGGCACCAAGCAGGGGCATTTCAGTTATCTGGGCAATGCAACGATCGGAGCCAACGTCAACATCGGCGCGGGAACGATCACGTGCAACTACGACGGCCAGCATAAACACCCCACCACAATTGGCGACAACACATTCATCGGCAGCGATACGATGCTGGTCGCGCCCGTCAACATCGGCCATGATGCGAAGACCGGTGCGGGCTCGGTGGTGACGCACGATGTGGCGGATTATGAACTGGTGTATGGCGTGCCGGCCAAACCGAAAGTAACGAGTAACGAATAACAGGGCCTGTTACGCCTCGCTCGTTACTCATTACTCGTATTCAATATGGATCCAGTCGTTTCCGAGCTTTTACTCCTCGTCGTGCTGATCGCCCTCAACGCGTTTTTCTCCGCGTCCGAGATTGCGGTGATCAGTGTCCCCAAGCTGCGCCTGAAACAGCTCATCGACAGCGGCAATAAAACTGCGCCGGTGCTGTTTCGCCTGGCCGATGACTCCAGCCGCTTTCTGGCGACGATTCAAATCGGCGTGACATTTATGGGCTTCCTCGCTTCGGCCACCGCGGCGGTCCGCTTAAGCACCGAGCTGGCCGATCTGATCAAGCAGATTCCCATCGCCAGCCTGGAGAACATAGCCGAAGGACTGTCGGTCGCCATCATCACGATCTTGCTTTCTTTGATCGTCCTCGTGTTTGGTGAGCTGGTGCCGAAGTCTCTCGGCCTGGCACACAGCGAACGCATCGCCCTGGCCGTGGCCCGCCCGATCGACTTTCTGGCCCGCCTGGCCGGGCCACTGGTGCGCTTCCTGGTGTGGATCACCAATCTCATCGCCAAACCGTTTGGCGGGCGGCCACGGCGCGGCATGCCCATCGTTACCCAGGAAGAGATCAAAACACTGGTCGATGCCGGTGAAGAAGGCGGCGTCATCGAAGAAGAAGAGAAAGAGATGATCTACTCGATCTTCGAGTTTGGCGAAACGGTGGCGCGCGAAGTGATGGTGCCGCGCATGGATGTGCTCGCCATCGACGTCGAGACGCCGCTGCTGGAAGCGATGGATTCTGTGATCCATCACAATCATTCGCGTGTGCCGGTCTATCAGGCTAGTGTCGACAATATCCTGGGCATCCTATATGCCAAAGACTTGCTGAAGGTGCTGCACGAAAAAGGCCGCGCGGGCGCGAACGAAGTACGCGTGGCCGATCTGCTGCGTCCGGCGGCGTTCACCCCGGAGAGCAAGAAAGTGGATGAACTCTTCGAGGAAATGCAGAAGCGCCGCATCCATATGGCGATCGTCATCGACGAGTACGGCGGCACTGCCGGCATCGTCACCATCGAAGACATCCTGGAAGAAATCGTCGGCGAGATTCAAGACGAATACGATCAAGCCGAGGAACTGGAAATTCAACCGGCCGGGGAAAACGAATGGCTGATTAATGCCCGCGCCAATCTGGGCGACATCAACGATGCGCTGCACGTTCACTTCCCGGTGGACGACGCGGATACGCTGGGCGGTTTTGTCTACGCCCAACTGGGCAAAGTGCCCCTGCCCGGCGACGAGGTGCGCCACGAGAACGTGCTGCTGAAGGTCATCAACGTTGCCGGGCGACGTATTGGGAAGGTGAATGTACAAGTGCTGGAGGGTGAACCGATCGAGGGGAAGAAAGAAGAAGAATAGCCCGTCAGGGGTAACACGTAAAGACAAAGTTAACGCTTCGCGTTTTGTGTTTCACGCAGCACGTCAGCACCCATCAGGAGCCGATATGAAACCGACCGAACTCATTGACCTGGCGAAGCAGGCCCGCAAGAAGGCCTACGCACCCTACTCGCATTACAAAGTCGGCGCCGCGCTGCTCGGTAAGTCGGGCACAGTGTATACCGGCTGTAACGTGGAGAATGCGTCTTACGGCCATACCGTCTGCGCCGAGCGCACCGCCGTGCTGAAAGCCGTGTCGGAAGGCGAAACGGAATTTGAAGCGATTGCCGTGGTCACGAAAAATGGCGGATCGCCCTGCGGCGCCTGCCGCCAGGTATTGAGCGAGTTCGCGCCCAAGCTGACTGTCTACATTGCAGATAAGAATGGCGAATATCGTACGACGACGCTGAACAAGCTTCTGCCCGATTCGTTTACGCCCGCGCATCTGGAAGAAGGAAACAAGGATAAGGGAAACAAGTAAACAAGGCAAGTTAATGATCGTCATTGCGAGCCGCCAGGGGCGGCGAAACAATCTCCTATCACACCACTGAGATTGCTTCGACGGCCTATAGCCTCCTCGCAATGACGCGCCAGCATCGATCATTGTTAATTGGGCATTGTTCATTGGACCGCAGTCGTCTCTATCGCATCGAAGCCATTGTCATGCACCGATCGGATGTAGGTGAAGCCGATCGGTTGTTGACGGTCCTTTCACGCGAGCGCGGCAAACTGCGCCTCAACGCCAAGGGTGCGCGCAAAGTCGGCAGCCGCAAGAGCGGCCACGTGGAGTTGTTTGTGCGATCGAAAATGCTGATCGCCAAGGGACGCGGCGATATCGACATCGTCTCGCAAGTCGAAACGATCGACGCTTATCGCGGCCTGCGGGAAGACCTCACCCGATCGACCTACGCACACTACGCGGTGGAACTGATCGACGCCTTTGCGGAAGAAGGCAGCGAGCAGCCAGAGTTGTTCGACCTGCTGGCCGAGACGCTGAAGTGGATCGAGACGACGAACAACCTGCCATTGGCTGCGCGTTACTTCGAGTTGCAGCTGCTCACGCTGGCCGGATTTCAACCGCAGGTGTTTTTCTGCGCCGATAGGGGCGAATCACTGCAAGAAATCGCGCCCGATGAGTTCTATGGCTGGAGTCCAGCCTCCGGCGGCGCGTTGTGCCCTGCGCACGCAGCGGGTCGATCGGATTCCTCGCGGCTCTCGCTCAACGCCTTGAAGGTGCTGCGCCACGCTCTGCGGAGTGATTACGCTGCTTTTACCACACTCGCTCTTCGCGATACCGTCCTCAGCGAGATCGAGCAAGTCATGTTAAGATACGTCCAATTTGTGCTAGAGCGGAAAGTGAGGTCAGTGGAGTTTCTCAACCTGCTCCGGCGGGAAGCCGACAACGGACCCTAAGACGGACACGCTGCGCAGTGATAGAAACGGATTACGCACCACGCATCATGTATCACTTGTCACTTATCACTCTTCAGGAAGATCATGACCAAACCACTCTCTTTTCAACAAATCATTCTCACACTGCAACAATTCTGGACCAGCCGAGGCTGCACGCTGTGGCAGCCGTACAATCATCAGGTCGGCGCAGGCACGATGAACCCGGCCACCGCGCTGCGCGTCCTCGGCCCTGAGCCGTGGAACGTGGCCTACATCGAACCATCGATTCGCACGGATGATGGCCGCTACGGCGACAATCCCAATCGGTTGCAGCAGCACACGCAGTTCCAGGTCATTCTCAAGCCCGATCCGGGCAATCCGCAAGAAATCTATCTCGACTCGTTGTACGCACTGGGCATCCAACGCGACGAGCACGATATTCGCTTCGTGGAAGATAACTGGGAATCGCCCGCGCTGGGCGCGTGGGGCCTGGGTTGGGAAGTGTGGCTCGATGGGCTGGAGATTACGCAGTTCACGTATTTCCAACAGGCGGGCGGCCAGGTGCTCGATCCGGTATCAGTAGAATTGACCTACGGGCTAGAGCGCATCGCCATGTTCCTGCAAGGCGTACGCAGCGCGTATGACATCGACTTCGATGGTGTGCACACTTACGGTGAGATTTATCTGCGCAATGAGATCGAGCAGTGCATCTACAACTACGAACTCGCCGATGTCGATGGGCTGCGCCACGCCTATGTTTTTTACGAATCCGAAGCAAAGGCGGCGCTGGCGCACGACCCGGCACTGGTGATGCCCGCTCACGATTACGTGTTGAAGTGCTCGCATACGTTCAACCTGTTGGATTCCCGCGGCGCGATCGGCGTGACAGAGCGTGCCAACTACTTCCGCCGCATGCGCGATCTCTCGCGCAGCGTGGCGAGGGCTTACGTGGAACAACGCCAGGCGATGGAGTATCCGTGGCTGAAAGAAAGTAGTCAGTTATCAGTCGTCAGTAGTCAGCCGACTGCCAGCCGCCAACGGCCAGTTGCCAGCATCAAGGAACCAGCGTCATTCGTGTTCGAGATCGGCAGTGAAGAACTGCCCGCCTCCGATGTGTCTTCCGCGCTGGTGCAATTGCGTGAACTCGCGCCGAAGATGCTGAAGGACGCGCGATTGGCGTACAATTCGATCGAGTGCTTTGCCACGCCCCGGCGCCAAGTCTTTCTCGTGCGCGACCTCGCGCCGCAGCAGGCGCCGCTCGATGCGCTGGTGCGCGGCCCGGCGCTGAAAGCGGCCTTCGATAAAGATGGCAAACCTACCAAAGCCGCCGAAGGCTTCGCGCGCGGGCAAGGCATCGATGTCAACGATCTGATCAAGGTTGAGGAGAAGGGCAATCAATACGTTTACGCCAGGAAGCACGACGCAGGCAAGCCCGCGGGAGAAGTGCTGTCGATCCTGCTGCCTGAGTTGATCGCCGCGTTGAAGTTCGAGAAGACCATGCGTTGGGCTGGCGATGGCGTCGCGTTCAGTCGTCCCTTGCGTTGGTTCGTGGCGCTGTGGAAGGATCAAGTCGTGCCATTCAACTACGCGACCGTCAGCAGTGGCAACGTCACACGCGGCCCGCGCGCAGCAGGTTCGCCGGACCTCGTCATCGCTTCCGCCGATCAATATCTGGCGACGCTTAAGCAGCACAACGTCATCCTCGATTACGCCGAACGCAGTGAAGTGGTGAAGGTGCAGATCGCGAAGGCGGCCGAGAGCGTCCACGGTCAGATCCCCGACGATCCCGGTTTGCTGGAAGAAGTGACCAACCTCGTCGAGCAGCCTACGGCGCTGCTGGGCAACTTCGATCCGAGGTATCTGGTGCTGCCCAAAGACGTGTTGATCACGGTAATGAAGAAGCATCAGCGCTACTTCGCCGTGTTAAGCAAAGATGGCATGCTGCCGCACTTCATCGCAGTGCGGAATGGCAACGCTGACAACCTCGGCATCGTGCGGCATGGCAACGAAGAAGTGCTGCGCGCCCGCTTTGCCGACGCCGAATATTTCTTCAATCACGATCGGCAACACAAGTTGGATGAGTTCCTGACCAAGCTCAGCACACTGACCTTCCAGGTCAAACTCGGCTCGATGCTGGACAAAGCCAAACGCATTGAAGCACTGACGCCGACGATCGCCGCGATGCTGAAGTTGGATGACAAGCAGATCAAGTCCGCGCAACGTGCCGCCTCTCTGTGCAAGGCCGATCTTGGTTCGCAGATGGTGGTGGAAATGACGTCGCTGCAGGGCATCATGGGCCGCGAGTATGCCAAGCTGTCCGGCGAGAGTGACACCGTAGCGAACGCGCTGGCCGAGCAATACGATCGCGCGCCGGAATCCGTCGTCGGAGCGGTCATCAGCCTGGCCGATCGATTTGACAGCCTCAGCGGCTTGTTTGCGGTTGGCCTGGCCCCGACCGGCTCCGCCGATCCGTGGGCCTTGCGCCGTGCCGCGCTGGGCGTCGTCGAGACGCTGATCAAGCATCAAGTGCCTTTCTCACTGCGGAGCGCGCTGGAAGCCGCCGCCAAGTTGCAGCCGGTCACCGTCGAAGCCAGGGCGCTGGACGATGCGCACGCCTTCCTCGTCGGACGCGAGCGGGCCGCCCTGCTCGATCAAGGATTGCGGTATGATCTGGTCGATGCGGTGTTAGCCGCGCGCGGCGATGATCCCTTTAGCGCGAAGCACTCGATCGAAGCGCTGACGGCGGAAGTCGGCAAACCCGATTGGTCGATCACGCTCGACAATTATGCGCGCTGTGTACGCATCGTGCGCGACATCAAAGAAACGCTGTCGTTGGACATTTCCAAGGATAGTGATCCGCACACGCAGGCGTTGTATCAGGCTTACGACGCCGCGCGGCAAGCGATCGGGCCGCAGAGCTCGATTGGGGCGTTTTTCACGGCGCTGACTCCGCTCATCCCGGCGATTCAGACCTTCTTCGACAAGGTCCTGGTCATGCACGAAGACCAAGCGATCCGACAGACGCGGCAGGCGCTGCTGCAGCGTATCTGGCATCTGGCCGATGGGATTGTTGATTTGAGCAAGGTTGAAGGGTTTTAATCGGGGTATAATTGCGGCGCGTATGATGACGACCAACTCTGCTGATCCTCAACTCATCCAGGAAATCGTGCGCCGGATTGTCAATGTCAGTCAGCCGGAAACGGTGATCCTGTTTGGCAGCCGCGCGCGCGGTACGGCACGCCCAGAGAGCGATATCGACTTGCTGGTGATTGCGAATTCAACGCAACCACGTTATCGGCGGGCCGCGCCCTTGTACGGTGCCTTGAGTGATATCATTGCGCCGATGGATATTGTGGTATACAGTCCAGAAGAAGTTCAAGAATGGAGCGAAGTCCGCCAGGCGTTCGTAACAACCGCGATCCGCGAGGGGCAGGTGTTGTATGAAAACCCAGGCTGATCTGGTCAAAGGCTGGCTGCGCAAGGCAGACAGTGACGTGACCACAGCCAGCCTGTGCATCAAACGAGAACAGGCGCTGGATACAGCCTGTTTTCACGCCCAACAAGCTGCTGAAAAATGCCCCAAAGCTTACCTCACCGCCTACGCCATCGATTTTCCTTTCGTGCACAATCTGGAAAAACTGATAGAGCTATGCGCCCGGCGCGATGCTGCTTTCTTCAACATCAAGACCCTCAGCCAGGAATTGACCCCTTATGCCGTGGAGCTGCGCTATGACGCCGAGTTTTGGCCTGCCCTAGAAACTGCGGCACAGGCCTTGAGCGCCGCCATCACCATTCGAGACTTTGTGGTGGAGCGGTTGCCGAGGAGATGCGCTAGAACCGGCGGGCCACCCTACCCGATCGGGGTTACAGGGAACGCGGAGGTTACACCTCACACGTGGTAACCGGGCAGATTGTCACTGCCCAAAATCGTCAAAAGAAATACACTCAACGCTTGGTGTATTCTTCAATCTAAATCCAATTGCTAAGGAGCAAACGATGTCAAAGAAGTGGGTGTATCTGTTTACGGAAGGCAACAAGGATATGCGTGATTTGCTCGGCGGCAAGGGCGCGGGTGTGGCCGAAATGACCAACACCGGCGTGCCGGTTCCGCCGGGTTTCACCATCACGACCGAGGCGTGCAACGAGTATTTCAAGATCGACAAGCACTTCCCCGAAGATCTGTGGAATCAGGCTCTGGCCGCGCTGGCCGCGATCGAAGAGCTGACGGGCAAGCGCTTTGGTGATCCTGAGAATCCGCTGTTGGTGTCGGTGCGCTCGGGCGCCAAGTTCTCGATGCCGGGAATGATGGACACCGTTTTGAATGTCGGCTTGAATCCGCAGACGCTGGAAGGTGTCGCCCAGCTGACCAACAATGAGCGCTTTGGGTGGGATGCCTATCGCCGCCTGATCCAGATGTTCGGCAAGACCGTCAAGGGCATTGAAGGCCGCAAGTTCGAGCACATCCTGGACAAGTACAAGGCCAAGACCGCAGGCAAGCAGGATACCGACCTGACCGTGGAAATGCTACAGAAGGTCGTGGATGATTTCAAGGCGTTGTACAAGAAGGAACTGGGCGTCGAGTTCCCCGACAATGTGCACGAGCAGCTGTCGCAGGCGATTGAAGCCGTGTTCGCGTCGTGGTTCGGCAAGCGTGCGGTGGATTATCGCAACAGCCAGAAGATCGCGCACGATCTGGGCACGGGCGTTAACGTGCAGACGATGGTCTTTGGCAACATGGGCAACGACTCGGGCACAGGCGTGGCGTTCACCCGCAATCCCGCTACCGGCGAGAAGATCATGTACGGCGAATACCTGATCAACGCGCAGGGTGAAGACGTGGTGGCCGGCATTCGCACCCCCAAGAAGATCGCGCAGATGCAGGAAGAAATGCCCGAAGTGTACGCGCAATTCCTGGCCATCGCCGATCAGTTGGAGCGGCACTATCGTGATGTGCAGGACATGGAATTCACCGTCGAGCGCGGCAAGCTGTGGATGCTGCAGACCCGCACGGGCAAGCGCACGGCGCAGGCCGCGGTGAAGATCGCTGTCGATATGGCCAATGAAGGTGTCATCAGCAAGGAAGAAGCGCTCCAGCGCCTCGACCCAATGCAGATCAACATGCTGCTGCTGCCGCGCTTTGACGACAAGGCCAAGAAGCTGGCGGGCGTGCTGGCCAAGGGCCTCAACGCCTCGCCCGGCGCCGCCACCGGTATCGCCGCGTTCGATGCGGACACCGCCGAGGAGTGGGGTAAAGCGGGCAAGGCAGTTATTTTGGTCCGCCCCGAAACTAATCCCGATGACGTGCACGGTATGCTCGTCGCCAAGGGTATCCTGACCCAGCGCGGTGGCGCGACCTCGCATGCCGCTGTGGTGGCGCGTGGTTTGGGTCTGCCGTGCGTGGCAGGCTGCGAAGCCATCCGCGTGGACGCCGACAAGAAGTTGTTCGTGGCCGACGGCAAGACCATCAAGCAGGGCGATTACATCTCGATCGACGGCACGACCGGTGAAGTGCTGGCTGGCCAGATCGCCACGATCCGCCCCGACTTCGACAAGGAAGTCGATCTGGTCACGCTGTTGAGCTGGGCCGACGAGGTCCGCCGCCTGGGCGTGTGGGCCAATGCCGATTATCCGAAGGACGCGATCCAGGCCCGCAAGTTCGGCGCGCAGGGTATCGGCCTGTGCCGCACCGAGCACATGTTCTTCGAAGTCGAGCGCCTGCCCGTCGTGCGCCAGATGATCCTCAACGCCAGCGCCGCGCAGCAGAAGCTGGACGCGCTCAAGCGCGCCGAAGCCGAACTAGCCAAGCGGCCGGATTTCAAGGAACTCCAACTGGCCGTGACAGCGGCCAAGAAGGCCGCGAAGGCCTCTGAAGAAGTGAAGGAATATGAAGGCGCGTTGAAGAAGCTGCTGCCCCTGCAACGCAAGGACTTTGAAGGCATCTTCAAGGCAATGGACGGCCTGCCCGTCATCATCCGCTTGATCGATCCGCCCCTGCACGAATTTCTGCCTTCGCACGATGAGCTGCTGGCCGAAGTGACCACGATGCGCGTGCTGGGCAAGAAGGGCAAGAAGTTGAAGGAAGTCGAAGAGATGTTGGCCGCCGTCGAGTCGATGCGCGAGCAGAACCCGATGCTGGGCTTGCGCGGCATCCGCCTGGGCATCACCTACCCCGGCATCCTGAAGATGCAAGTGCGCGCCATCTTCGAAGCGGCCTGCAACATTCAGAGCAAGGGTTTCGTGGTGAAGCCGGAAGTCATGATTCCACTGACCGGCCACGTCAACGAACTGAAGGTCTCGCAGGGTGAGTTAGAAGCCATCGCCAAGGCCGTAATGGCCGAGAAGGGCGTGGAAGTGGAATATAAGTTCGGCACGATGATCGAAGTGCCGCGCGCCGCCCTGACCGCCGGTGAGATTGCCCAGTTGGCGCAGTTCTTCTCGTTCGGCACCAACGACCTGACGCAGACGACCTACGGCTACAGCCGCGACGACGCCGAAGGCAAGTTCCTGCTGCGCTACGTGGAAGAGAAGATTCTGCCCAGCAATCCGTTCCAGCAATTGGACACGGTGGGTGTGGGTCAGCTGATCGAGATGGCCGTGAAGAACGGCCGCGCCGCTCGCCCGGGGCTGGAAGTGGGCATCTGCGGTGAGCACGGCGGTGATCCGTCCTCGATCGAGTTCTGCCATCAGGCCGGTCTCAACTACGTGAGCTGCTCGCCGTTCCGGGTGCCGGTAGCCCGCCTGGCCGCCGCGCAGGCTGCGCTCGGCGCTGTGGTGCGCGATAAGTAGTTCACCACGCTGGTCAATCGAGTAACGTTTTCCAAACCGCCGATCACGTGATCGGCGGTTTGGGTTTTCTTCAGCCCGATTGTATAATCTGCTTGAACGCAACAAGTGGGGGCAACTATGGCACAATCTACATCGCACCTTGAAGAGGTCCTAAAAGTCGTAGAGACTCTGACCCTCGACGACCAGGAATTCCTGGTTGACCTGGTACGCCAGCGAGTCGCAGACAAGCGGCGGGCCGAGATCGCCCGTAACATCGCTGAAACGCGTACTGAATATCAAGCAGGGCAAGTCCAACGAGGTTCCGCTGTTGATCTCATGTTGGA
>Ga0209254_10001599_pt1 | contig 20398 bp, 18 predicted proteins | sample FrelakmetDIP11DI_FD_187148 | JGI IMG/M metagenome (GOLD analysis project Ga0209254, IMG submission 187148) | Freshwater lake sediment microbial communities from the University of Notre Dame, USA, for methane emissions studies - DIP11 DI (SPAdes)... | ecosystem: Environmental > Aquatic >...
CCGCCGGCCAATAGCGCTGCAGCCGACCCGCCAGCGGCAGGTGGTCCATCGGCATCGCGAAGACCTGACTCGTGCGCTGCTGCCAGTCGCGGATGCCGGCGGCAAAGGCAAGACGGGTCAGCGGATACAGACCGAGCGCGCGCAGCGTCGTGCTGTAGTCGTCCGGCACCTGCGCGGCGGCGCGCAGCAGTGCGAAGTCGCGTCCGTCGGCCACCGCCAGCACATAGCGGCAGGCATCGATGGCGGTGGCCTGCTCCGGCTGTCCGGCGTTGGCGAGCTCTGCCGCGCGCGCCTGTCGGTCGGCCTGCGCCATCAACTCGCTCCAGGCGGCAAAACCGGCGCCGCGCAGTTCGCCGGCCGCCGCGCCCAGGCTGGCGATGAAGCGATCGACGCGCAGGTAGGGGAATCCGGGTACGCGCGGCGCACCAGCATCGCGAACGCCGGCGGCATCGATCCGCTCATCGACCTGCCGCAGCAGCCGGGCGCAGTTGCCGACGTCGTCGCTTCGCTCGAGATGGCTGCTGATCGGCGCCTGCGCGTAGGGATCGATGCTGGCGCAACCGCCGGCGAGCAGCACCGCGAGCAGGATCGCGACCGTCCTCATCGCGCGGCCTGCTCCAGGCGGCTGCGCGCGGCGCGGCGCTCGATCTCGGTGGCCATGGCGCGGAACTGCTCGGCGACCGTGTGCCGGACCGCCAGCGTGCCGAGCACGGGAAGCATCGCCTGCGCCGGCTCGAAGCGGGCCTGGTAGACGAACCGCGTGCGCGAGGCGTCGACCGCGGTGAGCAGGTAGCTGCCCTCGAACTGGCGCAGCGTGCTGCGCTCGGCGCTGATACCCGAGGGCAGCACCGATTTCGCCAGCACGCGCTCCGGTGCCTGGTGCGTGACGTCCAGCCAGACCTGCACCGGCTTCGCAAACCACAGGTAGCGGAACTCGCCTTCCTGCTCGACCAGCAGCCGCTCGGCGCCGCCGCTGGCCACGCGCGCCAGCACCTGCACGCTGCGGATGCCGGGCACGAACCGCGGCAGGTGCTCGTAGTCGGTCACCGTGAGCCAGGCGGTGCGCCGGTCCGCTTCCAGTTCGACCTCGGCACGGACAAAGAAGACGCCGGCCTCCCGCCGGACGTCGATCTCAGGCGGCGCCGCCGCTGCTGCCGAGGCGAGCAACGCGAAAAGCCAGAAGGCGAATCGCCTGCGCATTGGTCCAGGAGAAGCACACATCTGCGGCATCGCGCCAGTTCAGCCACTGCCAGCGCCGATGTTCGCGCGGCGCCAGTTGCGGCGCAAACCGCGCCTCGACGCGCAGGCCGAACAGGTGCTCGACATTGTGCGTCACCCCCGGCGCATAACGGCGGCGCCACTGCGGATAGATCGAATAGCGGCTGGTATAGCTCCAGTCGTCGAAGTAGGCAGCCGGCCGCGCCAGCCCGGTTTCCTCCTGCACTTCGCGGGCACAGGTAACGTCGAGCGGCTCGTCGGCAGTGGCACGGCTGCCGGTGACCGACTGCCAGAAACCCGGGAAGTCGACGCGCTCCAGCAGCAGCACCTCGAGCGCCGGCGTGTGGATCACCACCAGCACCGACTCGGGCAGCTTGTAACCGGTCACGACGGCCGCCGCATCAGTCGCCGACGTACAGCGCCAGCAGCTCGTCGACGGCGTTCTCGCCGGCGTAGCGGCGCAGCATTTCGAGCCCGGTGGCCGGCAGGCGATCGTCCGGCCAGTCGGCAGCCAGCAACCGAGGCAGCACCGAATCGAGCGTACGAAAGCCGCTCCTGCGCACGATCGCCCGATCCACGCGGTCCCAGAACGCCGCCCCGGTCGAGCGCAGTTCGCCGCGCGCCGCCTCGTCACCCGCCTGCACGCGCCGCTGCACCTCGCGCAAGCGGCCGCGCGGTGGGTGCGTCGAGTCGACGAAACGCTTCTCCGCCGCCGCAATCGCAGCGGGCGGCAGCTCCGACCGGCGCAGCGCCTTGATCGCGTAGTACTGCGCGAGGCTCTCCCGCACCCACAGCGGCACCCGCTCGGGCATCGACTGCGCGAGCTGCTCGCGCAGCATCCAGGCGAACGCCATTTCAGCGTGCTGGATCCGTCCATCGCGCTTCGCCGCCGACAGCAGCAGCGTGCGATGACCCGCAACGCCGATCGGCATGCCGTCGTCCGTCGGTCCGCCGAGCCAGACGACGGTGCTGCGCAGCGGCGCGAGTTGCCGCGCGCCCGCCGTGCGAATCAGGTATTGCAGCGCACGGCCGTGCTCGGCAACCAGATTGCGCCATTCGCCGCCGATGGCGTCGAGATGCAACGTCTCGAAGCCGCCCTCGCGCACGGACGCGCCGGGCAGTCGGCCGATGACGTAGAACTCGGCCGTCTTGTCTGCTGCCGGCACCACGCGCCGCGGCGTGCTGCCCACCGCTACCCCGCCGTGCACCGGCCCGCGGCCGACGAATTCGACCTGACCGTCGTGCTGCGCGTCCCCGACCGGCCGCAGCAATGAAGAGGCTTCGCTGAACAGCCAGAAGCGGGCGTTCGGGTCGAAGAAACTCTCGCGGGCGCGCAGATCGACGCCGCCGTCGGGCGCCGCCTTCATCGCCACGGCCCACGTCAGGCGCACGCAGCTCCAGCCCTGCACGCGCCAGGCGCTGGCCGAATCCGGCGCAAGCGGCGCGCCGTCGCAGCGCAGATCGGCGACCTGCGGCGTCACACCACTGGCCATGCCCCGCACCTGCACGCTGAAATCCTGCGCCCGGCGCGCGGCCGGCAGTTCGACGACCACGTGCGCGACCAGCGGCTCGGCGGGGTCGAGCGCGACCCGGTAGAGCCACGTTTCGGCCTGCGCTGCCCCGCAGGCGGCGGCCAGCAGCGCGGCCGCGCGGATCACGCTGCCTTGGTGTCCGCCGCCGGCTGTGCGCCGCGCACGCGGATGTGCAGCTCCCGTAGCTGCTTCTCGTCCACCGCGGACGGCGCCTGCGTCAACAGGCACTGCGCGCGCTGCGTCTTCGGGAAGGCGATCACGTCGCGGATCGACTCGGCGCCGGCCATCATCGTGACGATGCGGTCCAGGCCGAAGGCGATGCCGCCGTGCGGCGGCGCGCCGTACTGCAGCGCGTCGAGCAGGAAGCCGAACTTGATGCGCGCCTCCTCGGGGCCGATCTTCAGCGCGCGGAAGACCTTGCTCTGCACGTCCTCGCGGTAGATCCGCACCGAGCCACCGCCGATCTCCCAGCCGTTCAGTGCCATGTCGTAGGCCTTGGCCAGGCACTTCGACGGGTCGGTCTCGAGGTAGCCGATGTGCTCGTCCTTCGGGCTGGTGAACGGGTGATGCGCGGCGACGTAGCGGTTTTCCTCCTCGTCGTACTCGAACATCGGGAAGTCGACCACCCACAGCGGCCGCCAGCCGGGCTCAGAGAGACCATGCGCCTTGCCGAATTCGCTGTGGCCGATCTTCAGCCGCAGCGCGCCCATGCTGTCAGCGACGATCTTGGCGCGGTCGGCGCCGAAGAAGATCACGTCGCCGTCGGCGGCGCGGGTAGCGCGAAGGATCTCGGCCAGCGCCGCGTCGTGCAGGTTCTTGACGATCGGGCTCTGCAGCCCGTCGCGGCCCTTGGCTTTGTCGTTGACCTTGATGTAGGCGAGCCCCTTGGCGCCGTAGATCTTGACGAACTCGGTCATCGCGTCGATCTCCGAGCGCGGCATTTCGCCACCGTGCGGCACGCGCAGCGCGGCGATGCGACCGTCGGGCAACGAGGCGGCCGCGCTGAAGACCTTGAAGTCGACGTCGCGCATCGCGTCGGTGAGGTCCGTGAGCTCGAGCTTCACGCGCAGGTCGGGCTTGTCCGAGCCGTAGCGCGCCATCGCCTCGCCGTACGACATCACCGGGAACGGGTCCGGCAGCTGGACGTCGAGCACCTCTTTGAACACCGTGCGGATCATCTCTTCCATGATCGAGCGGATCTCCTGCTCGGTGAGAAAACTCGTCTCGACGTCGATCTGCGTGAACTCCGGCTGGCGGTCGGCGCGCAGGTCCTCGTCGCGGAAGCACTTGACGATCTGGTAGTAACGGTCGTAGCCGGCGATCATCAGCAGCTGCTTGAACAGCTGCGGCGACTGCGGCAGCGCGAAGAACTGGCCGGCATGCACGCGCGACGGCACGAGGTAGTCGCGCGCGCCTTCCGGCGTGCTCTTCGTCAGCATCGGCGTCTCGACGTCGATGAAGCCGTGCGCGTCGAAGAACTTGCGCACCGCCATCGTCACCTTGTAGCGCAGCCTGAGGTTCTTCTGCATCGGCGCGCGGCGCAGGTCGAGCACGCGATGGGTCAGGCGCGTCGACTCGGACAGATCCTCGTCGTCGAGCTGGAACGGCACGGCCACCGACGGGTTGAGGATCGCCAGTTCCTCGCACAGCACCTCGATCTGCCCTGAAACGAGGCTGGTGTTGGCGGTGCCGGCCGGCCGCTCGCGCACCGTGCCGACGACCTTGACGCAGAACTCGTTGCGGATCTTCTCCGCATTGGCGAACACGCCGGGGCGGTCGGGATCGCAGACCACCTGCACCAGCCCTTCGCGGTCGCGCAGGTCGATGAAGACGACGCCGCCGTGGTCGCGCCGGCGGTGCACCCAGCCGAACAGCGTCACGCTCTGGCCAATGAACCTGCCGTCCACCAGCCCGCAGTATTCGGTACGCATGAAGACTCCAGTCGATTTGCGCGGCGGCTGTCGCGGCCGCGCGGGTTCTTGTTGCAGTCCGGAAGATCCGATCAGCTCGGCAGTCGATTGCCGCGAATCGACAGGCGACCGGGCGACGCTACCCGCCCGGCCGCCGGCGGTTTCGGTTGTGCTCGGTCACGAGCGTGTAAAGCCCCCTCCGGCCGGCGGCAAGCGCGCGGCACGTGCGATGAGCAAAGGCAGCGATCGTCATGGGGCGGGCCGTGGGCAAACCATGGCGAATTCTATCGGCCCGGCGCCTCGCCCGGAATTTCCGAGGTCAATGCCGCCGGCTTGTGCGGCCGCCGGCGCCCTGCCTCCGACGGCGTGACCACGCCGAGCGAGACATGGAACTTGAATGCCTCGTCGACGCTGACATCGACATCGCGCAGCTCGGCCGGATCGACGATGATCACGTAGCCGGAGGTCGGGTTCGGCGCCGTCGGCACATACACGGTCACCTTTTCATCGCCGACCAGCGGGATCAGCCGTTCGCCCGGCGAGCCGACCACGAAGGCCATCGTCCACTGGCCGCGCTGCGGAAACTCGACCAGCACCACCTTGCGGAAGGCGTTGCCCTTCTGCGCCAGCATGGTGTCGGATACCTGCTTCACGCTCGAATAGATCGAGTTGACGATCGGGATCCGCGCCACCAGGCTTTCCCACCAGCGCACCAGTCGCTGGCCGAGGAAGTTCGCCGCCAGCACGCCGGTGGCCAGGATCACCAGCACGGAAACCACCAGCCCGAAGCCGGGCAGATGCATGCCGAGCACGCTTTCCGGCCGCCAAGACTCCGGCAGCAGCAGCAGAGTGCGGTCCATCGCGGTCACCACGAAATCGATGATCCACAGCGTGACCGCCAGCGGCAGCCAGATCAGCAGGCCCGTGATCAGGTACTTTTTCAGCATGACTTGGCGGCCTTCGCGCGGCGACTGGCCGTAAGGTGATCAGCACGCCGTCGCGGTTCAGCGGCGCGCATCGCGGATGTCGGCGGAAACCAGGGGGCCCCGGGCGCGGCTAGGTACAGGCGGCACAGCCGCCGCTGCCGCAGGCCGGTGCAGCGGCTGCCGCGGGCACGGTGGCCTTGCCTGCCGGCTCAGCGGCTGGCTTGGAGTCCCCGCTGCCGCTCTTCGAATCGGCGGGCTTGTCGCTGGACTTCGCGGCCGAACCGTTCTTGAAGTCGGTTGCGTACCAGCCGCTGCCCTTCAGCTGGAAGCCGGCCGCGGTCAGCTGCTTGGCGAAGGATGCAGAGCCGCAGGCCGGGCAGTCGGTGAGCGGCGCATCGGAGACCTTCTGCAGCACGTCCTTTTCGTGCCCGCAGGAGGAGCACTTGTAGGCATAAATCGGCATGACGACCTCGCGGATTCGATAACTGACTGAATTGTAAGTGGATAAACCTTGCGGCCGCGCAGAGATGGGGCTGCGCGGCGATTTCCCAATGGCCCAGGCCGCATCCGCGCCGCCCTTCGCAGCCGGCGGCGCAGGCGGTGGCCGGTGCTTGGACATCGACCGGGCCGTGCTGCAAACTGCCGCGCTCGCCCGGGAAGAAAGACAGGAGGAGAAGTCATGGCCACGAAGAAGCGCGCCCTGTCGCAGGACGCCCGCGCCCGCGCCATCAGGGCCGTCGAGGAATCCGGGCTGCAGAAGGTCAAGGTCGCGGTCAGCGACATCGACGGCGTCCTGCGCGGCAAGGTCCTGCACAAGGACAAGTTCGCCTCGGCCCTGGACGGCGGCTTTGGCTTCTGCGATGTGGTGCTGGGCTGGGACATGATGGACGCCTGCTACGACAACACCAAACTCACCGGCTGGCAGCACGGCTTTCCTGACGCGCAGGTCCGACTCGACCCGGCGACGATACGCACCGTGCCGTGGGACGGCGGCATCCCCTTTGTCCTCGGCGAGTTCATCACCGCCGAGGGCGCGCCGCACCCGGCCTGCCCGCGGCAGACGCTGCGGCGGGTGCTCAGGCGCGCCGAGAAACTGGGCGTGCAGCCGATGTGTGGGCTGGAGTTCGAGTGGTTCAACTTCCGCGAGACGCCACAGACCTGGGCCGCCAAGAAGGGCGTCGACCCGACGCCGCTGACGCCTGGCATGTTCGGCTACTCGCTCGCCCGCGCCAACGAGAACCGCGACTACTTCAACGCCCTGCTCGACGAGATGCTCGCCTTCGGCGTGCCGATCGAGGGCCTGCACACCGAAACCGGGCCGGGTGTCTACGAGGCAGCGCTCCAGTTCTCCGCGGCGCTCGAAGCCGCCGACCGCGCGCTGCTGTTCAAGGCCGGTGCCAAGGAGATCGGCGCCCGCTTCGGCATCATCCCGAGCTTCATGGCCAAGTGGAACCAGCACCTGCCGGGCTGCAGCGGGCACGTACACCAGTCGCTGTCCGACGGCAAGAAGAACCTCTTCTTCGACGAAGGTTCGGTGAAAAGAGGCCGGCATGGCATGAGCAAGCTCTTCGAGAGCTACCTCGCCGGGCAGATCGCCGTGGCGATGGAATTCGCACCGATGTTCTGGCCGACGATCAACAGCTACAAGCGGCTGGTCGACGGGTTCTGGGCGCCGGTGAAACCCACCTGGGGGCTCGACAACCGCACGGCGAGCTTCCGCGTGATCGCGGCCGGGCCCAAGAGCACGAGGCTTGAGACGCGCTGCCCCGGCGCCGACATCAACCCGTATCTGGCGGTGGCCGCGCTGGTGGCGGCCGGGATGCACGGTGTCGAGAAGAACCTGAAGCTCACCGCACCACCGATCACCGGCACCAACGTCGGCGGCGAGAACATCCCGCGCGCGCCGCGTTCGCTCGCCGCCACGACCGAGATCTTCAGGCGCTCCACGGTGGCGCGCGACTGGCTCGGCGACGACTTCGTCGAGCACTTCGCACTCACCCGCGAATGGGAGTGGCGCCAGTGGCAGGACGGCGTTACCGACTGGGAGTTGAAGCGCTATTTCGAGATCATCTGAGGTCGAAACGATGGCGAAGGTCGCAATCGTCGGCTGCGGCGCCATGGGCTCGGTGTACGCCGCGCTGATGGCCGATGCCGGGCACGAGATCCACGCCGTGACGCTGTGGCCCGATCACGCCGAGGCGATGGCCAAGCACGGCCTGCGCGTCGAAGGTGCCAGCGGCGACCGCACGGTGCGCTTGCACGCCGGCACGACGACCGACGGCATCGGCCCGTGCGACCTGGTGATCATCGCCACCAAGGCCTTCGACGCCGAGGCGGCGGCGCGCTCGGCGCTGCCGCTGCTCGGGCCGAACACGACCGTGCAGACGATCCAGAACGGCCTCGGCTCGGCCGAACGCGTGGCACCGATCGTCGGCGCCGACCGGCTGGCGGTCGGCGTCGTTGGCGGCTTTGGCGCGTCGCTGCGCGCTCCAGGTCACGTGCACCACAACGGCATGGAGATGGTGCGCTTCGGAGCCTACGCCGGTCTGCCGCGGGCGGCGCTGCAGGCGTCCGCCTCGGTCTGGGAATCGGCCGGCTTCAAGGTGGCGCTGTTCGACGACCTGCGCCGCATGGTGTGGGAAAAGCTGATCATGAACGTGACGTTCTCGGGCACCTGCTGCCTGACCGGCATGACGATCGGCGAGGTGATGGCGAACCCCGACGCCTGGCGCGTGGCGCGCGGCTGCGCCGAGGAGGCGATCGCGGTGGCCAAGGCCGCCGGCATCCGGCTCGAAGTGGGCGACCCGATCGAGCACATCCGCCACCTTGGCAGCCGCATCGGCAACGCGCGGCCGTCGATGCTGCTCGATCACCTGGCGCGCCGCCGCTCGGAGATCGACGTGATCAACGGCTCGATCCCGCGCGAAGGTGCGAAGGTCGGCGTGCCCACACCGGTCAACGACACGGTAGTGGCGCTGGTGAAGGCGCGCGAGGCGGGCTTCGCGCAGTGAAGGGCATGTCTGTGCAATGCGACGTCTCGCACTGACCTTCGGCCTGCTCGTCTCGCTGATCCTTGCGGCACCGGCGCCGGCGAAGACGCTGCGCTTCGCCAGCGCCTTCGACCCGCAGTCGATGGACCCGCATTCGCTGGCGCTGCTGTACCAGTCGCGCGTGGTGAGCCAGATCTATGAATCGCTGGTCAATCGTGACCGCGAGTTCAGGCTGGAGCCGTCGCTGGCGCTGTCGTGGCGGATGGTCGATGCGCGGACCTGGCGATTCAACCTGCGCCCGAACGTGAAGTTCCACGACGGCACGCCGTTCGCCGCCGACGACGTGGTGTTCTCGATCGAGCGCGCACTGGCGAAAACCTCGCAGCGCGCCTTCCAGCTGCGCGGTGTCGCCGGCGCGCGCAAGGTCGACGACCTGACCGTCGACGTGCTGTTGCAGGCGCCCGACGCGGTACTACCGGAGAAGACGCTCTTCATCGGCATCATGAGCAGGGCATGGGCCGAGAAGAACGGCGTCACGCAGCCGCAGGATTTCAACGCCAGGCAGGAGACCTACGCGGTACGCAACGCCAACGGCACCGGGCCGTTCATGCTGAGGCGCTACGAGCCGGATGCGCGCACCGTGCTCACCGCCAACCCGGACTGGTGGGGCCGCGGGACGAACTTCGGCGGCGGCAACCTCGCCGAAGTCACCTATACGGTGATCCAGTCCGATGCGACGCGGATGGCGGCACTGGCCACCGGCGAGGCGGACTTCGTCATCGATCCGCCATTCCAGGACATGGCGCGGCTTTCGCAGGACAAGCGGCTGAAGCTCACCTCGACCACCGACATTGGCACCCAGTACCTCGGCTTCGACCAGGCGCGCAGCGAACTGGAAACAAGCGACGTCAAGGGCCGCAACCCCTTCAGGGACCTGCGCGTGCGCCGCGCCGTGTACCTGGCGATCGACATCGACTCGATCGTCGCCAAGGTGCTGCGCGGGCAGGCAACGGCGACTGGGTCCTTCGTCTCCACGCTCGTCGGCGGTTATCTCCCGGACCTCGACCGCCGGCTGCCGTACGACCCGGCGGCGGCGCGGGCGCTGCTGAAGGAAGCCGGCTATCCGGACGGCTTCTCGGTGCAGCTCGATTGCGTCAACGTCACCTTCCGCGCCGCTGTGTGCCAGGCGATCACGGCGATGCTGGCGCAGGTCGGTATCCGCGCGACGTTCCAGCCGTCGCCGAGCGCGCTGTTCTTCCCCAAGCTGACGCAGGCGACCTCGAGCTTCTTCGAGTTCGGCTGGAGCCCGACCACCGACGCCTGGTCGATGCTCAACTCGACGGTGCGCAGCCACGACGGCGCGGGTGCCGGCCAGTTCAACGGCGGCCGCTACAGCAATCCGAAGCTCGATGCGCTGATCGACTCGATCCGCGTCGAGCCGGATCTCACGCGCCGCCGCCAACTGGTCGGCAACGCGCTGCGGTTGATGGCGGACGACCTGCCGCTGCTGCCGCTGTACCGCCGCAGGATCAACTGGGTCATGCGGCCGAACATCCACGCCGTGCCGTGGCCCAACGATATCCTCGAGCTGCGCTTCGTGCGGATCGACTGACACCGGCGAGCGCTATCCTTGTATAACACTTGTTCCGGACCTGGCCCATGCTTGCCGTACGCCTGCCCGAAGACATCGAGGAGCGCCTGGACCGCCTGGCGAAGAAGACCGGTCGCGCGAAGTCGTTCTACGTCCGCGAGGCGCTCTCCGAGTACCTGGCCGACCTCGAAGACTTCTATCTGGCCGAGAAACGCATGAAGTCGTACAGCGCCGCCAAGGCGATCCCGCTGGACGACCTGCTGCGCGAACATGGCGTGGAGCGTTGAGTTCCTGCCCGAGGCCGCGCGGGAGTTGCGCAAGCTCGACAGGCAGGTCGCTGCGAGGCTGCTGCAGTTCCTCGACAAACGCGTCCGTGACGCGCACGATCCCCGCTCGATCGGCGAGCCCCTTCGCGGCGAGCGGTTCGGCACCTACTGGAAGTACCGCGTCGGCGACTACCGACTGATCTGCAGCATCCAAGACCAACGCGTCGTCGTCACCGTTGTCCGCATCGGGCACCGGCGAGACGTCCATCGGGACTGACGCCCATGTCCATCGCCCACTTCTCGTTCCCGACCACCATCCACTTCGGCGCTGGCAGCCGCAAGCTCGCCGGTGCGCATCTGCGCGACCACGGCTTGCGCCGCCCGCTGATCGTCACCGACCGCGCGCTGGCCACACTTCCGGTGCTGGCCGAGTTCATGAGCAGCCTCCGCACCGGTCTCGACGTCGGCGTGTTCTCCGGCGTCTACGGCAACCCTGCCTGCTCGCAGGTGATGGACGGCGCGGCGGCGTACCGGACCCACCGCGCCGACTGCGTGATCGGCTTCGGCGGCGGCGCGGCGCTCGACGTGGCCAAGGTCGTGGCGCTGATGGCGGTGCACGACGGCCACGTGCTCGAGTACGTGTGGGACCACCCGCAGGTGCGGCCGATCACGAACGATTTGCCCTACTTCGTCGCCCTGCCGACGACCAGCGGCACCGGCTCCGAGGTCGGCCGCTCCAGCGTGGTTTCCGAGGACGACACGCACCTGAAGCGGATCGTCTTCTCGCCGAAGCTGCTGGCCAAGGTGGTGTTCGCCGACCCGGAGCTGACACTGGCGCTGCCGGCGCCGGTGACCGCCGCCACCGGCATGGACGCGCTGACGCACAACGTCGAGAGCTACCTGTCGCCGGCCTACCACCCGCTGTGCGACGGCATCGCGCTCGAGGGCACGCGCATCGCCGCGCGAGCGCTGGTCACCGCGGTGCGCGAACCCGGCAACCTGCAGGCCCGCTCGGACATGATGATGGCCTCGATGATGGGCGCGATCGCCTTCCAGAAGGACCTCGGCGCAGTGCACTCCTGCGCGCACGCGCTCGGCGCCGTGTGCGACCTGCACCACGGCCTGGCCAACGCGCTGATGATCGAGCCGGTGATGCGCTTCAACCAGGAAACGGTGTCGGCGAAGTTCGCCGAACTGGCGCACGCGGTGGGCGCCGGCAGCGGCGAGGCTTTCGTGCCGTGGCTGGCGAAACTGAAGCAGCAGATCGGCATTGCGCCGAACCTCTCGGCGGTCGGTGTGAAGCGCGAGCAGATCGGCCGGCTGGTCGAGGTCGCGGCAAAGGACATCTGTCACCAGACCAACCCGCGGCCGTGCAAGCGCGAGGATTTCGCGCGCTTCTTCGAGCAGGCGCTGTGAGATGTCGCGGCGCTTGAGGATCGGCATCTCCGCCTGCTTCTTCCACGCCGACCCGAACCGCTCCATCTTCACCGGCAAGACGCTGCAGTACGTCGAGCAGTCGATCGCGCACTGGGTGCAGTCGCAGGGGGCACTCGCCCTGGTGATCCCCTCGCCGGACGGCGAAACGCGCCGCGGCGACGTGACGCTCGGTCACTACGCGGAGTTTCTCGATGGCCTGGTGCTGGAAGGGGGCTCCGACATGTGGCCCGCCAGCTACGGCGAGGAGCCGCTGCGCCCGGAGTGGAACGGTGACCGCGTCCGCGACGAATACGAGATCGCCCTGCTGCGTGCCTTCGTCGCCCTCGGCAAGCCCGTGCTCGGCGTCTGCCGCGGCCTGCAGGTGCTCAATGTCGGCTTCGGCGGCACGCTGTACCAGGACCTGGCGCTGCAGCGGCCGGGGCCGCTGTTTCATCGCAGCGCGCAGCTGTACGACCGCAACCACCATCAGATCGCGATCGAGCCCGGCACGCGGCTGGCGCAGCTCTATCCGGGACTGACCTCGCCCACCGTCAACAGCGTGCACCACCAGGGCGTCAAGGCCCTGGCGCCGGGTTTCGTCGTCGAGGCTCGCGCGCCCGACGGGGTGATCGAGGCGATTCGCCACGGCGGCCAGAGCTACGTGGCTGCGGTGCAATGGCACCCGGAATTCCACGTCGGCGACAATGCGCACCTGCTTTCCGGCGCGCCGCTGCTCGCCGATTTCATGGCCGCCTGCAGCGCGGCCTGATGAACCACCCGCCGAACCTCTTCGACGCCCACGATCCATGCTCAAAGTCACCAACCCCGCCAACGGCAGCGCGATCGCCGAACTCACGACCGACACACCCCAGTCGATAGCCGCGAAGTACCGGGCAGCGCGTGCGGCCCAGGCTGCCTGGGCGCAGCGGCCGCTCGAGCAGCGACTCGCCAGCATCCGGCGGTTTCGTGAGGGCATCGTTAGCCATCTGGAAAGGCTGGCGGCGATCCTGACCTCGGAGGTCGGCAAACCGATCCGGCAGTCGCGCAACGAACTGAACGGCCTGCTCGGCCGGATCGATTTCTTCCTCGACGCCGCCAAGGACACGCTGGCGGCGCGCACGGTGTTCAATGCCGAAGGCATGCACGAGCGCATCACGCACGAGCCGCTCGGCGTGATCGCCAACATCTCGGCCTGGAACTATCCGTACTTCGTCGGCGCCAATGTCTTCGTGCCGGCGCTGCTGGCCGGCAACAGCGTGCTGTACAAGCCGAGCGAGTATGCAACGCTCACCGGCCTGGAGATCGGCAACCTGCTGCACGCGGCGGGCGTGCCACAGGACGTTTTTCAGGTGATCGTCGGTGCCGGCGAGGCGGGCGCGGCGCTGCTGGCGCAGCCGGTCGAAGGCGTGTTCTTCACCGGTTCGTACGCGACCGGGGCGAAGATCGCGCAAGCGATCGGGCCGCGGATGATCCGCCTGCAGCTCGAGCTCGGCGGCAAGGACCCGACCTACGTCTGCGAGGACGTCGAGGTCGCCACCGCGGCCGCATCACTGGCCGACGGCGCGATGTACAACACCGGGCAAAGCTGCTGCTCGGTCGAGCGCATCTACGTGCACGAGAAGGTGCATGACGCGTTTGTCGAGGCCTTCGTCGGCGAAGTGAAGGGTTTCAGGATCGGCGACCCGACCGACGAGTCGAGCTACATCGGCCCGCTGACCCGCGCGCCGCAGCTCGACGTGCTCGAGGCGCAGGTCGCCGACGCCAAGGCCAAGGGCGCACGGCTGCTCACCGGCGGCCGTCGCATCGATCCGCCCGGTCATTGGTTCGAGCCGACGGTGTTGAGCCATGTGAACCACGGCATGGCGCTGATGCGCGAGGAGAGTTTCGGCCCGATCATCGGCATCCAGAAGGTGTCGAGCGACGACGAGGCGGTGCGGCTGATGAACGACACCGAATACGGCCTGACCGCCGGCGTGTACACGAAGGACGCGGCGCGCGCCGAGCGCATCCTGGCGCGGGTACAAGCCGGCAGCGTCTACTGGAACTGCTGCGACCGCGTCAGCCCGCGGCTGCCGTGGAGCGGGGTGAAGCACTCCGGCATCGGGCTCACGCTGTCGACCTACGGCATCGAGACCTTCACCCGGGCCAAGGCCTGGCACCTGCGCACGCCCTGAAGATCGGGGTCAGAGTCGAATCTCTCGGCCGTCTCGCGGCTCAGCGCAGCGCCGCAGCCAGCCACTGCTCGAACTGTGCCGCCGGTAGTGCGCCGCTGAGGCGGTCGATGACCTTGCCGTCGCGGAACACCGCCAGTGTCGGAATGCTGCGGATCGACAACTGCTGGCTCAGCTGCGGGTTGGCGTCCGTGTCGACCTTGCCGAACAACCACTGCGGATGGCGGGCAGCCGCCTGCTCGAACACCGGCGCGAAGCCGCGGCAGGGCCCGCACCACGCGGCCCAGAAGTCGACGACGACCGGCCGCCGGCTCGCCGCAATCACGTCGCCGAAGCTCTCCTCCGACAGCGCGACCGGCTTGCCCGCCAGAAGCGCCCTGCCGCAGCTGCCGCAGGCCGGCTCGTCATCGAAGCGCTCCGCCTTGACGCGGTTCTTCGCCTGGCAATGCGGACAGGAAATGATCATGGGGCACCCAGGAATTCGACTGCACGGAAGATGCGGCCGGAGTCGCCGAGTTCAATGCGACACTTGCTTCTTCCGCCTTTGATTATCGACCTGCGATGAACCGGCGTCGCCCCGCCCGACCCCCTGCCGTCAAGCCTCCGGCGCGGCGGTCAGCGCGCGACGACGATACCCCCGCCGGCAAGGTCGAACTGCCGCGCCTGTCGAAGCGGATCAGCGAACTGGGCCTCGCCTCGCGCCGCGAGGCCGACGAGTGGATCGCCGCCGGCTGGGTGCGGGTCGACGGCGAACTCGTCGACGTTCTCGGCGCACGCGTACGGCCCGAGCAGAAGATCGAGATCGACCCGCGCGCGCGGCGGGCCCAGGCGGGCCTCGTGACCATCCTTCTGCACAAGCCGGTCGGCTATGTCAGCGGCCAGGCCGAGGATGGCTACCGGCCGGCAATCGTGCTGGTCACCCCGGAGAACCGCTGGCGCAGCGACCACGCGCGCATCGACTTCTCGCGCGCCCACCTGCGCGGGCTGGCGGTGGCCGGCCGGCTCGACATCGACTCGACCGGCCTGCTCGTGCTGACGCAGGATGGCCGCATTGCGCGGCGGTTGATCGGCGCCGAATCCTCGGTCGAGAAGGAGTATCTGGTGCGGGTCACGTGGCCCGATGCCCCGAGGCCCGGACCGCTCAACGAAATCTTTCCTGCTGATCGCGTTCAGTTGCTCCGGCACGGTCTTTCGCTCGACGGCGTGCCGTTGAAGCCGTCCAAGGTGTCGTGGCAGAACGAGGATCAACTGCGCTTTGTGCTGCGCGAAGGCAGGAAGCGGCAGATCCGGCGCATGTGCGATGCCGTCGGGCTGAAGGTCATCGGCCTGAAGCGCGTTCGCATCGGCAGCGTCGTGCTTGGCGCGCTGCCGGGCGGGCAGTGGCGTTACCTGCGCGCCGACGAATCGTTCGGCTGAAGCAGGAAAGCGCACTGCCGGAAGCGCAGATCGGGCGTCGGCGCCTGGCCGCGCAGAGCAATGCACAGATGCAGCCGCGCGCAGCGCGGCCGCATCCTTGGCCGGTCAGTCTTCCTCTTCCTTGCGCTTGAACTTGGCGGCGAGTTGCTGCTGCACGCCCGGCGGCACCGGCTGGTAATCGGCCAGTTCCATCGAGTAGCTGCCGCTGCCCTGGGTCATCGCCTTCAGCCGGCCGGAATAGCCTTCCAGTTCGGCCAGCGGCACGACGCCCTGCACGACCATCATGCCGGCCGCGAGGTTGCCGGTGCCGGTGACCTGGCCGCGGCGGCCCGAAAGATCGCCGGTGATGTCGCCCATTGCCGAGTCGGGCGTGACGATCTCGATGTTGACGATCGGCTCCAGCACGACCGGCCGCGCCTTCGGCAGCGCATCGAGCATGGCCTTGCGGCCTGCCGACACGAACGCGATCTCCTTGCTGTCCACCGGATGGTGTTTGCCGTCGTACACGATCACGCGCAGGTCGTGGATCGGGTAGCCGGCGACGTAACCGGTGGCCAGCACCTCGCGCACGCCCTTCTCCACGGCCGGGATCAGGTTGAACGGGATCACGCCGCCCTTGACCTGGTCGACGAACTCGAAGCCGGCACCGCGCGGCAGCGGCTCGACGCGCAGGAAGACCTCGCCGAACTGGCCGGCACCGCCGGTCTGCTTCTTGTGCCGCGCATGGCCTTCGGCCGGCGCGGCGATCGTTTCGCGGTATGGCACGCGCGGCGGGCGGGTATCGATCTCGAGCTTGAACTGCGAATTCATCCGCTCGAGCACGCTGCGCAGGTGCAGTTCGGTAAGGCCGCGCAGCACCGTCTCGTTGGTGAGCGCGTCGTGCTCGATGGACAGCGTCGGGTCCTCGGCGGCCATCTTGCTCAGGATTTCCGAGATCCGCCCCTCGTCGCCGCGCCGGCGCGGCGCGATGGCCAGCCCGAACATGGGCTTCGGAAACTCGAGCGGCTTCATGCGGATGAAGTCCTCGTCGTGCGAATCGTGCAGCACGCAGTCGAAGACGATCTCGTCGACCTTGGCCACGGCACCGATATCACCCGGCACCAGCTTCGGCACCTCGGCCGTGTCCTTGCCCTGCAGAATGAAAAGGTGTCCGGCCTTGAACGCCTTCTTGCCCTCGCCGACGTACAGCTGGGTGTCCTTGGTGATGGTTCCCTGGTGCACGCGGAAGATGCCGATCTTGCCGACATACGGGTCGTTGACCACCTTGAACACATGGGCGAGCACGTGCTTGCCCGAATCCGGCTCGGGGCGGAACGAACCGGCCGCCTCGCCGTCGCCCTTGAAGAACAGCGGCGGATTGCCCTCGGCGGGATTGGGCAGGTGGCGCGACATGACGTCGAGCAGGTCCTGCACGCCGGCGCCGGTGCGCGCCGAAACGAAGCACACGGGAATCAGGTGGCCCTCGCGCAGCGCCTTCTCGAGCGGCGCGTGCAGGGTGGTCGGATCGACCGCGCCTTCCTCGAGGTACTTCTCCATGGCCGCGTCGTCGACCTCGACCACCTGCTCCATCACCTTGCGGTGCACGTCGGCCACCGACTGGAAATCCGCGGTGCCCTGGTCGTGGTCGAAGCAGTCGATCACCCGGTTGCCGTTTTCGGAGGGCAGGTTGATCGGCAGCACCTCCGGGCCGAACGCCTCCTGCAGCTGCTCGAGCAGCACGGGCAGGTTGATGTGCTCGTGGTCGATCTTGTTGACGACGATCATCCGGCACAGGTTGCGCGCCTTGGCCCAGGCCATCATTCGGCGGCTGACCAGTTCGACCCCGTTGGTGGCGCTGACCACCACCGCCACCGTCTCCACGGCGTCGAGCGCACCGATCGCCTGGCCGAGGAAGTCCGGGTAACCCGGCGTGTCGATCAGATGGATGCGCGTGCCGTTGTGATCGCAGTGCAGGATCGACGAGCGCAGCGAATGCAGCGTGCTCTTTTCCTGCGGGTCGTAGTCGGACACGGTGGTTCCGCGTTCGACGGCGCCGGCGGCGCCGATCATCGCCGACTTGGCCAGCAACTGCTCGGCCAGGGTCGTCTTGCCTGCCGCGCCGTGGCCGACTAGGGCCACGGTCCTCAGGTCCTCGGTTCTGAACTCAGCCATTGTCTGTCTCCCTTCTTGGCAAGGCGCACTTTAAGGCGATGCGCGGATCTCGCCAAACCGCCCGGGCCGCGATCTTGCGGTCCTCTGATGAAACGCAACGCCCGGCGCTTCACCCGCCCGGTCGCAGTCGGCGGCACAATGCCGGGCGGGTCCGAACCCCACGGGACAAGAACGAAGATGACCAGCGAGACAACGGCCACCGTACCGAAGCAGGCGCGCATCGTCATCATCGGCGGCGGCATCATGGGCTGCTCGGTGGCCTACCACCTGGCGGGGTTGGGGCAGACCGACGTGGTACTGCTCGAGCAGGGTCGCCTTACATGCGGCACGACCTGGCATGCCGCCGGACTGGTCGGCCAGCTGCGCAACCACGAGAGCATGACGCGGCTGATCCGCTACTCGACCGATCTGTATTCGCGGCTCGAGGCGGAGACCGGACTGGGCACCGGCTGGAAGCAGTGCGGCTCGCTGGCGGTGGCGCGCACGCCCGAGCGCATGGTGCAGTTGAAGCGCACGGCAGCGGTGGCGCGAGCCTACGGTGTCGACTGCGACCTCTTGTCGCCCGCGGAAGCGGGCAAGCGCTACCCGATCATGGAGACCTCCGACCTGCAGGGCGCGGTCTGGCTGCCGGGCGACGGCAAGGCCAACCCGGCCGACCTGACAGTGGCGCTCGCCAAGGGCGCGCGCAACGCCGGCGTGAAGATCATCGAAGGCGTGCGCGTCGAGAGGGCGGTCCACGAGGTCAGCGTTGCCGGCAGGCGCATATCCGAGCTGCGCTGGCGCGACAAGCAGGGCCAGAGCGGATCGGTCGCCGCCGAGACGGTCGTCCTGTGCGGCGGCCAGTGGTCGCGCGCGCTTGGGCGCGAGCTCGGCGTGGCCGTGCCGCTGTTCTCCTGCGAGCACTACTACATCGTCACCGACGTCATCCCCGGCGTGTTCCGCGACCTGCCGGTGATGCGCGATCCGGACGGCTACATCTACCTCAAGGAAGAAGTCGGCGGCCTGCTGATGGGCGGCTTCGAGCCCGACGCCACTCCCTGGCTGCAGTCGGCCGTGCATCGCGGCGGCATCCCGGAGAACTTCGAGTTCCAGTTGTTGCCAGACAACTGGGACGCTTTCGAGATCCTGATGGACAACGCAGTGCAGCGCGTGCCCGCGCTGGGCGAGGCGAAGATCAAGGCCTTCTACAACGGCCCGGAGTCGTTCACCGCCGATAACAACTTCATCCTCGGCCCGGCGCCGGGGCTGGCCAACCTGTACGTCGGCTGCGGCTTCAACTCGATGGGCATCGCCTCCGGCGGTGGCGCTGGCAAGGCGCTCGCCGAGTGGATCGTCCAGGGCGAGCCGACACTCGACCTGTGGCCGGTCGACATCCGCCGGTTTGCGGGCTTCAACGCCAACGAACGCTGGCTACCGGACCGGATCAAGGAAGTGCTTGGCATGCACTACAGGATGCCGTGGCCGAACCGGGAACTCGAGTCGGCGCGCCCGTTCCGTCGCTCGCCACTGTTTTCGCAGCTGCGCGCAGCCGGCGCCTGCTTCGGCTCGAAGATGGGCTGGGAGCGCGCCAATTTCTTCGCGCCGACGCCGGCCCAGGCAACGATCGAGTACGGTTGGGGCCACCAGAACTGGCACCCGTGGGTCGCCGCCGAGCACGCCGCCTGCCGCGAGCGCGTCGCGCTTTTCGACATGAGCTCGTTCGCCAAGCTGCTGGTCAAGGGCGCAGATGCACACGCGGTGCTGCAGTACCTCGTCGCCAACGACGTGCCGACCGCCGCAGGCCGCACCGTCTACACCGGCATGCTCAACGAGCGCGGCGGCTACGAGTCCGATTTCACCATCACCTGCATCGACTGGGACGAGTACCTGATCGTCACCGGCAGCGCGCAGGCCGTGCGCGACCTCGACGTGATCGAGCGGGCACTGGCGGCGATGCCGCAGCGACGAGTGTGCACGGTGACCGATGTGACGCCGATGTACGCGATGCTGGCGGTGATGGGACCGGCGTCGCGAGAGTTGCTCTCCCGCGTGTCGACCGCGAAGTTCGACAATGCGGCGTTTCCCTTCGGCACCTCGCAGCTGATCGACCTCGGCTATGCCACCGTCCGTGCAACGCGCCTGACCTATGTCGGTGAACTGGGCTGGGAGCTGTACGTGCCAGTCGAGTTCACCAACGCGGTTTACGACGAGATCCTTGCCGCAGGCGCCGACCTCGGCCTGCGCAATGCCGGCTACTACGCGGTGGACTCGCTGCGCCTGGAAAAGGGCTACCGCGCCTGGGGACGGGAACTGACGCCCGACATCAACCCGTTCGAGGCCGGCCTTGCCTTCGCGGTGAACTGGGAAAAGGGCGACTTCCGCGGCCGCGCCGCGCTCGATACGGTCAAGTCCGCCGGCGGCGGCGGCGGCGCCGTCAAGCGGAGGGTTGTTTCACTGGTCGTCGACGCGCCGCGCACCAATCTCTGGGGCAACGAGCTGATTCTTCGCGACGGCGCGCCAGCGGGATTTGTAACCTCGGCCGCCTTCGGCCACACGCTGGGCCGGCCGGTTGCGCTGGGCCTGGTCAGCAACTTGGCAGGGGCGGCAGACAAGGCCTGGGTCGAGTCCGGCGCATGGGAAGTCGACCTCGCCGGTGAGCGCCTTTCGGCAGCGGTATCGCTTCGAGCGCCCTACGATCCTGCCGGCTTGCGGGTGCGTGCCTGACTTGACAGGTAACGGGCCAGCTCACCCAGGGCAGCCAATCGGGTAGGGGACCGGGTCACCCCGGTCGCCCTCCCACACCACCGTACGTGCGGTTCCGCATACGGCGGT
>Ga0209254_10001600_pt1 | contig 20395 bp, 15 predicted proteins | sample FrelakmetDIP11DI_FD_187148 | JGI IMG/M metagenome (GOLD analysis project Ga0209254, IMG submission 187148) | Freshwater lake sediment microbial communities from the University of Notre Dame, USA, for methane emissions studies - DIP11 DI (SPAdes)... | ecosystem: Environmental > Aquatic >...
CAGGATGGCGATGTCGTCACCATGGAGCTCCAGTAGCTCGATCGCCTCTTGGACGTTCCCAGCGGTGAGCACGGTGAAATCCCGTGCGAAGGCCATGCGGAAATACTTACGGGCCTTCTCTTCGTCATCGACGAACAGCACCGCATGACGGTCGTCTGGCGCTGGGCTGGTCATGACACCTCCTCGGGTGTGACGTCGTCCAAATCGGGGCGGCCTGCAACGGGCGGGAAGCGCAGCTCGACACGAGTGTACTCTCCCAAGACCGACCGACAAGCGATCTCCCCCCCAAGCTCGGTCATGACCCGCCGACAGAACGGCAGGCCCATGCCAGTGCCCCGCCCAGGACCCTTGAGGCTGAAGAACTCTTCGAAGATGCGCGGCAGTACCTCTGGCGCGATGCCGCCGCCGGTATCGGTCACCGTCAAGCGGTTCCAATCGGGACCGGACTCGGCCGACAGACGGATATCGCCCCTGCCAGCAGCGTGAATCCCATCGAGCGCGTTCTTGATCAGATTGTGGAGCACATGAATCAACAGGGTTCGGGGCCCGTAGAGCTCGAAATCGTCGCCCTCGCTCCGGATCCGGTCCTGCTCGCCGGCGGTGAAGGGGTAACAAACCAGGGACTCATCGACCAGCCGGGCCAGGGACAGCCGCTCCTGCGGGATACCTTCGCTGCCCCTGGGGCTTGCGTTCATAAGCAACAGCCGGACCAGCATGCGGGAGCGGTTGGCGGACTCCTGGATCAGGGCCGGGGCAGAATCGAGCACCGCCAAGGCGCCGGGAGGGATGACCGTCGTCGACTCACCTTCCGGTGCCGTGCGGTGGTAGCGCTCCACCAGCGCGGGGAGATAGCGCTCCAGCCCCGCCGCCGCGGTGGCGATGGTGGCCAAGGGCGTCGCCAACTCGTGGGCCATATAGGAGGCCAGGGCGATCATGGTCTGGCGGCGGGCCTCGAGCAGCTCCTGCTCGGCCTGCCGCTCGCGGTGGAGCTGCAAGGAGGTACGAAGATCCACCCGCAAGGATTCCATATCCCAGGGTTTGAGGATATAGCGGTGGATCTCGCCCCGGTTCACCGCCGCCACCGCGTCACTCAGGTCGGCATAGGCGGTGGTCAGCAGTCGAATAATGGTCGGGTAGTGCCCCTTGACCCTGGCAAGGAGCTGGACCCCCGTCTCCAGGGGCATCCGCTGGTCGGTTACCAGCACCCCCACGCCCCCCGCCTCGGCTTTCGCCTCCGCCGCCAGGATCAGCTCCGCCGCGGCGGCACTCCCGGCCGTCAGTACCCGAAACTCGGACCCGAAGGCGCGCACGAAGTACTTGATGCTCTGGGGCTCGTCGTCCACATAGAGTATCGCTGGGGACCCAGACTCCAAGTCGCGCTCGCCCGTGTTCACAGTAGACCAGCCTCGCGGTAGGCACTGGATGGGCCCGAGTCCCATTCCCCGCCCGGGCCGCCAGCGCCAGGTTGATCCCGGTGAGCACCCCTGCCACCGGAGCGCTCCCGCCGAGACGCCCTCGCTCGAAGAAACAGGGCCTTGGCCTCAGGACCAGGCCGCATGGTGTGCAAAGTCCTGGCGGAGCGGGATCCCATCCGCAACCGCCAGGTCGAACGTCAGCTCCGTACCCTCGCCCGGTCGGCTGGTCGCCGTCAGCCGGCCCTGATGGTTGGTTACGATGGTATGGCAGATGCTCAAGCCCAGCCCCATCCCCTCCCCCACGTCTCGGGTCGTGAAGAAGGGGTCGAAGATGCGCCCCAGGGTCGTGTCGTCCATGCCGACCCCGTTATCCGACACCCGCACCCAGAGCCGCCCATCCCGCTCCTCGCCGTCAATGTGGATAGTCCCTGATCGGGCTTCGGTGAGGGCGCCGATCGCCTTGGCCGCATTGGCGAGCAGATTGATCAGCACCTGGGTGAGGTGGCTCTTGGATCCCTCCACCATGGCTGGGGCGGGCAGCTCCTGGATCACATCGATCCCCTTGAGGTCATGGGCGGTAAAGCGCAGGGCCGCCTCCACCGCCTCGTTGAGGTCGAAGGCGCCCTGTTTCTCCGCCTCCGTGGGATAGGCGAAGGCGCGCAGGTCGCTCACGATGGTGCGGATGCGGTCCATGCCCTCCTGGATGTCGCCCACGATCTCACGCATAAGCTCATCCCCCCGAATGGTCGGATCGGAACCGAGGAGCTGCAGCGCCGTGAGGCTATAGTTCAGTGGGTTGTTGATCTCGTGCAGCAGGCCTGCGGAGAGGCTCCCCAAGGCGTTGAGCTTCTCACTCTGGATCAGCTGCGCCTGGGTCGCCTCCAGGTCCTTGAGCGTCTGCTCAAGCCGGGCATTGCGCACGGCCAAGTCCCGCTCCAAACGGGCGTTCTCCAGTAGATTGCGCAGCCGCGTCAAGACCTCGACGGTGCTGAAGGGCTTGGTGAGGAAGTCGTTGGCCCCGTTCTCGAGCGCGGTGAGCTTCGACTGCTCGTCGGCCCGGGCGGTAAGCAGCATAATCCGCGAAGGCCGCGGCTTCGCATCAGAACGGATGCGCCTGCACACCTCCAGCCCGTCCATCTCGGGCAACATCAGGTCCAGCACGATCAGATCCGGCTCCCGCTCCAGGGCCAGCCTCAGGCCCTCGCGCCCGTCGCGGGCCTGCATCACCTGATAGTCTCCCGAAAGAACCTCGGTCAGGTAGCGACGCATATCGGGTTCATCCTCCACTACGAGCACGGTGGGATAATTCGAGACTCGCCCTTGCGGCTCCCACGGATCGCTATCGCTCGGCGCCTCGATCACCAGCCCTCCACGCCGATCTGCCATCCGATGGAGCTCCTCGATCGCGTCTCCACCATCGACCTCGCCGGGCAACATCGTGCCCTCGCCTTCTTCTATGAGAGGAAAACGCACCGACATCTGCGTGCCCCTACCGACCTCGCTCAGCAAGCCAACACTGCCGCCCATACGCGCCGTCATCTCCTTCACAAGCGCAAGGCCTAGTCCGGTACCCCTGTATCGCCTGGTTGTCGACGCATCGCCCTGACGAAAACGCTGGAATACCAGCTCCTGATCCTCCCTCCGAATGCCGATTCCGGTATCCGATACCTGCACCACTGCCTCTCTTCCGTGGCACCGAGCCTCCACCCGTACCCGCCCCCCCGAGCCGGTAAACTTTATCGCGTTGCTCAGCAAATTTACAAAAACTTTCTCCATCGCTCGCGCATCGCCCCGCACCAGCAGATGACCCGCGGATAGCTCCCGATCAAGTTGTACCCCTTTAGCATCCGCAAGGTGCACCATCCCGTCGAGGAGCCCTGACAACAGACGATTGAGATCCAAGGGGATCGTGTCGAGTGACTCTTGCCCCTCTTCAAGCCGGATCAGATCAAGGAGCTCATTCACCAGCTTCAAGAGCCGAAAGGCGTTATCCCTCACCACCCCAAGCCGCGTGGCAAGGGCGTCCGGGAGAGCCTGTCCTCGCTGCAATAACTCCTGCACCGGCGCGAGAATGAGCGTCAAGGGCGTGCGGAGTTCGTGGCTGATGTTGCTGAAGAAATCGGTTCGCTGTTGATTCAGGGACGCGAGATCGCGATTGCGCCTCTCAAGCTCGAAGCTCAAATGAAATTCCTTTTGACGCCTTATCCCCAAGTACCATGTCGAGAACGAAGCGATCACACTTGTGCTCACAAGAAAGAACACATTCTCCAGAAATCTCGCCGAAAGAGCGAAATCGCCGGCAAGGACGCACGCAGTCCAATATAACGCCAAACTGAAAGAACAAAAAAGAACCGTCTCCAACAACACCGTCGGAAGGAAGAAGCCCATCGTTATAATTGGCAGATTCAATCCCGCATAGTAGCCGGAGCGCGCACCCTCAGTCACCATAATCATGTAACAGATCATGATCTGAATCAGTATGAAGCCACCTATCGTAACCGGCTTGGTTACCGCCCGCCCGAAGCGCACTGCTATCGCTACTGCCACGCCAACAATGGCGGCACAGCCAATGCGCAACCAAAGAAACGAGTGGAACCAAGCCGGATAAACGAGGAAATCCAGAATAGCGAAGATTGGAACCAACGTGTTCGCGATCGACGCGGACGCGATGGCGAAGCGAATCCACTGGTCGTCCAGATATTTGGCGTAGGCCGCCTGAAGCTCGTCAGCGCCTTGGACTAGCCGTGTCAAGCCTTTCGACCTCAAGGCAGAGATTGATGCCTGTCGCGTCGGTAAAAGTACGATGTGGGCCCAGTCCCGCCCCCATGGAGAGCATCTGCCTCTCATTTCGATAGATCAGAAACCATTCGGCTTGGTGCTCCAACAGATACCGATTGAGCGTGCGTTCGTGCATATTCGTGACCAACAGGCGGCCACCGGGTTTTGTCCAGCTATGGAACAGCCGTATTAAGCGCGCGCACACCTTATCGGACAGGTAATCGAACAAGCCCGCGCAATAGACAAAGTCGAAGCCCTGGTTGCCTTCAAAGCCGCGCTCATGGAGCGGGTCCTTGAGCAATGCGTGCACGGATCTCTGAAGAAACGCCACATCTGCACTGCGTCCCGATTCCGCAATCGCCGCGCGAATACGATCTTCGGCATGCTCTAGCGTCTCTGGATTAAAGTCCATCAGTACGATCTGCGCTCCTTTCGCATACGCACTGTTCCGAATGAACCGCTGCACCTCCAGCGCAGGACCACAACCAACGCTCAATGTTGAAAAAGTCCGGCCCTCAAGCGCGCAATGCTCTGCGCTCCGAACCAGATAATCCTCCAGAAGCCTCGCTCGATTGCGGACCGACTCCGCAATGGGGAGCCGTACGTAGGCCGTGTTCACCAATTTCGCGTAGGGGTTCGGTCCCTCCGGGACCTCTCGATGAATCATGTTCATCATCTCGTAATCGCCAGCGTATCCCAGCGGCTTGTTGAATGTCCGGTGGGGATAGGGTGACGACATGATCAATGGATGGAGCTCCCGCTGGGCAAAAGCCCTATGCAGGTCCGACTCCTCGTCTTCTAGCTTACATGCTTCCTGCTCAAAGGCTTCGTTCAACTGCTGAATCTGCTCTAGCAGAGGAGATCCGTACTCCAACAGACCATCGTAGGTTTCGAAGAGCGCAGAGATTGCATCGGCGTTCTCTGCTTCCTGCCTTTGCAGCCAATGGTTGAGCTCAGATAGATAGGACCGTAGGGAAATCACTGCGCTCTGATAGCCGTCGCGAATGCGACTTTCCAGATCCCACTGCTGAAGGAACTCGAACGCCTCTTGGCGGAAATACTCTGGACCACCAAAAGAGCTACGAGCGCCATAGTCCCACGGATCGATGAAGCGGGCGGAAACGATGAGCATGAGCCCCGTATTGACCAGGTTGCTCACGATCGCGCGGCCCCGGTAGATCGGGGAGTCGCCGCGCCGTACGGTCATATCGCTCAGAACCTCACTGAGCTGAACGATAGAATAGGGGTTGTAGACCTCGAAGACCACCGTAGTTCTTTCGAATTTAAGCAGGGTACCCCGCGCCGCCTCTCCCTGGCTGTTCTTGAAGGTGACCAGACTTTGCAGAGGTGCTTGCTTTGGTGCCACGGCGTGATTGACTTGACGCTTGTTCTTATTGTAGGCGGACGGAAGATGGGGGATATGGACGAACTTTGTTCGCGGAATCTTAGCGATGGGCCTTGGCAGCCACCTCGGCCAAGCCGCCCTAAGGTCCCCCGTTATTGACTCGGGATACTAACAGAACCCGGTTCCACCAAGATCATGGCCAAGATCAAACTCGAGCTGAAACGGCGCGGCCAACCCTTCGAATGCGGAGTCGTATCGCGGGCCCCGACGCCTCCCGGCTGCCCTCGAGCTCCTAGCGCGACCCCGAGGTGATGTCCTTCGGCGGTTGCAGCCGCTTTCAGCGAACCGATGGTGGAACCGGGTCGCCCGTCGAGTCCCTTAGATTCTGCCCTGCGGGCAGGACTCTCGCGGGGACCAGCGCACAAATGCATCAAACGGCACACCGCTCAACCCACCCGCCGCAGCAGCAGGGAGGCCGCGGCGATGAAGAGCAGCGGCGGGGCCAGGGCAGCGGCCAGGGGACTCAAGTCGAAAAGCAGGGCCATGTAGGTGAAGGTCCGGCTGACCAGGTAGTAGAGGATCCCCACCAGCACCCCGGCGAAGATGCGCGAGCCGATCCCGCGGCTGCGGGCCGAGGCGAGCAAGATGGGCACCGAGACCAGGATCATGGAGAGGGTCAGGAGCGGATGCACCACCTTGCCCCAGAAGACCACCTCGTAGGCGGTCGCGTCCTGCTCGTTGATGGTCATGAAGCGGATGTAACGCCACAGGCCCCAGGCGGGAAGCATCTGGGGGTCCACCACCACCAGCTTGAGCAGCCCCGGATCGATCATGGAGCTCCAGCCGGAACTTGGGACCCTTTCCACCTCGACCCCGTCCGGTCCGGCGCGACTGCGTGCGATGCCCTCCAGCACCCACTGGCCATCCACATAACGCGCCCGCTCGGCGTGGGTCGCGACCAGGGTGCCGGCTGCGCTATCCGCCTGATAGATGAAGATGTCCTTGAGGCTGGTCCCCGACTGGATCTCCCGGATGTTCACATAAGCGCCCTCATCGACGGCCCAGAAGCCGTAAGGCGTCTGCTGGGCCACGTCGCCGGACAAGGCCGTGCGCCGCAGCTCCATGCCCCGCTGCTCGGTCACCGGAGCCACCACCTCCCCGATCACCACCGCCAGCGCGGCGAGCAGCAGCCCCCCCAGCAGCCCGGACCAGACGATGCGTCCCACCGAGATCCCCGCCGCCCGCATGGCCACCAGCTCGGAGCGGCTGGCCAGGGCCCCCAGACCCACCAGGGCGCCGATGAGGGTGGCGATGGGGAAGATCTGGTACGCGTAGCGCGGCAGGCTGAGCCCCATCACCACGAGGGCATCAAGGAACCGATAGCTCGCCACACCCACCTGTTCCATCTCGTCGGCGAGCAGGAAGAAGCCCAGCAAAGGCAACAGCACGGCCAAGGCCAACAGGGTGCCGCCGATCACGGCGCCCGCTAGGTAACGATCGAGGATGCGCATCCGCAAGCTGGCCTATCGTGAAATGCACGCCGAAGGCGTTCCGCGTCCCCCTCTCCCTGCGGGAGACGGCCGGGGTGAGGGAAACGACCATGGCGACCGCGCGTTACATTCGCTGTGGTGGCGCGGGCGCCATGGTCGGTAGCGCCTCGTTTGCAGGGTTCTCCTTGAGACGGCCCGGTGTCCGGCGTACTTCGACACCTGAGCCGAATCCGGTAGACTCCCGGGCTGAGATCCTATCACCTCCCATGGCCCTTTCGGCCAGGGTCCCTAAACCCCTCGAGGCGCCTCGTGATGGAGTTCAAGATCAAGACCGGCGAGCTCGCCGAGCAAAAGTCCCCCTGCCTGGTCCTCGGCGTCTTCGACAAGCGCAAGCTGTCCGGACCGGCGGAGGCGGTCGACAAGGCGAGCGGGGGTCGGCTGACGGAGATCCTCAAGATGGGCGACCTGGACGGCGAGTCCGGACGCACCCTGATGCTTTACGACGTCCCAGGCCTGGCCGCGGAGCGTGTCCTGCTGGTGGGCTGCGGCAAGCGCAAGGAGCTCACCCGGACCCTGTATCGACAGGCCGTCGCGGCAGCCGTAGATCTGCTTCAGCGCACTCACGCGGGCGAGGCCCTGTGCGCCCTGCCGGAGCTGGCCCCCGACGGGACCGGGACCTACCTGGCGGTGCGCGACGCGATCACCGCCGCCGCCGATCGGGTCTATCGCTATAGCGAGACCAAGGAGGACAAACAGGCCCCCAAGACGCCCCTGCGCCGCCTGACCCTGTGGGTATCCAAGAAGCAGGACCTGGACGAGGCAGAGCGTGCCGCCCGCCACGGCGCGGCGATCGCCGGTGGCGCCCGACTGGCCAAGGAGCTCGGGAACCTGCCGGGCAACGTCTGCACCCCCTCCTACCTGGCGGACAAGGCCCTCGAGCTCGAGGGTCGGTTCGAGAAGCTGGACGTGGAGGTCCTGGAGGAATCCGACATGGAGGGACTCGGCATGGGGGCCCTGCTATCCGTCTCCAAAGGCAGCCGCCAGCCGGCCAAGCTCATCGTTATGGAGTACAAGGGTGGGCCATCCGGCGCCAAGCCGGTGGTGCTGGTGGGCAAGGGGCTCACCTTCGACGCGGGCGGCATCTCAATCAAGCCCGCCGCGGACATGGACGAGATGAAATACGACATGGCGGGAGGCGCCAGCGTCTTCGGGGCCGTGCAGGCGGCCTGCGAACTCGCCCTGCCCATCAACCTGGTGGGGGTGGTCCCGGCCTCCGAGAACCTGCCGGACGGGGCCGCCAACAAGCCGGGGGACATCGTCAAGAGCCTCTCGGGCCAGACCATCGAGATCCTCAACACCGACGCCGAAGGCCGCCTTATCCTGTGCGATGCGCTAACCTACAGCGAGCGCTTCGACCCCGCCGTGGTGATCGACATCGCCACCTTGACCGGGGCCTGCGTGGTCGCCCTTGGGAAGCACGCCTCCGGGCTCTTCACGAAGGACGACAAGCTGGCCGCCGAGATCCTGGAGGTGGGCGAGATCGCGGGCGACCGGGCCTGGCGCATGCCCCTGTGGGAGGATTACCAGAGCCAACTCGACAGCAACTTCGCCGACATGGCCAATGTGGGCGGGCGCGAGGCCGGGGCCGTCACCGCCGCCTGCTTCCTCGCCCGCTACACCAAGAATTTTAAGTGGGCCCATTTGGACATCGCCGGCACCGCTTGGTTGAGCGGAAAGGAAAAAGGCGGCACGGGGCGACCCGTCCCCCTCCTGGTGCAGATGTTGCTCAGCCGCAGCGGCGCGAAGACCTAATCGGCCTAACCCCGCGAAGCCCGCCCCCTTGCCGGGCGGCGCCCATAGAGGGCGATAACACCGGCCAGGGTCAAGGCCGCCCCGAGCAGCAGGGCACCCACCCAGGGATCGCCGAGCCGTTCCGGGGCGGCCAGCATCAGAGCCCCCAAACCCAGCATCATGAGTCCGGACAGGAGCTTCAGCACCCGCCCCTGGTCCTCGCTGAGCTTGCGACTGCCCAGGGTAAAGGTGAAGACCAGCACGATGGCCAGCAGGGGCAGCGTGTAGATGAGATTGTAGAGGATCAGGTAGCCGTAGTGGGCCGCGGGCGACAGCGCGTTCAGCGTGAGTACCCGCGTGTAGACCATGGGGAAGCCGGCCGTACACAGGAGTTCGTAACTGTTGGCCGCGAGCGCCAAGGCCACGGTACCAAACAGCATGGCCCCCAGGTTGTCCGCGGCGACCAGACCACGCATGCGCCGAAAGAGCCCAGGCTTTGCCTGCTCTGGGATCGACAGGGTCGGTCCCTGATGAAGCCAAAAATAGTCCTTCACGTTGACGAGCCCGATCATTAGGGCAATGGCCCCCGCCACGGCCGTCACCACCGGCGCCCCTCCAACGACCAGGAAGAGATTGAGCCAGGCCGCCATCAAAAGGAAGTAGACGAGACCGGAGAACAGCACGAAGGTGCCGCCGATCAGCAGCATACGCCCCCGGCTGCGGGCGTGGATGAGGAGGCTCAGGAGGAACAACAGCACGAAGAAGGCGCAGGGGTTGAAGGCGTCCAGGCCGGCGATCACGAGCGTGAACAACGGCAGAGACAGGGAGCCCGTTTCCAGGGTGCCGAACAGGGGCACGTCGATGGCCCCACCGGAGCCCAGGGCCAAATCTCCATCCGCCGGGACAGTCCCTGACCCTCCCGCCTGGGCAGCCTGGCGGCAGAACCGGGCCAAACCCAGAATGCGCGCGCCCATTCCCTCGGAGTTGTCGAACCCCGTGAGCAGTTGACCGCAGACGAAGAAGGCCGGAACCGAGCGGGCCTCCTGCCCCAGACCCCGGGCCATCTCCACGTAAAGGGCAACGTGGTCTCGGTTGCCAGTGAGCTCGAATTCCCGAACCTCGATCCAGGTCTCGTCCCGGCGCAGCCGATCGAGGAAGGGGAGTGCATCCAGGCAGTGGGGACAGCGCCTGGACCAAAAGACGGTGATGGGCACCCGAACGGACCCATCTGCATCCTGAATCAACCAGTCGCTGGCCGTCGCGGCCTCGACAGCGCTCGGCGGCCCCCGCTCCTCCGCCTGGACCAGACCCGCAAACCAGGCCAGGAGTACCAGCAAGAGCCAACGGAGCGGGTTGGCGCCGATTAGGGACATAGGCAGAACCTCTGCGGGGGGAAGCCAAAGCGTTGCCGGATCTTAACCGACTGGCACCCTATCCTCATGAGGCCGGCCCGGTTAAAAGGGGGTGCTACACTGGGAAGCGGACGGCCCACCCTCTACCCCCTTCCGGGGCAGGCGTGCGAGCCCCGACACAGACCCGATGCGCGCCATGAAAGATCCCCATGAACCCGCCAAAGCCCATCCCTCAATGGTCCCACGACTCCCCGTTCGGAGGTGGGCCTGGTTGCAGGCCCTGCCCCTGGCGGTGCTCGGCGCCTGCGGCTCCGCGGACGATATGAACACCCGCCGGGAGGCCCTCATCGCCGAGATCGAGGCGGACGTGCGCCTTACCGCTCATGAGCTAGGCTTCTCGCGGCTCGATCCCGCGGTGATCGAGGCCCTGAGGTCGGTTCCCCGCCACGCCTTCGTCCCCGAGTGGCAGCTGGAGCTGGCCTACGGCAACCACCCCCTACCCATCGGCGCCGGCCAGACCATCTCGCAGCCCTACATCGTAGCGATCATGAGCCAGCTGCTGCGCGTCGGCAAAGGGGACCGGGTCTTCGAGCTCGGCACCGGGTCCGGTTACCAGGCGGCGGTGCTCGCCGCCATGGGGGTGGAGGTCTACACGGTGGAGATCGTCGCGGAGCTGGCGGAGCGCGCCCGCCAGACCCTGGACGACCTGGGCTACGATCGGGTTCAGGTCCGCGCCGGGGACGGCTGGCTGGGCTGGCCCGAGGCCGCCCCCTTCGACGGCATCATCGTCACCGCGGCGGCCCCGCGGATCCCGGAGCCCCTGGTGGAGCAGCTCAAGACGGGCGGCCGGCTGGTGATCCCGGTGGGCCAGCCCGACGGCGCCCAGCAGCTCGTGGTCTACGAGAAGGAGGCCTCCGGGGAGCTGGTGGGCCGCCACCACCTCCCGGTCCGATTCGTGCCCGTGACCGGGGGCCACGGGCGCTGAACCGCCGCCCCGGGTCACCACCCACCCTCTTGTGGAGATCCCAGATGAAGCCTTCCCTGAGCGTACTGGCGACGCTGGTCCTCGCCCTCGGCCCCCTGTCCACCCTCACCGCTCAGGCCGCGCCGGGCCAGCCGGATCTCGGCCCGGACCTAGGCAAGGAGCAGCGCTGGCGGGAGCAGATCGTCGACTCCCTAATGGAGGGGGAGGCGGTGGACCTGCAGGCCGGTGACCTGACCTTCCTTGGGATCTACACCGAGTCAAGTGGCGGTGGAGACCCGCCCAAGGGCGCTGCAATTCTGGTGCACGGGATCGGCGTCCATCCGGACTGGCCCCAGGTCATCCATCCACTGCGGGTCGGTCTGCCGGAGCGGGGCTGGAGCACCCTCTCCATTCAGATGCCGGTCCTCGGCAACGAGGCCCAGCCGGCAGACTACCTTCCCCTGCTGGACGGGGCGGCACGCCGCCTGGATGCGGCCGTCGACTTCCTGCGGGAAAGGGGAGCCGGGCCCATCGTGATCGTCGCCCACAGTCTCGGGGCCACCATGGCCGGCGATTACCTCGGCACCCACCCGAGAGCGGTCGCCGCCTATGTGGCCATCGGCATGTCCGCAGGGACCAGCGAGGCGCGCCTGGACAACGCGCAGACGGTGGGCCGCATCCAGGTCCCGACCCTGGACCTTTACGGTCAAAACGACCTGGACGCGGTGATCGGCACGGCAGCGGCCCGGGTCAAGGCGGCGGTGGAGGGGGGGAACCGGGGCTACAACCAGGTCCAGGTCCCCGGGGCGGACCATTTCTTCGAAGGTCAGGACGGGGCCTTGCTGGATACGATGACCCAGTGGCTGGACCAGACCCTGAACCGGCGCCTGACCGGCCCCTGATCGGCGTCGAAGCGTCAGAAGGGGCCCAGGGCCGGGGATCAGGGCCGGGCACCGCAGAAGCTCACGCAGGCCTCGAGGCTGTCGAACAGGGTGCGTCCCCCGCAGCGAGCCGAGCCGGTGGGCCGACAGCGGTCGGACTGATAGTCGTAGTAGTACTTGCCGGAGCCCGGCGAGCAGGACCCGGTGCCCACCCTGGAGACACAGCTCACCGGCAGCTCGTCGCGCTCCCGGACGACCTCAGTACCGCCGCCGCAACCGGCCAGCAGGAGGACCAGACCCAAGGAACCAGCCAACCGGCAACCGCGCATCGACCCCTCCGCAACAACCACCGCAGGGCGCCCCTGCCGGCCCCGGCCGGATTCTAGCGAGGGAGCCTGAGGCGAGCCAGGGGAACCCGGGGCCTTTGGGAGGGGCGTGTCAGCGCCCGGCGCGCATGGCCGCACCGCGGGGGGCATGCCTCCACCAATCCCGATGCCGGAACTCGGCCCCATCCCGCGCCATGGACCGATAGACCCCGTTCCGTAAGAAGCCCCAACCCTTGGTCCGCGGTCCATGCAGGAACAGGGTCCAGGCGGGGTGGCCCGTCCGCAGCACCACCCGATGGAAGGTATCCCCGCGCAGACAGTTGACGCGCCAAGGACGAACGAAACGGCGGACGGTGCGTCCCTCGGCGCCCGGCTCGCCCCGGATCTCGTCGTAGCCGGCCACCAGGACCAGGCTCAGGGCCCGGCTCCAGGGGTGGTCGTGCAGCCCGCGGTCGGGGTCCGAATCGACGAAACGGTGCAGGTAGACATGCCAGCCTAGGACGCCCAACAGATAGTAACGTTCCAGATAGGGCTCACCCCCTCCCCGTCGATGAAGCGGCAGGGCAGACGGTCGGTCAGGGCTTCGAGTAGGCGCTCGATCATGGTGCTCGGAGGTCTGTCTCAAGAGATCGGTCTCGGGCGTCGCCGTTAGACTTTAGCCCGCAGAAGGCTCAATCCATGAGCCCGTGGGGGGTAACGGGGCGCGACCGCAAGCGTGGAAGGGTGCCTGGTCTCCTTCGACAGGGCGGTAAGGGTCACACCAGGACCAGATTGTCCCGATGGATCAGCTCCTGCTCGTCCAGGTAGCCGAGGATGGCCTCGAAACGGTGGCTGGGCTCGCCCCGGATGCGGGCCGCCTCCTGGACGTCGTAATTGATGAGCCCGCGAGCCACCTCCTTCCCCTGCTCGTCCACACAGGCCACCAACTCCCCGCGGGCGAAGCTGCCATGGACCGCCTTGACCCCCACCGCCAATAGGCTGGTGCCCTTCTCCCGGAGGGCCCGCACCGCCCCCGCGTCGAGGGTGAGCCGGCCGCGCACCTGGAGCTGGCCCGCCAGCCACTGCTTGCGGGCCGCCTGGGCCTCCTGCACCGGCACCAGCAGGGTGCCCACGGGCTCCCCCTGGCCGATCCGGGTCAGCACCCGCTCCCCCCGGCCCGGGGCTATCACGGTGGGGGTGCCCGAGCGGGCGGCGAGACGCGCCGCCCGCACCTTGGTGACCATGCCGCCAGTGCCGAGGCCCGTGACGCTCCCCCCTGCGACGGCGTCCAGCTGCGGGTCATCCACCCGGGTCTGGTCGATCAGGCAGGCGTTCGGGTTCTGGCGGGGGTCGCAGTCGAAGAGCCCGTCCTGGTCGGTGAGCAGGATCAGGAGGTCCGCCTCGATCAGGTTAGCCACCAGCGCGGCCAGGGTGTCGTTGTCCCCAAAGCGCAGCTCGTCCGTGGCGACCGTGTCGTTCTCGTTGATGACCGGGATGACCCCCAGCCGGAGCAGGGTACGAAGCGTGGAACGGGCATTGAGATAGCGGGCCCGATCCGCCAGATCGTCCCGGGTCAGGAGTACCTGAGCGGTGTGGAGCCCCCGGGTCTTGAAGCAATCCTCGTAGGCGCGCACCAGGCCCATCTGACCGATGGCGGCGGCGGCCTGCAGCTCGTGCAGCGCCTTGGGCCGGCGCCGCCAGCCCATGCGCGCCATGCCCTCGGCCACCGCCCCCGAGGAGACCAGGACCACGTCGTCCCCGCCCACCCGACGGATCACCATCTGCTCCACCCAGGGCGTGAGCATCTCCCGGTCCAGGCCCTGACCGTCCCGGGTGAGGAGCGCACTGCCGATCTTCACCACCCAACGGCGGGTGCGTGGGAGGGTCTCGCGGGAGATCACGGGCTCGAATCCTCGACGGGATGGAGATGGGGAAGGGGTTCGATCCGGTGCGAGCGGGCTCAGTCCAGGGGGTGCCAGTCCCCCAGGGCCTCCTCCTCAGGCACGGGCTCCCCGTCCTGGGTCCTTAGGGCCTCCAGCCGGCGCATCAGGTCCTCCATCAGGGGGGCGGTCCCGGCCCCGGTAAGGGCCGAGACGGCGTAGACCGGGCCCTGCCAGCCCAGATCCCCAACCACCTGCTCGTGGCGGCCTTGGAGCTCATCGGCCGCGAGCAGGTCGACCTTGTTCAGCACCAGCCAGCGCTCCTTGTCCGCGAGGTCGCCCCCGTAGGCCCTGAGCTCAGACTCGATCTTGCGCACCTGATCCGCCGGGTCCTCGGACTCGTCCAGGGGAGCGATGTCTACCAGGTGCAGGAGGAGCCGTGTCCGTGCCAGGTGCTTCAAGAACTGGATGCCGAGCCCGGCCCCCTCCGCGGCCCCCTCGATGACACCGGGGATGTCCGCGATGACGAAGCTACGCCCCCGCCCCAGGCGGACCACCCCCAGATTGGGATAGAGGGTGGTGAAGGGGTAGTCCGCCACCTTGGGACGGGCGGCCGACACCTGGCGGATCAGAGAGGACTTACCCGCATTGGGGAAGCCGAGCAGGCCCACGTCCGCGAGCAGGATCAGCTCCAGGTGCAGTTCGCGGCGCTCCCCCGGGGTCCCGGGGCTGAATTGGCGAGGGGCGCGGTTGGTGCTCGACTTGTAGCGGGCGTTTCCGATCCCGTGGAAGCCCCCGCGGGCCACCAGCAAGCGCTCCCCCTGGGTCAACAACTCCCCGATCAGCTCGCCGGTCTCCTGCTCGAAGACCCGGGTCCCGACGGGCACCCGCACGACCAGATCCGCGCCGCTGCGCCCCCGCATGTCCCGGCCCCGGCCCTTGTGTCCCGATTCGGCGCGGTGCACCCGCTGGTAACGCAGGTCCACCAGGGTGTTGAGGTTGGTGTCAGCCAGCAGGTAGACGCTGCCGCCATCCCCGCCGTCTCCGCCGTCCGGCCCGCCCTTGGGGACGTATTTCTCGCGCCTGAAGCTGACACAGCCGCTGCCGCCGTCCCCGGCCTCGGCCCGGACAAAGGCCTCGTCGACGAATTTCATATGTCTGTCCGGCAGGAATCAAGGGACCGATGTCCGAAACGGAAAAAGCCCCGTCCAGGAGGACGAGGCTTCTGAGGGGCGGCCGCCGGGAGCAGCCTGGACCGGCCCTTAAGGCCCCGCCCGGGCCCTGCGGACTAGGCGCTCTCGGCCGGGGCTACGGCGACGTACTTCCGATTCTTGGGGCCCTTGGTCTCGAATTGAACCTTGCCGTCGGTGAGCGCGAAGAGGGTGTGATCCTTCCCGAGCCCCACATTGACCCCGTTGTGAATCTTGGTCCCGCGCTGGCGCACGATGATGCTGCCCGCGGTCACGGTCTGGCCCCCATAGGCCTTGATGCCCAGCCGCTTGGACTCCGAGTCGCGGCCGTTGCGCGAGCTGCCGCCTGCCTTTTTGTGTGCCATGGATGTCTCCTCGACCGAAACCCAGGCATCAGCCCGGGTTGATACCCGTGATCTTCAGCTCCGTGTACCACTGACGGTGGCCTTGGCGCTTCAGGTGATGTTTGCGCCGACGGAACTTGACGATCGTGACCTTCTTCGCGCGACCATGGCCCTGGACCGTGGCGGTAACCTTGCCCCCCTCGACGAAGGGCCGCCCGACCCGGACGTCATCGCCGTCGGCGACCATCAGGACCCGGTCTAACTCCACATCGGCCCCCGCGTCGGCAACGAGCTTCTCGACCTTGAGGGTATCCCCTTCCGAGACACGGTATTGCTTGCCACCGGTTTGAATCACCGCGTACATGTTCGCCACCATCCCAAGTCTGACCGAGCCCGACCCTAACCCGACAATTTGTCGCGCCGGAATAAAGACGCGGAAAGATACCGCCGAGGAGCGGTTGCGTCAACCGAGTGCACCGGCTTTCGGCGGGTGCCCTCGGACGCGCTGAACTGTCCCAGGCAATCGGCGTCGAACTTGACAGTATCGAAGTCGCCCACCTAGCATCCGCGGCGTTCGCTTACTCCCTCCGCCTTACCCGAGTCCCCTCCCCTAACTGATGGACCTGTCAGCGATTCGGCTCCCCGTCGCCGAAGACACCAAGGCGGTGGATGCCCTCATCGTCCGGCGACTCCAATCGGATGTGGTGCTGATCAACCAGATCGGACACTACATCGTCAACAGCGGCGGCAAGCGCCTGCGCCCCCTCGCGGTGCTGCTCGCCGCCCGCGCCTGCGGCTACAACGGATCCCACCACGTGGACCTGGCCGCGGTGGTTGAGTTCATCCACACCGCCACCCTGCTCCACGACGACGTGGTGGACGGCTCCGAGCTGCGGCGCAACCAGGAGACCGCCAATGTAGTCTGGGGCAACGAGGCGAGTGTGCTGGTGGGGGACTTCCTCTACTCTCGGGCCTTCGAGATGATGGTGGAGGTGGGGAGCATGCGGGTCATGGAGATCCTCGCCCACGCCACCAATCGCATCGCCGAGGGCGAGGTGCTCCAGCTTCTCTATACCAAGGACCCGGACACCGACGAGTCGCGCTACATGGAGGTCATCACACGCAAGACGGCGACCCTGTTCGAGGCCGGCACCCGTCTGGGGGCCGTCCTGGCCGAGAGCCCGGACTATATCGAGGAGGCCATGGCGAGCTATGGCCTGAACCTGGGGATCGCCTTCCAGCTCATCGATGACGCCTTGGACTACGCGGCAGATCAGACGGAGATGGGGAAAAACCTCGGCGACGACCTGGAAGAGGGTAAGCCAACCCTGCCGGTCATCCACGCCATGTCCGTCGGTACGGCAGAGCAGAGGCAGATACTCCGGGACGCCATCCAGCACGGGGGGCGGGAGCACATCGACGCCGTGGCCGCGGCGATTGCCTCCACCGAGGCCATTACCTATACTGCGGGGCTTGCGCGGGGCTATGCGCAGCGGGCAAAGGATGCCCTCTCGGCCCTGGAGCCCTCGGACGCCCTGGCGGCCATGACCGCCCTGGCCGATTTCTCGGTGAGCCGAAGATACTGATCGGACGCCCCATCCAAGCCGGCCCGGGTTCAGTCGGGTCGACAAGCCCCCAGGCGCCACTCCCGACGGCCCTGGTGGAGATCCGGATACACCTCGGGGTGTAGCTCAGCCTGGTAGAGCGCTACCTTCGGGAGGTAGAAGTCGCAGGTTCGAATCCTGTCACCCCGACCAATTGACACCCACAGGCCGGCCCAGCGCCGGCCTTTTTTGGCCCCGCCCCGCGCCCCGCCGCCCCTCGGGTTCGGCCCGACCCCAAGGGGCGCCTGGGCTCCTACCCTAGGCCCCGCCCCATGTCCATCCCACCGGCCCGCGAGGGCGACCAAGACCCCTTTCTGCTTGACGCCGAGCAGATCCAGGCCCTGGCCGAGCCCCGTCTGGTCAGCGACGCCCTGACGCTGTGTCGGGAACAACGGGTGACCGACCTCGACAGCGATGGCCTGGGACTCTGGGCCCGGGTGGAGGACGCCCAGACGCAAGAGCAGCTCGACCTGGCCCTGGCCTATGACGCCGACGGCAACCTCCAGACCCAGTGCCAGTGCCAGTGCCAGTGCGACGGCGAGCCAGATTGGCCCTGTGTCCACGCCCTGGCGGCACTGTTCGCCTACAGCCAGCGGAGCGGGGCCAGCAGCGAGCTGCAAGGCGCGCTCGAAGGGGCGATCGAGGAGCGGGTCCTGCGCGGGCGCACCGAGGTCCAGGTCGAGCCCCTCTCCGGGGGCGACCGCGGCGGGCCCTGGCTGGGGACCTGGCGGGCGCGCTCCATCAACCCGACCGGGGTCCTCCCCACCAGCTACCTGGTTCAGATCCGCTCCCTCACCCGCCGCGCCAACCACTGCACCTGCCCGGACTTCGCCACCAACCAGCTTGGCACCTGCAAGCACGTGGAGGCGGTACTCCATCGGCTGCGCAAGCGCAAGGGCTTCAAGAAGGCCAGGCATCAGGCCCCGGATCGGGCCTTCGTCTATCTGGACTGGGAGTGCGAGGGCGCACCCGTGGTCCGCCTCCAGCGCGCGGCCCTGACGGACGCCCATCTGGCCCCGCTGCTCCATGAGCACTTCGACGCCTCGGGGGCCTTCCGCGGGCGCCTGCCGGAGGGCCTGCTGGGGTTCGCCGAGGTCCTGGCCGGACGACCGGACATCGAGGTCGGCGAGGACGCCCTGGGCTACGCCCGGCGCCTGGCGGAGGATGCGGTGCGGGCGGCGCGCGCCCGGGAGATCGGCGAGCGCATCCGCGGGAGCGGCGGCCGCCTGCCGGACATCCGCGCCACCCTCTACCCCTATCAGGTGGAGGGCGTCGCTTTCCTGGCCGGGCGGGGCCGCGCCCTGCTGGCCGACGACATGGGCCTCGGCAAGACGCTGCAGGCCATCGCCGCCGCCTATTGGCTGCACCGCCACGAGCAGGTGGAGCGGGTGCTGGTCATCTGCCCCGCCTCGCTGAAGGGCCAGTGGGCGCGGGAGATCGCCAAGTTCACCGGCGCCCAGACCCAGGTGGTGCAGGGGCCAGTCGCGGAGCGCGCCGTCCAGTACCGCAAGGGGCCGGGCTTCTATGTCATCAACTACGAGCTGGTCCTGCGGGACCTGCCACTCATCAATGATTCCCTGGGCCCGGACCTCCTGATCTTGGACGAGGCCCAGCGCATCAAGAACTGGCGGACCAAGGTCGCCTCCGCCGTGAAGCGGGTCCCGGCACGCTACGCCTTCATCCTCACCGGCACCCCCTTGGAGAACCGCCTGGAGGACCTCTACAGTCTGTTGCAGGTGGTGGACCACCGCGTCCTGGGCCCCCTGTGGCGCTATCTGGTGGACTTCCACATCACCGACGAACGCGGCAAGGTGCTGGGCTACCGCAACCTCTCGGACCTGCGGCGGCGCCTGGCCCCGGTGATGCTCCGACGCGACCGCAGCCTGGTCCGGGATCAGCTCCCCGAGCGCATCGAGCAGCGGCTCGACGTGGCCCTGACCCCCAGGCAGCAGGGGATCCATGACGACGCGCTCTATCAGGCCGCCCGGCTCGCCCAGATCATGAAACGGCGGCCCCTCACCCCGGTGGAGCAGAACCGCATGATGGCGGCCCTGCAACAGGCGCGCATGGCCTGCGACGCCGCCGGCCTGGTGGACAAGGAGACCGAAGGCTCCCCCAAGCTCGACGAGCTGGAGGCCATCCTGGACGAGCTGTGCCGACTCTCCGGCCTCAAGGCGGTGGTCTTCTCCCAGTGGGAGCGCATGACCGAGATGGTGGAGCAGCGGGTGCGGCGTCTGGGCCTCGGCTGCGTGCGGCTCCACGGGGGCGTACCCAGCGCCAACCGGGGTGCCCTGGTGGACCGCTTCCGGGAGGACGACGCGGTCCAGGTCTTCATCTCCACCGACGCAGGCGGCGTGGGCCTCAACCTGCAGTGCGCCTCGGTGCTGGTCAACCTGGACATCCCCTGGAACCCGGCGGTGCTGGACCAGCGCATCGCCCGCATCCACCGGCTCGGCCAGAGCCAGCGGGTCCAGGTGATCCTGCTGGTGGCCGCCGAGTCCTACGAGGAGCGGGTGCTGGGGCTGGTGCAGGGCAAGCGGGTCCTGTTCGACAACGTGGTGGACCCGGAGGCCAGCGAGGACGTGATGGGTGTCTCCCGGCGCCTCGCCGAGGTGCTGGCGGACGACCTGGCGGGGACCGAGGGGCCAGGGCCGGCCTCCGCGATACCGGGCGAGGGCTTGGGCCTGCCGGAGACCGAGGGACCCATCGAGGAACCTGCCGCGGAGGAGCCGGCCGAACTGACGTCGACCGAACCGGGCCCGGGTGCAGAGGGGCCGGAGGCTGGGGAAACGCCCGGCGAGGAGGTCAGACGCTGCGTGATCGCCCTGCAGGAAGCCTTCGGCCCCCGGATCGAGCGCATCCTGGGGAGCCGCGGCGGGCTCCTGGTGGTGCTTGACCACACCGACGAGGCCGCGGACCGCCTGGCCCAGGGGATCTCGGATCGAGTTCCCATCGCCCTGATCGACCGCCGCACCCTGGCGAGCCTGCGGCGGCTCGGTGCCGCCTCGCCCGTGGCGGAGGGCGAGACGCTCTACGAGTCCGCCAGCGCGCCGGCC
>Ga0209254_10001601_pt1 | contig 20393 bp, 20 predicted proteins | sample FrelakmetDIP11DI_FD_187148 | JGI IMG/M metagenome (GOLD analysis project Ga0209254, IMG submission 187148) | Freshwater lake sediment microbial communities from the University of Notre Dame, USA, for methane emissions studies - DIP11 DI (SPAdes)... | ecosystem: Environmental > Aquatic >...
ACCACGCCACCCAGGCAGCAGGCGAGCAGGGTCATCTCGGTGAGCTCGGGCAGGGGCGCGCCCTCGCGGTCCGCCACCAGCAGGCCACGCACGGTGACCCCGGCCGCCAGCGGGATGACCGCAGTCGCGGCCGGCAGCCGGTCGACGCCGAGGACCCGCGCCAGCTGGGCCGCGCCACCCGCGTCCGGATCGATCCCGATGATCGCCTCGCCGCTGCGCACCGCGCCCTCGAGGAGGGCGATGCCGCGCGGCAGCGCAGTCGAACCGCGGCTCAGCGGGTAGCCGTAGCCAGCCCGACAGCGGATCGCCGTCTCCTCGACCATCAGCACCGCCCCTCGCCAGAGCTGGGACGACGCCAGCTGCAGCAGCGAGCCGATGGCCTGCTCCGGGTCCCCCTTTTCGAGCAGGGTGTCCACGAGCTCGTAGACGGTCCTCGGTCGTCGCGCCGAGGCCAGCGTCTGGCGCATCCTCATCTCGCGGTCGAGCACCACCGCGAGATCGGCCGCAAACCGTTCCAGGGATGGGCCCGAGCGGTTCTCGGGGGGCGGCATCAGGAACGACACGCCGGCCTCGATCAGGCGATGCACCCACGCCCGGTCCCGGACCCGTCCGACCCAGACCACCGGAACCGGGGGCGTCGCCTCGCCGGCGAGCCGGACGATGCGGATCCACTCCAGCTCCTCCTCGCTCCGGTCGAGCGCCTCCTCCTGGTGGAGGATCACCGCGTCGACACCGTCGACACTGCAGTCTCGGGATTCGCCGCGAATTTCGAGCTCCCACCCGCGCCGCCGCCAACCGCTCGCCAGCGAGCCCCGCCACAGGCGGGGGTCCTTCGTAATCACGACCACCCCGGTGAGCAGGAGCTCGCCCGGCGCGGTCGTCTGAAGCTCGGTCAGCAGCTCGTCGAGCGGGTTGCTCGAGGGTTGAGCGGGCAGCACGTGAATGTCGGCCACCGGCGCGGGCCGCGACAGCTCCGTGACCTCGCCGGCCAGCAACCGGTCCACATCCACGTCGCCGCCGATCACCGACTCCCACACCTTCTCGGTCGCCTCGGCCGCGTCGGCGAGCGCGGCCAGCGTAAGAGCATCGCCGGCGACCGGCCGCACGTCGCGCGGCTCGAATCGGAAGCTGCCGCTGCCACCGCGGAGGACGCGGCCGATCCGCCGCAGCTCGTCCGGGCCCGGCGCGGCCACCTTGCCCTTGGTGGTCTCGAGCCGCAGGTCGCCCGCCTCGCACGAAATCTCGAGAACGCCGCTCGGGGCGGTCGCCGACAGCAGGCGGAGCAGCGACGACGGCGCCAAGTGCGCCAGGCTCCCCGACAGGATCCGCTTCACGAGCCGAGCTCTCCGTTCGGGACCGCCGCCGGCAGCTCCACGGTGATGCTGTTGAGCTCACCCGGCCGCAACACGAGCTGGCGGTCCTCCACCACCCGGTCCCCGGCCAGCACGACCAGCCGCCAGCGGCCGGGGAGCAGGGCGCTGAACCGTCCCTCGGGAGACAGCACCGCGCGGTGGGTCTCGCCGTCGAGGCCGGACAGGACCGCGACTGCTGCGGCTTCACCGCCGTCGCGGACCACCCGGCAGACCAGCTCGGAGCCGACGTTCGGCCGGATCGGGCGCCCGGCGCGCCGCGGCAGCATTGCGATCTGGTCGCCGCCGCGCGCGAGAATCTGGACCTGCGGCGGATCGACAACCGTGTCTGCGAATGCAACGTGGCTGGTGGTGACCGTCCACAGGCCGAGCGTCGGATCGGTGTGCACCCAGCCCGCGCCAGGCAGCCGGCACGCGACCCAGCGGTGCGGGATCGCACCCGCGCCGGTGACCAGCAGCCCGCTCACGGTGACCGCCTCGAACCCCGCGGCCAGCAGGAGCGCGGCGGTCGCGTTCGCCACGCCCGAGCAGCGCCCGCGCCCGCGCTCGAGCACGCTGGCCGCGTCCTGGGCCATCATGTCGCTGTCGTCGACCGCCAGGTGCGCGGCCGACCACTCGAGGACCCGCGTCGCCGCCTCCCACGCCTCGAGGTCGGGCCGCAGGCTCCGCCGCAGCTTCGCAGGCAGCTCGAAGCCCGCCGGCGGCCGCTCGCTCGCCGGTGGGGGCAGGCTGCCGAACACCCCCGAGGCGCCGATCGGTCCCAGGATGGTCGCCACGTGAACCTCGACCGCGCCGCCGGCAGCCGGTGAGACCGTCTGCACGTAGCCGTTGGCCGCAATGCTCACCGGCTCCGGTGTCGCCCGCACCAGGTAGCTCGCTTCATGGCTCGCAGCGGCCGTCGCCCACAGCAGACCGAGCGCGACGACCGCGGCCCTCATCCGGTGCCGACCTTCCGCTTCAGGAACCCGTCGAGCACCCCGTTGATGAAGCGGGGCGACTCCTCGGCGCCGAACTTCTTGGCGATCTCGATCGCCTCGTCGATGACCACCGCGGGCGGGGTCGCGGACTCAAACAGCAGCTCGTACATGGCGAGCCGGAGGATGTTGCGATCCACCGCGGCGAGCCGGTCGAGGCGCCAGTTCGCGGTCTGCCGCTCCAGCTCCTCATCAATCTCGACGAGGTGCTCGAGCGTTCCCCGCAAGAGCTTATCCGCGAACTCGCGCACACCGTCGGTCGAGCCGCGCCACTCATCGAAGTCCGCCTGCATCTGCTCGGGCTCGGCGTGGGTCAGCTCGTACTGGTAGAGCAGCTGGAGGGCCAGCTCGCGGGCCCGGCGGCGGGAGCCCACCTACTCCCCCCGTTCGATCTCACGGTACAGCCGGGCCATTTCGATCGCAGCCAGCGCCGCCTCCCAGCCCTTGTTGCCCATCTTGGTGCCGGCGCGCTCCACCGCCTGCTCGAGGGTGTCGGCGGTGATGACGCCGAAGGTCATCGGGACGCCGGAGGCCATCGCGGCCTGGGCGATCCCCTTGGCCACCTCGGCCGTGATCACGTCGAAGTGCGGGGTGCCGCCGCGAACCAGCGCGCCGACGCAGACGACGGCGTCGAACCGGCCCCCCGTCGCGAGCTTGCCGGCGACCATCGGAATCTCCCAGGCGCCCGGCACACGGAAGATGGTGATCGCCTCGCGATCGGCCCCGTGACGCACCAGACAGTCGAGCGCGCCCGCCTCGAGGCGGGAGGTGAGGGCCTCGTTGAACCGGCTGACCACCAGCGCGAACCGGAGATCCGCGGCTTCCAGCTTGCCTTCGATCACCCGCATGGCCGTCCTCCTAACCTCTCATTGTAGCCGTGTTTCGGGCACCCCCAAAGCACCGCGCCTTCACCCCGTTCCCGTACCCGTTCCCGTGCCCGTTCCCGATTGTGGTCGATCCAAGGGCAGCACGAAGCTCGAACCTCGTCTTCTCGGGAACGGGATCGGGAACGGGAACGTGTACGGAGGGACCGCCCGGCCGATACCGTGGGGCACTCGCGGCTGGGAATCCCCCCGTTCGCAGAGCTCCCGTCGCCCCGGAATCCCCCGGCGGATGCTAGGCTGAATCCCACGATGGGTTGGACAACGTCGCTGCTGCGGCAGGTCGGTGGCGTGACCAGGCTCGCCGGTCAGACGCTTGTGCGCATGTTCTCGCGCCCGCTCGATGTCAGGGAGACCGTCCGCCAGTTCGACCGCATCGGCGTCGGATCGCTCAACCTGACCAACATCACCGCCCTGTTCACCGGCATGGTGCTCGCCCTTCAGACAGCGTATGCGCTCGGCAAGTTCGGCGCCCGCCTCTACATCGGCGAGGTCGTCGCCCTGTCGCTGGTGCGGGAGCTCGGCCCGGTGCTGACGGCGCTCATGGTGGGCGGCCGCGTCGGCTCCGGCATCGCTGCCGAGATCGGCTCGATGGCGGTCACCGAGCAGGTCGACGCCATCCGCTCGATGGCGGCGGACCCGGTGCGCAAGCTGGTGGTCCCCCGGGTCTGGGCGACGGTCGCGATGCTGCCCCTGCTGACCATCCTCGCCGACGGCATGGGCATCTTCGGCGGGCTCCTGATCGGCGTCTTCCAGGAGGGGCTGAGCCCGACCTTCTACCTGCAGCGCACCGCGCAGGTGCTGACCTTCGACGATCTCTGGCTGGGTCTCGCCAAGCCCGTGGTGTTCGCCTTCCTGATCGCGGTCATCGGCTGCTACAACGGGTTGTCGGCCCGCGGCGGGGCGGACGGCGTCGGCCGGGCGACCACCCACACCGTGTACGTGGTCGCCATCTCGGTGCTGATCTTCGACTTCTTCATTACCAAGCTGTTCCTGGCGCTGTGACATGAGTGAACCGGTGATCCTGCTTCATGACGTGGCGAAGGCGTTCGGCGCCAAGCACGTGCTGCGCGGGGTGTCGCTCGAGGTCGAGCGGGGCACCACGCTGGCGCTGCTCGGCGCCTCGGGCTCGGGCAAGTCGGTGACGCTCAAGACGGTGAACGGCCTGGTCCCGCCTGACCGCGGAGAGATCACGGTGCTCGGCTACCCGGTGTCGACCATGTCCGAGTCGGCGCTCGCGCCGCTACGGCGACGCGTGTCCTATCTGTTCCAGGGCGGTGCACTGTTCGACTCGATGTCGGTCTTCGACAACGTCGCCTATCCGCTGCGCGAGCACGATCGACTCGAACCGGCGGCGCTGCGCGAGCGCGTGGACGAGCTGCTCGCCATGGTCCGGCTCGAGGGTGTGGGGCCGCTGCAGCCGTCCGAGCTCTCGGGCGGCATGCGCAAGCGGGCCGCGGTGGCACGCGCACTCGCGCTGGAGCCCGAGATCATGCTCTACGACGAGCCCACCACCGGGCTTGATCCGGTGACCGGCGGAGCGATCGCCGACCTCATCGTCGATCTCGACCGCCGCCTCGGGGTGACCTCCCTGGTCGTGACCCACGACATCCCACTGGTCGTGCGGGTTGCGGAGCGGGTGGTCTTCCTTCACGACGGCGCGTTCATCTTCTCCGGATCGGTGGAGGCTGCTCGTCGAGAGGCGCCCGATCCGGTGCGGGAGTTCTTCGCGGCGGGAGGCATCCATGCGTGACGAGACGAAACGCGACCTCAGGATTGGAGCGCTGACGCTGGCCGCGCTGGCGCTGCTCGCTGTGGCGATCCTGACGATCGGCCAGCGCCAGCAGGTCTTCGTCCGGCACACCCGCTACCAAACCTCTTTCACCAACGTCACCGGGCTGCAGACCGGCGCTGCGGTGCGGCTGAGCGGGGTCGACGTCGGCTTCGTGGAGGCGATCGAGCTGCCCACCGATCCCGAGCAGAATCGCATCACCGTTCGCTTTTCGGTCGATGCTGACTACACCGAGCGGATCCGCGAGGACAGCGAGGTGTCGATCAAGACCATCGGACTGCTCGGCGACAAGTACCTCGAGGTCCGTGCCGGCTCGTCGGCCGCCGCGCGGGTTCTGGAGGGAGGACGGGTCCGGGGTCGGGATCCCGCCGAGGTCGCGGAGTTCGTCGCTAGCGGCGAGGACCTCATCGAGAACCTGATTTCGATCTCGGCGAGCCTCAAGGTCATCCTGCACCGGATCGAGGCCGGCGAGGGGCTGCTCGGCGAGCTGACCAAGTCCCCGGAGGGCGAGGAGGCCTTCAGCGAGGTCGCCCTCTCGACCGTGACTGGGCTGCGCGAGATTCTGCAGAAGATCAACTCCGGAGATGGGCTGCTCGGCCGGATGATCTCCGACCCCGCCCTGGGCGACGAGCTCGCCGCCACGGCCCACAGCCTCCAGGCCAGCGGCGCGACCATCGCGGCCGACCTGGAGCGGACCGACTCGGCGTACGCGGTGCTGTTCCGCGACCCCGAGGCCGCGCGCCTGCTGCGCGAGACCATCGGCGCGGTCCGCGACGCCAGCGAGGCGATGGCGGCCGCCTTCGAGGAGCTCTCGACCGGCCAGGGCACCCTGCCGCGGCTGATGCAGGACAAGGAGTACGCCGATCAGTTCCTCGACGACCTGCAGGCGCTGACGAGCCACCTCCGGTCGGTGATGCAGAAGCTTGACGAGGGCGAGGGCACCGCGGGCGCCTTCCTCAACGACCCGCTGCTCTACCAGGACCTGGAGAACGTGGTCCGCGGGGTCGAGAACTCCGCGGTCACCTCGTGGTTCATCCGCAACCGCCGCAAGTCCGGCGAGCAGTCGCAGGCTGCGGAGGAGGCGCAGACGCAGGCAGCGGGGGCGGAGGGGCAGTGACGCGATGAGGCGGTGAGGCAGTGGTCTGAACCGCGGAGCACGCGGAGGTCGCCGTCTGACACTCGGGCGCGGAAGCGGGCGCGGATCCGGCTTCAGGCTTCGTGCTCGCGGCTTCGCCCGCTGGGCTACACCGTCACAAGCCGCACTTCGCCCTGACTCCGTCCTTGGCTTGCGGCTTCGCCTTCGGCTTCCGGCTTCGCCTTCGGCTACGCCGTGACAAGTCGCCGTGACAAGTCGCCGTCACTCCGCCGTGACGAGAGCGGGCGGGGTTCGGGAACGGGGACGGGAACGGGGACGAGAACGGGATGAGCGGGCGGGGGCCCTAGATCCTAGCCCCTAGATCCGAGATCCTCTGCTCTTCCAACGACCGCATGCTGGGCCCGCTCGTGACCGGTATCCGTGAGGGTCACCATCTCGCCGGCCGGCTCCACGAGCCGCCGGGAGTCCGCCTCGCGTACGACCTGGCGGGTGAAGCCCTCGCTCCAGCGCAGGTGGTGGTGGAGGGTGGTGCGGCGGCACTCCTCGCGCGCCTCCTCGGTGTGCTCGTGGTGGAGGATGTGAACCAGCAGCATGGTCACCCCGAACTCTAGGCGCTGGGTGGCGCGGCGCCGCATCTGGACGACGAGCCCGCGCCGCGGCGCGAGCAGAAAGGCCGCAGCGAACAGCACCCCGCAGGTGGACGCCATGGCGCCGGCGATCGACACATCCAGCAGGTACGCGAAGCCGCAGCCAGCCGCCGCGGCGACCGCCGCCGTGAGCGCGCTCAGCGCGAGCATCGGCCCGAAGCGCTCGGCGAGCAGGTAGGCGGTGGCCGGCGGCGCGATCATCAGCGCCACCACCAGGATCGAGCCGACCGAGTTGAAGGCGCCGACCGCAGTGATCGAGACCACGGTCATCAGGCCATAGTGCAGCAGCGCCGGCTTCAATCCGAGCGCCGCCGCGAGCCCCGTGTCGATCGTGGCCAGCTTCAGCTCCTTGAAGACGACCGCGATGAAGGCGAGGTTGATCAGCAGGATGCCGCCCATCGTCCACAGCGCGACCGGGCCAAGGTCGCGGCCGCTGACGGCGAAGCGATCGAAGGGTGCGAACGCGAGCTCGCCGAGCAGCACCGCGTCGGTGTCGAGGTGGACGTCGCCGGCGTAGCGCGAGACCAGCACCACGCCGAGCGCGAACAGCGCGGGGAACACCAGGCCGATGGCCGCGTCCTCGGGAACGAGCCGCGACCGATTGACCGCCTCGATCAGCGCGACCGTGAGGACTCCGGTCGCCGCGGCCCCCGCCACCAGCAGGGGCGAGCTGAGGTCGCCGGTCGCAAAGAAGGCCACGACGATGCCGGGCAGGATCGCGTGCGAGATCGCATCGCTCACCATGGCGAGCCGCCGCAGAACCAGGTAGGTCCCAGGGAGGGACGCCGCCACTGCGGTCACCACCGCGATCAGCAGGATCTCGAGCGCGGCGCTCACGCCCCCTCCCCGCCCTCGCGCTCGAGGGCGCGCCTCGCCTCGCGGCGGCCGAACTCGGTTGGCGCCCACAGCCCGCCGGCCGTCTGCTGCGCGAGCCCGCGGGTTTCCAGGCCTGCCAGAGCGCCCGCGATGTCCGCGTCGCGCAGGCTCATCGTGCGCAGCACGGCGAGCGAGTGGCCGTGGTCGGGCTCCTCCGCGTGCTGCAGGGACAGCGCATAGAGGTGGATCAGGACCGGATCGAGCTGCGGCGCCCGGCGCAGCCGGCCCAGCCGCAGCCACCGCCACACCAGTCCCCGCCCGGGGGCGACCAGCAACGACACGACCACGACGGCGCTCAACAGGAGCACGATGGTCGGGCCGGTGGGCAACCTGGGCACCAGCGAGCTCGCTACCGCCCCGGCCGCGCCGCACAGCGCGCCGATCGCCGCGGCGAGCGCCACCATCGGCCCCAGCCGCCGGCTCCACTGGCGGGCGGCGGCAGCCGGGGCGACGATCATGGCGCTCATCAGCACGACGCCGACGGTCTGCAGACCGATCACGATCGCCACCACGAGTAGGGCAGTCAGCAGGCCGTCGAGACGCGCCATGGGCAGGCCGAGGCCGACGCCGAATCCGCGGTCGAAGGCGAGCAGCTTGAGCTCCTTCCAGAGCAGCGCCAGCGCCGCCAGCGCGACCGCCCCGGCGACCACCATCGTCACCACGTCCTGGAGCAGGAGCGCCGCAGCCTGACCGAACAGGAAGGTCTCGAGGCCGGCCTGGGCGGCGTTCGGCAGCTTCTGGATGAAGGTCAGCAGCACCAGGCCGAATCCGAAAAATACCGCGAGCGTCATGCCCAGCGCGCTGTCGAACGGCACCCGGCTGCGGGCCGTGACCTGCCGCACCGCGAGCGTCGCCAGCCAGCCTGCGAGCGCCGCGCCGGCCATGATGACGACCGGAATCTTGCTGCCGGTGAGCAGGAACGCGAGCGCGATGCCGGGCAGGGCGGCGTGGCTGACCGCGTCCCCGAGCAGGCTCTGGCGCCGGAGCACCGCGAACGAGCCGAGAGCGCCCGTGGTCCCACCCAGGACGGAGGAGCCGAGGGCGACGATGCGCAGCGTGTAGTCGCCGAACAGCTCCACCTCAGCCTCCGGCGGCTCCACCGCGGGCGAGCACGCCGACCCGTCCGCCGAAGGTCATCCTCAGGTTGGCCTCGGTGAAGACCTCCGCCACCGGACCGGCGGCGATGGCGCGCACGTTGAGCAGCAGCACCTGGTCGAAGTACTGGGGAACCGTCTGCAGGTCGTGGTGCACGACGAGGATTGTCTTCCCGGTCTCGGCGAGGGAGTCGAGGACCGCGGAGATCGTGTGCTCGGTCGGGGCGTCGACTCCCTGGAAGGGCTCGTCCAGCATGTAGATCTCCGCCCTCTGGACCAGCGCCCGCGCCAACAGCACGCGCTGCTGCTGGCCGCCCGACAGCTGCGCGATCGGCCGTCTGGCGTACGCCTCCATGCCGACTGTTCGCAGCGCCTCCGCCGCCTCCTCGCGCTGCTGCGGGCCGACCCGGCGCAGCCACCCGAGACGGCCGTAGGTGCCCATGGTGACCACGTCCAGAACATCCGTGGGGAAGTCCCACTCGAGGCTGGTCCGCTGCGGGACGTAGGCGATCTCGCCACGGATCCGCTCGCGCGGCCGCCCGAAGATCCGGATCTCACCGGCGACCGGCGACACCAGCCCCATGGCGGCCTTGATCAGGGTGCTCTTGCCGGCGCCGTTGGGCCCGACGATGGCCAGCTTGACGCCGGCCGGCACCGCAAGGTCGACGTCCCACAGCACCGGCTGATCGGCGTAGGCCACGGTGAGGTCCTCGACCTCGACCGCGTTCGCGGTTCCGGGCAGCCTGTCCAGGGCGGTATTCGATCGCACGGCTCAGCCTCCCGCCCTCTCGGCGAGGGCGCCCGTAATCGTCTCGACGTTGGATCGGACCATGCCGACGTAGGTACCGGCCGGCCCGGCAGGGTCACCGAGGGCGTCGGAGTACAGGCTGCCGCCGATCGCCACCTCGAACCCGCGAGCAGCCACCGCCTCGCGCAGCGCCTTGATCGAGCGCGGCGACACCGAGGACTCGACAAAGATCGCCGGGATCCGCCGCTCGGTGATGAGCTGGGCCAGCTGCTGGACGTCGGAGGTCCCCGCCTCGGCGGCGGTGCTGATGCCCATCAACCCCCGCACCTCGAAGCCGTAGGCGCGCCCGAAGTAGGAGAAGGCGTCGTGCGCCGTGACCAGCACCCGCCGCTCCTCGGGCAGCCCCGCGGCCCGCTCCCGCACCCAGCCGTCGAGGGCGGTCAGCTCAGCGAGGTAGGAGTCGGCCCGGCTCCGGTACGCAGCACCGTGGTCCGGGTCGATGTCGGCGAGCGCGTCGCGCACGCACTCCGCGGCATGGCTCCACAGCGAGACATCGAACCAGACGTGGGGATCGTGGACCCCGGAGAACCCCTCCGATCGGATCAGCTCCGACTCGGGGATGCAGTCGGCGACCGCCACCGTGGTCACGCCGCGCCGGCTCATCTCGGCGAACACCTCGCCCATCTTGCCCTCGAGGTGGAGCCCGTTGTAGAACACCGCGTGCGCCGAGGACAGGCGCCACACGCCGCCGGCGCTCGGCTTGTAGAGGTGGGGATCGACGCCCGGTCCCATCAGCGCCTCCAGCGCGACGTCCTCGCCGCCGATCCGGCCCACCAGGTCGGCCACGATGGTGGTGGTCGCCACCACCTTGAGCGGCCCCGGCGACGGGGCCGGCGGACCGCTGCCGCACCCGGCAGCGGCGGCCGCGACCAGCACCATGACGACGCCCATCGCGCGTCGCATCACTCCCCTCCCTCGACCCAAACCTGGACCGCGAGCTCGGAGGGCACCAGGAAGCGCGACCCGCCGACCTCGATCCTGACCCCCGCCGGGGAGTGCTCGAGCACCTGGAGCCGGGCGCCCGGCACCAGCCCGAGGCGCTCCAGCACCGCCAGGCTGTCCGGGTCCTGCGAGCCGACCCTGAGCACGGTCGCGGCTCCGGCCGTCCGCCGCTCGCCGAGCTGGCGACCGCCGTCGTCCTCGGGCAGGCGGAGCTCGGCGTCCGGGATCGGATCACCGTGGGGATCGCGGGTGGGGTGGCCGAGGGCCTCGGCGATCCGCTCCTCGAAGCGCTCGGAGATCACGTGCTCGAGCCGCTCGGCCTCGTCGTGGATCTCGGCCCAGCCGTAGCCCAGGGTCTGGGCGAGATAGGTCTCGAGCAGCCGGTGGTGGCGCAGCATCTCAAGGGCGACCTGGCGGCCCGACTCGGTCAGGCTGACGCCGCGGTAGCGGCGGTGGTCGACCAGCCCGAGCTCGGCGAGTCGCTGCACCATGCCCGTCACCGACGCCGGCCTCACTCCGAGCCGCACCGCCAGCGACTGGGTGCCGACACTGCCGCCGCGCTCCCCGAGCAGGAAGATCTGCTTGAGGTAGTCCTCCTGTGGTGCGGTCAAAGTGAGGCTCGATCGCTCGCCGCTCATCAATTTTTAGGTTAGGCTAAAATTTGCAGCTGTCAAGCATCGGGCGCGGATCCGGCTTCGTCCTGCGGACTACGCCGTGACAAGTCCGGCTTCCGGCTTCCGGCTTCGTGCTTCGCACTTCGCCGTGACAGGTCGCTCGCAGCTTCGCCGTGACAAGTCGCCGTGACAAGAGCGGGCGCGGAAGCGCGGAGGCAGGCCCAGCGCGACCGCGCCGGCGGCCGCGGATTGTTGGGCGGGCCTGGGCTATGATGCGGGTCTGGGAGGACGCCATGTGCGACAACGAGCTCGTGATGAAGGCCTGCCGACCGCTCCCGGCCGGCACCCCGCCGCTTTCCGGTCATGACCTCGAGCACCTGCTCGGCCACGCCGAGGGCTGGGCGATCTCGGCCGGCCAGCTGACCAAGACCTTCCAGTTCGAGAACCACTACCAGACCATGGCCTTCGTCAACGCCGTGGCCTGGATCTCGCACCGCGAGGACCACCACCCCGAGCTGGTGGTCGGCTACTCGAGCTGCACCGTCCGCTACGCCACCCATTCGATCGGCGGCCTGTCGGAGAACGACTTCATCTGCGCCGCCAAGGTCGACCACCTGGTCGAGAACTGAGGAGACCTGGCATGAGATGCGCCGGACCACCCGTGGTGGTTGTGGGGTGCATCGCCGCGCTCGCCGCCCTGGCCGGGTGCGGCGCGGGCGGGGAACGTCCTGATTCCGGGCAGTCGGCCGAGGCCCAGCAGGGCTGGCAGGCCTACCAGACCCTTGGCTGCGGGAGCTGCCACGGCGACCACCGCGAGGGCAAGCGCTCCGGGCCGGTCCTCGCCGGCCTCGCCGACCACTGGACGCAGGAGTCCCTGGCCACCTACCTCAAGGACCCACCGGCGATGATCAAGACCACGCCCCGGCTGGCCTACAAGGCCGAGCAGTACCCGATTGCGATGCCGAGCTTCGGCGACAAGGCCGACGCGGCGACCCTGTCCGCCCTCGCCGCCTACCTGCTCAAGGATTGAGAGGTTAGGGGTTAGGAGTTAGGGGTGAGGGGCAAGGGTGAAGGGCCCTCCCCGCCCGCTTCCGGGACGTCGCGCGACGAGCCGCGCAGAGATTCCAGGGGAAGCTGCCGGGGCCACTCGTTCCGCACGGCGCCGGACGCCCCAAGCTCCCTGTCGCGGCTAGTGGTTTGTCGACTTCGTTGGCTCGCTCGCCACTGACGACGGGCCGCGCAGCAGCCGCGCCGGCAGGTGCAGGATCGCAGAGAGCAGCTTGAACACCGCGTCGACCGTGATCCCGAGCAGCCGGAACGGCAGCAGCAGCAGCCACACCACCGGGTAGAGCAGCAGTGCGAGCAGCGCCAGCGGCCAGCACAGCACGAACAGGATGAGCCAGAGCAGGAACTTCAGCATGTCAGCAAGGTTACCGCATGTGTCGACGGTCTGCCCTTGCGATTCGCGGGGCGAATCGCCTAGCGTGGGCTCCTGGAGGAAGCCATGGACTCCACTGCCGAGACGCTGCGCCGCTTCGAGATCTTCCACGATCTTCCGGACGAGGTCCTCGACCGGCTGGCAGCCCTCGCGGTGCGCCGGAGGCTCGCAGCCGGCACGGAGCTGTTCCGGACCGGCGACTCCCGCGACGCCTGCTCCCTGATCGTCGCCGGCCAGCTCGAGCTGCGCGCCGGTGGCGTCGAGGCGAGTGGCCCGGTGGTGGCGCTCGGTCCGGGCGAGACCGCCGGCGAGGCGGCCCTGCTCGAGCCCGGCATCCACGCCGCCACGGCGCGCGCGGTGACCGAGCTCGAGGTGATCGAGCTCGACGCCGCGAAGGTCCGGGCAGCTCTCTCCGCCGATGCCCCGTCCGCCATGCGGCTGTTCGCCCAGGTCGCCCGGGTGATGGTGCGGCGCCTCCAGTACACGGTCGCCCGCCGCGCCGGCTGGGACCTGGTCTACCGCCCCGGAGCGACCCGCGTCGAGCACGACCTGCTCGGCGAGCGCGCGGTGCCGGCCGACGCGCGCTACGGCATCCAGACCTTGCGCGCGGTCGAGAACTTCCCCATCACCGGCATCCGGCTCGCCCACTTCCCGCACCTGGTGCGGGCGCTCGCCATGGTCAAGCAGGCGGCCGCGCGCGCCAACCATGCCCTCGGCCTGCTGCCCGACGAGATCGCCGGCGCCATCGACCGCGCCTGCCAGGAGGTGATCGACGGCCACTGGCACGGCCACTTCGTGGTCGACGTGATCCAGGGCGGCGCCGGCACCTCGACCAACATGAACGCCAACGAGGTGATCGCCAACCGCGCCCTCGAGCTGCTCGGCCGCCCGCTCGGCGACTATGCCAACTGCCACCCCAACAACCACGTCAACCTGTCGCAGTCGACCAACGACGTCTACCCGACGGCGGTCCGGGTCGCCCTGATCCTGCGCATGGCGGAGCTCGTCTCGGCGCTGCGCGAGCTGGAGGCCGCGCTGCGGGTCAAGGCCGACGAGTTCGGCGACGCCCTCAAGATGGGCCGCACCCAGCTCCAGGACGCCGTACCGATGACCCTCGGCCAGGAGTTCGAGGCCTTCGCCGTGACCACCGCCGAGGACATCGCGCGCCTCGAGGAGACCGCGCGGCTTTTCCTCGAGGTCAACCTCGGCGGCACCGCCATCGGCACCGGGATCAACGCCGACCCGCGCTACCCCGCGCTCGCGATCGCCGAGCTGGCCCGGATCTCCGGCCTCGAGCTGGTGGCCGCCCCCAACCTGGTCGAGGCGACGCCCGACACCGGCGCCTTCGTGATGTTCTCCGGCGTGCTCAAGCGGGTCGCGGTCAAGCTCTCCAAGATGTGCAACGATCTCCGCTTGCTCTCATCGGGCCCGCGCTGCGGGCTCGGCGAGATCGACCTGCCCGCGATGCAGCCCGGCTCCTCGATCATGCCCGGCAAGGTCAACCCGGTGATCCCCGAGGTGGTCAACCAGATCGCCTTCCAGGTGATCGGCAACGACCTCACCATCACCCTCGCCGCTGAGGCCGGCCAGCTCCAGCTCAACGTGATGGAGCCGGTGATCACCTTTGCGCTGTTCGAGTCGCTCGACATGCTCGCCGCCGGCGTGCGCACGCTGAGCGAGCGCTGCATCGTCGGCATCACCGCCAACCGCGAGCGGATGCACGCCATGGTCGAGGGGTCGATCGGCCTGGTCACCGCGCTGGTGCCCGTGCTCGGCTACGAGCGCGCTTCGGCGATCGCAAAAGAGGCGCTGGCGAGCGGCCGCGGCGTGCGCGAGATCGTGCGCGCAGCCGGCGACCTCGACGACGCCGAGCTCGACCGGCTGCTGTCACCGGAGGCGATGACTCGGCCGCGGCCGGTGGATGCCATCCGTCTCAGCCAAGTGAAGAGACCCGTGGCCTGAGAGGTCGAGGCACGAGGAGCCGCTGCGACCGGTGGGCGCTCGCGCCCGTCGGCGCGCCAGGAGTTTGATGAAGGGGCAGCGGTCGGTCCAGATTACGAAACGGCTCGCGCTCTTTGAGTTGCGGGCGTCAATGCCGTGACTCTCGTAATCGAAAATCGTTGATCACTGTGAAGTGGGGATGCTGATCGCCGGTCAGCACTCGAGGCGGAGTCACATCATGAGTCGCAGCCGCGATTCTGCGCGAGGATTAGATCCCGCAGCAGTACCCGTACGTCAGCAACGCCAAATTCTCCCCATCGTCAGGATGCGCGCAGCGCATCCCGAGGAGCGTGTTGGGCAGAGGCCAACCTCAACGACCAAATCAGGAGCGCGCATAGGGGTTTCTGCCCAACACGCTCCTAGCCGCAGGCCGCGTCGGCCACGCAGTCCGCGCCCTCGCTCTCGAGCATCAGGACGAAGGCCTCGAACGCCTCCGGATCCCAGGAGCCGTGGTTCGTCTCGTCGACCATCACGGAGAGCGCGGCCTCGCGGTTCAGAGCCTTGCGGTAGCAGCGATCGTTGGTGAGCGCGTCGTAGACGTCCACCACCTGGAAGACCCGCGCCAGCAGCGGGATGTCCCCGCCGGAGAGGCCATCGGGGTAGCCCGAGCCGTCGAAGCGCTCGTGGTGGTGGCGGATCAGGGGCAGCACCGGCCGCAGGGAGCGCAGCGGCGAGCAGATCTCGACCCCGATCTCGACGTGGCGCTTCATGGTTCCCCACTCGGCAGCGTCGAGCGGGCCGGGCTTGAGCAGCACCGAGTCAGGGATGCCGACCTTGCCGAGGTCGTGGAGGTAGCCGCCACGGCGCAACGCCGTCAGATCCTCCTCGCCCAGCCCGAGGCGCCGCCCGAGGCGAACGCCGAGCTGGGCCAGCCGCTCGCAGTGGTCGGAGGTGTCCGGGTCGCGGGCCTCGACCGTGCGGGCGATCGTAAACACCATCTGCTCCGCGGAGTCGAGCTCGAGAGTCAGCCGCCGGAACTCGACCAGGTTGCGGACGCGGACCTCGAGCTCGACGAGGTCGCAGGGCTTGCTGAGGAAGTCGGTGGCGCCGGCCTCGAGTCCGTGGAGGCGGGCCTCGCGCGTGCCGTGCCCGGTCAGGAAGACGACCGGGATCAGGCGGGTCTCCGGATCCTGCTTGAGCAGGGAGCACAGCTCGTACCCGTCCATCCCCGGCATCATCACGTCGAGCAGGATGACGTCGGGCTGGTGGCGCTGGGCAAGGGCGAGCGCCGAGCCGCCGTCGGTCGCCCCCCACACCGTGAACTCGAGCGTGCTCAGCGCCTCAGCGAGCGCCTCGAGTGCCCCGGGATCGTCGTCGACCGCGAGCACTGTGCCCTTGCTGTCTGGCATCGGTCCTGCCCCCTCCGCGAGGCTCTCCCGGCCAGCCGGCCCGTTCTCAGGGACTGGCTGACCGTCTTGGGTACCACGGGCGCCGGGATTTGATGCACCGCTCATCGAACCGCAGAGGCCACGGAGACCGCAGAGATCATCGCTGGGAAGATCCACTGACGATGCTCCGCGTTCTCTGCGCCCTCTGCGGTTTAGATGAAGGAAGGTCGACTCAGCGCGGGTGTCACGACGCGGGAACGGGAATGCGGCTTCCGGCTTCGCTTTCAGCTACGCCGTGACAAGCCGCCGTGGCACGAGCACAACGGGAGAGGGCGGGGCGAGCCAGAGCCTCCGGTGCTCGTGTTGTCGACATCAGGATGCGCGAAGCGCATCCATCTCGGAGCGTGGAGGGCAGAGGCCAACCCGACGATACGGCATCGGGAAGATGCTCAGGGGCCTATGCACTGCGCGCTCCGAGCCCATGTTAGACTCCGTGGCCGGCCCCCGGCGACGCCGGTGGGTCGTGCCCAGGAGGGGCGCGCCGATGAAAGGCATCGTCCTCGCCGGCGGATCGGGAACCCGGCTGCACCCCGTCACCCGGGTGATCAGCAAGCAGCTCCTCCCGGTCTACGACAAGCCCATGGTCTACTACCCGCTGAGCCTGCTCATGCTGGCCGGCATTCGCGACGTGCTGGTCATCTCGACCCCCCGCGACCTGCCCTCCTACCGCGAGCTCCTCGGCGACGGCGGCAGCTTCGGCATGCGCTTCGACTACTGCGTCCAGCCGCGTCCGGAAGGCCTCGCGCAGGCGTTCCTGCTCGGCCGCGAGTTCCTCGACGGGTCGGCCGCGTGCCTCGTGCTCGGCGACAACATCCTCCACGGCCACGGCCTGTCCGGCCTGCTGCGCCAGTGCGCGCGACTCGAGGACGGCGCGCTGATCTTCGGCTACTGGGTGCGCGATCCCCAGCGCTACGGGGTGGTCGAGCTCGGGCCGAACGGCCGCGCGCTGAGCCTCGAGGAGAAGCCGCAGCAGCCGCGCAGCCACTACGCCGTGCCGGGCCTCTACTTCTACGGCCCGGATGTCTGCGAGGTGGCGGCCTCGCTGCGTCCGAGCGCCCGCGGCGAGCTCGAGATCACCGACCTCAACCGGGTCTACCTCGAGCGCAGCAGCCTCCGGGTCGAGCTTCTCGGCCGCGGCTTCGCCTGGCTGGATGCCGGCACCCACCGCAGCCTCATCGAGGCCTCGAACTTCATCGAGGCGATCGAGGAGCGGCAGGGCCTCAAGGTCGGCTGCCTGGAGGAGATCGCCTGGCGCAACGGCTGGATCACGACCGACGAGCTGCGCGCCGCGGCCGAGCAGGCCGGCGGCTCGAGCTACGGCGGCTACCTGGCCGACATCCTGCGCGATGACGGGGCGGGCCGTGCGTCGGATTGAGACCCCGCTGCCCGGCGTGGTTCTCCTCGAGCCGCGGGTCCACGAGGACAACCGGGGCTTTTTCCTGGAGTCCTACAACCAGCGCACCTTCGCGGAGGTCGGGATCCACCACCGCTTCGTCCAGGACAACCACTCGCGGTCGGTCCGCGGCGTGCTGCGCGGCCTCCACTACCAGCTCCGGCAGCCGCAGGCCAAGCTGGTGCGGGTGACCCGCGGCCTGGTCTTCGACGTCGCGGTCGACATCCGGTGCGGCAGCCCGCACTTCGGCGGCTGGACGGCGGCCGAGCTCAGCGAGGACAACCGCCGGATGCTGTTCGCCCCCGAGGGCTTCGCCCACGGCTTCCTGGTGCTGAGCGAGGCCGCCGAGTTCCAGTACAAGTGCAGCGACTTCTACGACCCCGGCGACGAGCGCGGCATCGCCTGGAACGACCCGCGGATCGCCATCGCGTGGCCGCTCGACGGAATCGAGCCGATCCTCTCCGGCCGCGACCTCGGCTGGAGTACCCTGGATCGCGTGACCGACGCCGACCTCCCCGGCTTCGAGCCATGAGCGCCCCGGCCCACACCCCACGGTCGGTGCTGGTCACCGGCGGCGCCGGCTTCATCGGCTGCAACTTCGTGCGCCACCTCCTCGAGAGCGACCCGGGCCTCCGGGTCGTCAACCTCGACGCCCTCACCTACGCGGGCCACCCGGCGAGCCTGCGCGGCATCGCCGAACGGTGGGGCGACCGCCACATCTTCGTCCACGGCGACATCCGCGACGAGCCGGTCGTGCGCCGGCTGTTCGCGGAGCGCGCCATCGACACCGTGGTCCACTTCGCCGCCGAGAGCCACGTCGACCGCTCGATCGACGCGCCGCTCGACTTCATCGACACCAACGTCCGCGGCACGGCGGTGCTCCTCGAAGCGGCGCGCGCCGCCTGGGTCGGGCGCGCCGACGTCCGCTTCCACCACGTCAGCACCGACGAGGTGTTCGGGTCGCTCGGCCCCGACGGACTGTTCAGCGAGGACACGCCCTACGACCCGTCGAGCCCCTACTCCGCCTCGAAGGCGGCCGCCGACCATCTGGCGCGCGCCTGGCACCGCACCTACGGCCTGCCGGTCACGCTGTCGAACTGCTCGAACAACTACGGCCCCTTCCAGTTCCCGGAGAAGCTGATCCCGCTGATGATCGGGAACGCGGTCGCCGGCACGCCGCTGCCGGTCTACGGGGATGGCGGCAACGTGCGGGACTGGCTGTACGTCGCCGACCACTGCGCGGCGGTGGAGCGGGTCATCCGCCACGGCCGCGCCGGCCGCACCTACAACGTCGGCGGCCGCACCGAGCGCACCAACGTCGAGGTCGTTCACCTGCTGTGCGACATCGTCGACGAGCTGCAGCCGCGCGCCGACGGCAGCCGCCGCCGCGACCTGGTGACCTTCGTGACCGACCGCCCGGGCCACGACCGTCGCTACGCGATCGACTGCCGGCGGATCGAGCAGGAGCTCGGCTGGCGGCCCGGCCACAGCTTCGAGCAGGGCCTGCGCCAGACCGTGGCCTGGTACCTCGAGCACCGCGACTGGTGCGAGGAGGTCACCCGCGACCGCTACGACGGCCGCCGCCTCGGCCTCGGAAACAGCTGACCGCGACGACACACGCTGCTTCGAGGTCGCCCTCGATCAACGGGTCTCGGGTATTTGCCCACTCCAATCCTGACCGAAATGCGCGGTCGTTGATCGCAAAGTCAACCACCGTACCTGGCACGTTCACGTTTGCGGAAGCGGGCATCACAGCGAGGGTGCAGGCGCAACCACGGCACCTGGCGCCGTGCCGTCCTATCCAGCCGCCCGGCATGGGATTCCATCGAGCTCGGCAGCGAGAGCGCGTTGGGCATGCCACAGATCGAAGGCGTTCTGCATGTTGAGCCAAAGCTGCGGGCCGTTGCCGCAGTACTTGCCGAGCCGCGCGGCCATCTCTGCGGTCACCCTGCCGTTCCCGGCGAGGATCTTGTGCAAGTGCTGCCGGCTGATACCCATCTCGCGAGCGGCCTGCGCGATGCTCACGCGCATCGCGGGCAGCACGATCTCGCGCAACAGAGTGCCGGGGTGATTCGGGGCCCTGCCCCTGACGTCAGCCACGGTCGGCCTCCTTGATCCACCTCTCATCGCGGGACCTCACTTGTCTATTGTCAACCATTGGTTGACACATCGGCATGAGGCAGCCGATCCGGACGTTATCCGGAGGTTTTCGTCATGCTTCGCCGGCGTGAGGGCCCCACATTGACCGCAGGGAGGCGCAAGCAGGCGTGGCTGACGAGGCTGTGGGCCAATGAGCGAGGTGATCCCCTTCCGATCCAAATCGCTGCGGACCGCGACGGCGGCCGCCGGCGGTGTTGTGGGCCATGCGCCCGCAACCTACAATGACCACAGCGTGTCCAGCCAAGCTTTGGCGATCCTTCAGGAGGGCCAGCCGTTCCTCGTCGGGGAGTGGCTGGTCGAGCCCACCCTGAACCGGCTCACCTGCGGCGAGGTCTCGGTCCAGCTCGAGTCGAAGGCGATCGACGTCCTGCTCTGCCTGGTGGCGCATGCCGGGCAGGTGGTCAGCAAGGACACGCTCTTCGACACCGTGTGGCAGACCGAGTTCGTGTCCGACAGCACCCTCACCAGCCGGATCGGGGAGCTGCGCAACGCCCTCGGTGACGACGCCCAGAACCCCCGCTACATCGAGACCATCCGCAAGCGCGGCTACCGGCTGATCGCCGTGGTCAGCGCGGCCACCGTGCCCGCAGCGATTCCCCTGGCAATCCCCGAGGCGCCTCCGTCTGCGGAGGACGAGGGCAATCCCTACCCCGGCCTGGCCGCCTTCACCGAGGCCGACGCCGACCGCTTCTTCGGCCGCGAGACCGAAGCGGCGGCGCTGTGGCGCAAGATCAGCGCCCGCCGGCTGCTGGCGGTGATCGGCCCGTCGGGCGTGGGCAAGAGCTCGCTGCTGCGGGCCGGGGTGGTCCCGCGCGCCCCGCCCGGGTGGCGGGTGGTGGTCTTCACCCCCGGCGAGGCGCCGGTGCTGTCGCTGGCGCGAGCGCTGGCGCCCGATCACTCGGGCGACCCGGCGGCGATG
>Ga0209254_10001602_pt1 | contig 20386 bp, 26 predicted proteins | sample FrelakmetDIP11DI_FD_187148 | JGI IMG/M metagenome (GOLD analysis project Ga0209254, IMG submission 187148) | Freshwater lake sediment microbial communities from the University of Notre Dame, USA, for methane emissions studies - DIP11 DI (SPAdes)... | ecosystem: Environmental > Aquatic >...
GTGCACGTGAATCGCCTGCACATCCTGCAGCGCTTTCACGACTACCTGGCCAAGCAGGCCCCCAACCTGCCACCCGACGAAGAGCAGCAGCGCGGCATCTACCGCCTGTGGCTGGAACGCGCATATCAGGATTTCGTGACTTCCGACTCGCTGACCGAAAAGGTCTTCGCGGTCTTCCAGCACGTCGCCAAGCCGGAAGGCGGCATGAGTTCCTTCGTGTCGCTCGACAAGGTATTCCGCCAATGATGGACGCCCGCTGGGACTACGGGGAGGCAGTACGGCTGACCCGCAACGTCCGTAACGATGGCACCTATCCCGGGCTCGACCCCGGCGACTTTCTGGTGCGGCGCGGCAGCATCGGCTATGTCGTCGATGTCGGCACCTTTTTGCAGGATCAGATCATCTACTCGGTCAATTTTCTCGACGAAGGCAAGATCGTCGGCTGCCGCGAAGAAGAACTGATCGGCGCTGACGACCCGTGGATGCCCTCGAAATTCGAGTTCCGCGAAAAGGTGCGCTCGGCCAAGGGCCTGTCGGTCAATGGCGAGGTACTGGTGGCGGTCGGCGCCATCGGTGAAGTCATCAAGGTGATTCGCGATGCGCCGGGCGGCGTCGCCTATCACGTCCACTTCGACAGCCTGTCCGGGCGTGTGCTGCAAATCCCGGAAAACACCCTGGAAGCGCTCGAAGCAAAGGAATAGGACGATGCTGCAAGGCTATCTCGAACTGAAACTTTCCTGGCAACTCTTCCAGAAGGCACCGGAAACGCTCTCCGACCCCGAGCGCAACCGGCTGCTCGAAGTCGCCGCCAGACAGAACACAATTGAGCAGCGCATTCTCGCCAGCCCCGCAGCGGCCACCGTCGTTGTACCCGCCGCGACGCTTGCCCAGCGGGTCTCCGAAGTCCGCCAGCGCTACCCATCAGAAGACGACTTCGCGCACGACCTCGAACGCAGCGGCCTCAACGAGACGACACTGGGCGAAGCGGTCGAACGCGACCTGCGCGTCGAAAGCGTACTCGAAAAAATCGCCTCAGCCACCGCGCCGGTCAGCGCCGTCGACGCCGAAATCTACTACCGCCTGCACCCCGAAGCTTTCGACCGCCCGGAAGCCCGGCGTCTGCGCCATATCCTGATCACCTTCGACAACGCGCAGGAAAAAGTCAGGGCCATCACGCAACTCGAATCGTTTCGGTCGACCCTGCAAAATGCCGAAAAATTCGCCGCCGCCGCGGCGCGCCATTCGCAATGTCCGACGGCGATGGAAGGCGGCCAGCTCGGCGTCGTCAAGCGCACGCAGCTCTATGCCGAACTCGAACCTGCCGCCTTCGCGCTGTTCGAGGGCGACATCAGCGCCGTGCTGGAATCGCCGATCGGCCTGCATATCCTGCGCTGCGATGAAATCCTGCCGAGCGGCATGCTGCCCTTTGCCGAAGTCCGCGAGCGGATCATCGAACGCCTGACCGACAAGCGGCGCAGGGAAGCGCAAAAGGAGTGGATCAGGGTGCTGCCACCCACCGCCCCAGCCTGGTGACCGGCCCGGACAAGGCAAAGCGCTTTTCGAAAGCCATAGGTAAAAAATCCCCGGAATTGCTTCCGGGGCTCTAACCAAGGTTACTGCAGAGAGAGACTGTTCGCGCCAGACGGCGCCCGGTGAGCGCTTTTGCCGTCAGGCGTAGGTCGGGGCAAAGGCGGCTTCCTGGTTGGCGGCCGGGGCATCGTCCTTCCAATAGGGCGACAACTTGCGCAGTTGGGCGACGATGGGCGGCACGGCGGCGATAACGCGATCGATTTCGGCTTCGGTGTTGTAGACCGACAGCGAGAATCGGATCGTGCCGTGGGCGGCGGTGTATGGAATGCCCATGGCCCGCATCACATGCGATGGTTCGAGCGAGCCGGAGGTGCAGGCCGAGCCGGAGCTGCCGGCAATGCCTACCTTGTTCAGCAGCATCAGAATGCCTTCACCCTCGATGTACTCAAAAGCAATATTGCTGGTGTTCGGCAAGCGGTTGGTAACGTCGCCGGTCGCGAAGCAATGCGTGATCTGGCTGAGCAAGCCGGCTTCCAGCTTGTCGCGCAGGCGCCGCACTGTGGTGTTTTCGGCTTCCATATGCTGCATGGCGAGTTCGCAGGCAACGCCGAGGCCGACGATCGATGCAGAATTCTCGGTGCCGGCTCGACGCCCGCGCTCCTGATGGCCGCCACGCAGCAGCGGACGGAAGCGGCAGCCGCGACGCAGGTAAAGCACGCCGATACCCTTGGGCGCGTGCAACTTGTGGCCCGACAACGAGAGCATGTCGATCTTGGTGTTTTTGAGGTCGATGGGAATCTTGCCGACGGCCTGCACGGCATCGGTATGGAACATGATGCCCTTGGCGCTGGCCAGTTCAGCCATTTGTTCTACCGGGAAAATGGTGCCGGTTTCGTTGTTGGCCCACATCACCGAGACGATGGCGACGCGGTCATGCAGTAGCGACTTGTATTCGTCGATGTCGATGCGCCCCTTCTTGTCCACTTTCAGCTTGTGGACAATGTAGCCTTCCTTCTCCAGCCATTCGCACAGCGTCAGGATCGCCGGATGCTCGACGTTGGTGGTGATCACCGTGTTGCGGTCCGGCTGCGCCTTGAGCGCGGAGAGGATGGCGGTCGAGTCGGACTCGGTGCCGCAGGAGGTGAAAATAATTTCAGAATCATGCTCGGCGCCGAGCAGCGCCTGCACCTGGCTGCGTGCCTTCTTCAAGGCCTTGCCGACTTCACTGCCAAAAGCATGGATCGACGAGGCGTTGCCGAAATGCTCCGTAAAGAAAGGGAGCATGGCCTGGACCACGGCGGGGTCGCAGCGTGTGGTGGCGTTGTTGTCCAGATAGATCGGTTCCATGGCGCTGTCCTTTGGATTCTTTATCGGGGTTGCAGAGTCAGGCTTCGACCGGCATGTGCGATGACGGCAGCACCTGCACCAGTTCGCCCAAGGTTTCGATCATCTTCTGCTGGATGCCGCCGAGGGTGGCCGCTTCCATCATGCAGCCCGAGCAGGCGCCCTTCAGATGCACGTAAATCTTCTTGCCCTGAACATCGGCCAGTTCGACATCGCCGTGATCGCGCTGCAGCATCGGGCGCACCGAGTCGAGGACTTCTTCAATTTTCTTGATCTTCTGCACCAGCGTCAGCTTGGCGCTTGGCGGCCGGGGGGCTTCCGGCGTTGCCGGGCAGGCCGGGGGCGGCGAGACTTCGCCGGGGCCGGCATGCTCGAGCATGACCTTGGCGAGAATTTCCTCGATGCCTTCGTGGCAAGCCGCGCAACCGCCGCCGGCCTTGGTGTAGAAGGTGACTTCCTCAACGGTGTTGAGGCCGTTGGCCTTGACCACGTCCTCGATCATCACCGCGTCGATGGCGAAACACTTGCAGATCAGCGCGCCTTCTTCGTGGTCATCCGACCACTCTTCACCACGGTAGTTGGCGATGGCGGCTTGCAGGGCTTCGCGACCCATCACCGAACAGTGCATCTTTTCCGGCGGCAGGCCGTCGAGATAATCGGCGATGTTCTGGTTGGAAACTTCAAGCGCCTGATCCAGCGTCATGCCCTTGACTATTTCGGTTAGTGCCGATGACGAGGCGATGGCCGAACCGCAGCCGAAGGTCTGGAAATGCGCGTCGAGAATGATCTCGGTTTCCGGCTCGACCTTGAGCATCAGGCGCAGCGCGTCGCCGCACTGGATGGAACCGACGTCACCGATGCCGTTCGCTTCTTCCAGCGGGCCGGAATTGCGCGGGTGGAAGAAGTGTTCGCGAACCTTGTCAGAGTATTCCCACATGATTTATGCCCTCAGACCGAGAATGAAGAGCCGCAGGAACACTGGGCGCTGGCGTTCGGATTGTCGAACTTGAAACCGGTGTGGGTCAGCGTGTCGACAAAATCGACCGTGACGTTGTCGATCATCGGCATGGTCATCGCGTCAACCAGCACCTTGACGCCTTCGACTTCGAGCTCCCAGTCATCGTCGGCCTTCTCGTTTTCAAGCTTCATGCCGTACTGCAGGCCGGAGCAGCCACCGCCCGAGATGGTCAGGCGCAGACCGATAACCGGGGTTTCGGAACCGCGGATGAAGCGTTGGACGGCTTTTACAGCGGCGGGGGTCAGATTGATCATGGCGATTCTCCCAGAGTAGATGGGCTATTCATTGCAAGCCCTGTGCCATGCCGCGACCACAATATAACCAACTGAATTCATTGAATTGTTGCGCAGCAGCGCGTTGTCGCTTTTGCGACAATCAACCTAGAACATGTTCGTAGGCCCGACGCAGCAGGTTGCGTTCGACTTCGCTCAGTTGCCGGGAATCGGTAATGGCGATGAAGCGGCCATGGATACGTTCGGCCGCCTTGAAGGGCGGATCGATACCGGCGAAGGCGGCAAGCAGCACCGGCACATCGCCTTCCGGCGTATCGACCCAGGCCTGAAATTCGGCGACTGCCTCGATGGCGTCCTCGGGCAGGCCCAAATGGATTTCCGCCTCGCGCACTACCGCCGTGGGGTGGAACTGGATTTTCGGCGAATAGTCTTCGTCGCGCAGCGCCGAGAGCGCCGGCAAGGGATTGAAGGCGACGACGCCCGAACTCAGGCAGAGAAAGCGAACGCGGCCGCTGGTCCCGTGCTTGTGAATCAGAATCAGACGCGGCAGAACAGTCATCGTCTACTTCGCGTATTCGGCGATCACCGGATCGCCGCGCAACTTCTCCGGTCGACCCCAGATTTGCACCGATTCCACGTAGCTGTCTTCCCGCGCCGGATGCGGTAGCAGCACCTGATACTCGGCGAAGATGCGCCCGTCGGGAAAAAACGTGACGGTGCCGTAGCGCTCCTTGCCGCGCCAGGTGCCGATCAGGCTGATCTCCTGCGAGGAGGGATCGGCCTCCTCGGCGAAGGTCGCTTCGGCCCACACCGGCTCGTCGCCGATCGACAGGCCGAGCTTTTCCACTTGGCCGCGCAAGGCGGCGCAGACGACCTCGCCCAGCGCGGCATCAGGCAGAACCGCCATGTCAGGCCGGCGCGTAGGTGTAGCAGTCCTTCGGGCAGACGCGACCGCAGGACCCGCAACCGATGCAGTCGGCCGGGTTGGCCAGCGACATCACCATCATGTTGTCGTCCTCGTCATCGTCGTCGTTGTCGTCATCGAGCTCGCGCTCGACCAGATCCAGCACGCTGCGCGGGCAGACCTTGTAGCAACGGCCGCAGCCGATGCACTTGGACTGGTCGAGATCGATGGCAAATTGCGGCGTCCATTCGGTGCCGCCCTTGGTGAGTCCGGTAATCATGCGGATTGTCCTTTCTGGGCGGCGGCCAGCCGGGCGCTGGCATCAGCCCAGGCCTGGCAGGCCTCAAGGGTGGATTGGGAAAGCGCGGGGATCTCCTGGTAGCCCGCCGGCAGGCGGTCTTCCACGAGATCGTGCATCTGCGAAGCCCATTCGGACGCGATGCGCTTCAGTTTCTTGACCTCTTTGTCGAGGGCGGCCAGTTCTTCGTCAGTCATGATTGGCCCCCGCAATTACAGCCCGGCGACGTTCGGGTACTGCCCGATCCGCTCGAGGGCGATGCCGAGCATCTTGTCGGCCTCATCCTTCATCTTGGACAGGCTGGGGAAACCAAAGCGATGCACGTCGCGCAGGGTCTTCTCGACGGCAACCAGCTTGCCGACGGTGATGATGGCGCGGCCAAAACCTTCGTGCGTCAAATGGACGAGCGGCACGGCGAGCAGCTTGCATTCCTTTTCGATGAGCACGGCAATGGCGTTGTAGAAGGCCTTGACGCGCGAAATGGTCTCGTCGTCCGGGTCACCGATCATCGGGATGGTGGCCTTGCGCTCCTTGGTCAGCACGTAGGGGTCGAGGATTTTTTCGACCGTCCAGCCGGCGTAGGTGCCATAGGTGTCGAGCGCGCGCATCTGGCGGGCCATTTCCTTGACGAAATCGGTTTCAAAGACGGGATCGACGGCGATGGCTTCAGTCATGGTGTTACTCCTGAGGGAAAGTTGGGGATTGTTTTGAAGGGGGAATCAGTTGCGGAACCGGCATCATGTCCGGCACCAGGCCGATGACGATGCGGGCGATGACGAGGGCGGCAACGAAACCGGCGATGGCGCCAAGCGCGGTCGCCGCGTCGCTGCCGTCCTCGATGGTGGAGCCGAGCCAGGCGCCGAGCAGCATGGCGAAGGCGGGAAACAGGTAGCCGAGCAGGGCCGACAGGGTCAGCTTGCTTTCCGGCAGGCCGATCAGCACGAAGTCGCCGGCCTTGATGTCGCCGCTAACCGGCAGCGTCAGCAAGGTGGCCGGACGGCCGCTAGCCATCTTGCCGATGCCGCAACTGCTGCCCTGGCCGCAGGAAGAACAACCGGCAGTTTCCATGGCGACGATGGCCTTGTTGCCGTCGATACGCTGGACGACCCCACGGTGTTCGATCATTTTGGCGCTCATCCCTGCCACCCTTCTTCTTCCATGCCGGCGAAGCGGTCTTCGGCCTTGGCCTTGGCCTGCGCGGCGATGGCCCGGTCGACCCAGGCGACGCCGCCGTCGCGCATGGCCCTGGAAATCTCGCGTAAAAGCTCGTCGACCGCGTCAACCTCATCGACGCGGATCGGCTGCACGCCCTTGGCCATCAGTTTCTTGATCGCCGAAGCGCCGATTGCCATTACATAGACTGCGGCGCAACCGTCGAGAAAATCGATCTTGGCGCCGAGCTTGTCCTCGTTGCCGTCCATCGCCTCTTCGGGAAATTCGCCGACACCGACCAGTGTCGCCTTGCCGGGCGTCACTTCGTAGATCACGAAGCCCTCGGCGGCTCCGAAATGCTGATTGACCCGGGTGCGGTCGGTGGAGGCGAAGGCAACCTTGATCACTGCACTGGGCTCCTGATTAATGGACCAGACCAACTGCAGACGACGAGATGACATGGTGCTCACCGGGGCGGGTTTCTGCCCAGTAGATTGATCGATAGGCTTCGAGTTCATGGTGTTGTCCCAGCATGAGATTGGCGAGATCGAACAGGGCCTGCCGCGTGCCGCGGTAGCCCACCCAGGTGCGGGCGTAACCGCCCACATAGTCATATTGCGGAAAGCCGGAACGCATCAGCGGCAGACCAAGACGGCTGGCGGTTTCGGCAGCATGGGAGTTGGCCATGATGAATTGCGCCTTGCCGGCCCGCGCCTCCTTCTCCATGTCTTCAAGATCGCCGATGATGACCTTGGCGATCGGCAAGCCGGCCAGGCTTTCGTGCTTGTGCGTGCTGACCGCACTGACAATTTCAGCGCCCATGCCGGTCAGGAAGCGCACCTGCATGCCGAGCAGATCGGGATCGGCGGCCAGCGCGACGCGGGCGAAACCGAGCATGAAATGGCTGTCCACCATCGCGTCCTGCAACTGGGCTCGGTGGCGTTCGATCTTTTCCGGCACCGGCTTGCCCGAGATTTCGGCCAGCGCCTGGGTGAAGGCATCGCAGTCGTCCAGGCCCATCAGGCCGTCGAAGTGGAAGTCGGGCACGCCGGTGCGCGCCTTGAGTATGTTCGCGGCCTTGCGCAGCGAAGGGCCGACGACGAGGGTTGCGGTCGACTCGCCCATAATCTCGATTTCCGAGCGCGGCGTGCCGCCGATGGTCAGCGACGAAGTTTCAGCTTCGACCAGGTGTCCATCCAGCGAATCGCCAATGTCCGGCACGACGATGGGGCGCAGGCCAAAGGCTTCGACCCATTCCTTGATCGCCTCGATATCGCCCGGCGTCAGCATCGCCGAGGCCAGCACATTGACCTGCTTCGGGCGTTTGCCGACGCTGGCGCTTTCCGGCACCAGCGTTTCGATCAGCGCCTCGATGGCCAGCGCGTACCCGCTTTCCAGACAGCCGACGTAATCGGGCGTGTTGACCGGCACCACGGCCACGTGATCGAACTCAGGATGCGCCGTGCGGAAATCGCGCAGGCAGCGACGGATGTCCGTCCCCTGCGTTTCGGAGAGACCGGTAGTCACGAGGCCGATGATGTCCGGCTTGCTCTTGTCCGACAGCGTGCGCAGGGCTTCGATGACGTTCTCGTCGGCGCCCATGATGCTCGACACCTGATCCATCGCCGTCGTCTGCAGCGGAATCGGCTCGCGGAAATGGCGCACGAAGAACACCTTGCCGAAGGCCGTGCACCCCTGCGAACCATGCATCAGCGGCAGGCTGCGATTGAGGCCGAGGAAAGCCAGCGAGGCGCCGATGGTCTGGCTGACCTTGAGCGGATTGACCGCCAGCGCTTTCTTGGAGTGGATGATTTCAGCCATGGTTTTTCCTTACGCGGCCAGCACGGTGCCGGGACCGCTTTGTTTGGCCCACGGCGCCGGCTTGCGCACGGCAGCCCACACCGGGCTTTCCATCGACAGGGCCAGTTGGCGGGCCAGTTCGGCCATGCCGTCGTAGCCTTCGTAGCCGAATTCGCGCTCCTGGTTGATGTCGAGGAAGGGGATGCGCGCCTTCAAGGCCGTATAGAGATTGCGCCCGCCGGCAATCAGGATGTCGGCCTTGTACTCGTGATAGGTAGCCAACAGTGCCTTCGGGCTACCGTCGGTAATCATCTTGGTTTCTTCACCCATCAGCTCGCGGATGCGCGCCTTGTCTTCCTCGGTCGACTTGTTGGTGCCGGTAGCGACGACCTTCAGGCCCAGATCCTGCAATGCGGAAACGATGGACCACGACTTGACGCCGCCGGTATAGAGCAGCACGCGCTTCCCGCGCAGGCGTTCGCGCCAGGGTTCGAGCAAGGCGTTGGCCTTGGCTTCCTCGCGGGCGATGACAGCCTCGGTGCGCGCCGTCAGATCCGGGTCGCCGATCAGCCGGGCGAAATCGCGCAGGGCGTTGGACATGTCCTGCACGCCGTAGAAACTGCCCTCGAAGAAGGGAATGCCGAAGTTGTCCTGCATCTTGCGCGCCACGTTGAGCAGCGCCTTGGCGCAGACCACCATATTCACCCTGGCGCGGTGCATGGTCTGCACTTCGTGGAAGCGCGAATCGCCGGACAGCGTGCAGAGAATCCGCAGGCCGAGCTCGTCGAACAGCGGCGCGACATGCCAGAACTCGCCGGCGATGTTGTATTCGCCGATCAGGTTGACGTCGTAGGTCGGCAGCCCGTCAGCGCGCGGCGCGGCGGGCGCAGGCTCGGCCGTGCCGATGACGTGCTTGAACATGGCCTCGCCAGCCAGCCGGTTGCCGAGATTCTTGGTGCCGTAGAAACCGGCGGCATCGACCGGCACGACCGGGATGCCGACCCGTTCGCTGGCCGCCTTGCAGACGGCGCCGACATCGTCGCCGATCAGCGCGGTGACGCAGGTGTTGTAAACGAAGACCGCCTGCGGCGAGTAGCTATCCACCGCCTGCTTGATGGCGTGGAACAGCCGCTTCTCGCCACGGCCCATGACGACGTCGGTTTCCGACAGGTCGGTGGTCATGCCGATGCGGTACAGCGTGGCGCCGGAAGAGCGGGTTCCCCGGTTATCCCAGGAAGAGCCGGCACAGGCGATCGGCCCGTGCACGATATGCGCGACATCGGCGATCGGCAACAGGGCGATCTGCGCGCCGTCGAAGGAACATCCGCCGGCGGTGGCGCCCGGCTTGGGCTTGGCGCACCCGGATTTTTCCTTCTTGTTGTGGTCGCAGGCCGGCTCGTCGAGCAGGGCCTGGATTTCGCTGGCTTTCATGCTGTTCTCCAGAGGTCTGGAGAACATTTAGCAAGAGGGATGCCACCTTCAGTTTGTTGATTTATATGAATAACATTCAAAAATGGATTGTCGCAAATGCGACACTTTCCCCGGCATTGCATCAATTGCCTTACAGGACGAGCCGGTCGCGCAGCTTGGCCAGTAACGTGGCCCGTGCGCTTGACCTTGCATATCTCGTCGAAATTCGCGCATGGGCAGGCGGCGACAGCCTTGGCTTGTGCAGTAGCCTCGCGCTTTGCGGACAGTTGAGGGCTAGTCGTCGCCGCCGAGATCACGGCGCGGCACGGTCTCCGGGTCAGCAATGATGCCGCGATAGATTTCGATGCGGTCGCCCGGCTTGAGCGCCGCGTCCAGCTTGACCAGGCGACCGAAGACGCCGACCTTCTGGCTCGTCAGGTCGATATGCGGGAATTGCTTGAGAATGCCCGAACGCTCGATGCCTTCTGCCACGGTCGACGCGTCGGGAACCTCGATATTGAGCCAGATCTGCTGGCCGGGTTCGGAATAGGCAACACCGATCTGCATCTCTCTCTCCTTAAGCGGCAGCCGGTTCGGCCTGGGCCGCGGCTCGTTCATCCATGCGCTTCTCCATGACCCGCTTGGCGGCGAGCAGGAAGCCGAGGATGGCGAAGCCGCCCGGCGGCAGGATCATCAACAGCGCGCCGCCGTAGCCCGGCAGCTTCATTTCGAGGAAGGCGAAGGATGGCCCCAGCAGGTTGGAGGCCTGCGCGAACAGCGTACCCGAACCGAGAAATTCACGGATCAAGCCGATGAAGGTCAGCGCCCCGGTAAAGCCGAGACCCATCGCCAAGCCATCGACCGCCGAGGCAACGACGCCGTTCTTGACCGCGAAAGCTTCGGCGCGGCCAAGAATGGCGCAGTTGACGACAATCAGTGCGATAAACAGGCCGAGCACCTTGTAGAGATCGTGCAGCCAGGCGTTCATCGCCATATCTACCACGGTGACCAGCGTCGCGATCAGCACCACGAAGACCGGGATGCGCACCTGCGAACTGACGGTGTGGCGGATCATCGAGACGAGTATGTTGGAAACGACCAGCACCGCCGTCGTCGCCAGCCCCATGCCGAGGCCGTTGGTGCCGCTGGTCGTCACCGCCATGGTCGGGCACAGGGCCAGCATCTGCGAGAAAACGACGTTGTTTTCCCACAGTCCGTCCTTGAACAACTTGCCGTAGTTATCGCTCATCATGCGCTCCTAGCCCGTGATTTCTGCCTTGTGGCTAGCGAAGAACTCCAGCCCGCCCTTGACCGCCTTGACCACGGCGCGCGGCGTGATGGTCGCGCCGGCGAACTGGTCGAAGATGCCGCTATCCTTCTTGACGCCCCATTTCTCGGGCGCCGGGTCACCCAGCGACTTGCCGTCGAAGCTTTTCACCCAGGGATCCTTCTTGACCTCGATCTTGTCGCCGAGCCCCGGCGTCTCGACATGCTTGAGCACGCGCACGCCGAGCGTCCGGCCGTCGGCATCGACCGCCATCAGCACCTGGATGTCGCCGGCGTAGCCACGTTCGGCGACCTTGAAAAGCGCCGCCTTGACCACCCCGCCCTGGCGCGCGCGGTAGATGGTCACGGTTTTGCCCCCTTTTTCGAGGTCGACCGTATCCTTCAGGAAATCGTTGTCGGCCATGCCCTGCGGCAGCACTTCCGACAACGAGTCACGCAGATCCTTGGCTTCGGCGGCGGCGATCGCGTCGCCGGTGGCACTCGACGCCCAGGCCAGCGCCCCGCTCGCCAGCAGGGCGAAGACGCCGAGCAGCAAAGGCTGGTAGCCGATCTTTTCGCGGATGGCTTCGAGATTCATCTCAGGCTCCCTTGCCTTCCGGAATGTCAAGCGGCTTGCCCTTGCGGTCGCGGCCGAGCACGCGCGGCTTGACGAAGCGGTCGATGACCGGCACCAGTGCATTCATCAGCAGTACCGCGAAGGCCATGCCCTCCGGATAACCGCCGTATGTTCTAATCACCCATGTCAGCAGGCCGATGCCCAGCCCGAAGACGATCTGCCCTTGACCGGTATTTGGCGAGGTGACGTAGTCGGTGGCGATGAAGAAGGCGCCAAGCATTGCAGCGCCCGAGAGCAGATGTGCGGAAACGCTCAGGTAGTGACCCGGATCGACGGCGTGGCCAATCGCAGCAGGAACTGCAATGCCGGCCAGTACGGCGAACGGTGTGTGCCAGGTGATGACGCCGGTGGCTAGCAGATAAAGGCCGCCGCCGAGAATCAGCAGCGAAGCCGACTCGCCGAAACTGCCGGAGCGCGCCCCTATCCATGAGAGGACCGGTGCATGGTCGCCGGCCAGCGAGTGCAGCAGGTCAATGCCGCGCGAGAGTTCGGTCTTGGTGTAGCCGAGAAGCGAGGCGCTGGCCATCGCATCGGGCATCGTCTGGTTGCCCAGGAATATCTGCAGACCGTGAATGAAGTCCGGTGCAGCCATGGAACTGATCGGCAACGGCGTGACCCACTGCGTCAGCGGCAACGGGAAAGAGATCAGCAGCGCGACGCGGGCGACCATCGCCGGGTTGAAGACGTTCTGCCCGACCCCGCCAAACACCTGCTTGCCGATGACGATGGCGATGAATCCGCCAAGCACGGCGACCCACCAAGGTGCCCACGGCGGCAAGGTCATCGCCAGCAGCCAGCCGGTGAGCAGCGCCGAGCCGTCGAACAGCGTCGCCTTGATGCGCTTGACGCCCATCATTTTCAGCGACAGCGCCTCGAAGCCAAGGCACGAGAGGATGGTCAGCAGCCACAGGAAGAACGACGGCCAGCCGAACAGCCAGAATCCGTACAGGGTGGCCGGCACCAGCGCGATCTGGACGCGGAACATGGTGCGGGTGACCGAATTCCCGCCGTGCGCATGCGGCGACGCGACTGGTTGAGCAGTCAGTGTGGCTGGCGTCATGCCGTTTCTCCTTGTTTGGCAGCGGCTTCAGCTGCTGCTTTCGCGGCCGCAGCGGCTTCCCGCTCGGCCTTGCGCTTGGCTGCTGCTTCGGCCTTCTCGCGTGCTTCACGCTCGAGGCGTTCCTGGCGCTGCAGGGCAAGTTTCTTGGTGGCGTCGGTGCGCAGCTTGGCCCGATCCTGCGCGGCCAGCTCGCCTTTGGCATGAACGAAATACTGGACCAGCGGAATCTTCGACGGGCAGACGTAGGCGCAGCAGCCGCAGGCAATGCAGTCCTTGAGTCCGAGATCGATCGCTTCGTCGTAGGCCTCGTTGCGGATGCGCGAACTCATTTCCAGCGGCAACAGGCCCATCGGACAGGCCTTGACGCAACTGCCGCAGCGGATACACGGATTCGGCGCCTGCTCGGCCACCTCGGCGGTATCGAAGGCCAGAATGCCACTCGTTCCCTTGACCACCGGCACCCGCCAGTGGGGAATCTGCATGCCCATCATCGGGCCACCGATGACGCGGCGGGCGAGGCCGATGCCGTCGCCCTTGAGGCCGCCAGCGAAAGCGATGACCTCTTCGGCCAGTGTCCCGACATGGACCTCGATATTGCCCGGATTGCCGGCACAGTTGCCGTTGACCGTGACCAGCCGCGAAATCAGCGGCTTGCCTTCGCGGATCGCCGCGCGCACGGCCAGCGCCGTGCCGACGTTATGGACGATGATGCCGATATCGGCCGGGCGGCCGTCGGCCGGCACCTCGATGCCGGTCAGCGCCTGGATCAGCTGCTTTTCCGAGCCCATCGGGTAACGGGCCGGCACCGGGCGGATGTGCACGGTGTCGAAACCGGCAGCTGCCGCCTGCATGGCAGCGATGGCTTCCGGCTTGTTGTCCTCGATGCCGACCAGCGCGACCTGCGCCCCGGTGGCGTGGAGCATGATATGGATACCGTCGACGATACCGCCGGCGGCATCGCGCATCAGCCGGTCGTCGCAGGAAAGATAGGGTTCGCACTCGCCGCCGTTCATCACCAGCGTGGTGACCTTGGCGCGCAACGCGCCAGTCAGCTTGACCGCCGATGGGAAGGCAGCGCCGCCCAGCCCGACCACGCCGGCGGCGGCAACCCGCCTGCCAACCTCGGCCGGATCGAGCGCGAAGGGATCGCTGCAGCCCTGCAATTCAATCCACTCGTCGGCACCGTCGGCTTCGAGGATGATCGCCGGCAGCGTCAAACCGGACGGGTGCGGCGCGGCGATTTCGGTGACGGCGGTAATCGTGCCCGAGGTCGGCGCATGGATCGGCGCCGAAACCATGCCCTGCGCCTCGGCGATCAGTTCGCCCTTTTTCACCTTCTGGCCGACCAGCACGGCCGGCCGGGCCGGGCCACCGAGATGCTGCTGCAGCGGCAGGTAGAGCTTGGCCGGTACCGGCATGACACGAACCGGCTGATCGGCAGCGGGCCGCTTGTGGTCGTCCGGATGCACGCCCCAGTCATCGCCGAGAAAGTGCTTGAAAAGGTTCATGAATCCCATGTCGTTCTCACGCGGCGAGGGGTTTGGGCATGACCCAGTGTTGCAGGGTGACCGGCACCGGCTTCATCACCAGCGCCTCGGTCGGGCATTTATCGACACAGTTCGAGCAACCGGTGCAGGCTTCACGGAAGACGTTATGCACCTGCTTGGCGGCGCCGATGATGGCGTCGGTCGGGCACACCTTGCTGCAGCGGCAGCAACCGATGCACAGTTCCTCGGCGACGACGACGATCTTCGGGCCGTCGTCGGACATGGACGAGAGATCGACCGTCAGGCCCAGCTTGGCGGCGATGGCAGCGGCCAGCGTCTTGCCACCGGGCGGGCAGCAGGTCGGCGCTGCGCTGCCGTCGGCAATGGCGGTTGCCGCGCCCGAACAACCGGGAAAGCCGCATTGGCCACAGTTGGAGCCGGGCATCATGGCAATCAGTTCATCAACCAGCGGATTGCCCTCGACCTGAAGGAACTTGTTGGCAACGCCGAGGATGATGCCGAGGACGGCACCGAGGATGGTCAGGCTGAGGATGGCGGCGATCATGTTTTCCCCTTAAACATTCATGCCCGAGAAGCCCATGAATGCGAGGGCCAGCAGGCTGATGGTGACGAAGGAAATCGGCGCGCCGGTGAAGGCTGCCGGCACGCGGGCCAGAGCGATGCGTTCGCGCAGGCCGGCGAAGATGAGCAGGACGATGGTGAAGCCGAGTGCCGAGCCGAAGCCGTAGAGCAGGCTCTTGAACAGGCTGAATTTCTGGTCGACGTTGAGCAGCGCGACGCCGAGCACCGCGCAGTTGGTGGTGATCAGCGGCAAGTAGATCCCGAGCGACTGGTAGAGGCCGGGGCTAGCCTTCTTGATGAACATCTCGGTGAATTGAACCACCGCCGCGATGACCAGGATGAAGGTCAGGATACGCAGGTAGCCCAGCCCGAGCGGCTGCAGCAGCCAGTTGTCGAGCATCCACGAGGCGCCGGCGGCGAGCGTGATGACGAAGGTCGTCGCCAGCCCCATGCCGAAGGCGCTGTCGACGCTCTTCGAGACGCCCATCACCGGACAAAGCCCGAGGAACTTGATCAGCACCACGTTGTTGACCAGCGCGGTGGAGAGTAGGAGGAGGATGAATTCGCTCATGGCAGTTCCATCAAATTATTGGTGAAGACATTGCATGAGACGTGCCAAGTCGAAAGCAGCCCGGAAAATCCGTGTCAATGCACGTATTTGCGGCCGGCGCACCAAAAGCATGCAAGACCGGCGACCGCCAATGTCACAAAGCCGACAAGGCTTTCGTCGCATTTGCCCCGAAACCCCGATGGCGACATCAATCTGCCGGCCAATCAACATGGGGCACGGAAACTGCTAAGCGTTGACACAAGTAATCCACCAGACGCCATCAAACGAAACTCAGGAGCACCTCATGCCGGCTGTCACCCGCATCGCCTCCGCCATCCAGAAACAACCGGAGCTGCCCCCCGAAGCGTATCGGCAGGCAGTGGATCAGTCCGATCTTGCCATTTCGATCACCGATGCCAAGGCCAACATCCTGTTCGCCAACGAGGCCTTCACCCGCGTTACCGGCTACGGAACCGATGAAATCGTCGGCAAGAACGAATCGATTCTTTCCAACCACACGACACCGAGCGATTTCTACCAGGCCATGTGGCATGAGCTTTCGGCGCAGCGGCCGTGGGCCGGCAAGCTGCTCAACCGGCGCAAGGATGGCGAGCTCTACCTGGCCGAACTGTTTATCTCGCCGGTCGTCGACCAGGCTGGCACAACGACGCATTTCCTGGGAATGCAACGCGACATCACCGAGCTGCACCGCCTGGAACGCGTCGTGCGCAACCAGAAGAAGCTGATCGAATCGGTGGTCGATGCGGCGCCGATGGCCTTTGCCCTGCTCGACCCGACCGGCCGTGTCATTCTCGACAATCAGGAATACAAGAAGCTGGTCAGCGACCTGCACGTCAAGGAGCCGGCCCATACGCTGCTCGACAGCCTGTCGCCCCACTGGCGCGAGGCGCTGGCCGAAAATCCGGCGCAATACAGCTTCGCCAGCCGCGAATCGCGCATCGACCGGGCCGGCGGGCGCGCCCGCTGGCTTTCGGTCAGCGCCTCGGTCATCGAAATGCACGGCGACTGCGCCGACAGCTATTTCTGCGCGGAAGGCCAGCCCGGCCTGCTACTGGTGATTTCCGACATCACTTCCCTGCGCGAGGAACAGGAGCGCGCGCGCGCCGCCGCCCTGCAGGCGGTGCTGGCCGACGAGGAGCGTAGCGCCGCGATCCGCGAAGGCCTGTCGGCAGCCATCTTTCGCCTCGAGGAGCCGATGAACATCATGACCTCCGCCGTTTCGGTCCTGCAACGCCGCGACCCGGCCAGTGCCGGCGTGCTGCAAGAGGCGCTGGCGGCCAGCCGCGAGCACATGGAAACGCTACGCCAGGCGATCCCGCAAAGCCCGCACGAAATTGTCGTGCGCATCAATCTCAATGAAATCCTGCGCGACGTGCTGGAAATCTGCACGCCGCGCCTGCTCGCCGCCGGCATCGTCGTCGACTGGCAACCGGCCGCCACGCTGCCGCCGATCATCGGCCGCCCGCTGCAACTGCGCATGCTGTTCAAGGCGCTGGTCGACAATGCCATCGAGGCGATGAACATCAAGGGCTGGAAGTGCCGCGAATTGACCCTGACCAGCGCGGTCGACCACGATTGCTTGGTCGTTGCGCTCAGCGACTCCGGCCCCGGCATCCCGCCCGAATGGCGGCACAAGGCCTTCGAGCCTTTCTTCTCGGCCAAGAACGGCAGCGGCCGCCATATCGGTACCGGCCTCTCGCGCGCCCAGCAGGTGGTAGCCGACCACGGCGGCATCATCGACCTGGAGGAAAGCCCGAGCGGCGGTTGCAAGGCGATCGTCGAATTCCGTCTCGATGGCGACCCGATCTAAGAGAAGCACATGCACGAACACATCATTCACCCCCCTGACGATTGCGTTCCCAGCAGCGGCTATTGCCGTACGCATGAGCTGAACCTCCTGCTGCTCGCGGCGCTCTACGCCGTCAGCCGCGTCCTCAGCCGTTCGCTGGATTTCAACGAGTCGCTGCGCGACGTCCTGCGCGTGCTACACGACGAGGCCGGCCTGACGCACGGCCTGATCAGCGTGGTCGATCCGGACAGCGGCAAGCTCAACATCCACAGCATCTACACCCCTGAGGGACCGATACTCGACGACGTGCAATACGGGCCGGGCGAAGGCATCATCGGCCTGGTGCTGGAAAAGCCGCGCACCATCAAGTTGGTGCGCGTCGCCGACGAGCCGCGCTTTCTCAACCGCCAGCAGGTCTACCAGCCGGAACTGCCGTTCATCGCCGTGCCGATCAAGGTCGGCGGCAACCTGCAGGGCGTTCTCGCAGTCCAGCCGGAAGCGCCGGAAGACGGCCTGCTCGAGGAACGCGCCCAGTTCGTCGAAATGGTCGCCAACCTGATCGGCCAGAGCCTGCGCCTGGCGATGGAAGTGGCGCAGGAAAAGACGACGCTGCTCGAGGAGCGCGACCTGCTGCGCCGTACCGTCCGCCACCAGTTCGGCTTCGACAGCATGGTCGGGCGCTCGGCAGTGATGCGCCGCGTCTTCGACCAGGCACGGCTGGTCGCCAAGTGGAACACGACAGTGCTGATTCGCGGCGAAACCGGCACCGGCAAGGAACTGATCGCCAACGCCATCCACTACAACTCGCCGCGCGCGCGCAATGCGATGGTCAAGCTCAACTGCGCCGCCTTGCCGGAGAACCTGCTCGAGTCCGAACTCTTTGGCCACGAGCGCGGTGCCTTTACCGGCGCAGTGGAGTCGCGCAAGGGACGTTTCGAACAGGCGCACGGCGGCACGCTGTTTCTCGATGAAATCGGCGATGTCTCGCCGCCCTTCCAGGCCAAGCTCCTGCGCATCCTGCAGGAAGGCGAATTTGAGCGCGTCGGTGGCAGCAAGACGATCAAGGTCGATGTGCGGATCATTGCCGCGACCCATCGTGATCTTGAAACCGCCGTTGATATGGGCGATTTTCGTGAGGATTTGTTCTACCGCCTGAACGTCATGCCGATCTTCCTGCCACCGCTGCGTGAGAGGATTGAAGATATTCCTGAAATTGCCCGTCATCTGCTGACCAAAATCGGTAACGACCAGAAGCGCAAGCTGAGCCTCTCCGACATGGCCCAACGGCGCCTGGCCAATCATCAATGGCCGGGTAACGTGCGTGAACTGGAGAACTGCCTGGAACGCGCCGCCGTGCTTTCCGAAGACGGCAAGATCGACGTCGACCTGATCCGCTTCCCGAGCAGCCGCGAACGCACGCCACCGCGGCCACAGCGCGGCTTGGCGGCGCCTGCTGCTCATCAGGATGGCTTCCTTCGCCGCGAAGCAAGTCCCCTGGCGGGACGGGGCGCGGTCAACCCGGTTTTCGGGGCCAATTCCGAAGCTGCCGATATCGACGACCCCCAACTCTCGGAAAAGGAGCGTGTCATCGCCGCGCTGGAGCAGGCGGGCTGGGTTCAGGCCAAGGCCGCCCGGATCCTCGGCATGACGCCCCGGCAAATTGCCTATCGGATACAGACACTGAATATCGAGGTGAAGCAGTTCTGAGCGCCAAGTCGGAATTGTCGATTTTGCGACAATGCCAGGATTTGCTAAGCAACTGAATAAATTGGGTTGTTATCTGGCACTTCTCTTGCAATGGCTTAACCACCAACCAGGAGATCAGCATGCCAAAACCCAAGAAACACATCCTCGTCTGCGTCCAGGGCCGCCCGCCCGGCCATCCGCGCGGTTCCTGCCAGGACATGGGCTGCGGCCAGACCTGGCAAGCGTTTTCGGATGAATTCACCACCCGCAACCTGTGGGCTTCCGGCTTCCAGCTAAACAACACCGGATGCCTCGGCCCCTGCCACCTCGGGCCGAGCGTGCTGGTATACCCCGAAGGCATCATGTACACCGGCGTCAAGCCGGAAGACGTCGGCATCATCATCGACGAGCACCTGCTGTTCGACCGACCGGTCGCGCGCCTGCTCGCGCCGGCCGACGTCTGGGCCTGAGATCATGGACAAGGTTCAATACCCTGTCGGCGACATGATCTTCGCCGCCGAAGACATCTACAACGACGGCGGAATGCCCGGCATCGAGGACGAAGAAGGCCTGATCGTCGCCGCCGGCACGCGTGGCGTCGTGGTGCACTTCGGGGTCGCCGAGATGGACGAAACCAGGGAAATTTATCTGGTGCAGTTCGAAAACGGCCCGGACGGTAGCCTCGGCCCCCCGGTCGGCTGCCTGCCGGAAGAGCTGACCCAGAATGTTGCACCCCAAGGGCACGCGCTTAGCAGCGCGGTCGACGCCTGAAAAATGGCGAAAATCGGCATCTTTTTCGGCACCGACACCGGCCGCACCCGGCTGATCGCCAAGCAGATCGCCAAGAAACTGGGCGCTCGGTTGCCAGGACTCGTCGACGCGCCGGTCAACATCGGCCGCGCGACGCTGGAGCAATTCCTCGCCTACGATGTGCTGATCCTCGGCAGCCCGACACTCGGCGACGGCGAACTGCCGGGGCAGTCGACCGGCCTCGCCCAGCCGAGCTGGGAGGAATTCCTGCCGCAACTGGCCGACAGCGATCTTGCCGGCAAGGTCGTCGCCATCTACGGCCTCGGCGACCAGAGAAAATACCCCGACGAATTTGTCGATGCCATCGGCCTCATCCATGACGCACTGGTGGGGCGCGGCGCCCGCGCGGTCGGCCGCTGGCCAACTGCCGGCTACGAATTCGCCGCCTCGCAGGGCGTCGATGGCGACCATTTCCTCGGCCTCGCCCTCGATCAGATCAACCAGCCGCTGCTGACCGAAGAACGGCTCGACGCCTGGCTGGACAAAATCAAACCTGAGCTGCTGCCATGAACGCGAATCCCTGGGCCTCCGCCAAATCCCGTGAAATCCGCCGCGTGCTGGTGTCGCTCGACGAGCGTATCGCCCAGAGCTGCGACATCGTCCCCGACGAAGGCGCCGATCCGCATATCGTCACGCTGCGCCACACCGAACTCGACAAACTGCGCGCACACGTCTACCTGCACGGACAGCGCACCGGCACCTACGGCATCTTCTACGAATACCCGCACCCGGTACCCGGCATCCTGGAATCCGAAGAAAACCTGCCGCTACCGCAACTTCTGGCCAGTCTGGCCATGCATTTCGACGCC
>Ga0209254_10001603_pt1 | contig 20374 bp, 16 predicted proteins | sample FrelakmetDIP11DI_FD_187148 | JGI IMG/M metagenome (GOLD analysis project Ga0209254, IMG submission 187148) | Freshwater lake sediment microbial communities from the University of Notre Dame, USA, for methane emissions studies - DIP11 DI (SPAdes)... | ecosystem: Environmental > Aquatic >...
CGAGATCGGGTAGGCGCAGATCACCTGCGGACGGCACAGTGCCACGGCCTCCGCGACCGCGGCGGAGCCTTCGACCTGTTTAAGCACGGGCGGCCTCCAGCATCTCCTGGGTGACGAACGCGTGGGCCTCGGTCGCGGCGACGACGTTGGCCTCGGCCACCTTGGTGGGGAACTTCTCGCGGATCGCGGCATTCACCGATTCGAGCGAGATCTGCGACGCGATGGCCGCGAAGCCGCCGAGCAGCGCGGCGTTCGGCAACGGCCGTCCGACGTGCTTCAGCGCGATCTCGGTCGCGGGCACCGTGCACAGTCGCTCGGCGCGGAAGCCGGTCGCGAAGTCCTCGAGGCCCAGCTCCTCGAAGCTGCGGCTGGTGTTGATCAGGATGTAGCCATCCTTGGTCAGTCCGCCGAACACGTCGACCTGGTGCAGCAGGGTAGGGTCCTGGATGATCAGCGCGTCGGGGGCGAGGATCGGCTCGCGCAGCCGGATCGGCTTGGTGTCGAGGCGGCAGAACGCCACGACCGGCGCGCCGGTGCGCTCCGAGCCGAAGTTCGGGAAGGCCTGGGCATGGCGCCCCTCGCGGAACCCCGCGACGGACAATAGCTCGGCCGCTGTGACGACGCCCTGGCCGCCGCGGCCGTGTATGCGTATCTGGAACATGATCCTCCCGCCCTGTGGCCCATGCGGACCTTGCCCTCACCGGGCGGAAATTGGCATCCGTGCGGACACGGATGTTGCTGCGCGGTCTCCCACGATACGCCTTGACCCTTGACCCTTGACCCTTCCCGAGCCGGGCCGGTTGGGGCAAAGTGCGGCCCTTCCACCTGCTGGCTGCGAAAACTACCTATGCGTCATGGATCCCTGATTCTCGCAGTTGCTGCGCTGCTCGTCGCGGCCTGTGCCGGCACCCCGGCGCCAGACCGCACGCCGGCCCCGGTTCCCTCCGCAGCAGCAGCCACCACGGAGGCCCGCCGGCTGCACGAGGTCGTGGAGGCCTACTTCGAGGAGCAGTTGCGGCTGCAGCCGCTGTCGGCCACCTCGATCGGCGACCCGCGCTACAACGACCGCTACGAAATCACGATCTCGCCGGAGTGGCGGGCACGCAGCCTGGCCGTAGAGCAGCAGTACCTGGCGCGGGTACGGCAGGTCGACCCGAGCGGGCTGCCCCGTCAGGACCAGCTGACCTGGCAGATCTTCGAGTCGGCCCGCGAGCGCGAAATCGAGGGCTACCGGTTTCCCTCGCACCTGATGCCGGTGAACCAGTTCTACTCGGCACCAAACGGCTTCGTCCAGCTCGGTTCCGGCAACGGCATGCAGCCATTCGCCACGGTGCAGGACTACGAGAACTTCCTGAAGCGCGTCGACGGCTACGTCGACTGGACCGACCAGGCCATCGCGAACATGCGCGAGGGCGTCGCGACGGGCTACACGGTGCCGCGAGTGCTCGCCGAGCGCGTGCTGCCGCAGCTGCAGACCCAGGTCGTGGCCAGGCCCGAGGACTCGGCGTTCTGGGGACCGGTGCGCAAGTTCCCCGAGACGTTCAGTGCCGCCGATCGCGAGCGGCTGACGGCCGCCTATCGTGCGGCGATCGAGACCAAACTGGTGCCGGCCTACCGCCGCCTGCACGACTACATGCGCGACGAGTACCTGCCGAATTGCCGCACGACGGTCGGGCTCGACGCGCTGCCCGACGGCAAGGCGTGGTACGAGTACCGGGTGCGGGAGATCACCACGACCGACCTCACGCCGGCGCAGATCCACGACATCGGGCTCGCCGAGGTGAAGCGCATCCACGGCGAGATTCAGGCCGTCATGGACAAGGTGGGATTCAAGGGCACGCTCGACGAGTTCTTCACCTTCCTCAACACCGACCCGCGGTTCGTGTGGCCGACCCGAGAGGCGCTGGTCGCCGGCTACGTGGACATCAAGAACCGCGTGGACCCGCAGCTGCCGAAGCTGTTCGAGGTGCTGCCGAAGGCGGACTACGAGGTGCGGGCCGTCGAGCCGTTCCGCGAGAAGAGCGCCGCGGGCGGCAGTTACCAGGCCGCGAGCGAGGACGGCTCGCGCCCCGGGATCTTCTACGCCAACACCTACGACCTCAGCGCCCGACCGAAGTGGGCCATGGAGGCGCTGTCGCTGCATGAGGGCAACCCCGGGCACCACTTCCAGATCTCCGTCGCGCGCGAGCAGCAGGAGCTGCCCCGGTTCCGCCGCTTCGGCGGCTACACCGCCTACATCGAGGGCTGGGGCCTGTACGCCGAGTCGCTCGGTCCCGATCTCGGCATGTACGCCGACCCGTACCAGTACTTCGGACGGCTGGAGGGCGAGCTGTTCCGCGCCATCCGGCTCGTGGTGGACACGGGCCTGCACTCGAAGGGCTGGTCCCGCGAGCAGGTGCTCGAGTACATCGACGCGAACAGCGCCACGAGCGAGGCACGCCGCGTGGCGGAGACCGAGCGCTACATCGCCATTCCCGGCCAGGCGCTCGCCTACAAGCTCGGCCAGCTCAAGATCAGCGAGCTGCGCGAGCGCGCCGAGCGGGCGCTCGGTCCGCGCTTCGACCTGCGGAAGTTCCACAACGCAGTCCTCGTCGACGGCGCGTTGCCGCTCGACGTGCTCGAGGCCAAGGTCGACCGCTGGATCGCCGCGCAGCAGGGAGGGTGAGGCGTGTCCCCTCTTACGGCCATCGTCGCCGGCGGCACCGGGCTGGTGGGCGGCGAATGCCTCCGGCGGCTGCTGGCCGAGCCCGCGTACTCGCGGGTGATCGCCGTGACGCGGCGCGACCTCGGGCCGGCGGCAAGGCATCGCAAGCTTCAGCAGGTGACGGTCGAATTCGACCGCCTCGAGGACGTGCGCGACCGACTGCGCGGGGACCACGTCTTCTGCGCACTCGGCACGACCATCCGCAAGGCGGGCTCGCGGGCGCGCTTCCGCATCGTGGACCACGACTATCCCCTGCGCGTGGCGGAACTCACACGGCAGGGCGGGGCGCGGCACTTCTCGATCGTGAGCGCGCTCGGGGCCAGCCGCAGCTCGCCGTTCTTCTACTCACGGGTCAAGGGCGAGGTCGAGGAGGCGCTGCGGGACATGGGGTGGCCGGGCCTCGCGATCCTGCGGCCGTCGGTGATCGCGGGCGAGCGCGCCGAGTCGCGGCCGCTGGAGCGACTCGGCGAGCGCCTGCTGGGCCTTGCGCCGGCGACGTGGCGCCCGGTGGCGGCCGCCGACATCGCCGCCGCCATGGTTGCCACCGCGTTGCGAGAGCCGCCGGGCGTGACGGTGATCGAATCCAGGGAGATCGCGGCGGCCGGCAGGGTCAGTGGCGTCCGGGCGCCGCCGACCAGACGCGCAGCCCGAGGTGGGGCGCCACCTGGTGAACGTCGCGGTCGGTCGTGAGCATCAGCAGCCCGTGGCGCACGCAGAGCTGCGCGAACAGCGCGTCGATCGTGCCGAGTTGCAGCCCCTTGCGACGGCAGCTGTTCCGCAGCTCTGCCGCCTCGATGTGATCGCGGCGGTCAGGGACGATCAGGGGCAGGGCGGCAAAGCGGTCGACGATTTTCCGGCGGTCGCGAGGGCCGGAGAAGCCCTGGAGGAGTTCCTGCAGCACGAGTCCGGTGGTGACCAGCGTGTCGCCGCCGCGCGGTCGCTGGCACTCGAACTCGACACCGGAATCAGCGTTCGCCGAGTACTTCGAGCAGCGCCGGACCGTAGCGCTCGAGCTTGCGCGCGCCGATGCCCGGGATGCCCGCGAGCGAGTCGAGGTCCCGCGGACGGCGGCGCGCGATCTCCGCGAGCGTCGCGTCGTGCAGGATCACGTAGGCAGGCAGCGCCTGGCGGCGCGCTTCCTCGAGCCGCCAGGCCTTGAGCCGCGCATAGCGCCCGGCTTCTCCGGTCCGGTCGGTCGCGATCGCGGCATCCTGCGGAGCGCCGGCGGGCAGATGCTCAGTCGGCACCGACGCGGTTGCGGCAGCAGCCAGGCGCGCCTGCTTCGTCCGGCGCAGCCGCGGCGCGGCGCGGCGCATCTCGACTTTCTGCTCGCCCTTCAGCACTGCGCGGCTCGCCGGCGTGAGGCGCAGCGCGCCGAAGGCGCCGTGGTCCACCCGCACCAGGCCGAGCGCCACGAGCTGCCGGAACACGTCGCGCCAGGCGGCTTCGTCGAGGTCCGCACCGACGCCGAACACCCCGAGCTGCTGGTGGTCCCAGCGCTGGACGCGTTCGGTGTCCTTGCCGCGCAGCACGTCGATGACGTGCATGGCGCCGAAGCGCTGGCCGGTGCGGTAGATCGCGGACAGCGCCTTCTGCGCCGCGACCGTGGCGTCCCAGGTGTCGGGCGGGTGCAGGCAGGTGTCGCAGTTGCCGCAGGGCCCGCTCTGCTCGCCGAAGTACGACAGCAGCCGCACGCGGCGGCACTGCGCCGTCTCGCAGAGCCCGAGCAGCGCGTCGAGCTTCGCGGACGCGATGCGCCGGTGTTCCTCGTCCGACTCGGACGTGTCGATCATGCGGCGCTGCTGCACCACGTCGCCGAGCCCGTACACCATCCAGGCATCCGCGGGCCGGCCGTCGCGCCCGGCGCGGCCGGTCTCCTGGTAGTAGCCCTCGATGCTCTTCGGCAGGTCGAGGTGCCCGACGAAGCGTACGTCGGGCTTGTCGATGCCCATGCCGAAGGCGATGGTGGCGACCATGACGATGCCGTCCTCGCGCTGGAAGCGGGCCTGGCGCTCGGCGCGCGTCGCGGCGTCGAGTCCCGCGTGATACGCGAGCGCGGTCACGCCCTGCGACTCGAGCCACGCGGCCGTCTCGTCCACACGCCTGCGCGACAGGCAGTAGACGATGCCGGCCTCGCCCGGGTGCTCGTCGCGGATGAAGGCGATCAGCTGGGCGCGCGCGTCGCGCTTGTCGGTGATGGTGTAGCGGATGTTCGGGCGATCGAAGCTCGAGACGAACACGCGCGCCCCGCCGAGCGACAGGCGCTCGACGATCTCGGCGCGGGTCTGGGGGTCGGCGGTGGCGGTGAGCGCGATGCGCGGCACGTCCGGGTAGCGCTCGTGCAGCACCGAGAGCTGCAGGTAGTCGGGGCGGAAGTCGTGGCCCCACTGCGAGACGCAGTGCGCCTCGTCGATGGCGAACAGCGCGATCTGCGCCTGGTCGAGGAGCTCGAGGCAGCGCGGCGTCGTGAGCCGCTCGGGCGCCACGTACAGCAGGTCGAGTTCGCCCGCGAGGAACTCGCGCTCGACCGCCCGTGCCGTGGCTGCGTCGAGCGTGGAGTTCAGGAACTCGGCGCGGATGCCGAGCTGGGAGAGCGCGGCCACCTGGTCCTGCATCAGCGCGATGAGCGGCGAGACGACCACCGCCGTGCCGGGTCGCAGCAGCGCTGGCAGCTGGTAGCAGAGCGACTTGCCGCCGCCCGTGGGCATCAGCACCAGCGCATCGCCGCCCGCGGCCACGTGCTCGACGATCTCGCGCTGCGCGCCGTGGAAGTCCTGGTGCCCGAAGACGCGGCGCAGGATCTCGACAGGGGCCGGTACTGGTGTGCTGGCGCTTGCCACGATCGCCCATGGTAACGGGCCGGGCGCAGGGGGCGCTCGCGATCAGCGCAGTTCGGCCCGGGCGACGTCGTAGACGTACTTGAAGCGCTGGTTGGCAGGTTCGATCTCCGTGGCGCGCCGCAACTCCTGCAGCGCCTCCGCCTTGCGCTGCTGGCGTACAAGCGACAGGCCCAGGGCATGGTGCAGTGCCGCCGCATCGGGGGCGATGGCGAGCGCCTCGCGCAGCGTGGATTCCGCCTCCGCCTCGCGACCCTGGACGCGCCGCAGGTCGGCGAGGTTGGCCCACGCCGGCAGGAAGCGACGGTCGAGCGCCAGTGCCGCACGGTACTCGGCCTCGGCGGCGACGACCTCGCCGCGGTCGGCCAGGAACCCGCCCAGGTTGGTGCGATGCTCGGGACGATCCGCGCTGAAGCGCTCGGCGGCGACGTACTCGTCCGCGGCGCGCCGGAATGCGGCGAGCGAGTCCGCTTCGAACGCGTCGTCCGCGAGCGGCGCCAGCGTACGCGCCGCCTGCATGCGCACGATCCTCGATGCATCGCCCAGCAGCGGCGCGACGGACCGGCGCTGCAGCGGCGGGAGCTGCTCGAACACGGCGACGGCCGAACGTCGCACCAGCGGACTCGGGTCGTCCAGGGCCGCCTCGGCGGCGAGCAGCGCGTTCTCGCCGGGCATCCGCGCCAGCCGCTCGATCGCCGAGGCCCGGGCGATCGCGGACTCCTCGAGGTTCGCTGCCACCTGGGCGAGGGCAATAGTCGCCGCGGGATCGCCGCGGTCGGCGGCCGCGAACGCCTCGGCGAATCCCTGGAAGCCCGGCTTCGGCGACGGGTAGCGCCGGCGCACTTCCGCTGCGGCCCAGTCGGCCTCGCGATCCGTGTGGCACTGGTTGCAGGCATTCGGCACGCCGAGGCTCACCGTGCGGTCCGGCCGCGGGATGCGGAAGCTGTGGTCGTGGCGCGGGTCCACGACCATGTAGGTGCCGGTCTTCATGTGGCACGAGACGCAGGCCGCGCCCGGCGTACCCGCCTCGTGGAAGTGATGCGCGGGCGCGTCGTACTTCGCCGCGGCGTGGCACTGCGAGCAGACGGCATTGCCGGGCGCGTGCAGCCTGCCGCCGTGGGGTTCGTGGCAGTCGCCGCAGGTGACGCCCTTCTCGTGCATGCGGCTCGAAAGGAACGATCCCCAGTTGAACACCTCGTCGAGCTGCTGGCCGTCCGCGTGATAGAGACCCTCGGTCAGCAGGGCGGGCAGGTAGTGGTCGGTGAACGCCTCGCCAGGCCGGTAGCCGTTCGAGAACTGTCCGCGTCGCGCGTGGCACTGCGCACAGACGTCCAGTTCCCTGCTCGTGATGCGCGGCGTCGAGCGCGCCGCGTTGCCCGTCGCCGGGTCGATCACCCACGCCGCGCCGCGCCGCTCGTCCAGCTTGACCGCCAGACCTTCCGACGCCGGCCGCGATCCGCCGTTCGCGGCAGCGCGGGCGATCTCCACGTGACTGCTGCCCGGGCCGTGGCAGGCCTCGCAGCCGACGCTGATCTCGGACCAGGTCGTGGCGAAGGTGCCGGTGGTGGCGTCGAAGTTCTTGCGCACGTCCGTCGAATGGCAGTCCGAGCACATGAAGTTCCAGTTCTGCTGGCGCTGCGTCCAGTGCAGCTCGTCGCGGTGGTCGATCCGCTCGTTCGGGTAGAGGTGGAACCAGCGCTGGCCGCCCTGTTCCTTCGGCCGGGCGTCCCAGGCCATGGACAGCGCCTGCACGTGTCCGCCCGGCAGTTCGATCAGGTACTGCTGCAGGGGGTAGACGCCGAAGGTGTGCTGCACCTCGAAGTCGGCCAGCTTGCCGTCCGGGCCATCCGTGCGGACCATGAACCGGTCGTCGCGGCGGAAGAACCGGCTGGTGACGCCGAAGTGGCGGAAACTGGCACCGGCGAAGTCACCGAGCACGGTCGCCTCGGTCGCGGTCTGCATGGCGACCGCGTGCTGCGACGCGCGCCAGCGCTGGTATTCGCCGGCATGGCAGGAAGCGCAGGACTCCGAACCCACATGGCGCAGGTCCGCCGGGGCGGCGGGTGGCTCGACCGGCGATCCCGCCGTGGCCCGGGGCGTCCGGTCATCGGCCCTGAAGAGGTGCCAGGCACCTGCCCCGGCCAGTGCCACCGTTGCGACGAGGGCGATCAGCCATGGCCCGGACGGCCGCACGTCGACGCCCCTTCAGCCCAGGGTGCCGTCCGCGACAGCCGCCCCGGGATCGCTCACGGCTTCTGCCCGGGCTTCAGGTCGGCCGGTACCGGCGACTGCGCCTTCAGTTCGTCCATGCCCTTGACCGTGATGCCCGCCCACTGCTTGAACAGCGCGCGGAATTCGCTCGTGTTGGAGACGCTGGTCGCCATCTGCATGCTGGCGGTACCCCGAGTCTCGCGGCGGTCGAGCACGCGTCCCATCAGCGCGCCGGTCATCGAGTCGCGCACCTCGATGATCAGCGTCGCCTCGCCGGCCTCGGCTGTGAAGGACGCGGACCGTCCGGCGGCGCGGATGTCCGGGGCTTTGACGTCGAGGTTCACGACCGCCGTCGAGACGCGCAGCACGTCCGGGCCCGGCGTGGTCACCACCGGATAACCGGCCTTGGTGAAGGCCTCGGCGAAGATGTCGTCGAAGTTGCTGCGCGCGGCCGCGAGGATCCTGTCGGCGTCCTCCGGGGTGACGCGTCGCCCCAGGTCGCGACGGTCGTCGTTCACCGACTCCATCCAGTCCTTGCGGAACGCGACCTGGGTGGGGTCGATCATGACCCTGGTGTAGGGGCGGAAGTCTGCGCCGGGCAGCAGGTAGGCGGCGTCCAGCTTCCTGGGCTTGACCTGGACCAGGCCGTCCCATGACTCCGGGGCCTCCGCCGCCGAGGCCGTGCCGAGCGCTGCGATCAGCATCAGCGGGCCGAGCCATTTCCTTCCGATCATGACGTTGCTCCTCGGTGCGGGAACGATGCGAAGGGGGATGCCGTCGACAGGTGTCCGCGATGCCCCGGATGGCCGGGCCGATGCTGCGCCCGATTATAGCGACACCGCGACGGCGCCAACGTGGGCAGCCCGCGGACTCCGGCGCCCCGCAACGCCGGGCAGCGATCGTGCCCCCGCCGCCCCGTCCTTGCGCGTGCGCATTTGGGACCTGGACCGCCGCGGGGGTAACCTCCCGCAGGCCGGCACCAGTGGCCGGTGGAGCGATCCGCGATGACATCACAAGGGAGCCGAGCGACCATGTCGACAGGCCGGAGATTCGAACGTCGTGGCCGGGCAGGTGCGCTGCTCTCGTGGCTTGCGCTCGTCGGGGTGACGGCGTGGATGCCCACCGTCATGTCGCAGAGCGTCCCGCTGCCCGTCGCCCGCGGCGTGGCCGACGTGCCGACCGAACTCACCATCGCGAACCGCCGGATCTTTACCCTTCGGGGCGAGATCGCCGGGGCCACGCCTGCCGAGCGCGTCGGCACCATCCAGGACGTTTTCCCGCGAATCATCGATCGGGGTGGACCGCTCGCGGTCACGACCCGGGAGCTGCCCGAGGGGATCGCGGTGATGGTCGACGGGCACTTCCTGTTCCGGGTCCTGCACCTCGACGTCAACCCGGAGACCGGGGAGACGACCAGGGCGGTGGCGGACCAGGCCGTCCGCAACCTCGAGACGGCGCTCGCCGAGATTCGCGAGAGCCGCGACTCGCGCGCCATGCTGTCCGCAGTCGGCTACTCGCTGCTCGCGACGGTCGTGGTCGTCGGTCTGCTCTGGCTGCTCCGCCGTGGCTATGCGCGGCTCGCCGGATCGATGCGTGAATTCGTGCAGCGGCGGTTCGTCCGGCTCACTCCGGGCTGGGGCAGCCACGTTGCCGGCCGCATGGGTCTCGCGGAACTCTCGACCATGCCGCTGCGGCTCGCGGCATGGCTCGTCGCGCTCCTGCTGCTGTACGAATGGGCAGCGCTGGTGCTCGGTCTCTTTCCGTACACGCGGCCCTGGGGCGAGGCGCTGTTCGACAACCTGGCCGATGCGCTCGGGCGTTTCGGTGCCCGAATCCTCGAGGCGCTGCCGGGGCTGCTGTTCGTACTGCTGATCTTCCTCGTCACGCGTTTCATCGTGCGGGTGGTGCGCGTCTTCTTCGAGGGCGTGCAGACGGGCAGGGTGCGGGTCGCGTGGGTGGACGATGCCACGGCGCCGCCGACGGGAAGGCTGCTCACGGTGATCATCTGGCTCTTTGCGCTGGTCGCGGCCTACCCCTACCTGCCGGGCAGCGGCAGCGAGGCGTTCAAGGGCATCGGCGTGTTCGTGGGCCTGATGCTGTCGATCGGCGCGTCCGGCATCGTCAACCAGGCCGTGAGCGGCCTCATGCTCATGTACACGCGGGCGCTGCGCCCGGGCGAGTTCGTGCAGATCGGCGAGGTCGAGGGTACGGTCCGGACGGTGGGCTTCCTGACGACCCGGATCGAGACGCTGCGCCACGAGGAGATCAACATCCCGAACGCCGTCATCGCCGGCTCGGTGACCCGCAATTACTCACGGCTGGCAGGCGACGGGGGCATTCGCGTGGCGACCAAGGTGACGATCGGTTACGACGTTCCCTGGCGCCAGGTGCAGGCGATGCTGCAGGTCGCGGCCGAGAGATCCGCTGCCGTGTCCAGGGACCCGCCGCCGCGGGTGCTGCAGACGGCGCTGCAGGACTTCTACGTGGAATACACCCTGCTCGTCAGCGTGATGGACCCGGCGCTCAAGTTCGTGACGCTGGACGAGCTGCACGGCCACATCCAGGACGTGTTCAACGAGCACGGCGTGCAGATCATGTCGCCCAACTACGAGGCTGACCCGGCGCAGCCGAAGGTCGTGCCGCGCGAGCGCTGGTTCGAGCCGCCAGCGACGAAGTAGGTGCGCGGCAGCAGTCGCGGTAGCGGGCCGACGTCGGACTGACCGTTCAGAGGCTCGGCCAACGCCGCGCCTCCACGAACGACCTGGCCGTGTCGATGGCCCAGCGCGAGGGCCGTGTCACGCAGCGCCCGGCGAACTGCCAGGTGCGCGACTGGATGGGCCGTGCCACGCGGACGAGGTCCACGGGCGTGCGCACGGCGCACAGGCTGTCGAGGTTCGCGCGGGTCACGTCGATCGCGTCGTGCAGCAGCCCGCCGTACACCTCGGAGAGTTCCTCGAGACCGTGCCACAGCGCCTCGCTCGGCCTCGAGCGCCGCGCCGCACGGCCGGTTCCGCCAACCTCGCGGACGGGCCGGGTGAGTCGCGCGGCCAGCAGCGGGTACTCGGCCGCGAGCCGCTGCAGGTCGGACACCGGGTCGGTCGCGCTGTCGTCCGCGGTCAGCGCCTGCCAGTCCGCCGCGTCCAACACGGTCTCGGAACGCGCATAGAACACGGCTTCCTCGCGGCGCATGTGCCCGCGGGTATGGTGCACGTAGCTTTGCAGCGACTTCGCGAGCTGGGCGCCGCGGCGGCCGCGCAGCTGCGCGGGCGTTGCGCGGCCGAGCCCGGCGGCGAGTTCCCCGGCGCGCCGGTGACCGATGCGGTGCTCGCGCACCAGGCGCTGCATGTCGGGGTACAGGTGCGGTGCACGGGCCCGGATGCGCTCGAACAGCCGGTCCTCGCGCGGATGGTGGAACGCGTGCTGGTACTGCAGCAGGTAGCGGATGGCCTCGACGAGCGTCGGCTGGGCGGATTCCGGGGCGGTGCGCAGCAGCTCCTGCTGCGTGTCGATCTCCCGCAGCACCCTCGACAGGCCGGCGTGGTCGGCGCGCAGCCGGTGCATGAATGAATCGCCGTCGGCGGCGGGTGCGGCGGTCCTGGCCCTGGTGCGCCGGCTCATGGGCAGCGCTCCCGGATGAAGTCGGCGATGCGCTCGATGGCGCGTCCCGATTCGGGTACGAACGGCAGGCCGTGCCAGCCGTGCGGCATGCGATTCCAGACTTCGACCTCGGCGTCCACGCCGCCGACCCGCGCCTTTTCCGCACAGCGGCGGCTGTCGTCGAGCAGGATCTCGGTGCTGCCGACCTGGAAAAACAGCGGCGGCAGCCCGGTGAAGTCGCCGAACACGGGCGAGACGTACGGATGGGTCATGCGGTCCGTCTTCCCGCCGACGTACATCGCGCGCATCTCGATGCCGCGGCGGTGGCTCAGGACGGGATCCCGTGGCGCGTTCCTGACGCGCGAGCCGTGGTGCGGGTCGCTCATGTCCGTGAGGGGCGACATGAGCACCGCGCCCGCCGGCATGGGCAGGCGCAGATCCCGCAGCGCGAGCAGCACGCCGAGCGCCATGCCGCCGCCGGCCGAGATCCCGCTCAGCACGATGCGCGCCGGGTCCACCCCGAGCCCGAGCAGCTGCCGGTAGGCCGCGACGCAGTCCTCATGCCCGGCCGGAAAGGGGTGCTCCGGCGCGAGGCGGTAGAACACCAGCCGCGCGCGTGAGTTGGCCGCCGCGCACAGGCGCGCGAGCATCGCGCGCTCCATGTTCGGCAGGCGTACCACGTAGGCGCCGCCGGGAAAGTGCAGGACGACGCGATCGGTGCGGGCGCCCCTGGGGCGCACCCACTCGGCGTCGCAGTGGGGCAGGGGATGGTCGTGCGCGAACTCGAAGCCCGGCGGGCGCTCGGCGAAGAGGCGCTCGATGGCGCCGATCTGTGCGCGCAGCTTCTCGACCGACACGTCCCGTTGCAGCAGCTGCTTGACCGTCAGCCGGCCGAACAGGTTGGCGGTCGTCGTCTGCCAGCTGACCATGGGATTCCTACTGCCGCCGCTGCTCCGCGAGGGCCCTGGCCGCATTGTAGTCGGCCTTGCCGTTCGGCATGCGCGGAATCGCGTCGACCTCGATGAACGCGCGCGGCCGCTTGTAGCCGGCCATCTTGCCCCGCACGAATTCGGCAGGCTCCGCCGGTTCCGGGTACTCGATTCCGTCGTGCCGGCCTTGAGGCTCTGCACCGCGAGGTTGAACGCGGAGCTGCCCGAGGCGGCGTCCGCGAGCGCATGGATCAGCGCTTCGTCGGCGAGGTCGTGCAGGCTGCGCTCGGGATGACGGCCGAACACGGTCATGGCGATGCCGGCAACGTAGATCGGGGTCACGGGACCTCCTGCGGCTGGATCCCGGGCTGAAGGGCGCGGGCCTAGCCCGCGATCCGCTTGAGGATGGCCGGGTAGCCGTTGGGCAGGATCCGGGTCAGCCAGTACAGCGACGTGGACTTGTGGCCGGTGATGATGCGTTTCCTGCCGCGCTCGACGCCGGCAACGATGTCGGCGGCGCATTCCTCCGGGGGGGTCTGCAGCAACTTGTCCGCCAGCATGGAAAAGCGAGCTTCTTCCTTGCCGGCGGCCGCACAGCGCCGGCCCGCCTTCTCGATGTTGGTCCTGATGCCGCCAGGATGCACGCACACGGCACGCACGCCGGTGCCCTCCAGTTCGCTCCACAGGCACTCGGTCAGGCCCCGCACGCCGAACTTCGAGATGTTGTAGGCGCCCTGCGCCGGGTAGCCGGCGAGACCGAACACGCTCGAAATGTTGACGATGCAGCCCTCGCTCTGCGCCAGCATCATGGGCAGGAATGCCTTGGTGCCGTAGATCACTCCCCACAGGTTGATGCCGAGCTGCCACTCGATCTCCTCGACCGTTATGTGCTCGATCGTGCCGACGATCGTGGCGCCGGCGTTGTTCACTACGAAGTGCGCCGTGCCGAAATCGCGCTTCACCTCGTCGGCGTGGGCGAACACGGCATGGCGGTTCGACACGTCGAGCGCGTAACCGCGCGCCTCTGTCACCGCGGGCAGCGATCCCACGGTCTCGGCCAGGCCCTGCGCGTTCACGTCGGACAGGGCGAGGCGCGCGCCTTTCCCGGCCAGCCGCTGCGCCAGCGCGCGCCCGATGCCGGATCCGGCGCCGGTGATGACGACCACCTTGTTCGCAAACATGCTCATGTCATGCACTCCGTCCGGGCGCTCACCTGCAACCCGGCATTGAGCTCGACGACCGCCTTCACGGCTTCGCCCCACTGGTCGTCGACGGCAACGCCAGCGAGCGGGCACTTCGCCACGGGCGCTCCCGTTTACGTGAGCACCAGCACGTAATCCTTTCGCGTCATCGGCCGCGCCGGGTGGATCGCCATGACGCGGTCCCCGCCTGTCCGGTGAACGAGGGCATCGAAGCGTGACTTCGCCTCGCCCGTGAGCGCACGCGCGTGCGCCGCCGCCTTGCCGAAATGCCACAACCCATGCGGCGAACTGGCGCGTTGCACCGTGCAACTACGCCACTCGTACTCTACCGGGCCAAGCGACGTATGCACCTTGCGTTCCCCGCTCGATGAAACCAGCGTGCCGGCCGGCATCGCCGGGTTGCCTGCGATCCACGCGTCGTAGATCGCCGCGTCGGCGAGCAACTGCGTGCCCCAGTCCTGGAAGACGAGCCGCAGGACCGGTTCCAGCGTCGTCGGAATCTCGTCGTTGGGCGGATAGGTTGCCGGGCAATCGGGGAACTCGCCGTCGCGAATGTTGGCGAGGTTCATCCGCTCGGTCCAGCGATAGACGTTCGGAGCGCGATTCTTCATCAGCGTCGCCGGCACGGGGTCACGCGCGAGGTGGGCAAACATCGGCGCCATCAGGCCGAAGTCCGCGATGCTCGGGCGCCCGCCGAGCAGGTACGGGTAGTGCAGGAAGTGATCGTCGAGGGCGTCGAGCAACTCACAGTAGGCGGCCTCGACGGTCGGAATCGTCTGCGGCGTCACGCCGAGGATCGGCAGGAAGCTGTTGAAGTACAGCATCGTCTGCCGGGCCGTCGCGTAGCGCGCCTCGCGATCCGGTCCGCCCTGAAGCAGGCGGCCGAACTCCGCACACAGGAAGTTCTCCTGCTCGGCGCGGTATGACCAGCGATAGTGCATCCCGGGTGCAAGCAGGCCTTCGGACCCGAAGGCGCCGAGCAGCCAGGCCACGGCTTTCTGCACGGGTGCCTCGGGGATCATGAGTGGCCGAGGGAGCTGCGCCTCGAGGTGCTCGATCATGTCCGTCGTGTCCTGGAGGATGCGCCCCCCGGGCGTCTCGAGGATCGGGACCACTACCAGGCGCACCGCCGGGAGGATGCGGGCCTTGAACTGCGGGTGGAACGTGAACTCTTCCCGGTACGGCACGCCCTTCTTGATCAGGTAGGAGCGGATCTTTCCCGTGTAATAGGAGTGCGGCGAACCCCACAGGATGTACGTGCCCTCGTTCGTCATCGATGGCTCCACTACGCGTTCGCCTTCAGCGGCTTCCAGTGCAGGAAACCGAACAGCAGCGTCAGCGCGATGCTGTCGACCAGGGGCCCCGGGTATCGCCTGATGCTCCCGAAGGCGATCGGCACCTCCAGCACATGCAGGACGAGCAGCACGACCGCGACGGTCTGGACCGCCGAAGCGATGCCCGAAGGCAGCACGCCATAGGCCCCGGCGACGGCGAGCAGATAGATCGCAAGGCAGCTGGCTTTGAGAGCGTTGTTCATGGATTGCTCAGTCTCACGGGCTGGGACCGCACCCTTTGCGGGTTTGCAGACCTCTGGTTCATGCGGGTCGGGCCGACCATGAGCCCCCCTCAGGACGTGGGTGCGGCGGCTCCCGGGAGCCTGGTTGGGCGACGCAGTCGCGGCTCGCCGATTGCGATGTCGCGCCGGCTGACGCGCATGCTCTCGATCAGCGACTCCGGCAAGAGCGGCTACCGGCCGTGGCCGCTTCCCGGGGCCGGCATCATGGGCCCGACGTCTGGCCCTGCACGGCGTCCAGGTGTTTGCGCAGCTGCTCGGCCCACTCCCTGAGGATGCGATCGGCGGCCGCCTTGTTGGTGGCTCGGCTCGCGACCTGCGCGAAGTTGTCCCGATCCGCCTGCGCGTCCATGACCCGCGCGAGAATCGTGTTCGTGGAGGAATCCCACAGCTCCAGGTACAACGTCATCTGGCCCGCGGACCGGGCGACCGTGGCGCCGATGCCCGCCGTCATCAGGTCCGGGGCGTTGACCTCCACGTTCAGCAGGGCCGGTCGCAGCACGAGCACGTCGGGCGCCGCGGTATCGACCACCTGGTAACCGCCCTTGTCCTGGAGTTCGCCGGTGAACACCTTCTTGAACTCGGCGGCGAGGTCGTTCTTCATCCGTTCGACGTCTTTGTCCGAGACGCGTCCCTGCAGCCCCACCTTGCTGGCGTTGTAGTCGCGCTGCCAGTCCTTCTCGAACTCGACATAGCAGTCCAGGATCGCCACGCGCTTGTACGGCGCCAGCGTCGCGCCGGGCTTCACGTAGACCAGCCGGCCACTGGTGCTCTTCTGCAGGTGCAGGCCATCCGGGCTGACCTCCGGCGGCGCGTCCCTGGCGCTGAGTTGCGGTGCGTGGACCAGGGCCAGGCCTGCGCACAGGCAGGCCATCAGGCCGAGTTTCCGCGATACGACTGCACGCATCATGTTCGTCTCTCCTCGGTCATCCTGGTGCCGCCCCGCAATGGTCACCGGCCGCGGTTGCCGGTGCAAGCGGGGCCAGGGACTCGTCAGTCCATCTTCCGCGCCAGCTCGACGCGCTCCTGCCGCGCCTCGGCTGCCGTCTTCGGCGCGGCGGCGTGGACCTCGACCGTCACCTGTTCGATGCGTCCCGTGAACTTCGATTTGTGCTGCGACCCGATCGTCTCGACGACCGGGGTGCCGAGGTCGATTCCCACGTCGGCGGTCTCGTCGGCCGAGAACATGCCGGCTTGCGTGTGTTGGATCCGGCCCTCGCCGACCTTCTCGCCGTTGATGAAGAGGGTGCCCGTGCCGCCCTTGCCCGGGCCGCCGCCGTCGTAGGCAAAGTCGAACTTCACGGTCGCCTTGCCGGGCGCCAACGGCTTCGTCGACACAATGCTGCTCTGCTGCAGGCCGAGGAAGTTGTAGCCGTAGGCCGGGACACCGTCCTTCACGTACAGCGACCAGCCGCCGAAGCGGCCGCCCTGCGCGATGATCGTGCCGTTGCCGCCGCCCACAGGCACGACCAGATCGGCGGTGATGGTCTTGGAACGGTTCTTCACGTTGATGAACACGCCCTCCATCATGCCGGTCATGCCCTCGGCAAGTGTGAGCGAGGTGCGACCCGCCATCAGGTCGGGCCGGCCGACCGATGCGGCGTCCAGTCGCTCGAACACGCGATCGTCCATCGGCAGCACGTGGTACTTCTCGGCTTCGCGAAGGTAGAGCGCCTGCAGCTCCGCCAGCTTCTTCGGATCCCTGGCGGCGAGGTCGTTGGCGAGGCTGAAGTCCGATCGCACGTCGTACAACTGCCAGGCCGAGTTGTCCTCGAGCGGACGGCGTGGCTTCGCTTCCCAGGGGGCCCGGTGGATCTCACGCGCGAACCAGCCTTCGTGGTAGATCGCGCGATTGCCGGCAATCTCGAAGTACTGCGTGGTGTGGCGCTCCTTCGCCTTGGCATCGTCGAAGCTGTACAGCAGGCTCGTGCCTTCCATCGGGATCTGCGTCGTGCCGTCGACCACCTTCGGTTCCGGCAGGCCGATCGCCTGCAGGATGGTCGGGGCGACGTCGATCACGTGGCCGAACTGGGTGCGGATCTCGTTCCTGGCCTTGATGCCTTTCGGCCAATGCACCACGAGGCCGTTACGCGTGCCGCCGAAGTCCGAGGGCACCTGCTTCATCCAGCCGAACGGCGAGTCGAATCCGACGGCCCAGCCTGCGGCCATGTGCGGATACGTCTCGGGCCCGCCCCACTGGTCGATGCGCTTCAACATGTCGGGTACGGTTTCCTGCACCCCGTTGAAATAGGTGTATTCGTTGAACATGCCGTTCTGACCGCCTTCGCCGCTCGTGCCGTTGTCGCCGGCGATGTAGAAGACGAGCGTGTTGTCGGCTTCCCCCACGTCGTTGAATGCGGCGAGCATCCGGCCGATCTCGTGGTCCGCGAATTCGACGTACGCGGCATACACTTCGGCCTGGTGTGCGAACAGGCGCTGCTCGTCGGCCGAGAGCGTGTCCCAGTCCTTGATCGCCGGCGGCTTCGGTGCCAGCTTCGTTCCCGCGGGCACGATCCCCATCTGGATCTGCCGGGCCAGCGATTCCTCGCGCAGCTTGTCCCAGCCCTGGTCGAACCTGCCCTTCCAGCGGGCGATCCATTCCTTCGGCACGTGGTGCGGCGCATGCGTCGCACCCGGCGCGAAGTAGACGAACGCGGGCTTGTCGGGCGTCAGCGCCTTCTGGAACTTGATCCACGCGACCGCCTGGTCCGTCATGTCCGTCATGAAGTGGTAGTTCGGATCGTCCGGCAACTCGACCTGCGTGGTGCCGTCGTAGAGGTACGGCGCCCACTGGTTGGTCTCGCCGCCGATGAAGCCGTAGAACTTGTCGAAGCCCTGGTGCGTCGGCCAGCGATCGAAGGGGCCCGCCACGCTGGCTTCCCACGCGGCCGTTTCATGCCACTTGCCGAAGGCCGCCGTGCTGTAGCCGTTCAGCCGCAGCATCTCGGCCAGCGGAGCCGTCGCGTTGGGAATCTGGCCGGTCGAGCCCGGCATCCCGGTCGCCATCTCGGTGATGAAGCCCATGTTCACCGTGTGATGGTTGCGCCCGGACTTGAGTGCCGCGCGGGTGGGTGAGCAGAGCGCGGTGGTGTGGAAGTTGTTGTAGCGCAGGCCGGCCTGGGCAAGCGAATCCAGGGTGGGCGTGGCGATCGGGCCGCCGAAGGCGCTCGGGACGCCGAAGCCCAGGTCGTCGATGAGGACGATCACGACGTTGGGCGCGCCGTCAGGCGCCTTGACCTCGAAGCGCGGCGGCGTCTTGACCTTGCGCACGTCCACTTCGCGGTACAGCGGGCGCTTTGGCTCGGGAACAGGCAGGACCGTGCGGTCGATCGAGTTGCCGCCCGACTGTCCAGAGGCCTGGGCTGCGGTGAAAAGCGCCAGGACGGCCGCGGCGGCCACACGTGATGTTGCAGCTGAATCTGACATCGATGCCCCTGTTGACCGAGCCCGAAAACCCGGTTGATGACGCGGACTCGAAGCGGGAGATTATCCCAGCGAGGGCCGATCTGCCCACCCGTGCGTGCTCCGCATCAATCGACCTTTCGTGACGTCCTGCCGATGAATCGTGTCAGGACGGTGCGGATTCACGCTCCGACAGTTCCGCGCGAAACTTGCTGGGCGTGCGACCCGTCCAGCGAGCGAAGGCCCGGGTGAACACCGTCGGGTCCCGGTACGCCGCTGCTGCGGCGATCCGCGCTACCGGGACGCGCGTGTCGCGAAGCAGTTGCTTTGCGATCTCCGCCCGGGTGTCGTCGAGCAATTGCTGGAACGTCGCGCCAGCGGCCCGCAGTCGCCGCCCCAGGGTTCGCTCGTGGAGACCGAGGCGGCGCGCCACATCGCCGCGGGAGCATTGCCCGGTCAGCAACAGGAGCCGGATCGCGCGGCGCACGTCCCCATGCAGCAGCGGGTCCGCACGGGCGACGGCCGCCGCTGCGTTTTCGGCGAGTAGCGTGTGCAGCAGGGGATCCGCATCGGAGATCGGTTGCGACAGGCAACGTTCCGGAAACACCATGGCCGCCAGGATCGAGTCGAAGTACAGCGGCGCTGCGAATTGCACCCGATAGGGACGCACGTCCGCGGGCCGCCTGCGCGGCAGCAGGACGGCGTCGGGTCGCCAGCCCGAGCCACAGAGCTGGCGCATGACGTTCGTCATGGTGGCGGCGGCGAGATCATAGACCTGGTCGGCATTGCGCAGGCCCGGCACGTGTATTCCGTAGCTGAACGTGACGCTGCCGTCGTGAATCGACACGCTGATCGACCCGCCGCTGTCGTGCAGCACGAAGTACCCCGCGAGGTCCTGCAGCGCGGCGCCCACCGACGGGGCATTCCGGGCGAGCCGCCCCGCCACGCCGAACGACTGGAGGTTCACGTCCTGGCCGAGGAGCAGTCCGAAATGGTCGCATTTCGTCCTGCGAATGCAGAGCCCGAGCATCCGGTCGAGATCGCCGAACGGCGCACTGCGCTCCGGGTCATCGAGGTCCTCGCGGCGCAGCCCGGCCGTGGATTGACTACCTGCCGAGGGTCGTGACCAGGCCGCGGAGCTTCTCCGCATCGGCATGGAACGACCGGATGCCGTCGGCGAGTTTCTCGGTCGCCATCGCGTCCTCGTTGTGCATCCAGCGGAACCGTTCCTCGTCGAGGTCCACGCGCTCCACCGAGCTCGATTCGGCGGCCGCCACGCTCAGCCGCCGTGGCACCTCGCCGTCCGTCGCCTCCAGCTTCGCGAGCAGGTCGGGGCTGATCGTGAGCAGGTCGCAGCCGGCGAGGTCGAGGATCTGGGTGGTCTTGCGGAAGCTCGCGCCCATCACCTGGGTGTCGTAGCCGAACTTCTTGTAGTACTCGTAGATGCGCGTGACCGAGGCGACGCCGGGGTCCTCCTCGCGGGCGATGTCCTCCGCGCCGCGCGACTTCCGGTACCAGTCGTAGATGCGACCGACGAACGGCGAGATCAGGGTGACGCCGGCATCGGCGCAGGCGACGGCCTGCGCGAAGCTGAACAGCAGCGTCAGGTTGCAGTGGATGCCGTCGTACTCGAGCCGCTCGGCCGCGCGGATGCCTTCCCAGGTGCTTGCGATCTTGATCAGCACGCGCTCGCGCGGCACGCCCGCGGCCGCGTAGAGCTCGATCAACCGCCGCGCCTTCGCCTCCGTGGCCCCGGTATCGAAGCTGAGGCGCGCGTCCACCTCCGTCGAGACGCGTCCGGGGACGAGTCCGAGGATGCGCCGGCCGAAGCCGACGAACAGTCGGTCGATCGTGTCGGCGAGCCGGGCATCCGCGGGCGCACCCGCCGCGGCCGCGACCGCCTCGTCGATCAGCGCCCG
>Ga0209254_10001604_pt1 | contig 20372 bp, 20 predicted proteins | sample FrelakmetDIP11DI_FD_187148 | JGI IMG/M metagenome (GOLD analysis project Ga0209254, IMG submission 187148) | Freshwater lake sediment microbial communities from the University of Notre Dame, USA, for methane emissions studies - DIP11 DI (SPAdes)... | ecosystem: Environmental > Aquatic >...
CCGCAGGGAGACCGCCGGCGGCCGCGCGCCGGCGTTGCGCTCACTCGCAATGGACGCGCCATGACTTCGCTCGCGCGCCTTGGCGCGCGGCCGCGGGCGGGCTCAGGTCACGACGCAATGCGCGGGGGACGGCACTAGTGGCGCACTACGCGATCGGCGACCTGCAGGGCTGCCACGCACAGTTCATGGCGCTCCTCGAGCGCCTGCGCTTCGATCCGGGCCGCGACCGGCTCTGGCTCACGGGCGATCTGGTCAACCGCGGCCCCGCCTCGCTCGCCGTGCTGCGCGAGGTGCGGTCGCTCGGCGATGCGGTCACCGTGGTACTCGGCAACCACGACTTGCACCTGCTCGCTCTCGCCTTCGCACCGAAGACCGTGAAGCGTCGCGAGCCCGAGCTCGCGGCCGTACTCGAGGCGCCGGATGCCGGAGAGCTGCTGGATTGGCTAGCAGCGCGGCCGCTGCTGCACCGTGACGACGATCTCGGCTGGACCCTGATCCACGCAGGTGTCCCGCCGCAGTGGACGCTCGACCAGGCCGAGGCCTGCGCGCGGGAGGTCGAGCGGGCGCTGCGCAGCGATGCCGCGGCGCTGCTCGCCGGCATGTACGGCGATGCGCCCGATCGCTGGTCGCCCGCGCTCGAGGGAGTCGACCGACTGCGCTTTGCCGTCAATTGCCTCACGCGCCTGCGTTTCGTCGACCGCAAGGGGCGACTCCTGCTCGCGTACAAGGGCACGATCGTGGACGCTCCGGCCGGGAGCCTGCCGTGGTTCCGCCACCCCGAGCGTGCGACGCGCGGCAACGGGCTGGTGTTCGGACACTGGTCCGCGCTCGGCTACCTCGAGGAACCGGGGCTGCGGGGCATCGACACTGGTTGTGTCTGGGGCGGCGCACTCACCGCGATCCGCCTCGACCGCGATGCGAAGCCAGTGCGCCAGCCCTGCCGGGGCGCCCGGCGCGCCGACGACTGATCAGTCGTCGCTCCTGCTGCCTTTTTCGTGGCTCGCATCCAGGGCCCGGGCCTCGTCGACCGGGCGCAAGCCGGTCAGCACCTCGAAGCGCAGGTCGATGCGATTGCCGACCAGCTGGTGCGGGATGCAGTTGACGTCCCCCTGCATCCCGCGCGTCAGGAATTTCGGCATGACGCGATCGCGGAAGGTCTCGACCAGCTCGCAGTCGCCCATGTCAAGCCCCCTGGGCGAGTTCTTCTTGATCACGAGGGGTTTCCACACGCCGGGCACCGGTTCGCCAGGATCCTTGTCGCCGGGTTTCGGGATCGCGGGGGCATAGAACGAGATCTTGAGCCGCGGCAAATTGGCCACTTTCGCGTAGCCGAACTCGCAGCCGCTCTCCCGGATCCTGATGTCGTCGCGCACGCCCATGTGCTTGAGGAGCAGCTTGACCTTGTCCTTGAGGCCGCTGCAGGTATAGCGCGTCGTGAAGCCCATGTACTGGAGATCGACCTCGTGCAGCGTCCACGTGGCGGGTTCCTCGGCCGGGCGGCTCTCGTCTCCGAAGGCCGGCAGCGTGGCGGACATGGCAAGCATCAGGAATGCGGCGCGGGGCGCCATTCAGGGGCTCCTCTCAGGGTACCCACCTCAGACCCGACGGCGACCCGTGGGGTTCCATGCGGTGACTATAATTGCACGTTCACCGGCACGGGCGACACGATGACAGTCATGCGATTCGAGGCAGATGGCCGGTCGTTCCAGGTCGATTTCGGCAAACCCGCCTCGCTCGCGATTCCGCTCGACTTTGCCGGGCCACAACCCACCTGCTTCGGCGCCCCGCGCGCGGAGTCGAATCCCCTGCGCAGTGGCGGCTTCACGGGCGACACGCGCCAGGGCGGCAGCTGCAACTGCGAGGTCCTGACGCTCGCGCCGCACTGCAATGGCACGCACACGGAATGCGTGGGTCACGTGACCGACGAGCGGGTCGCGGTCAGCGAACGTCTGGCGGGCGGCGTAGAGTTCGCGCAGCTCGTCACCGTCGAGCCGGTGCCCGCGGAATTCGCGGCCGAGGACAGCGATCCGCGACCTGCGCCCGGCGATCGCCTGGTGACGGCCGCGGCGCTCGAACGGGCTGCGGCGATGAATCCGGGGCCCCGGCCCACCGCGCTCATCGTGCGCACGTTGCGGGACGGGCCGCCCTTGCGTGCCTACGAGGGACCCGCGCCGGCGCCCTACCTTTCGCGCCAGGCGGCCGAGTGGATCGTCGGGCGCGGCATCGAGACGCTGGTGCTCGACCTGCCATCCGCGGACCGTGCCGACGACGGTGGCAGGCTGACGGCGCACCGCATCTTGTTCGGCCTGCCACCCGGCTCGCGCGACGCGCGCGCCGCGCGCCGACCGCACGCAAGCATCACTGAGCTCGCCTGGATCGCCGCCGAGATCGCCGACGGCTACTACCTGCTCGATCTGCAGATACCGCCCTTCGTCACCGACGCAGCGCCCTCGCGGCCCCTGCTCTTCCCGGTGCATCCCGCATGAGCTCGCGCCGCGGTCGGTCACGCACGCGCGCACGCGGGCGAGCGCGGCGGGACCCCGCGAGTGAGCGACTGAAGTTCCGGCGGAGCGAACGAGCGGGAGTCCCGCCAGCGATGCCCGCGGCATGAGCGCCGACCACACGCTCGAGGCTGCGCGGGCACGCGACGCGCAAGATCCCGCGACCGCGCGCCGCGGGCAGTTCCACTTCCCGCGCCGGCCGGGCGGCGGCGAGGCGATCTACCTGTGCGGGAACTCGCTCGGCTTGCAGCCGCGGCGTGCGGCTACGGACGTCGAGGCTTTCATGGCCGAGTGGCGCGACCTCGGCGTGCTCGGCTACCACGACCCAGAGGCCGACTGGCTGAACCTGCATGAGCGGCTGCTGCCGACCGCCGCCGCGCTCGCGGGCGCGAAGCCGCTGGAAGCCGTGGTGATGCATTCGCTCACGCTCAACCTGCACCTGTTGATGGCGAGCTTCTACCGGCCGACCCGCGAACGGCACGTGGTGCTCATCGAACAGGGCGCATTCCCCTCGGACCGCTACGCGGTCGCCTCGCAGGTCGCCTGGCACGGCTTCGACCCGGCAATGTCGCTGGTGCAGGTCGGCCCGCGCGCGGGAGAACACCTGCTGCGGCACGAGGACCTCGTCGCCGGGATCGAGCGCCAGGGCGAGCGTCTCGCGCTCGTCCTGCTGCCGGGGGTCCAGTACCTGACCGGCCAGCGACTGGACATTGCAGGCCTCGCACAGGCCGCGCATCACGTCGGCGCGCTCGCTGGCTTCGACCTCGCGCATGCGATCGGGAACCTGCCGCTCGCGCTGCACGACTGGGGCGCTGACTTCGCCGCCTGGTGCTCATACAAGTACCTGAATGGCGGGCCGGGCGCGACGGCCGGGGCCTTCGTGCACGAGCGGCATTTCGGGAGCAGGCTGCCCCGCCTCTCGGGCTGGTGGGGCAACGAGCTCGACACGCGCTTTGAAATGGCAGAGCCGTTCCGCCCATACCGCGGTGCCGCAGGCTGGCAGGTCAGCAACCATCCGCTGCTCGGCATGGTGCCGCTGCAGGCATCGTTCGCGCAGTTCAGCGAGGCGGGTCTGCCGGCGTTGCGCGAGCGCTCGATCGCGCTCACGGCCTGGCTCGAGCAGCTGCTCGAGACCCGGCTGGCCGGGAAGATCGAGATCCTGACGCCGCGCGATCCCGGGGCGCGTGGCGCGCAGCTCTCGGTGCGGATCGCCGGTTCGCCGGGCGGCGGCCGCGCCCTCTTCGATCGCCTGCTGGCCGCCGGCCTCACCTGCGACTGGCGCGAGCCGGACGTGATCCGCCTTGCGCCCGCGCCGCTGTACAACTCCTACGAGGACTGCTGGCGCGCGGTCGAGTTGATCGCGGACGCTCTCAACGCCTGACGAGGGTGACGAAGCTGAACGGATGCGCATGCTGCGCATCCGCGGCACGGCGTTCGCGGAATGTCTCGCGCCAGCCTGCTCGATCGAATCCCTCGAGCCGGGTGTCGCCATCGGGCTCGGCATGCACTTCGGTCAGCTCGAGCCGCCCGACGATTGGCCAGGCGATGGAAAAAACCTCGGCGCCCCCGATCACGAACAGTGTCGCGTCGCGGGCCCGCGCCACTGCCTCGTCCAGCGAGGCGACGGCCTCGCAACCGGGCGTGCGCCAGGCGGTATTGCGCGTGAGCACCAGGTTCCGCCGTCCCGGCAATGCACGCCCGATCGAATCGTGGGTCTTGCGACCCATCAGCAGCGCGTGCCCCATCGTCAGCGCCTTGAAGCGCCGGAGGTCGTCGGGCAGGTGCCAGGGTAGCCCGTTGCCACGGCCGATCACGCCGTTGCCGGCCATCGCGACGATCGCGACTGCGGGCCCGCTCACGCCTGCGGCTCAGACTGCAACGGGCGCGCGGATAGCGGCCAGCGGCTCATAGCCGATGACCTGGAAGTCCTCGTAGCGGTAGTCGCCGATATCCGCCGGACGACGCAGCAGCGCCAGCGTCGGCAGCGGCAGCGGCGTGCGCGCGAGCTGCGTGTCGGCCTGCTCGAGGTGATTGAGGTACAGGTGGCAATCGCCGCCGGTCCAGATGAGCTCGCCGACCTTGAGATCCGACTGCTGCGCGAGGATATGCGTGAGCAGCGCGTACGAGGCGATGTTGAAGGGCACGCCGAGGAATATGTCGCAGCTGCGCTGGTACACCTGGCAGGACAGCCGCCCGTCGGCCACGTGGAGCTGGAAGAACGCATGGCAGGGCGCGAGCGCCATCTGCTCGAGCTCGCCGACGTTCCAGGCGCTGACGATGATGCGCCGCGAATCGGGCTCGTCGCGGAGCATCTGGATCGCGCGCGCGATCTGGTCGACGTGGCGCCCGTCCGCCGTCGCCCAGGCCCGCCACTGCCGCCCGTAAACCGGGCCGAGCTCACCCGCCTCGTCGGCCCACTCATTCCAGATCGAGACGCCTTGTTCCTGCAGCGAGCGCACGTTGGTCTCGCCGCGCAGGAACCAGAGCAGTTCCTCGATCACGGACTTCATGTGCACGCGCTTGGTCGTGACCAGCGGGAATCCCGCCCCCAGGTCGAAGCGCAACTGATGACCGAAGACCGACAGGGTGCCAGTACCGGTGCGATCCGCCTTGCGGGTACCGCGCTCGCGGACCAGTCGCATCAGGTCGAGATAGGCGCGCATCTCAGGTGTAGTTCCCGGATCGTTCGCGCCGAGTGTACGCGATGGCGAGCATCGCGAAACCTGTCGCGAGCAGAGGCAGGGACAGCAGCTGCCCCATCGTCAGCCATCCGAGCGCCAGGTAGCCGATGTCGGCGTCGGGCACGCGCACGAACTCGACGGCGATCCGGAACGTCGCATAAAGCGCGAGGAACAGTCCCGCCGGCGCGAGCCGCGGACGGGGCCGCGACGTGAACCACCAGAGGATCGCGAACAGGACCAGGCCTTCGAGGGCCGCCTCGTAGAGCTGCGACGGGTGCAGGACCTGCCCGTTCACGAGCATGCCCCAGGGCAGGTCCGTCGGTTTGCCCCAGAGCTCGCCGTTGATGAAGTTGCCGATCCGCCCGGCAAAGAGGCCGATCGCGGGCAAGGGCACCATGAAGTCGAACACGTCGGCGATCTGCCTGCCCCGACGCCGCGCGAAGAGCGCGACGGCGATCATGACGCCCGCGAGACCGCCGTGAAACGACATGCCGCCCTGCCAGACGCGGATGATTGAAAGCGGGTCTGCGCGGATCGAGTCGAAGCCGTAGAAGAGCATCCAGCCGAGGCGCCCGCCGGCGATCACGCCGATCGCGGCGAAGAAGATGACGTCGTCCACGTCCACCGGCTTCCAGGTCGAACCCGGCATGGCGGCGCGCCTGCGCGCGAGCCACCAGCCGGCGACGAAGCCGACGACGTACATGATCCCGTACCAGTGCACCTTGACCGGGCCGAGCGCGAATGCGACCGGGTCGATTTCGGGATAGGCGATCATGCGTCGGTCACGCGGAACAGGAACGCGCGCAGGTAGCGCGTCTCGTCGATCGCCGGGTGCACGGGATGGTCGGGCGACTGCGCGCCCACGGCAACCAGCTGCGCAAAGCGCTCGAGGTGCCGCGCCGCACGCTGGACGGCGTCGACCAGCTCGCCCGGCAGCAGGTGATGCGAGCAGGAGCAGGACATCAGCAGGCCGTCGCGGTCGAGCAGCTGCATGGCGAGCTGGTTCACGCGCCGGTACGCCGCGAGGCCCTTCGGGTGGTCCTTGCGCCGCTTGATGAAGGCCGGCGGGTCGACGACGACGGCATCGAAGCGCCGCCGCTCCGCGGCGAGCGCCTCGAGCGTCTCGAAGGCGTCGCCTGCGAGACGCTCGACCTGGAGGCCGTTCGCCTGCGCGGTCTCTGCCGCCGAGGCGAGCGACGGTGCGGAGGAATCGATGCAAGTCGCCGCCGCGGCGCCCGCGCGCATCGCCTGCAGTGCGAAACCGCCGGCATAGCTGAACACGTCCAGCACCCGGGCGCCGCCCGCGTGGCGCGCGAACAGCGCGCGGTTGGCCGTCTGGTCGTAGTACCAGCCGGTCTTCTGTCCCGTGGCGAGCGGCACGCGGAAGTTCACGCCGCCTTCGGGCACCTCGACGACGTTCGGCACGGTGCCGAAGGCCGTCTCGACGTAGCGCGGCAGACCCTCGTACTCGCGGACCGGCGAATCGTTCTTCCAGAGCAGCGCGGACGGAGCGACCGCCTTGATGAGCGCCTCCTGGATCTGCCCCTTCATCGCTTCCATGCCGGCCGTGCCGGCCTGCGCGACCAGCACGTCGCCATAGCGGTCGACGACGAGGCCCGGCAGCAGGTCGCCCTCGCCGTACACGAGCCTGTAGTACGGCGACGCGTGGAAGCGGTTGCGCAGCGCCAGCGCCACCTTGAGGCGGTGGACTATCAGCGACCTGCCCGGCGGGTAGTCCCGGTCGCGGCCGAGCAGGCGTGCACAGATGAGCGAGTGCGGGTTGACATAGGCATAGCCGAGGAAACGATCACTGCTCGAACGGAGCTCGGCGAGCGCACCCGGCGCGAAGTCCGCGAGTGGAGTCGCATCCACGTCGACTTCGTTCGAGTAGACCCACAGGTGGCCGGCATGGATCCGGCGTTCCTCCCGGGACTTCAGCACGAGGCGCGGCAGGGCGCTTACCGCCGGCGCGAGGGTATCGGGGATGCTCGACATGCGGGATCGCGGCGCCGTGGCTATAGTGACTGCAATTCTACCCGACACCGGCGTCATCCATGCACGGCGAGCGAGCGGCCGGGCCGAAGAACCGGCTGGCTCAGGAATCGAGCCCCTACCTCCGGCAGCACGCCGGCAATCCTGTCGACTGGCACCCCTGGGGCGCGGAGGCGATCGAGCAAGCGCGCGCCCTCGATCGGCCGATCCTGCTGTCGATCGGCTATTCCGCCTGCCACTGGTGCCACGTGATGGCGCACGAGTCCTTCGAGGACGAGACCACGGCAGCCGTCATGAATCGCCTGTTCGTCAACGTCAAGGTGGACCGCGAAGAGCGGCCGGACCTCGACAAGGTCTACCAGCTCGCACACCAGATGCTGACGCAGCGCGGCGGCGGATGGCCGCTGACGATGTTCCTCGCCGCCGACGATCTCACGCCTTTCTTCGGTGGCACTTACTTCCCGAAGGAGCCTCGCTACGGCATGCCGGCCTTCACGGGGCTGCTCGAGCGCGTCGCCGCCTTCTACCGCGACGAGCGCGCGAGCGTCGCGTCCCAGAACGCCGCGCTGCGGGGAGTCTTCCAGGAGATCCTGCCGCCGGCCGCTGCGGCCGATCTCGCCATCTCGCGCGAGCCGCTCGACCGGGCGCAACAGCGGCTCGCCGCCAGCTTCGACTCGCGCTTCGGCGGCTTCGGGCCGGCGCCGAAGTTCCCGCACGCGGCCTCACTCGAGTTCCTGCTGCGCGCCGGCGACGACGCCCTGACGATGGCGCACCTGACCCTGCGGCGCATGGCGGAGGGCGGCATCTTCGACCAGCTCGGCGGCGGTTTCTGCCGGTACTCGGTCGATCCGTTCTGGATGATTCCGCACTTCGAGAAGATGCTCTACGACAACGGTCCACTGCTTGCCCTCTGCGCGCAAGCCGCGGTCGCGACGGGTGACGTCCTGCTGCGGGAGGCCGCGGTGGCGACGGCACACTGGGCGCTCGCCGAGATGCGTGCGCCGGGCGGCGCTTTCTACGCTGCCCTCGACGCGGATTCCGAGGGTCACGAAGGCCTTTTCTATGTCTGGCAGCGCGACGATGTCGCGCGGCTGCTGACTGCGGATGAGTACCGGGTGCTGGCCCGCCGCTTCGGCCTCGATCGCGACGCGAACTTCGAGGGCGCCTGGCACCTGCACGCCTTCGTCGCGCTCGAGGAGGTCGCGCGCGAAGCGGCGATTGCCGTGGAGACGGCGAGTCGCCTGCTCGACTCGGCGCGCGCAAAGCTGCTGGCCGAACGCGGCAAGCGGATTCGTCCCGGGCTCGACGACAAGATCCTGACCGCCTGGAACGGCCTGATGATCCGTGGCCTCGCGATCGCGGGGCGCCTGCTCGATGCGCCCGCGCTGGTTGACGCCGCTGTTGCCGCCATCGACTTCCTGCGTCGCGAGGCCTGGCGCGACGGCGTACTCTATGCCGCCTGGAAGGATGGCGCCGCGCGCTTCCCCGCCTACCTCGACGACTACGCCTTCCTGCTGGACGCATTGCTCGAGACCCTGCAGTCGCGCTTCCGGAGCGAAGATCTCGACTTCGCCTGCCGCCTCGCCGACGCGCTGCTCGAGCGTTTCGCCGACCGCGAGCGGGGCGGGTTCTGGTTTACCGGCGAGGGCGAGGATCCGCCGCTCGCACGGCCCAAGAGTTTTACCGACGATTCCATGGCATCGGGCAACGGGATCGCCGCCCAGGCGCTCGCGCGGCTCGGCTGGCTCACCGGGGAGACGCGCTACCTCGATGCAGCCGAAGCCACGATCCGCGGCGGCTACGCCTCGCTTGCGCGCGCGCCCGATGCGCATGCCGCAATGTTGAACGCGCTCGACGAGTACCTGGACCCGGTCGAGATCGTCGTGGTGCGCGGCGATGCCGGGGAGCTGGCGGCCTGGCAGTCGGTGCTCGCGCGCTCATATGCGCCGCGCCGCATGGTCATCGCGATCGCATCCGAAGTGGCTGGGTTGCCCGCGGCACTGGCCAGCAAGCGGCCGCGCGATCGCACGGTCGCTTACGTGTGCCGCGGGCCGGTCTGCTCCGAGCCGATCGACCGACTCGACGCGCCCGGGCTCACGGTGGCACGGCCTTGAATTTCGCGAGTCCCGGGTCGTCGCTCGCATAGCGCGGCAGCGAGTCGCCCACCAGGGCCCAGTCGGCGCGCTGGTCGTAGAAGACGTGGCACTGCGGCTCGCGGTCGATCGGGCCAGGGATCGCCGGGCGCGCGACGTGGATTTCCCCGGGGCATGCCGTCGAAGCGAAAAAGAGCGTCGTGCCGCAGGTCGCGCAGAAACCGCGCCGGCTCTGCGGTGTCGACTGGAACCATGCTGGCTGCGCGGAACCCGGCAGGAAGCGGAAGCGCTCCTCGGCCGCGCCCACCCAGCTCACGAAGGCGGCGCCGTGCGCCTCGCGGCACCAGCGGCAGTGGCAATGGGCGAAGAACAGCGTCGGTGCGGCGACGGCGAACCGCACCGCGCCGCAGAGGCAGCGGCCCTCGAAATCGCTCAAGCCGCGATCCTCGTGAAGAACGCGATCCACATGCCGAACAGCAGCAGCGTGCTCGCGACATACGCGAGGAAGCGGTGCACGACCCGGTTGTAGGTGACGTGGATCAGGCTATGCAGCGCACGCAGCGCCACGTAGGCCCAGGCCGCAGAGACGAATCCTGTCGTTGATCCGCCATTGATGGCGAGCGCGACGCACAGCAGGTAGAAGAGCACCGGGATCTCGAAGAGATTCCTGAAATTGTCGGCCGCGTCCCGTCGCTCGAGTCGGCCCGCGGCGTCGCGCGCCGTTGCGAGCGCCTGGGCATCGATGCCCTTCGCTCGCATCTCGCTGAGCCGGTCCCAGTAGAGCTTCACCCAGACGAGTGCGGTCAGGCCGACCATCGCGGCGCAGGGCAGCCAGATCGGGTCATTCATCGCATTGCTCCTTGCGGGCCGCGTCGGACGTTCGCGGCGACATTCAGCAGTACACCGCCGAACAGGGCATACAGCCCGAGCCTGCTGAATGGCCCGGGCGCGCGGCCCGCCATCGGCTCGGCGAAGAAGGCGAAGAAGAGCAGGACGCAACTTACGAGCGTCAGCACCGAGCCTGCAATCGCGGCGCCGCGGCGGGTGGCGCCCTCCGGCAGCGCGTAGCGGATGCCGAGCGAGAGGTTCACCAGGCCGGCCGCGAGGATATAGATGTAACGGGAACGGAACAGCAGCCGCTCGCCCCAGTCGAGCATCGCCAGCGGCGGCTTGTGCCCGACCATGACGAGCCCGGTGACCAGGAAGGCGCCGACGGTGATCGCGCCGACCACCAGATGCGCCGTGCGCAGGGTGCGCTGCATGCAGCTAACATAGCATCCGGTGAACGCGCAGCACGAATCGCCGCCCCTCCCCGGCTTTACGGAGATCGAGGCCGCCGCTCGCCGGCTCGCCGGTGTGGTGCGGCGCACGCCGCTGCTCGCGAATACGCCGCTCGATGAATTGACGGGCGGTACGCTGCTGTTCAAGGTCGAGTCCCTGCAGCGCACCGGTTCGTTCAAGATCCGCGGCGCCTACAACCGTCTGGTCCAGCTCGATGCCGCCGGGCGCCGCGCCGGCGTGGTCGCCTTCTCCTCGGGTAACCACGCCCAGGGGGTCGCCGCGGCGGCGCGGATGCTCGGCATCCCGGCGACGATCGTAATGCCTGCGAATGCGCCGGCCATCAAGCTCATGAATACCCGCGCGCTCGGCGCCGAGGTCGTGCTGTACGACCGCTTCAGCGAGGATCGCGAGGCCATCGCGCGCCGGATCGTGGCCGAGCGCGGCGCGACCCTCGTGCCCGCCTATGACGACCCGCACATCGTCGCCGGCCAGGGCACGGCGGGGCTCGAGCTGATGCAGCAGGCGGCGGAACTCGGGATTACGCTGGACCAGGTGCTCGTACCGACCAGCGGCGGCGGCCTCACCGCGGGCACCGCGATCGCAGTCCGCACCCTTGCGCCGGCAACAGCCGTGTACGGCGTCGAGCCCGAGGCATTCGACGATACCCGGCGCTCGCTCGCGGCCGGGACGCTGCTCGCGAATCCGCCCGGGGCACGGTCGATCTGCGACGCGCTGCAGTCTTCGCCGCCGGGGCGGCTCACCTTCGCCATCAACCGCGAGCGGCTCGCGGGCATCCTGACCGTCAGCGATGCGGAAGTGGAAGCAGCGATGGCGCGGGCTTTCCGCGACCTGAAGCTCGTCGTCGAGCCGGGCGGCGCGGTCGCGCTCGCGGCCGCCCTTTCGGGCAGGGTCACGCTCGCCGGCCGGACGACCGCGATCATCCTTTCTGGCGGGAACGTGGACCCCGCCACGTTCATCGCTGCACTAGGCCGGTAGGAGTTCCTCGAGGAACTCGACCTTCCCGGTCTCCAGCGAATACCAGGCGCCCGTCACCACGAGCCCGTCATTGGCAATCTGGTGTTCGATGATCGCGGAGCCGTGCCTGAGCTGGTCGACGGATGCGCGAACGTTCGCGGTCATCACCGCATGCTCGACGGCGAGCGCGCCCTCCGACTCGTGCTGCGCGACGATTTTCTCGACGCCCGGCCGGATTCGATTGACGATGTCGAGGATGTGCGGCGACGAGTCCAGCGCGGGCCGGTGCAGCTCTTCGATGGTCGCCGCGATCGCGCCGCAGGAAGAATGACCGAGCACCACGACGAGCCGCGTGCCGAAGCGTTCGGCCGCGAACTCCACGCTGCCAATCAGGGACGGCGCGACGATGTTGCCGGCCACGCGGATCACGAACAGGTCGCCCGGGCCCTGGTTGAAGACGAGTTCGACCGGCACGCGCGAGTCCGAGCAACCGAGCACGATCGCGAAAGGCTCCTGTGCCGACGTCAGCTTCGCGCGCCGTGCCGCGGTGATCAGGGTTCCCGTGCCGCGCGCATTCGTGGCAAAGCGCGCATTGCCCTCGCGCAGCTTGTCGAGCGCGTCCCGGGCCGACACGCGGCGATTCAAGGTCCGATCTCCGACTCGAGCTGGGCGAGGAAGGCCCTGAGGAAACCGGTGCGCCGCTCCGCCTCGCGTCGCCCCGCGGCGGTATGCATCGTGCCGGAGAGCTTCAGGAGCTTGGTGTAGAAGTGATCGACCGACGCGCCGCGATCGTCCGGCACGCGGTTCCTGCAGAAGGGATCCGCGGATTCGTACACCGGCCTGCCGAGCGCGGCCCCGACCGCGATGCAGCGCGCGAGGCCGATGGCGCCGAGCGCGTCCAGCCGGTCCGCGTCCTGGACCACCTGCGCCTCCAGCGTGCGCGGCGTGATACCGGCGGAAAAACTGTGCGCCTCGATCGCGTGGCCGATCTCCGGCAGGCAGTCGCGCGGGTAGCCGGCCGAATCCAGGAACCGCAAGGCGTGGTCCGCGGCGAGCTGCGAGGCCCGTGCGCGCTCGGGCGAATCCTTGGCGACGCACACGCAGTCATGCAGCCAGGCGGCCGGCAGCACGATCTCGGGACGCGCGCCCTCCTCCGCACAGAGCCGCAAAGCCGTCGCGACCACGCGCTCGAGGTGCGCCGCCCCGTGGCCGGGATCGGCACCCGGCTGGCCCGCGACGAACGCGCGGAGACGCGGTTCCCAGTCGCGGCGCAGGTCGTGGTGTTCGTCGCTGACGGCCATCCGACTAGTCTAATCTGCGAACGCGCCGAGGACCCCTGCGACGTTCTCGCCAATTTCGGCGACGGCGTAGCCGCCCTCCTGCACCAGCACCGTCGGCGGCCCAAGGCCGGCCAGTAGAGCGCCGATGAGCGGATAGTGCCAACCCTCCAGCTTGAAGGCACTGATCGGGTCGGCCACGAACGTGTCGACGCCAAGCGACACCACGAGCGCTTCTGGCGCGTAGCGCCGGATCGCATCCAGCGCCGTACCAAGCGCCACCCGGTATTCATCCCAGCCGGTGCCGGCAGGCAACGGCAGGTTGAGCGTATACCCTTCGCCGCGGCCCGCGCCGCGCTCATCCGCATAGCCGAGGAACCAGGGGTATTCCGTCTCGGGGTCCCCATGCAGGGAAACGAACAGCACGTCGTCGCGTTCCCAGAAGATTTCCTGGGTGCCGTTGCCATGGTGATAGTCGACGTCGATCACGGCGACCCGGCGGCGACCCTCGTCGAGCAGGTACTGCGCGGCGAGCGCGGCATTGTTGAGGTAGCAATAGCCGCCATACGTGCTGCGCGCGGCGTGGTGGCCGGGTGGCCGGCAGAGCGCATAAGCCGCCGGTTCCCCTTCCGAGACGATGGCCGCGGCGGTCATCGCCGAGCGCGCCGCGGCCAGCACCGCATCCCAGGTGCCCGCGACGATCGGCGTGCTCGCGTCGAACGCGTAGTAGCCGAGCGAGCCGCTGATGCCGCTCGGCCTGCGGTCCTGCCTGAGGCCGCGCGCCGGGAAGCCGCTCGGTATCACGTGGCCCTGGCGGCCTTCCGCCTGCCAGCGTGCATACACGCCGCGCAGGAACTCAACGAACTCGGCATCGTGGACGCTAAGCAGCCGCGATTCCGGAATCTCGCGCGGCTGCACCAGCTCGTGACCGGCCGTCGCGATCGCCGCGCGGATGATCTCGGCGCGATCGGGCGTCTCGAATGTCGGCACGAGCTGGCCGCGATACAGCTCGAATCCGCCTTCGTGGCGCGCATGCAGGGGCGAGTAGACGGCTTTCATGGGCGGGTGCCTCAGGTGGCGTGGCCGAGCGCCGCGTGGATGCGACCCTGCAGGTCACGGTGCAGTTCCGGGTCGAACGCGGGCGCGGCGCCCCAGTCGTAGGCCCAGGGCTGTGCAGTGCGCAGCCCCTCCGGTTCGTTGTTGAAGCGCGGGATGACGTGCGCGTGCAGCGCGGGATCCAGGTTGCCGAAGATCGCGTAGTTGACGCGCACCGCGTGCGTGACCGAGAGCACGGCGTCGCCCAGCGCTGCCATGTCGGCGAGGAAAGCGGCACGCTCCGCGCCCGTGAGGGCGTTCAGCGTCGGCACGACCGGGTCGGGCAGCAGCAGGCAGTAGCCGGGCAGCACCTGGCGCTCGCCGAGCACCGCCCAGCCCGAGGCGAGTCGCGCGACGAAGGCCGGGTCGCGGCCGGCGCGCAGCGCATCGACACGGCGGTGGATGGAAGTCGTCACGGTGCCGGTCCGCGCTCGACGTTGACGGCGATGACCTTGGCGCGCGGGAAGAAGTTGAAGTCCGTCGCGCAGGCCATCGTGTAGGCGCCGATCTGGCGAGCGAGCAGCCGTTCTCCGGTCTCCAGGATCGGCATCGGCAGGTCCTCGGCGATCACGTCGAGGCTGTCGCAAGTAGGTCCCGAGATCACGCAAGGCTCGCGGGGACGGTCCAGGCCCGCGAGCGGCTCGATCGGGAAGTGCATCTTGTCGTACAGCTGGCCGCTGAAGGTGCCGTAGATGCCGTCGTCGAGGTAGTACCACCAGCGCCCTTCCCTTCGTGCGCGGCCCATTACGGTCGAGATCGCGACCACCGCCGGGCCGGCGATGAAGCGGCCGGGCTCGGCGATGAGCCGCAGTCCCTGCGGCAGTCGCCCGATCGCTTCCCGGATCGGGGCGCAGTAACCCGCAATCTCCGGCACCGGCTCGCGATAATCGATCGGGAAGCCGCCGCCGATGTCGAGCATCTCGATCGGAAAGCCGCGGGTACGCGCCTCGGCAATGAGTCGGCCACAGGTGTCGATCGCCTCGACATACTTGTCGGGCTTCACGAGCTGCGAACCGGCGTGGAAGGAGAAGCCCACGATCCTGATGCCGCGCTTGGCCGCGAACTCGACCAGGTCGACCGCGGCATCCGCGTCGCAGCCGAATTTCCGCGACAGGTCGATGAGGGTGTCGGGATTCCGGAAGGAGATGCGCAGCAGCAACCGCACTCGCTTGCGGCAAGCGTCGAACTTGGCGATTTCCTCGGCGTTGTCGACGACGAAGGTCTTCACGCCGCAGTCGAGCGCGTGGCGGATGTCGGAGCCGCGCTTGATCGGGTGGGAATGGATGCAGCGCGCCGGCGGGATGCCGGCATCGCGCACCAGGTCCACCTCGCCGCTGGTGGCAAGGTCGAACCAGGCGCCTTCGCGCGCGAGCACCTGAACGACCGTGCGGTCCGGGAGGGGCTTCAAGGCGTAGTGCAGTTCCACGCCCGGCAGCGCCTGCGCGAGCGCGCGGTACTGGCGGCGCAGTCGCTCGCAGTCGATCACGAACAGCGGCGAACCGAACTGGCTGGCCAGGGCCTCGAGAGCGTCGGGTTCATACGGCTCGGACAGCTTCAGGTCGGTCTTCAATCCGGGTTCTCCGTCAGGCGAGCAGTGGGTCGACGAGCGTCAGCAGGCGACCGAGCGCACCACGGTTTGCGTCGAGCACGGCCTTGCCGGCCGTGCCCATGACCCTGCGAAGCTCGGCGTCGCCGAGCAGACGCGTGACCGTGTCCGCGAGCTCCCGCGTGTCCGAAACGACGAGTGCGGCGCCGGCGCCCACCAGCAGCCCCGCGATCTCCTCGCCGTTGAAGTTGTGCGGCCCGGTCAGCACCGGCCGCCCGACCGAGGCGGGCTCCAGCAGGTTGTGGCCGCCGATCGGCACGAGGCTGCCGGCGACAAACGCGACGTCGGCGGCCGCGTAGAACATCATGAGCTCGCCCATCGTGTCGCCGAGCAGCACGCGAACTTCCGGCGCCGGCGCACCGCCAGCCGAGCGGAAGGAAGCAACTTCGCGGCGCTTCGCGAGCAGGTCGCGTACCAGGTCGAAGCGCTGCGGGTGGCGCGGCACCAGGATCAGCAGCGCTTCGGGATACTGCTCAAGCACGCGGCGGTGCGCGTCCAGCACGATCGCCTCCTCGCCCTCGTGCGTGCTGCCTGCGACCCAGACCGGCCGGCCCGGCAGGTTCTCGTCGCGCCAGCGCAAGCCCAGCGCCTCGATGCCCTCGGGAGGCTGGAAGTCGAACTTGATGTTGCCCGTGACGTGCGTGCGTTCCGGCGCTGCTCCGATCGAACGGAATCGCTCGGCATCCGGTTCGCTCTGCGCGGCAATGACGATGCCGTTGGAGAGCGTCTTGCGGAACAGCGACATCAGGCGCCGGTACTTGCCAACCGAGCGCGGCGAGACCCGCGCGCTGGCGAGCACCAGCGGCACGGCCCTGCGGCCGCACTCGCCGTAGAGGTTCGGCCAGAGCTCCGTCTCGAGGATCATCGCCAGCTGCGGCTGCACGCGGTCGAAAAAACGTCTCACGGCGCCCGGCAGGTCGAAAGGCACGTAGCGCAGCAGCACCTGGTCGCCGAACAGTAGCCGCGCGCGCGCAGCACCCGTGGGTGTCACGGTCGTGAGCAGCACCTTGTAGGCCGGATGGCGCAGGCGCAACTGCGCGACGAGGGGTTGCGCGGCCTGCACCTCCCCCACCGACACGGCGTGCACCCAGATCACGGGGCCCGCGATTTCGGGGCCAAATCCAAACCGCTCGCGGAGGCCGCCGCGGTAGCTCGGGTCGCGCAGTCCGCGCCAGAGCTGCACGAGGATCGCAACGGGTGCCGCGAGGTAAATCATGACGTTGTAGAAGAAAGACATGGCGTCCTATGCGTCGTGCGCAGTTCGCAGCAGCATGAAGCCGGCCTGCCAGTCAGTCGCGCCCGGACGGCGCTTCGCGATGCTGCGCGCCAGACGGTCGAGCACCCGCTCGCGCCATGCGCCGGGTTCGCGGAGCCTGCCGCGATCGAAATCCAGCACCCAAACCATGCCCGGCTCTCCCAGCATGATGTTGTCTGCGTTGAGATCCGCGTGCTGCACGCCAACGTCGTGGAAACGCCGCAGGCAGCGACCGACGGAAGACCAGCGCGCTTCGTCCATGCGCTGTTCCGCGAGCATCGCGGACAGCGACTGCACGCCCGGCAGGCGCTCGGTGATCAGCTCGGCACGGTAGCTCAGGAGGTCTCGCAGGTAGCGCGCGGCCACCGGCGCCGGCACCGGCAGATTGCGGCGGCGCAATTCAGCGAGCAGCCGCAACTCCTGGAAAGAGCGTGTTCGTTCCTCGCCGAGCCAGAGATAGCGGTCGTGGATGACCCGCGCCGCCATGCCGCCACGCAGGTAGCGCCTGAGGACCCAGTGCGCACCGTCGCAGTCGAAGTACAGGATCGAGCCGCGGCCGCCGGGTTCCTCGCTGTGCGTGCCGCGCGTGCGCAGGGTGTCCGGTTCGAAGAGCGCGGCGACTGGCGCACGAACGCGCTGTGGATCGAACAGGATCGCGCCGCGGTCGAATGGCTGCCGCTCAAACATCAGCGGGTCAGCGGCTGAGGACGTACTCGGCGCTGCAATACGGGCACTTCGCGAAGCCTGTCTGCTCGATCGGCAGGTAGACGCGTGGATGGCTGTTCCAGAGCGACATCGAGGGCATCGGGCAGGCGAGCGGCAGGTCCGCCGCGGTCACCTCGTGGCGCGCTTGCGCATTGGGCTGCTGAAGGGGGTTCTTGGGCTGCATCGCGTAATTATACGGGCGTGGGGTCCTCGCCCGCGACCATCACGCGGTCCCAGACCGCGATGACCCCGGCGCGCAGCGCCGCGAACTCGCCCGCGTCCACGATCGCGGGCCGCTGCTCCAGCGAGAGGTGGTGGGCGGCGCTGCGGCAGGCGCGGTACGCGTCCACGAGGCGGTCGATGACGCGGTGGTCCACGAGCGCCGCCGAGCCGACCGACTCGAGATGGCGGATCGTGTCGGAAAACTCGGCGAGCGGCGGGTGCTCGCGCACGTGGCGCAACACCCAGTACTGGGCGAGGAATTCGATGTCCGCGATGCCGCCGTGGTCGTGCTTGAGGTCGAACTGGCCTTCACGCGGCTTGCCGTGCTCGGAGCGCATGCGCTCGCGCATGGCGAGGATGTCTTCGCGGAGCGTCCCGAGCTTCACCGCCTCGGCAAGCACCGTGCGGCGGATCCGTGCAAAGGCTGCACCGAGCCCGGCGTCGCCGGCCACCCAGCGCGAGTGCAGTAGCGCCTGGTGCTCGAAGGTCCAGGCTTCGCGCCGCTGGTATTCCTCGAACGCGCCGACCTGGGTGAAGGCGAGGCCGCCCTTGCCGGACGGGCGCAGGCGCACGTCGACCTCGTACAGGCGACCGGCCGGCGTGTGCACCGTCAGCACGTGCAAGAGGCGCTGCGCAAGGCGCAGGAAGAAGACCTCGTTGTCGACCGACTTCGGCCCCGTCGTCTGCTGGTTACGGCCCGCGGAGTCGTGCAGGAAGACGAGATCGAGGTCGGAGGCATAGCCGAGCTCCATGCCGCCGAGCTTCCCGTAGCCGGCGATGCCGGCGCGCGGCGTGCGCACCCCTTCCGCGTCCTCGCAGCGCGGCTCGCCGTATTGCGCCGCCGTGTGCCGCCAGGCGAGCGCCAGCGCCTGCTCGACGATCAGCTCCGCGACGTCCGTCAGCCGGTCGCTCACCTGCATCAGGGGCAGCCGGCCAGTGAGGTCCTGCAGTGCGACGCGGAACATCGCGGCCCGGCGGAAATGCCGCAATGCATCCATTCGCTGCTCCTCGTCGTCGCCCGCGTGCTCGAGCCGTGCGGCGAGTTCCGCGGCGAACTGCGCGCGGTCCGGGAGGGTCTCGAACACGCGTGCGTCGAGCAGCTCGTCCAGCAGCATTGGATGCGCGGCCACCTGGCGTGCGAGGTAGTCGCCCGTGCGGCAGGCCTGCACCAGGCGCTCGAGCGCCTGCGCGTTCTCGTTGAGGAGCGCAAGGTAAGCGGTACGACCGGCGATCGCCTCGACGATGCGCAACAGGCGCGTCAGGACGGGCTGCCCGTCCACCCCGTTTGCTGCTTCCACGCGCGCGACCGCCGCCAGGACGCGCGGCACCAGGGTCGCGAGCCGGCGACGGCCGTACGCATCGAGGCGGCGGTAGTAAGACGACTGCCGCAGCTCCAGGAGCACGCGCGCCGCCGCCTGCGGATCGGTGAGCCCGAAGCGCCCCACATCCTCCGCGACACGTTCAAGCGCAGGTTCATCCGTCCACAGCGGCTCGAGCAGGCCCGCGAATGCCGGGTTCGCCGGGTCGCCGCGGCCCAGCACCACGGCGTTGAAATGCGCCGTCACCCGGCGCCGGTGGGCTTCGAGGACGGCGATGAAGGACTCCCAGGCATCGAACCCCATCGCGATGGCGAGGCGCTCGCGGCAGGCCCTGTCGACCGGCAGCGCGTGCTCCTGCGCGTCGTTCGCCATCTGCAGCCGGTTCTCCACGCGGCGCAGGAAACCATAGGATTCGGCGAGCTCGGCGACGGTCACGGGATCCAGCAGCTTGGCGCCGGCAAGCCGCGGCAGCGCCGCAAGCAGCGAGGGAGTCTGCAGCCCGCGCTCCGCGCCGCCGCGGATCAGCTGTTGCGACTGCACGATGAACTCGATCTCGCGGATGCCGCCGGGACCAAGCTTGACGTTGTCCTGCAGCTCGCGCCGCTCCACTTCGCGCGCGATCATCGACTTCATCTCGCGCAGGCTCTCGTAGACGCCGAAGTCGAGGTAGCGCCGGTACACGAACGGGCGCACGACATTGTCATAGAGGCCGCGGTAGCGCTCGCTGCCCGTGACCGCTCGCGCCTTGATCCAGGCGTAGCGCTCCCAGTCACGCCCGTGCTGCTGCAGGTAGTCCTCGAAGGCGGCGAAGTTCATCGCCAGCGGCCCCGGTTCGCCGAGGGGCCGCAGGCGCATGTCCACCCGGTAGACGAATCCCTCCGGCGTGCGCGCATCCAGCAGGCGGATCAACATCTGGCCGAGGCGCGTGAAGTAATCCTCGTTTGCGACGCTGCGCGCGCCGTCGGTCTCGCCGCCCTCCGGGAACAGGAGCACGAGATCCACGTCGGAGGAGAAGTTGAGCTCCCGGCCGCCGAGCTTGCCCATGCCGATCACGAGCAGCTCCTGCGCCTCGCCGGCTGCGGAGCGCGGCGTACCGTAGCGCGGCGCGAGGGCGCGGTCTGCGAACGCGAGGGCGGCGGCGATCGCGGCATCCGCGAGTGCCGAGGTTTCCGCGAGCGTCTCCCCGAGCGACGCCGCGCCCGTCAGGTCGCGCCAGGCGATGCGCACGAGCTCGCGCCTGCGGAACCGGCGCAGCGAATCCATGAATGCCGCTTCGTCAGCTTCGGAAATTGCGCTGGCGAGCGCGTCGATCTCGCCCGGTGTCCGCGGTCGCCCGAGTTCACCGGAGGAATCGAGTCCCGCAAGGAGTC
>Ga0209254_10001606_pt1 | contig 20360 bp, 14 predicted proteins | sample FrelakmetDIP11DI_FD_187148 | JGI IMG/M metagenome (GOLD analysis project Ga0209254, IMG submission 187148) | Freshwater lake sediment microbial communities from the University of Notre Dame, USA, for methane emissions studies - DIP11 DI (SPAdes)... | ecosystem: Environmental > Aquatic >...
GGCTTGCTTAGCAGGTGAATCCTCAGAAAAGTCGGAGACCACAAAGGGCCCGAATGGTACCCGGGCATCGAGCACGTCAGGATTTTTAAGCAAAAGTGGTATGAACTCGCGGCCGACAGGCACGTCAACAATAGCGCCCTGACGGTCAACGGTTATGATCTTACGGTCATTAAGGAGTATGTCAGGGATGATCGTATAGAAGTTATCAACAGGCTGACCGTCAACGGAGATGATCTTATCACCGTTGCGCAGACCCATGGCATAGCCCGTCGAGTCCGTAAGTATACCATATTTGACATTGGCGGCAGGGAGGTAGGTCTCCCCCCAGACACTGAGTATAGCTACGTATATTAACAGTGCGAAGATAAAATTGAAGAACACGCCGCCGAGCATTATCATAAGACGCTGCCACGCTTTCTTGGATCTGAATTCATGAGGCTGCGGAGGCTGTTTCATCTGCTCACGGTCCATCGATTCGTCAATCATACCTGCTATCTTGACATACCCTCCGAGAGGGATCATGCCGATGCCGTACTCGGTCTCTCCCCACTTGCGTTTGAAAAGCGCAAAAGGCCAGTCGAAGAACAGATAGAACTTCTCAACCCTTGTCTTGAAGTAACGGGCAAGGATAAAGTGTCCGAATTCGTGAACTATGACAAGTATGGAAAGCGATAGCAATAGCTGAATGATCTTAATAAGAACTGTCATTGTTTCTGTGTTTTACTGATGAACTCCGCGGCGAGACCCCTGCTTCTGCTGTCAGTCTCCTCATAAACGCCCATGGAGGCTTCGTTGTTATATAATGTTTTTTCAAGGACATATTCAACTGTGCCGGCTATCCCGGTGAAGCCAAGCATATCCTTCAGAAATGCAGCAACAGCCACCTCGTTGGCAGCATTAAGGGCACATGGCATATTGCCGCCTGCCTTCAAGGCCTCGCGTGCAAGAGTAAGGTTGCGGAATCGCAATGTGTCAGGCTTCTCAAAGGTCAGCGAGCCTATCTCTGCAAGTGAAGGTCGCGGCAAGTCTGTTGTGACCCTGTCGGGATATGTAAGTGCATAGATAATAGGCAGACGCATATCGGGGACACCCAACTGGGCCTTCAGAGACCCGTCAGTGAACTGCACAAGAGAATGGATTATCGACTGCGGGTGAATGAGCACATCTATCTTTTCGGCAGGTACGTCGAAGAGCCATCGGGCTTCAATAACCTCCAGTCCTTTGTTCATCAGTGTTGCCGAGTCAATGGTTATCTTGTTGCCCATGCTCCATCTGGGATGACGCAGCGCTTCTCCGGGGGTGGCTCTCGTCAGCTTTTCATGCGGTGTGTTGAGGAACGGTCCTCCCGATGCTGTCAGGATGATCTTTTCAATTGATGCATGAGGCTCGCCATGGATGCACTGCATTATGGCTGAGTGTTCCGAGTCAACAGGCAGCAGCCGGCAGCCTGTCCTGGCAGCTGTCCTTGTTATCATCTCCCCCGCTACCACAAGTGTCTCCTTGTTTGCCAGAGCCACTTCCTTGCCTGCCGCCACGGCGGCAGCTGTGGGACGCAGACCTGCGAATCCGACAACGGCAGCGACGACGGTATCGACATTTGCAGAGGCGGCGACAGCCTCAAAGGCCTCCTGCCCGGCCAGCACCTCAATGCCAAGACCGGCAAGACCATCCCTGAGCTTAATGTAATGAGCCTCGCTTCCGATAACAACCGTTTCAGGCCTGAAGAGCTTAGCCTGCTCCATGAGCAGATCAGCATTACTGCCGGCTGTTAGCACAGTGACAGTGAACATACCAGGATAACGCGATACTATTTCGAGGGTCTGCGTGCCTATTGATCCTGTTGATCCGAGGATAGCCAGTCGCTTATGCATCTGCCGGTCTGCTTTCAGAAGAAAATATATTTTGCGGGATCAAGTGACTCGCCGTTATGCCACAGCTCAAAATGAAGATGCGGTCCGGAGGTATAAAGCTCACCCGAGTCTCCGACTATAGAAATCGCCTCGCCTGCCCATACCCTGTCACCCATTTCTTTCAGCAGCCTGGCATTGTGTTTATAAACGGAAACAAGGTTACTGCGGTGCTGTATCATCATCACAAATCCGGTCTCCATGGTCCACCCTGTCATGACCACCGTGCCGTCAAGGGTCGATGAAACCACAGCCTTTGGCTGGGTAACAATGTCAGTTCCATAATGTCTTGTACGCGAGTCAAAGTTGCCTGACACAACTCCTTTTACAGGAGGGAAGAAGTGGATGTTGGCAAGGCTCGTGCCACGCTCGGCACCGGTGGTGCCTATCGAAAGATTGTATTGTTCCTCCTGCTCGACACGCGTTCTGAAGATTGAATCTTCAGACGATTTCCGGAAGACAATATTGCTGTAGTTACGGGTACTGTCTCTCATGGCCATGCTCTCTATTGGTTGCCTGCCGGAGATGACATCATTAAGGTCATTAAAATATTTGTCCCTGATAACAAGCTCACGTTCCAGCGAGTCAAGCATCAGCGCATTCATGATAATGTCACGCCGCAATTCCACGGTGGGATAGCCCGGGATGAATTCGCGCAGATTGGTGAAGGCTATCAGCGAGGTGTTAATACCGATGATCAGAAATACGAGCAGAGCCAGTGCCAGCAGGGCATTCGATTTGGTTAGCCTTACGCGCCACACCTCTTCAAAAGTCGTGTCATTGAATATGGCGAAACGGAATTTGTCGCGCCACTGCCCTTTCCTTTTTTCGTTCTTAGCCATCAGAAAATGCAATAGAAGGCACAAAGATAGCAATCATGTTGAAAGGTTGAAAAGTTGAAGGGTTGAAAAAAAGGTTGAAAGGTTAAAGGGTTGAAAAAAAGGTTGAAAGGTTGAAGGGTCACAATTGCAAGACTGCAGGACTGCATGACCGCATGACCATTTTCCTACCAGCCAATCCCGTAATCCTCTCCGTAATTGCTTGACCCTCCCCAGAAAGTGCCGTGCACGTGATCAAACCCTATTGCGTTGACAGGGCCGGAAGTCCTCTCCTGGAATGAGAGCCTGTATCCCCGTGCGGTGAGTTCTTTTCTCACCCACTCCGTCATGCTGCTGTTCAGAACGAGCCCGCCAGTAATTTTCTCATGTTCACCGAAGCTTGTGTACATCTGTAGCGTCTTGAATGAGGGAGCCTCGCAGGCCTCCTGTATTGTCATGCCGAACTCAGTCACATTCAGGAAGAACTGCAGCAGCAGCTGGTCCTGCTCGTCACCGCCCTGCTTGGCAAAGGCAAGGAACGGCCTGCCATCTTTCATGGCCAGCGTGGGCGTCAGGGTCACGCGCGGTCTCTTGCCCGGCTCCACAACATTGAACGGGTTCTCTTTCTCATCCAGTACAAAGCTCTGCATGCGCTGGCTCATGCCTATGCCGGTATTACCTGCTATGCAGGCAGGTATCCAGCCCCCGCTGGGTGTGACGGAGACAACCCATCCTTGCTCGTCAGCGGTTTCAATTGAGGTGGTGCCCGATTGGAATGTATCAAGAAAACTTTCATAAGCTTGCGGATCATCGATCGGGAAAACATTGCTGCTGGCGGCGGTCCACCCGTTAAGCAGCGTTCCGAACGGATTGGTCTTTCCCTCGTATGGGTAGGGATCGCCCGGACGGATGGCAGGATCGTTGCGGTCAGGATTGATCAGCTTGCTTCTCTCCTTTGCATATTCCTTCGACAGCAGGCCTTTCATGGGCTCTTCCGGAGGAAAGGCAGGATCGCCGTAATAAAAATCTCTGTCGGCGTATGCCAGGTTCATGGCCTGATAGAGAGTATGGATATATTTTGTGGAGTTATATCCCATCTCTTCCAGGTCAAAGTTTTCAAGTATGTTTAGTGTCTGCAGCATCACCGGTCCCTGGGTCCATTGCTGCAGCTTGTATATTTCTATGCCCTTATATGTTGTCATCAGCGGTTCTTCGATCTTTACCTTCCACAGGGCCAGATCCTCTTCGGTGATCAGACCGCCTTGTTCGCTGCTGCCCCTTACGAACTCCCTGGCAATGTCTCCTTTGTAAAAGCGGTCATAAGCTGCATAGATAGCCTCTTTCCTTGTTTTCTTATTTTTTAGTGCTGTCTGCTCAGCCTCTACCAGCTTTGTCAGGGTAGCCAGCAGATCTTTCTGAACGAATATCTCCCCTGCTGATGGTGCCTCGCGGTCTTCTCCGGCATGAGGCAGGAATACTTTTGCCGAGTAGGGCCACTCCTTTATCCTTGATTTTTGTCGTTCAATAGAGTTGGCTGTCTGTGCTTCCATCGGATAACCCTCTGCCATCTGCATCGACGGGGCGAGCACCTCTTTCAGGCTCATGGTTCCGTACTCGGCGAGCATGGTCATCAGTCCTCCCGGGGTGCCAGGGGTCACGGCTGCCAGAGGTCCGTACTCGGGAGGGTAATTCATGCCTTTCGACTTGAAGAACTCTGCCGTGGCGCCTGTGGGAGCCACTCCGAGAGCGTTTATTGCGATGACCTTCTTTGTTATCGGGTTATAGATGAGAGCCTGTGTCTCGCCACCCCAGCTGAGTACATCCCACATGGTGCATGTGGCTGCCAGCATGGCGCAGGCCGCATCGACAGCGTTGCCGCCCCGGTTAAAGATCATCGCACCTGCCGTGGCTGCCAGCGGCTTGCCGGTGATGGCCATCCAGTGTTTCCCGTGCAGCGGGGGCTTCTGTGTTGTCACTGGAAATGTGTTGAATGGCTGGGCGTTAGTTGTAATGAATATGCTTGACATAATGAAAGAAACCAGTAATATTTTCATAGTTGTGATGATTAAGCTTCCATTTCATACGATTCTTCCGAGAAGAGCCGTCAACCTGTCTGCTTCCCTTTCAATCTCTTCTGATTCTTTCTTCAGACCGGTCACAAATTTATTCTTGTCATACTCTCCGCGCACTGCATGAAAATCACTGTTCCGGGTAATAGAATCGCCGTCAGCGCCATAGCTGATCATGCTGCCGGCATCAAACTCCTTCATGGCATCCTGGAGGATCATATTATTGAGTCTGACAGCATTTGCTTTCCACTCGGTTATTATCTGCAGCAGGCTTGTCACCGCAAGGTCTTCAGGTCTGTGGTCATAATATTGGCTGATAAGGTCAGAACACCACTCCCAGGCATAAAAGTCAAAATTCTCATATATCGAAAAGAGATGTCTGTTCAGCTCCTCAAGAGATCTTAACTTTGATGTTTTTAAATCATCAATCAGCTCATCAATTTTACTTGCCGGTGACAATAACCCGCATATATCCACCCATTTGCCATTACCTTCTGTCCCCCTGGCAGCAAGCATACCCCTCAGATCTGCAAGAGGCAAATCGTCAGCCAGATTCTTCAGACGGGCCGCCAGTTGCTGGCCCATATATATCTTAATGGCCATGTCGTAATATTTGCGCGCGGTTTTCAGAAGAAGACGAGGAATGTTTATTCCTTTATAGCTGACATAATCCTTTGACCTGTCTGTCTTTTCAATTAAATCATCAATAATCCTGATCGCGTTGGTTATTTTGCCGGCTATGTACGGGCTGAACATCTGGAAATGGATAAGATCTCTCTTATCCAGGGCTTTTCTCCTGTCTCTTGCCGGCCACTTTTCACTATCTCTCCGGGTACCTACAGTGAAAAGGTTCATTGCAGGAGTTAGTATGCTTTTGCCTTTCTCTTCAGAGATGTATGAGAACGGGAATTCAGAAGTATCAAAACTACTATAGTGTTTGCCCACCACGACACTAAAGGCACCTATATGTGCAGGAAGTAACAGGTATGAAAAAGAACCTGTTTTTGAACCTCGTTCCAGGATACCCTGATGGACGGGTCCAAGCTTGTACATATGATTGCTTTGATTCGTCCCGCTTCCCGCATTGAAAAAGGAAACAAGCGTAGCTATCAGCAGGGTTGACTTATGATGGGTGACACTGTATGGCCCTGCGAAAAGACTGCAGGACTCTCCGTGGAAAGCTTCACTGTTTGCGAAGAAGACAGAGTTTTCCGATGAGTATTGTTTACCAATTCTCACACCCTGACCCACAAAGCTTTTATCAAGTATTGCCCCGCCGTCAACCACTGATCCTGACTGGATAATAAAATTTTTTGCAATGACGCCTTCACCAATATATGAAGGTGCCTCGACAGTACTCATTACAGTGCCTTCCTCAAGCAGAACAGCTCCTGAAACAGTGGCATCAGATCCGAAAGAGACATTATGTATTACATTTGAATCGCTGATCCTGGTCCCTGCCCTGATCACCCCTCTGTCAGATTGTTTTGATCTGCAATAGGCTCTTATGATGTCGAGTATTTTAAGTGTGAAGTCAACATCATGTCTGTAAATAACTGTCAGGTAGGCTATCTGCGCTGACATTCCGTCAAACATCAACAATTCTCTTCCTCCTCCCTCATTCAGAAGCTCAATCTCTGTTCCGTTACCAAAGGACGACACTCCTGTGACAGTTATGGAGCCAACGTTCGATATAGCCACATTCTCATCAATGATATAGTTTGACAGGTTTCTGACATCCGCAATATAAACCTGATCCGCTATCTCGCAATCGCATATGATGCTGTTATATATACCGCATGTCTTTGATACATTTTTACCCAGCCCTATCGTTCCCGAACAGTCGCCCAGTTTAATGATGCCACTGAACCGGGTATTGATAATGTTTCCCGGAGTAAAATCTTCGGAGACGGTAATCCCATCCCAGTTATCAGAGAAGCAGTTTTGTGAAAGGAGTCTGTTTATTTCTTCTTTTACGAGATGTCTGTAATTCATTTCATGGAAGAGATTATTCAACGTCCCTGAAATACTTTACTGTCTCATATCTCAGTTCAGATATTGAAGGTTCATCACACACAATAATACCTCTCTGGTGCATCTGCAGTACTGAGGCTGTCCACATATGGTTTATACCTCCCTCAACCACCTCCTTAAGAGCGCGGGCTTTATTGAAACCTGACACAATTATAATCACCTCCCTGGCATCCATAACAGTTCCTACACCCACTGTGAGGGCCTGTCTGGGAACTTTGGTCATATCGCCGCCAAAAAACCTTGAGTTGGCAAGGATTGTATCATACCTCAGGGTCTTTATCCTTGTACGCGATGCAAATGAAGACCCTGGTTCATTAAAGGCAATATGGCCGTCGGGCCCAATTCCTCCGAGAAACAGATCAATACCTCCGGCAGACTCAATTTTATTTTCATAATCAGCACACTCTTTCTCCAGGTCTCCCGCATTCCCGTCAAGAATGTTAATATTCTCTCTGGGTATGTCGATATGGTTGAAAAGGTTCGCATTCATGAAATAATGATAGCTCTCAGGATGATTTTGATCAATGCCAACATACTCATCCATATTGAATGTGATCACATTTCTGAAAGATATCTCACCAGCCTTATGCCTCTTTATCAGTTCTTTGTACACAGGAATAGGAGAAGATCCTGTAGGCAGGCCAAGAGCAAAAAGTTTCTGTGGGGTAGGATCTGCTTTTTTTATTTTATCAATAAGGTATGATGCTGTCCAGTTTCCAATCTCGTCCGGATTTTTTTTAATAATGATTCTCATAGCAAATACTTTTAGTTTTAGTATAAATTGTTAAATTATAGATGGTTTATACCACTTAGTTTAATACGGGCGTCAGCAACAAGACAACCCATTCCCTCATCGAGCACTATTAAAGGATTTATGTCCATCTCCTCGATCTGCGGACAGTCAATAGCCAGCTGGCTCAGGCGCATGAGGCATTCCTTTATTGCCGCAATGTCACGCGGGGCTCTCCCTCTTATCCCTGAAAGTAACTTATATGATTTTATCTGTTTTATCATTGAATCGGCAATGCTCTCATCAACAGGGGCAACCCTGAAACTCACATCCCTGAAAACCTCAACATACAATCCTCCCAGTCCGAACATTATAACCGGCCCGAATGACGGGTCCCGTTTGACACCAAGTATCACCTCCTCACCCGATGAAATCATTTTGCTGACCTGTATCCCTTTTATTGTTGTTTCCGGTTTAATCTTAAGAACATTCTCAACGATGGTTGAATATGTTTTTCTTACATCTTCGTCAGAACTGACATCAAGTATTACGCCTCCGACATCGGATTTGTGTACGATATCATCTGACACTATTTTCATTGCCACCGGATAACCTATCTTACAGGCAGCCGATACAGCTTCTTCCGGTGAAGTAGCCGTTACAGACGGCACTACGGGGAGGCCATATGTCGCCAGGATATTCATGGCCTCATTCTCAGGCAGATAAAGATGTCTGTTCCCTATGGCATCCTCAAGCATCTGTCTTACGCTTTTTGTATCAGCATCAGCATATAGCTGTTGTTTATGCGGTGTTTTATCAAGGTCGCGGTAGAAACGATAGACCCTTGAAAAGCTCCGGCACATAGATTCGGGAAGGATGTAATGAGGGATCTTGTTTCTAAGCAGAATATCGACCCCCGGAGCCACGTCGGCCTCTCCCATGAAAGAAGAGTAGACCGGTTTGGAATACTGACCTGATACTTTTACAACCTCCCTGGCAATAGTCTCAATATCTGTCATCGACTGAGGAGTCAGGATTACGAAGACTGCATCGACATCATCTTCTTTAAAAGCACCGTTCATTGCGATATTATATCTGTCAGCGCGTGCGTCGCCGATCACATCGACAGGATTTTTAATATTTGCGTTTGCCGGCAATGATTTTTTGAACTCCCTCGTTGTTTCCTCGGAAAATTTTGCCAGTTGTAATCCGTCGCGTATAGCTGCATCGGTAGTCAGGACGCCAGGGCCACCTGCATTTGTGATTATCGCAATTTTATTGGAGCGCGGGGCTGGCTGGTATGCAAAAGCTATAGCAATATTGAACATCTCTTCAATATTATCACATCGTATCATTCCGGCCTGTCTGAAGGCTGCATCGAATATCTCATCGTCTCCTGCCAGGGATCCGGTGTGTGAAGCGGCAGCAGATGCCCCTGCCTCCGTGCGGCCAGCCTTTAGTATCAGGACTGGCTTGCCACTCTGCCGGGTAATATCACCTGCAGCCTGCATAAGCGCGCGGCCATCTGTCACTTCTTCCAGGTACAGCAGGATGACCCTGGTTTTATCATCTTCCATCAGGTAATAAAGCAGGTCAATCTCACTTATATCCGCCTTGTTGCCAAAGCTTATAAACTTTGAAAAGCCTATGTGCTTGGCCCGGGCATAGTCGAGCACAGCAGTGCACAGGGCTCCGCTCTGCGACAAAAAGCCTATATTCCCCTGTTCAGGCATCTTGCGCGCAAATGATGCATTGAGGTTTATAAGAGGATCGGTGTTGATGATACCAAGGCAGTTAGGGCCGATAATTGACATATCGTACCTGGCACCGATCTGTTGAAGTTGCTTCTCCCGCTCAAGTCCCTTATCCCCTATTTCCTTAAATCCGGCCGAAATTATAACCACTCCCTTTATTCCTTTCTGACCGCATTGCTCCAGGGCCAGGTGACATACAGCACTGGGGAAGACGATGATGGCAAGATCAACGGGGTCAGGGATATCTATAACATACTTGAATGCCTTGACTGAACAAATCGATTTCTCGCCAGGGCTTACAGGAAACACTATACCGGTAAACTCTGTTTTCAGGATGTTGAATAAGATATCATAGGGAACAGTGCCTTTGACGTTATTAGTACCAACGACGGCTATTGATTTTGGGTCGAATATCCTGGAAAGATTCTGCCGGTGGATATCAGCTCTTGCAGACATAGATTTAATGTTAATATAAAAATCTTCTACAGGTATGTGCTTATGAAATCGACCGCTTCTCCCACTGTCTGCACTTCCAGTGATTTCTCCTCATCCATTTCTATATTGAATTCTTCCTGATAGCCGGCGATGAGGATCATGCTCTGCATGGAAGATGCTCCAAGGTCAAATGAGAAGTTCGCATCGTCTGTTATTACTGATTCGTCTATCTCAAGCACTCTTGCTGTTACTTTTTTTATCCTTTTTTTAATTTCGTCCCTGTTCATGTCCGGTGATTGTTATTTCATTCAACAAGTAATTTACCAAATTTATCCATTTTAATTAAATATCATACCTGTCTTTTATGCTTCTTTACGGATGTTATTTTTGCATCCGCATTTTAACTTCATCCCGATGGCATGGAAGAAATTAACAGAATCAACAGCCAGTACGACACAGTTTATCAGAGACCGGATGCTTCATTCCGGCCCAGTGCAGGTTCTATGATCAGGGAACGTAATCTTCAGGCAAACTGATAAAATTACTTTTCGATCAAAACATTTCTTTCAGGATTACCAGGAGAATCCAGGAGATATTCCCTGATTCAAAACAAGTTAAAGATCCTTGGCTGGATACCCTAAAGATTCCTTGCTTTGGATTTATGCAATAGGCGGCAAATCCGGCTTTATTTGCCCGTGGATAATTGTGAAGCCCAGTTGCAAAGAGTTGTTTTTTCTGCTTCTGTAAGTTTTGCTTCAGGATTATCCTTAAGGAATTTCTTCGGAGGCATCTTGTCTTTGGTCACAATCTTCACGATGTCTTGTCCGGTTGACTTCTGCTCGTCAGCTGAGTATTCATTCCATTTCGTAAAATTGACATGCATTTTTGCCAATGTGCTGCCGTCGTCGGAATGGCAACCGATACATGATTTTTCAAGGATAGCAGTCACATCTGCAGGGAAGGGTTTGGTTTTTTCAGCCTCTTTCTGGGTGCCTTGCGCTTTCATCGGGCCGGCGATGCAGACTATAAGAAGAATTACGCTGGCTGTAATAATGATCTTAATGTTTCTCATCCGTGTTGTTTTAATTTGTTTCAGTCAGTTCAAAGATAATTTAATGGAAACCGGCTTATAAAGATATGCAGACAAATTTTAAAAACATTTTATCAGATAAAATTTCACACTCTATGAGAAGAGCCCTGTTATTAAGATCTGCATATGACTGTATTTCAATTAATTGAATAAATGTCGGGTAAATGACGGGTAAAGTACTCTGAAATTATTTCGCTGGTAAGTTTTTCAGTCGTAATATTGCTTTGTACTTCAATCACAACACCATGAAACAACCGGAACTAGGAAAAAAAATAGTTGAACTCCGTAAGGAGAAGGGGCTGACCCAGGAAGAACTCGTCGACAGATGCAACATAAGCGTCAGGACACTTCAGAGGATTGAAACAGGAGAAGTCACACCGCGGGTATATACAATAAAGACCATCCTGGCCGCCCTCGATTATGACCTGAACAAGATATCTGATAATGAAAGTGACTTTTTCGGGAAAACTAAATTGTTTTTCAAGGACTTGTTCCTTATAGATATAAATCAGGACAAGCCTGCTGATTATCTGGTCAGGCAACTGAATATTGCCTGGATATTCGGATTGGTATATTTCATTGCAGGTTTCGCTGAAGCCCCGGCAGAGTATTTCAGGATGGAGGAAGACCGGATGATTTTCAGTTACACTTTTTATGTAATAATGAAGGTCACAGTGCTTATATCGTTTTTCCTTTTCCAGCGCGGGTTTATTCTTGTCGGGCTGATATACAAAAACTACCTGTTGAAGATCGCTTCGTATATTCTGATCTTCTGTATGGTACTGTTCATTGGGTATGATATCGTTTCAGTATTTAATGAGGATGTTGAGCGTGAGTTTATTCTGGCCGGTGAGGCAATGACGTTTGGCGGTGCATGTATTATTTTCGGGTTCTCTCTGACAAGGCTGGGCAATGCAGTCGGTACGATTGCCAATTTTGCCGGGGTGTTTGAGATAGTGGCGGGGTGTTTTTATATAACGGTCATTTTGTTCTTTGTCGGAGACATTCTTATGATCCCTGCACAGCTTTTTGAGATAGCAATTCTGTATAAGACAGGTGAGCTCATAAAGTCAAAGCAGCAATAATTAATTCTGTTTTTGATATTAAGAAATTTGGTTGTATATTTGCAGCCGATATTGCGGGGTGGAGCAGTGGCAGCTCGTTGGGCTCATAACCCAAAGGTCGGAGGTTCGAATCCTCCCTCCGCTACAAAGAAAAAACCCTTGCCGTGAAACGGCAGGGGTTTAATTATTTATAGCCCGAGCAGAAGCTCGCTTCTGAGAGGGATAGAAATAATTAAATACTTAATGAACGCAGCGAATTAAGGGGTTTTTCTTTGTTATGCCATTTCATGAGGATCACGCGACCGTAGGAAGCGTAATCCTCTTAGACCAAGCTGAGCTTGCTCAAGTGAGCGATAAAAACAAAAAGACCCGACAGACACCGAAGGCGGATGCAGGGCTTTTTATTTGTAAAGCCCCCCTGAAGAGGATCACGAACGAAGCGAGTAATCCTCCCTCCGCTACAAAGAAAAAGCCTCCTCAATAGGATCACGAGGAACGAAGTGACTTGTAAGAGGATAGAACAAATTCCTTATCCAGTAATAAGTACTAATTCCCTAATCTGAATCCTGCATCTTCAGCTGGTACAATGGATTTACTTTTCCCCGCAGAAGGATTTATGGGAATATTCAGCCAGTTTCTCAATGCATCATAAACCAGGTTCGGATCATCCAGATTTACAATTCTCACTCTGTGATTGGCTCCATTCTGCATAATGGATATTGCATCTGCGGCTCCTGTCAGTTCTATTGCTCCTGCCGACCATGGATCATTTATTCCGTAAATATAAATTATTCTGTCGCCATGATTCTGCAGCCAGTTGTAAATATCGAGCATCGTACTGCTGTTAAAGGTATAAGTTATCCCGGCAGGTGCTACTAACTCATAGTTCGGATTCCCGGTTGAGTTTACATCGACCTTCTTCAGATAACCCTCAAGATAGCTTGTTTCATAGGCAGGTGCTCCCAGCTCTGAAACAGCCTGGTAAGTATATGGCTCATAGAATGCTAAGTTGTTATCAGAGAATGAGCTTACAGGTACAATACCGGTATAGTGGCTGAATATCTGGGAAAAAGTACTTGTTGCGGTATCCGGTATGGTACTGCACGGGAAGCTAAAGTATTGCCAGAAAGCAAACGGATAATCCATTATATTAAGTTCGAGCAACAATTCCCTGTCCATGGAGTAGGTGGCACCACTGGATTGAATATAGCTATTCATAAGTGCCATAAAATCATTACGATGTCTGAGGACATACTGCTGGACCTTCATCAGCTTTGAGAAACAATCTCCGCCGCCTATATTCCTCAGATAAACAGGGTATCTGTCATCTTTTATGCCAAATGTAAAAGGTGCAACATAGGCAATGGTGGCATCCACATCGTCGGGATAATATCTTTTATGGAAAAGTGCAGTAAGGCCGCTTTTGCTGGCCCCGCTGCTTATCCATTTCCCTTTATAGATCTTTTTAAAAAGGGTTACAATTCTGTGGTGATCATCCGCAGCCTGTTTGATGGTCAGATATTTCCAGTTGAGCGGATATGGCCTGGAATCATAAAAATACCTGTGAGATACATGCAGGCAGTTCATCTTGCACAATAAAGCCAGTTCCTGAGGAGATGATGCTGTTGACCTGTAGCCGTTAGGTGCGAAGACCATCGGCTCAGTTTCATCAAAGTGTGATAAATAGGCTCTCTGAGTAAATTTTGGGCCATCCGGATTATTATGATCCACCGGCTGTAAGATATCAACCTGGAATTCTCTGGAATAACCGTTTTTAGGCTCAATCTCTGTGACGGATACCCCTTCAAGAGTTTTTATTTTGTCGAGAAGATCAAGTTTATCAAACGTTTCGTCATCAGTCTCTTTTTTGCATGCTGTAAGAACGCAAATAAAAAAGGCCGGAATTAAAATGAGTGCCGGATTGATATGAAAATACTTCTTCATCCTTTCAGAGTTAATCAAAGTTACTAAATATTTAAAAGATGTTGAAACCAATCCCGAAGCCACGCTTCACGATTAACGTATTTCCTGTTTTTAAAAAGATCCATACCGGAAAAACTAAAAAAAGTCAATGCAGTGACCTTAAACTCAGTCGAGATTGATGGTATTGAATTACCAGTAAGCCGAAGTCATAAAGAAAAAGTCTTAAAGATCCTCAATATAAAGCCTTAGGTTACTGTCGAGGCGGCCAAACCTGCCTGTAGTTTGAAAAGCCAGTCGCAGGACCAAAGCTGGTCGGAATAAATTGACCAGCTGAATTTGGTCAAAGTGTCAGGCTTTTGCAAATCAGGGTAATATCGATAAGACTCATTTTTCCGGTCTTAATCCGTCAATAATTTTTGCATCAACCCAGTAAATTGCCGATGCTCCGTTACCGGGTATAGATTTTGTCTTGATTATTGAACTTAGTGTTGTTCCGCTGGTGACTTTCATCAGAGCATTATCTTTCCGGGATGAGCTGAAGAAAAGGTATTTACCGTCGGGTGATACAAAAGCTGAATTTGCATTGTCACCCGGTGTATTTATCTCAGGTCCGAATTTTATCAGTTTGCCCCATTTTCCATCCGGCGATCTAAAGCTAATATAGTAATCCTGGTCGGTATTTGTCGTGTCGATACCCATGGCGCAGGTGATCAGGAAATCCTCCCCGGGTGAAATAAAAGCATTGAATAACATTCCTGTTTCAGGAAGGGGAAACGGCAACACTTCAGGTTCTTCATAAGTCCCGTTCTTAAGATCTGATCTGTAAATCATCGGGGTTCCGTTTTTTGTACTTCTGGTAAAATACAGAACTCCTTCATTTGTGGTAGAGGGAAAAAATTCGTTATTCTCAGAGCTAATGGGTTCTACAATCATTTCCGGTTCACTCCATCCAGTTTCTGTGCGGTTCATCATCCAGATTTTCTGGTAGAACCAACCCGGCTTTGCTTCTTCGCCCGGTGGAGGACGGTTTGAAAGAAAGAAGAATTTTGAATCGTCGGGAGAAATATGTGGTTCAAAGTCGAAAAATCCTTTCCCTGAGAATGGTGCAATTGCAGGTTCTGTCCATCTGTTATCGACAAGTTTTGTTACAAGAATTGCTGTTGCGGCTGCATCGGAAATACAAAAATATATTTCAGTGCCATCCTTGGATATTGCAACGTCTCGGGTGTACAAACCGGTACTCACAATTCCCGGTGCAAATACAACAGGGGTGGTTCCGGGAGGAATTTGTCCGAGATATGGGCCTTTGAGAACAGGGGATTCAGTTTTTTGTTGCTGACTGCAGGCAGCAGCAATAATTATCAAAACCAGAACAAGTATATTTCTCATGTTATTTAATATTTTCTTTTCCTTCTTTTTTGTGAAATCAGGGTTTCCCCTTTTTTCTTAACCATAGTCTTATTTTTATACAAATTATCTGAGTTGGGATCTCTCGTTAATTAAATGATTATAGTATTTTACTTCGGCCTTAATTCTTCAATGATTTTTGCAGAAACCCAATACACATCGGAGTTCCCATTTTGTGGGCCATTTAATGAACCAACAATAGATTTATATGTAAATCCCTTTGATGCAGGCTTATACTCTTTAATTCGGCTGCTTCATAAAATAATCTTCCGTTTTCAACATTTACATATCCGGAATCAACAACGAAAGAATATTCCTGTGAAAATAAATTTGTCATTCCAATCAATAGTAATAAGATAATTAGTGGGATTTATTTCAGATTTTAAAGCTTTATTTTATTTTAGTTTGTTTGTCTCCTCCTGCCTCAGCTCTTCAATAAACCCGGCAGAAGCCCAGAGATTATAGGTGAAGATGTATTTGCCGTCGGAGGTTACATTCACTCCAACATATGCAGGAATCTGATCGATTTTTATTGGTTGCATCCATTGCCCATCTTTCCCTTTGAAACTTATATGAAGGTATCCTCTTTGCAGAACTACTCTATAGAATAATATATATGATTCATCGGGAGCTATAAATGGCATTGACTCCCCATCTTTAGAATTAATAACCGGTCCAAGGTTAACTGGTGCCGTATAATAGCCATCTACCAACCTGGAACAATAAATGTCCCCGGCTCCAAAAGTATCCTGACTGGAACCTCCGAAGTACAATGTGCCCGAATTTGAAACTGAAACCTGCCAGTGGAGAGTCATTCCATTCACTTCGGCACTAACAGGTTTCGGTTCAGACCAGCCTTCAGCTGTTCTTTCAACGAACCAGATATTTTCTTTTATTCCCCCTTCGGGAGGCATTGGCCTTCTGGATGTAAAAAAGAGTTTTTTGTTATCGGGAGTTACAAATGGAACGTCATCGTAGAAGTCAATTTCGCTTTTTCCGCTAAAAGGTGCATAATCCGGCTTAGTCCACCTGCCATTTTCAATTTTTGTCATCATAATTGAGGTTCCGGTTCCCCAGTATATTTCTCTCCCATCGGGTGATAATGATATTGTACAGTGATCGAGCACAACAATACCAGGTGCGAATGTTCTGGCTTCTTTCCCGGGAGGGGTCTGTCCAAGGTACGGACCCGTCAATTCCGGAAATTTTTGCGGATCCGGTTTTCCACCCAGTTTTAGTATAATGCTTAGTGCTTCTTTATTGCCATTTGCTTCAGCGATGTTATATGCTGAACTCCCGTCTTTGGTAAGTGCATTTATATCAGCCCCGTTCTTTACAAGGAATTCAATCATCCCTAGAGCTTCAGGGTTTGCTGCAATATTGTGTAAAGGGGTAAATCCTTTGATATCAGGAGTAATATCAACAGGTATATTTTTCTCCATGAGAAACTTTACTATCTCAGGAGATCCGCCGATAATTGCATTGCGCATCAACCTTCTGTTATTTACCTCATTTATGAATAGGGAATCACCCCCTTTTTCCGCCAATTCCTTAAACATTCTCAAATGACCTCTTCCGGAAGCAAGAGAGATAAGTGATTCAAGATTTTCTTGTGTGGTGTCGTAAATTGCTTTATGATCCAGTAATAAATCAATAGTTGCATTATCACTATATATCAGCGCATTTTCCAGAGGAGTGGCCCCGTTAGCATCACGGGCATTTACATTTGCACCCCTATTGACTAATATCTTTGCTACATCAAAGCTTTTTAATGATGTCCGTGCGATTAGTCCCAATGGAGTGTATTGGGATCTGTCAATGGCTTCAATGTCGGCCCCATTCTTAATCAGAAGCTCAGCGATAGTAGTTCGGTTGTATAGTGCCGCAAGATGTAATGGAGTATTACTATTAAGAGTTTTCCTGTTTATATCAGCCCCTTCCTCAAGCAGCAGCATTGAAACGCTATCTTTCCCATTTTGAATCGATTCAAGAAGCGGAGTGTTCATCCGTAAATTTTCTGCATTGATATCGGCTCCATTTACAAGCAACAATTTGACAATCGGGACGTAACCAGAAACACTCGCATTATGCAAAGGAGTATTGCCTGATTTATCTTTTATACCAATGACGGTCTTATCTTTTTCAATAAGCTCCTTAACCTTTGTCAGGTCGTTATTCCTGACTGCATCGAATATTTCCTGCCCCCTGCTTATTCCTGTACAAAGCAGAAGCAATGTTATTACCATAATTGATTTTACTTTTTTCATTTCATTCATTTTAATTTTAATCTCGACTTTTTACTTTTGACTTCTCTCATTTCTTAGGTCTAAGTTCTTCAATAATTTTTGCATCAATCCAGTAAATACCTCTTAGACCATTTCTTTCCGATAGTAAGAAAAGATATTTTCCATCGCCTGAAACCATTGGTAACATCTCATCAGATGCGGAATTTATAGTTGGACCCATATTTACGGGTTTTGTCCACGTACCATCGGGATTTCTGAACCCAATATAGAGATCCATGCTTCCGAAAGTTCCAGGCAAGTCCATGGAACTGAAAATGATATAACTGCCATCGGGTGAAATAAAAGGTCCCATACCTTTATAATCATTATGGAATATATCACTCAGTTTATCTATCTGTAAATACTTTTTATTCTTATAAACCGATCTGAACAGACCATCATCAGAACCATAATATATGTTTTGATTTCTGTCGAATGAAAACTGCCAGTATAACCCAGTACTGTCGACATTGAAATTAAGAAGCCTGGGAGCAGAAAGTGTGTCTTTCATCCTTTCATAGTACCAGATACCTTTTTTAACTTTGTTTTCGGGAGGAACCGGGAGGGAGGCAAGAAAAAAGATCTTTTTGCCGTTGGACGAAAAAAACGGGGTGTCGCCGAATGGCAATATTTTTCTCGGGAGGATCCAGACCCCATTCACTATTTTAGAATACCATACAACACATCCTGCAGAATAGCCCACATCTCTCAGGTTCCATTCGGTCCAAAAAGCCTCTTTTCCATCCTTTGAAAATACTATGTTACTATGTCCGCCTTTCAATCTTGAAATAATTCCGGGGGCAAATAATTCGAGCCTGTCGCCAGGTAATTTCTGTCCGAAATATTGTCCCGATAAATTAGTCTGTAAAGGCAAATTCTGTTCGGCGCCTGACGATATCAGAATATCAGCAACTTCTTTCTTTTTCTCCATTACGGCAAGGTAAAGCGGAGACTCGTTAAGAGGAGTTCTTGCATTAATATCAGAACCCTTAGCGATCAAAAGTTTAGCTACTTCTGTCCTTCCAAAGTATGAAGCGTAGTGGAGTGGGGTCCATCCGTAATAGTCTTTTGAATTTACCAGCATATGCTTTTCAATAAGGTCTCCGGTTATTTTTTCGGAACCACCGGCGGCAGCCCAGTGAAGAACGGGACGGTTCATTATTTCAAGGAGGAAAAAGTCGCCACCTTTCATTATCATGGTTTGATAAAGTTTCCACAATCGTTTGTCGGTTGCATAGCTCAGGAGTGTAATCCGATCATTCCCCGATTCCGGCAATTCCGCATTTTTATCCAGCAGATAATTTACTATCTCCTCAAATCCACGCCATGCCGCCAGGGTTACTGGTGTATCGCCAAAAATATCTCTGGCATTGATATTTGCCCCATTTTCAATGAGCAATTTTGCAATCTCAAAGTTCCCGTTTTCCCGGCAGGTAAGCAGGAGCGGAGTTCTCTTGTAGTTATCAGAAACTTCCAGCGATGCACCTTTTTCAACCAGTTCTTTTACTTTGACCAGATTTCCGGTATTTACTGCATCAATAATCTCCTGTCCCTTTGTTTGTGCAGTTCCAAGCAGAATTGCAACTAATACTAAGGCCGATTTATAAGTTTTCATTTTCTATTAATAATAGAATTAAAGTTCTTTTAATTACCACTTTATCTCAATTCATATTTTAAAATCAGAACATCATTCAATTCTTCAGGTTTTATGATTCTTAATTCCGAAGAACTAATATTTCCCAATTGACTGTTTGCCAGGCAAAAAAGATGATTGTCAGCAATAACAAATGTGGTAGGGATGTTGAAGTAAGGATTATTCTGATCGATTATTTTCATTCCGGTAATTTTCGTCCCGGTGTTGTCAAGTAGATACTGAGCTATTTTAACTTCACTCCTGGTGTTAACTTCATTCTGGACCCCGATGAGACTGTTTTTGTAAAATTTTAATCCATCAATTCCCGTTGAATTCATTAAGCTGTCGGGTTCTCCGATGATCTCCCGCTTTTCGATGTCCAATACTCTGATCCCTTTCTCATTTGATGCTATATAGAGGTATTTATTGTTGGGAGATATTGTTATCCCGTTTGGATGTACAATTTCAATTCCGTTGAAAAAGATATCTACTGAATCGCTTTGTGAGTCAATCTTATAAACACATTGTCCATCAGAATCTGTGAAGTATATATTGCCCTCATTATCCTCAGTAAGATCGTTATAGGTATTTGCCACTGTGTCGATATAGGAATATGACTTAATAAGTTCACCTGAGGTTAAGTTAAATTTACTGACCGTTGAATACGTTTCGCCGTTCTCAGTTATATTGCCACATGCCCAGAGATGTTTATTGGGACCGTCAACAAAAAGCCCCAGAAAACTTATTCTTAATACATCAGACGGAATAAAATCTTTGAACTCTCCTGTTTCAGCATTGATCTGAACAATCTTTGTTTTGTAAATACTGCTCAGATAAAAGGAGTTGGTAGTTGAAGAATAGGTGATCCCTTCAGGAATCAGATCTTTCTCACCAATTCTGAAGGCAATATTGTCGATATTTCCACTATTGCATGATGAAATCAGTAAGTATAATACTGTTAATATGCCCAAGTTTTTCATAATTACATTTAATTTATTTTATTTTATTTTGGTCTTCATTTTAACTGGATAATTTTTAATATTATTTACTTTCATCTTTCGCGAATAGCTAATCAAGAAACTATCGGCAGGCTATTTGCTATCCATTAAAAGTATTTACTCCTTACAAAGGTTTTCCAACCAGCTTCGAATTGTGAGGTTGTAGTACCAAGAGTCAGTTCCAAATCAGCATTTGATTTTATAAGATTTATA
>Ga0209254_10001607_pt1 | contig 20357 bp, 24 predicted proteins | sample FrelakmetDIP11DI_FD_187148 | JGI IMG/M metagenome (GOLD analysis project Ga0209254, IMG submission 187148) | Freshwater lake sediment microbial communities from the University of Notre Dame, USA, for methane emissions studies - DIP11 DI (SPAdes)... | ecosystem: Environmental > Aquatic >...
GCGACTCGGCTTCACTGCGCTGTCGCGGGACGAGTTCGCGCGCGTGGCGCGGGCGAATGCTGCGTATCGCGAACGCTACGGCTTTCCGTGCATCGTCGCCCTGCGGCTGCATGCCGCGCGCGAGACCGTCATCGCCGAGATGGAGCGGCGCGCCGCCGCGGGCGAGCGCGATGCGGAGATCGCCAGCGCCCTCGGACAGATCGAAGCCATCACCCGCGGCCGGCTGGACCGGCTGGTCGCGCCCTGAAAGGAGCCCCGCATGGCCGGCATCTCCACCCACGTCCTCGACACCACGGTCGGCCGTCCCGCGGTCGGAATGCGGCTCGAGTTCTCCGTGCTGCGCGACGGGCAATGGCACGCGCTGCGCGAGCTCGCCACCAATGCCGATGGGCGCACCGACGGGCCGCTGCTCGCCGCCGCCGACCTGCGGCCGGGCCAGTACCGCATCGTGTTCCACGTCGCCGAGTACTTCCGGGCGCGCGGCGTGGCGTTGCCCGATCCGCCGTTCCTCGACCGCGTCCCGCTGCGCTTCGGCGTTGCAGACGTGACGGCGCACTATCACGTCCCCCTGCTCTGCTCGCCCTGGGCTTACTCGACGTACCGCGGGAGCTAGCCCCACCGGCCGCGGCGGGCGCCCCGGTTTAGAATGGCCGCATGAAGCGACCCGCCTCCCGCCGCCGGTTCGTGTTCGCCGCCGCGGGCGCGGCCGCGCTGGCAGGCTGCGCGGGCTGGTCGTACCGCGCCCCCGAGAAGGGTCCGGTCGCCGCAATGTTCCCCGGACGCATCGACGACGCCGGATTCACCGAGGCGGGCTACCGCGGCCTGCAGCGCATCGAGCGCGACCTGCGCATCCCGGTGACCCATGTCGATCGTGTCGGAACGGAACCCGAGGCCACGCTGGAGGCGCTGCGCGCCCTGGCGAAATCGGACGCCACGCTCGTGATCGCGCACGGCGCGCAGGCGGCCGCAGCCGCGCAACGCGTCGCGTGGGAGTTCCCGGCACAGCGGTTCGCCTCCATCCAGGGCGACCTCACGCGCCCGAATCTCGCGGTCTACGCGGTGCGCCAGGAGCAGTCGGCCTGGCTCGCGGGCGCCGCGGCGGGACTGCTCTCCCCGTCCGGCGTGGTCGGCCACCTCGCAGGCGTTCGCGACGCACCCGGCCTGGCCGCACGGGCCGCGTACGCGGACGGATTGCGTGCGGCCAACCCGCGAGCCAGGCTGCTGACCACCTTCTCCGGTTCCCAGGACGACGAGGCGCTCAACCGCCGCGCGGCGCTGGCGCAGATCGACGCGGGCGCGGACATCCTGTTCACCTTGCTCGACGCGGGGCGCGCCGGAGCTATCGCCGCGTGCCGGGAGCGCGGAGTGCGGCAACTCGGCAGCGTCCGCGACTGGGTGGCGGCAATGCCGGATGTCTTCGTGGGTTCGGCCATCGCCGACGCCGGCTACGCGGTCTTCGCCGCAGGGCGAGACCTCGCCGACAACCTGCTGAAGGGCGACATCGTCAAGCGGTTCGGCCTCGCCAGCCCCGACGCGGTGCGCCTGGTACTGGCGGATTCGGTCGCCGCTCCGGTACGCTCCCGCATCGCGGGGCTGGCCACGGATCTCGCCACCGGCCGCATCGCTCTTCCCGACGTCTACAACGGCCCGGAGTTCACCGTCTGACCATGCCCGGAATCTCGATCCATGTCGTCGATGTCTCGCGCGGAGTGGTCGCGTCCTGGATGCGCGTGGAGGTGTACGCGCTGGACCCGGAGCGCCGCCCGCTCGCGAGCGGCATCGTGAGCGCGCGCGGCCTCGTCGAGGAGCCCGCCTTCAACGAACGCTTCAAGCCGGGCGCGTACGATGCGGTGTTCCACGTCGCCGCGTACTACCGCGCGGTCGGCCTCACGCTGCCGGCGGTACCGTTTCTCGACGTGGTGAGCTACCGCTTCGGCATCGCCGATCCGGAGGCGCACTATCACCTGCCCATGAAGATCACGCCGTGGGGCTTTTCCTGCTTCCGCGGCGGCGCTTGACGAGACCCCCATGCCTTCCTTCGACATCACCTCCGAAGTCAACAAGGTCGAGCTCAGGAACGCGATCGACCAGTCCAACAAGGAGATCGCGACGCGCTTCGACTTCAAGGGCTCCGACGCGCGCATCGAGGAAGCGGACCTCCTGCTCACCGTGCATGCCGACGACGACTTCAAGCTTAAGCAGGTCATGGAAATCCTGGTCGGCAAGCTCGCCAAGCGCAACGTGGACGTGCGCGTGCTCGACCCGAAGGACGTGCAGAAGGTGAGCGGCAACAAGGTGAAGCAGGCCATCGCCATCCGCAACGGCATCGAGTCCGACAAGGCGAAGCAGATCGTCAAGCTGATCAAGGACGGCAAGCTGAAGGTCCAGGCGTCCATCCAGGGCGAGGCGGTGCGCGTCTCCGGCGCCAAGAAGGACGACCTGCAGGCGGCGATCCAGCTCGTGCGCAAGTCGGTGACCGACATCCCGCTGCAGATCGGCAATTTCCGCGACTGAGCCCCCTGGCGCGGCGCAGGACGCGGCGGCCTTCCTCGCCGCTGCGCGCGCCGCGACGCCGCGCGTGCCCGTCACGCAGGCACTGGTCGCGATCAACGTCGTCGCGTTCGCCGCGGCCGCCGCCGGCGGCGTGCCCCTCCTGGACCCGCCGCCGGAGACCCTCGCCCGCTGGGGCGCCAACGTAGGCCCGCTGACCGCCGACGGGCAATGGTGGCGAACGCTCGCCAGCGTGTTCGTGCATTTCGGGCTGCTGCACCTCGCCGTGAACATGGCCGCGCTCGCCGACCTCGGGCGCACCGCGGAGCGCCTGTTCGGCCATTGGCCGTTCCTGTTCATCGCCCTGGCGAGCGGCACCGTCGGCGCGGCCGCGTCGGTGGCGTGGAATCCGTGGGTGAACAGCGCCGGCGCATCCGGCGCGATATTCGGCATCCTCGGTGCGCTGCTCGCCTACGCCGCCGCCCCCGCGACGCGCGCACCGCGCGCCATCCTGCGCACGCAGCTCCTCGTCGGGGCCACGTTCGTTGCCCTCACCATCGCCATCGATCTCGCCGGCGCCGGCGTCGACCACGCGGCACATGCCGGCGGCGCGGTCTGCGGCGCCGCCCTGGGCCGGCTCCTCAGTCGCCCGCTCGCCGTGCCGCTACCGAGGGTGCCGCCGGCGCGTGCCGCCGCAGCGGCAGGCTTGGCACTCGCAGCGTTCGCAGCGACCGCGGCGACCTGGCGCAATGTCGGTCCGGCCTACGCCGAGGAGTTGCGTTTCGTGGCCGAGGCGCGCGCCTACCTCGACGGCGAGGCCACCCGGACGGCTGCCTTGCGCGAGTCATTCCAACGGTGGCGAGCGGGCGAGCTCAGCCGCGAGGCCCACGCTGCGGAGGTGGCCGCCAACGCGCAGCTGCTGGCGGAAACCGCGACCAGCCTCGAGCGCCATCGGCTGTCGGCGGAGAGTCCGTCCGCGCCGGTTTACGCGCAGGAGGCCCTCGTGCAGGTCCTGCGGCTGCGTGCGGCGGGCATGGAACGCCGTGCCGTGGCCATTGCGAAGGGAAATCGTGGCGCAGCGATGGAGGCCGATCGCCTTCTCGCCGAAGCGGATGCGCGGTGGGAACAGGCCGCGTGCGGCGCGCCGCGTTCGGCGCTGCTGAAGTGCGCGCCGCGCAGGCCCGCGGCGCAGGCGCCGTAAGGCGGGAAACGCTGCCTCACGCCTCGCTGCGCGCCGCCACCCGGCTGCGCCGGACAAGGTGCACGACAAGCCACACCACCCACGCGCCGGGCACGAGGATCACCACCGCGGCCGTCGCACCGGCGCGCAGCCGCTCGTTGGCGAGCCACGCCATGTAGCGCGTCCGCGTGTGCGGCGGAGCAGCGAGGATGACGGTGCGATCGAACGGGCTGGACATATTGGGCTTTACGCGTGGAAGTGATGAACGGATGCTAAGCCCGCCGCATCTGGCGCCGAATAGGCCGCAACGCCTACAGGCCCTCGTCCGTCCGGCTCACTCCTGGTGCAGTCGCGACGTCCAGCGGTCGTAGAGCCGCCGCGCCACGGCGTTCAGGTCGCGCACCTTCTGCGCGACGCGCTCCTGCATCGCGGCAGGCGTCTGCACCGACACCACGCCGCCGGCCGCCGCGATCTCGTCGAGGCCGGATTCGCACCAGCTCGCGATCATCCCGGGCGTCATTTCCACGTGGCATTGCATGCCGAGATGGGGGCCGACGACGAAGGTCTGGTTGGCGCACCAGTCGCTGGAGGCGAGACGCTCGGCACCCGGCGGGATGGTGAAGGTCTCGCCGTGCCAGTGGAAGGACAGGAATTCGGTCACGTCCCCGAACCACTCGCGCGCCCTGGCCGTCGGCTCGACGCGGACAGTGCCCCACCCGATTTCCTTGACCGGGTTGGAAGTGACCACGCCGCCCAGCGCTCGCGACATGAGCTGGCCGCCCAGGCAGTGGCCGACGACCGGAACGTCCGCGTCCATGGCGCCGCGGATGAAATCCAGCACGGGCGGGATCCAGGGCAGCGGATCGTTGACGCTCATCGGCCCGCCCATCAGCGCGATGCCGGAAAACGCCCGCGGATCGGCGGGGACCGGCTCGCCGGCGTCAATGCGGACGATGCGCCAGGGAACTCCGCGTTCGTCGAGGTAATCGGAGAAATATCCTGGCCCCTCGGTGGGGCTGTGGCGGAAGATGGCGACGGGTTTCATGAGAGGGACGAGGATGCGATTCGCGTATTGTATGGCCGCGCTGCTCGCCGCCTGGGCGGGCGGAGCGCAGGCCGCCGACGTCCGCGTGGTCGGCGTGTCGGCGACGCGGGCGGTCGTGTCCATAAACGGCAGTGCGCCCCGCGCGCTCGCCATCGGCCAGAAGACGTCCGAGGGAGTCACGCTGCTCGCGGTCGAGGGCGAGAACGCCACCTTCGACATCGACGGCCGCCGCCGTACGCTGCGGATGGGACAGCTCTATCAGACCACCGGCGGCGGCAACGCGAGCGTCACGCTCAAGGCCGACGGCCGCGGGCACTTCATGGCGGAAGGTGCAATCAACGGCGCCGGCACGCGCTTCCTGGTCGACACCGGCGCGACGCTCATCGCGATCCCCGGCGAGGAGGCGCGGCGCCTCGGCCTGAGCTTCGTGAATGCGCCGCAGGGCATGGTCAACACGGCGGGGGGAGTCGTGCCTGCCTACAAGATCCGCCTCGACACGGTCCGTGTCGGCGGCATCACCCTGAACGCCGTGGACGCCGTGGTGGTCGACCGCGGCCTGGACATCGTGCTGCTGGGCATGAGCTTCCTGAACCGCACCGAGATGCGCCGCGACGGCGAGACGATGGTGCTGACCAAGCGGTTCTAGCGCCGCCGCGTGAGCGTCAGGGTGTTGCCGCGTCGCTGCATCTCCACCAGGTTGAGAAAGCTCATGCCGAGCACCGGCGTGCCGGTCACTTCGCGGCCCGCCTCGGCCACGACGCCGTCGACGTTGTGCACCGTGATGTCCCCCACCCGCACCGAGGCAAGATTGATCCGCCAGGCGTCGATGCGTCCGTTGGCCGTCTGCAGGGCGACGCGCTGGCCGCGGCGATAGTCGAGCGCCAGCTGGCGCGCGTCGTCGCTCGACATCGAGACGTAGCTCGCGCCGGTGTCGACCATGACGGGGACCGCGTGGCCGTTGATGAAGGCGGTGACGCGGAAATGCCCGAGCGGATCGGCGGTCAGCACCGCTGCCGCGACGTTGCTCTGGCCGAGCGACAGCGCGTGCTGCCGTCCGTCGATCTCGATCACCGCCCCGCGCGGTGTCGCCGACACCAGATGCACCCCTTCCGGGCTGGTCTGGCCGCTGCGCAGTTGCCGGATCACCGTCCCGTTGACCAGCAGGTCAGCGCGATCCTGCGCCACCGACAACACCATGACTCCTGTGGCCCAGGCGGGCGCGGCGAGCAGGATCGCGGCCAGGAAGGCGGCAAGGCGGATCATGGGTAACAGCATGCCAAGGATGCGCCCGCGCGAAAAGGGCCGGGAGCGCACGGGTGCGGTGTCGTGCCTCGCGGACCTTGGCTAGGCCGCGGCGCGGCGACGAACCGCATCGAGGCGGGCACCGATCGCGGACAGGAGGCCCGCCCGGTCCAGCCCTACGGAGGCGAGCAGCAGATTCTGGTCCCCGTGGTCCACGAAGCGGTCGGGCAGGCCCAGCAGGAGCAGCGGCACGACTATCCCCGCCGCGGCGAGGGACTCCGCAACCGCCGCGCCGGCGCCGCCCATGAGCGCGTTCTCCTCCAGCGTCACCACGAGGTCGTGGCGGGTCGCCACGTCGGCGATGAGCGCCTCGTCGAGCGGCTTGACGAAGCGCATGTTGACCACGGTGGCGTCGAGCTCCTGGCCGACCTCGAGCGCGACCGGCACCATGGAGCCGAAGGCGAGGATGGCCACGCGCCGCCCGTCCCGCTTGACCTCCGCGCGGCCGATGGGCAACGCGGTCATTTCCGCCTGGATCGCCACCCCCGGCCCGCTGCCGCGCGGATAGCGCACCGCGGCCGGCCCGTCGTGGACGTAGCCGGTGTAGAGCATCTGCCGGCACTCGTTCTCGTCGGAGGGCGCCATCACCACCATGTTCGGCAGGCAGCGCAGGTACGACAGGTCGAACGCGCCGTGATGGGTGGCGCCGTCGGCGCCCACCAGCCCCGCGCGGTCGAGGGCGAACAGCACCGGCAGGTTCTGGATCTGCACGTCGTGAACGAGCTGGTCGTAGCCGCGCTGCAGGAAGGTGGAGTAGATCGCGAGCACCGGCTTCATGCCCTCGCAGGCGAGCCCGGCCGCGAACGTGACCGCGTGCTGCTCGGCAATGCCGACGTCGAAGTACCGCTCGGGATACAGCTCGGCGAACCGGACCAGGCCGGACCCCTCGCGCATCGCCGGGGTGATGCCGACGAGCTTCTGGTCCTTCGCGGCCATGTCGCACAGCCAGTCGCCGAAGACCTGCGTGTAGGTGAGCTTGCCGCCCCCCTTGCCTGCCGGAATCCCCGCCTGCGGCTCGAACTTCGACACCCCGTGGTAGAGCACCGGATCGGCCTCGGCGAGCTTGTAGCCCTGCCCCTTGCGCGTGACGACGTGCAGGAACTGCGGCCCGCGCGCGGTGCGGATGTTGCGCAGCGTCGGGATCAGCGAGTCGAGGTCGTGACCGTCGATCGGGCCGATGTAGGTGAACCCGAACTCCTCGAACATGGTGGAGGGCACCACCAGGCCCTTGGCGTGCTCCTCGACGCGCTTGGCGAGCTCGAGCATGTGCGGCACCCCCTTCAGCAGGCGTTCGCCCGCCTTGCGCGCGGCCATGTAGGGCCCCGACATGAGCCGCGCGAGATAGCGGTTGAGCGCGCCGACCGCCGGCGAGATCGACATCTCGTTGTCGTTCAGGATCACCAGCAGGTTGGTGTCGGTCACGCCCGCGTTGTTCAGCGCCTCGAAGGCCATGCCCGCGCTCATCGCGCCGTCCCCGATGACCGCGATCGCGTGCCGGCCCTCGCCCTTCAGCTTCGCCGCCTGCGCCATGCCGAGCGCCGCCGAGATGGACGTCGAGGAATGCGCCGTGCCGAAGGTGTCGTACTGCGACTCGCTGCGCTGGGGGAACCCGGAGATCCCGCCGTGCATCCGCAGCCGCGACATGCCCTCCCGGCGCCCGGTGAGGATCTTGTGCGGGTAGGTCTGGTGGCCGACGTCCCAGACGATGCGATCGTAGGGCGTGTTGAACACGTAGTGCAGCGCGATGGTGAGCTCGACCGTCCCCAGGTTGGAGGACAGGTGGCCGCCCGTCTTGGAGACCGACTCGATCACGAAGGCGCGCAGCTCCTCGGCGAGCTGCTTCAGCCCGCGCCGGTCGAGTTTGCGCAGGTCGGCGGGGTCGTCGATCGTTCGCAGCAGGTCGTACACGTCTGGGTGGCCTCCGTCGCCGCGTCAGAACTTGCGCAGCACGATGAAGTCGGCGAGTTCGTGCAGGCGCCGCGCGCGCTCGTCGAAGCCGACGATCGCCTCGTGCGCGTCGCGGCGAAGCTGCTCGGCGAGATCGCGGGCGCGGTCCAGGCCGAGCAGGCTGACGTAGGTGGGCTTGTTCTGCGCAGCGTCCTTGCCGGCCGTCTTGCCCAGCGTCGCGGTGCTCTCCTGCGCGTCGAGGACGTCGTCGACCACCTGGAATGCGAGGCCCACGCACTTGGCGTAGCGGTCGAGGCGCTCGTAGCCCGGCGGCGGGAGGTGGCCGCAGCGCGCACCCAGCAGCACGGACGCACGGATCAGCGCGCCGGTCTTGTGGATGTGCATGTTCTCCAGCTCCGGCAGCGTGAGCGACCTGCCGACCGCATCGAGATCGATCGCCTGCCCGCCCGCCATCCCGCGCGAGCCGCTCGCCGTTGCGAGCGTGTTCACCATGGCGACGTGCGCAGCCGCGTCGTCCGCGAGCGGACGGGCCGTCAGCACCTCGAAGGCGGCGGATTGGAGCGCATCGCCCACCAGCAGCGCCGTCGCCTCGTCGAACTCCACGTGGACGGTCGGCTTGCCGCGGCGCAGGACGTCGTCGTCCATGCAGGGGAGGTCGTCGTGGACGAGCGAATACGCGTGAATCATCTCGACCGCGCAAGCGACCGCCCCCAGCCTCTCGGCGGGCGCATCGGCGGCCTCGCCGGCGGCGAACGTCAACATCGGACGCACGCGCTTCCCGCCGCCGAGCACCGCGTAACGGATGGCCAGATGCAGCCGCTGCGGCGGGTGGCTGCTCGCCGGCAGCGAGTGCTCCAGCGCACGCTCCACCCGCGCCTGCACGTCGCCCATCCATTCGGCGAACGTCGCGACGGGAGCAGCGCCCATGGCCTCAGCCACCGGGAAGGCTCCTGAGGGTTTCCTCCTCGAGTACGCGTACCTGCTGCTGCGCCTGCGCGAGCGCGTTCTGGCAGTAGCGGGTGAGCTCCAGGCCGCGGCGGTGCACGGCCAGGGACTGCTCGAGCGACAGCTCGCCGGATTCCATGGCGCCGACCAGCTGCTCGAGCTCGGCAAGCGCCGCCTCGAAGCTCTGCGGCGCGGGCACGGGAGCGTTTTCGGACATGGAAGGTGCTGTCAAAGTACGGAAACATAGCGGATACCGGCGGACGCGGCAATTCGGGCCGCCCGCGCCAGCGCCTTCGCGCCGCCCCCTGCCACCGCCGGGGAATACGGCAAAGGTCTTGAATTAGAGGGAACTTTCGCATCGATGGGGGTATCATAGTCGGTTCCTGTTCATGCACCCTAGCCAAAGGAGATCCTGGGGAGATGTCGAACCTTCCGCGTAGCCGCGCCGAGCTTGCGCAAGCCACCCCCCAGCTGCCCGTCAGCTGGTATTTCGACCCTGAGGTCCACGCGCTGGAGCAGAGCCTCCTGTTCGCGAACGGCCCTGGCTACGTCGGCCACGAGCTGATGGTCCCCGGGGAGGGGGACTACCAGACGTTGGAGTGGATGGACCACGCGAAGATGCTGGTGCGCAACGCGAACGGGGTCGAGCTGATGCACAACATCTGCCGCCACCGCCAGGCGGTCATGATGAAGGGGCGCGGCACCCAGAGTAACTTCGTCTGCCCGCTGCACCGCTGGACATACGACACGCAGGGCACGCTGATCGGCGCTCCGCACTTCGCCCGGACGCCGTGCAAGTCGCTCGGCAAGACGCCGCTGCAGAACTGGAACGGCCTGCTCTTCGCCGGCCCGCGCGACGTCCACGCCGACCTCGCGAGGCTCGGCGTGAAGGACTTCGACTTCTCCGGCTACGTGCACGACCGCACGGTCATCAACGAGTACAAGCAGAACTGGAAGACCTTCGTCGAGGTGTACCTGGAGGACTACCACGTCGAGCCGTTCCACCCCGGCCTGGGCCAGTTCGTGCAATGCGCGGACCTGCGCTGGGAGTTCGGCGATCAGTACTCGGTGCAGACGGTGGGCGTGAAGAACAGCCTGATGAAGCCCGGCTCGCCCACCTACGCCAAGTGGCACGAGGCGGTGCGCAGCTTCCGCCAAGGCAAGGATCCGGAGCACGGCGCGATCTGGATGGTGTACTACCCGAACATCATGCTCGAGTGGTACCCGCACGTGCTGGTGATCTCCACGCTGATCCCGCGCGGGCCGCAGCATACGACCAACGTCGTCGAGTTCTACTACCCCGAGGAGATCGCGCTCTTCGAGCGCGAGTTCGTCGCGGCCGAGCAGGCTGCGTATCTCGAGACCGCCGCCGAGGACGACGAGATCGCGGTGCGCATGGACGCCGGCCGCAAGCTGCTGTTCGAGATGGGCGAGGACGACGCCGGGCCGTACCAGTCGCCGATGGAGGACGGCATGGTGCACTTCCACGAGTACATCCGCCGGCAGATCGGGTCGCGCGCGTAGGGCTGTCCCCAGACGCATGGACGGGGTGGCATACCGCCACCCCGTTTTCTTTTCCTGGACGGATCCAGTGAGGGGCCGGGGCGCGGACAGGCAGCCCCGGGTCTTGCGGAGGTTCTGCCATGCAGGCGTTGTGGATGCTGGCCGCCAGCCTCGCGTTCGCCGTGATGAGCGCGTTCGTGAAGGCGGCGTCCGCGTACCACTCCCCCGCCGAGCTCGTCTTCTACCGCGGGCTCTTCGGCGTGATCGCCATTGGCGGCTTTGCGCTCGCGACGGGGCGGTCGCTGCGGACGCCGCACGGCGCTGCGCATGCCGGGCGCGGCCTCTCCGGCGGCGTGTCGCTGCTCATGTGGTTCTACGCGCTCGCCCACCTGCCGCTCGCCACCGCGACGACGCTGAACTACACGTCGCCGCTCTTCGTCGCCGTCCTCTCCGCGCTGATCTTCAAGCGCCGCGACGAGCGCGCGCTCGGCCTCACCATCGCGCTCGGCTTCGTCGGCATCGTGCTGGTGCTGCGCCCCGCGTTCTCCGGCGACCAGGCGCTCGCAGGCCTCGTGGGCGCGGGGTCGGGCATGCTCGCCGCAGTCGCCTACCTGTCGGTGCGGCGGCTGGGCGAGCTCGGCGAGCCGGAATGGCGCGTGGTGTTCTACTTCAGCGCGATCATCGCGCTCGGTTGCGGGGCATGGATGGTCGCCACGGGCGCGCGGCCGATCACGGCGTCGTCGGCGCCGCTGCTGCTGGGAATCGGCTTCTGCGCCACCACGGCGCAGCTCGCCCTGACGCGCGCCTATTCGCGCGGCAAGACCCTGCTTGCGTCCAATCTCGCCTACGCCACGGTGCTGCTCTCGGCGTTGCTCGGCCTCGCCCTGTGGGGAGAGACGCTGCCGCCGGTCGCATGGGCCGGCATGGCGCTGGTGATCGCGAGCGGCGTCATCGCGACCGTCCGTACCGCGCAGCGCAGGTGACGGACGGGCCGCCGCGGGGCTATATTCGGCGGACCATGCACACGACCCTCGTAGACACCGCGACGCTCGCGGCGCATCTCGGCGACCCGCAGTGGGTGATCGTCGATTGCCGTTTCGACCTCGCCAATCCGCACGCCGGGCGCGCGCAATACACCCGCTCCCACATTCCCGGTGCCCGCTACCTGTCCATCGACGATGACCTCTCCGCGCCGAAGACCGGCACGAGCGGCCGCCATCCCCTCCCGACGCCCGAGCGGTTCGCCCAGGCGCTCGGCGCGGCGGGCATCGGCAACGACACCCAGGTGGTCGCGTACGACGGCAACAACGCCGCGTTCGCGGGGCGTCTCTGGTGGATGCTGCGCTGGGTCGGGCACGAACGTGTGGCGGTGCTGGACGGCGGCTTCGCGCAGTGGCTGAAGGACGACCACCCCGAGACCGCCGAAGCGCCCGCCGTGACGCCGCGCGCCTTCGTCCCGCGACTGCGGCCGATGACCGTGGATGCCGCATGGCTGGCAGGCCGCCTGCGCGATCCCGCCATGCGCGTCGTGGACGCGCGCGCGGCCAACCGATACCGCGGCGAGAACGAGACCATCGATCCGGTCGCCGGACACATCCCCGGATCGGTGAACCGCCCCTTCGCCGACAACCTCGACGCGACCGGGCGCATGAAGCCCGCCGACGTGCTGGCGCGCGAATGGCGCGCCCTGCTGGGCGGCCTGCCGCCCGAGGCGCTCGTCCACTCCTGCGGCTCCGGGGTCAGCGCCTGCCACAACCTCCTCGCCATGGAGGTCGCCGGGCTCGGCGGCGGGCGCCTGTACCCCGGCTCCTGGAGCGAGTGGTGCGCGAACCCGGCGCGCCCCGTGGCGACCGGTCCGGAGCCCTGAGCCAGGCGGGCGCCGTCGCGTGAGTGCCTCCCTGCTCGCCGACGTCGTCCTCGCGGTTCATGTCGTGTTCGTCGCCTTCGTGGTCGGAGGCTTCGCCCTTGTGCTGCTCGGCATCGCCCGGGCCTGGAGCTGGGTGCGCCACCCCGTGTTCCGATGGGCCCACCTCGCAGCCATCGTCGTGGTGGCCCTGGAGGCACTGGTTGGCGTCGCCTGCCCGCTGACCGTGTGGGAGGACCTGCTGCGCCGCGGGAGTCCCGGTGAGACTTCCTTCATGGGACGCTGGCTGGGGCGGCTCCTTTACTGGGATTTACCGCCGTGGGTCCTTACCCTGGCCTACGTGGCGTTCGCCGCCGCCGTGGCGTTTGTCATGTGGCGGCACCCGCCGCGGCGCCGCGGCGCGGGGAACCGCCCTATGATGGGGCTCAAATCGGAACAGCCCGGCAGGATCCAGCGCCCCACCCGATGAGAGTGCTCGTCGTCGACGATTCCGCCGCCTACCGGCGGCAGGTCGCCTCACAACTCGCCGCCGCAATGCCGGACGCGACCGTGACGCTATGGGATCCCAGCACCCAGGGCCGCCCGGACGTCGGCTTCGACTGGAGCCGCTACGACTGCCTGCTGCTCGACGAGACGCCCGGCCCCGGCGCCGACGGCCTCGCCTGGCTGCGCGCGCTGAAGGCCGAGTCGCCCGTGCCGCCTACCCTCATCCTGTCGGACCAGGGCGGCGACGAAACCGCGGTGCGCGCGGTGAAGGCCGGCGCGTCGGACTACCTCCGCAAGGGCGACCTCTCCGCGGTCAAGCTCGCGATGTCGATCAGGGAGGCCCTGATCGAGGCCCGCGCGCCCAAGCGCAACGTCGACTCGCTGCAGTTCACCCAGCCGATCGATCTCGAGTCCGTCGGGCAGCCCTCGGCCGAGAACGTGAACGTCGCCGGTTACCGCGCGCTGCGACGCATCGGCGAAGGTGGCATGTCCAAGGTCTATCTCGCCGAGCGCCTGGACGACGGCATGCAGCTCGTGCTGAAGGTGCTCGACCCGCGCCTGCGCAGCGACGAGAACTTCAAGGCGCGCTTCATGCGCGAGTACCGCATCATCCAGCGCATCCAGGACGAGAACGTCGTCACCATTTTCGACCAGGGCTTCACCACCGACGGCCAGCCCTTCCTCGCGATGGAGTACTTCCCGGGCGGCGACCTGCAGCAACGCATCCGCCAGGGCATCACCTCGATGACGGCGCTGAAGATCCTGATGCAGATGGCCAGGGCGCTCGACGCCGTGCACTCGGCCGGCGTGGTGCATCGCGACCTCAAGCCGCAGAACATCATGTTCCGCGAGAACAACCGGCTCGCCATTCTCGATTTCGGCCTCGCGCGGGAGCTGGACGCCACGTCCACGCTCACGCAGAAGGGCATGGTGATGGCCACGCCCCTGTACATGAGCCCGGAGCAGTGCCTCGGCCAGCCGCACGACCCGCGCGGCGACCTGTACGCCACCGGCATCATCCTTTACGAACTGCTCACCGGCGAGACGGTGTACACGGGCGAGAACGCCTCGGCCCTCGCCTACCAGCACGTGCACGGCCCGATCCCGCGGCTGCCCGGACGCCTCTCCGGCTACCAGTCCCTGCTCGACCGCCTGCTCGCCAAGCGTCCCGAGCACCGGTTCCAGTCGGCGCGCGAGCTGTTCGCCTACGTGGCCCACTAGACAGGGCCTTTCACCACGGAGACACGGAGGAAGATCCGCTTTCGGGCCGCGCTTCCGTGTCTTCCCCGTGCCTCTGTGTCCCCGTGTCCCTGTGTCCCTGTGTAACCGTGTCTCCGTGGTAAAGACCGCCTACAATGCGGCCCCATGGAGTCGCAATACCTCGACCTGATGCGCCACGTGCTGGAGCGCGGCCATCGCAAGACCGACCGCACCGGCACCGGCACGCACTCCGCCTTCGGGTGGCAGATGCGGTTCGACCTGCGCGAGAGCTTTCCGCTGCTCACCACCAAGAAGCTGCACGTGAAGTCGATCGTGTACGAGCTCCTGTGGTTCCTGCGCGGCGAGACCAACGTGCGCTGGCTGCAGGAGCGTGGCGTCACCATCTGGGACGAGTGGGCCGACGAACGCGGCGAGCTCGGGCCGGTCTACGGCCACCAGTGGCGCCACTGGCCCGGGCGCGACGGGATCGAGATCGACCAGATCGCCAACGTCGTGGCGGGCATACGCCGCAACCCGGACTCGCGGCGCCACATCGTCACCGCGTGGAATCCCGCGGAGGTCGACCGCATGGCGCTGCCCCCCTGCCACGCGCTGTTCCAGTTCTACGTCGCCGGCGGCGAGCTCTCCTGCCAGCTCTATCAGCGCAGCGCGGACATCTTCCTGGGCGTGCCGTTCAACATCGCCTCCTACGCGCTGCTCACGCTCATGGTCGCGCAGGTCACCGGCCTCAGGCCGGGCGAGTTCGTGCACACCCTCGGCGATGCGCACCTGTACCTCAACCATCTCGACCAGGCGCGCGAGCAGCTCGCGCGCACGCCGCGCGCGTTCCCGCGCATGCGGCTCAACCCGGCGGTGGGGGATCTGTTCGCGTTCGCCTACGAGGACTTCACCCTCGAGGGCTACGATCCCCACCCGGCGATCCGCGCGCCGATCGCCGTCTAGCGGGCAGCGATCGCCCCGTCGGTGATGCGCACCCGGTCGCCCGGCCTGAAGGCGGGCGGATCGGCCTGCGACAGGGTGCGGTAGGAGCCGTCCTCCATGCGAACCGTGACGCGCCATGCGGTGCGTGCTGCGGACGCGCCGCTGTTCGCCGCATCGCGCGGCACGCGTGTTTCATGAGGCCGCACCGCCTCCACCACGCCGCAGACGACGCAGATCGACGGGTCGTTGAGCCGGATCACCGGTTCAGGATCGGCCTGCGGCGCGGCGCTGCGCCGCAGGCCGCCCGGCGTGAGCATGCCGCTGAGCACCAACGCGGCAAGCAGCCCGACCAGGGAGACCAGTGTGGCGAAGCGGACGGGCAAAGGCTTGCGGCGGACAGCGGGCGGCATCGAGCGCATTCAAACGGCGAAGACGGTACCCCTCGCAACGCTCGTGCCAACCCCCTTACACCCTCGAAACTGCGAGGGAAACCGATCTGCACGGCCTTGCGGACGTCGGGCAGCACCGACACGAATGCGCCTCGCTGGCGAAATCGCGTGCTGGGACAGCGGTCGCATGCAGTCGTCGCTGCACGACGGCCTGGCGCTCGGTCCCGGCTACCGCTTGGGCTTGCAGTAAGCGAAGCCGTCGTTCCAGCCGACGGCGTAGGCGCCATCACCCTTCGGCCGAGTGCCGGCGCCGCTGCGCGCCGCGGCGCAGCCCTCGCGGAAGCCGCCGCGGAATTCGGGCGGATAGCCCGAGAGGTTGATCGCGTCCGTGACCGTGGCGGGGTCGCCGGCGCCCGGACGCGGGGGCGGATCGGGCTCCAAGGTGGCGCAGCCTGCGGCGATCAGGGCCAGCGCGACGGCGGTGCGGCCGCCTGCCCCCCGCATCAGGCGACGCTCTGCGCCGCGGCCGCGCGGCGCGCCTGCTTGAACATGCCCGGCTGGAGCTGGTGCCGCTCCAGCAGCTTGTAGAACTCGGTGCGGTTGCGCTGCGCGAGGCGCGCAGCCTGCGTGACGTTCCCGCCGGTGATGCGCAGTATGCGGATCAGGTAGTCGCGCTCGAAGCCGCGCTTCGCCTCGTCGAGCGAGGTGAGCGCCGCAGGCTCGGCCTTGAGCGCGGCGGCTACCAGCGACGCCGGAATGATGCCTGCCGTGCACAACGCGACCGCCTGCTCGACGACATTGGCAAGCTGGCGCACGTTGCCCGGCCAGGGCGCCGCCACGAGCATCTCCAGCGCCTCGGGCGCGAACGCGCGCACCTCCTTGGCGTAGCGCGCCGCGGTGATCTCGAGGAAATGCCGGGCGAGCGGCACGACGTCCTCGCGCCGCTCGGCGAGCGGCGGCAGCGTGAGCGCGACCACGTTGAGGCGGTAGTACAGGTCCTCGCGGAACTCGCCCGAGCGCACGCGCTCCTCGAGATTGCGGTGGGTGGCCGAGATCACGCGCACGTCCACGGCAACCGGCTGCGTCGCGCCGACCGGGCGGACCTGCCTCTCCTGCAGCGCGCGCAGCAGCTTCGCCTGCAGCGGCGCCGGCATGTCGCCGATCTCGTCGAGGAACAGCGTGCCGCCCTCCGCGGCCTGGAACAGGCCCTTGTGGTCGTAGGTAGCCCCTGTGAACGACCCCTTGCGGTGCCCGAAGAGCTCGGATTCGAGCAGCGCCTCCGGGATCGCCGCGCAGTTGACCGCCACGAACGGCGCCTCCGCGCGGCTGCCGGCACGGTGGATGGCGCGCGCGAGCAGCTCCTTGCCGGTGCCGCTCGCACCGGTGATCAGCACGCTCGCGTCCGACTGCGCGACCAGGCGCGCCTGCGCGAGCACCGCAGACATCGCGGGGCTCGCGGTCACCATTTCCGCGCGCCACGCCTCGTTCCCGCGCGTCGTGACCGACAGCTTGACCGCCTGCTCGATCTGCTGCAGCAGCTGCCGGGCGTCGAACGGCTTGGGCACGAAACCGAACACCCCGCGCTTGGTGGCCTCGACCGCGTCGGGAATGGTGCCGTGCGCGGTGAGGATGATCACCGGCAGCGCCGGCGCGCGCTTCCACAGCGCGTCGAAGAGCTGCATGCCGTCCATCCCGCCCATGCGCAGGTCGGTGACGACCACGTCGGGGCGGCGCAGCGCGACGGCCGCGAGGGCCTTCTCGCCGCTGTCGACCGCCTGGACCTCGTAACCCGCAGCCTCGAGGCGCAGGGTGAGCAGGCGGAGCAGATCGTGGTCGTCGTCGACTGCGAGTACGAACTTGCGGGTCATGGCGTGTTCCTATGGCTTGCGCGGCGCGGGAACCTCGCGCCGCTCGATGATCGAACGTTCGACCGCGCGGAGCGCGTCGAGTTGCTCCTTGAGCTGATCGGCGCGCCGCGCCGTGCGCACGCGATCGGCGATCTGCGCGTGCAGCAGGACTCCGAACTGGCGCAGCACGCCGCTGCCCGCAGGCAGCCCTTCGAGCAGCGCAACCGCGCGCTGGTCATCCTGCACGACGCTCCCCGGGGTCGCGAGCATCAGCGCAAGGCGCAGGCGATGTACGAGCGTGCGCTCGCGCACGTGCGACTGACTCGCCGAATTGTAGTCCCGCTTCTGCTCTTCCGGCGACAGCATCGCGAACCGTTGGGCCTGGACGACAAGCTCCGCAAGCTGCTTCGATTCGTCGGGCGGAGCAGGCGGCGGCAACACCGGCGGCACCGATGCAGGTGCGGGTTCCGGCTCCGCGGGCGGCTTCGCCGGCGGCGCGGGCGCGACGACCTCGGGCGGCTTCGCCTCGCCCTCGTCGACCGGGGGCAGCGGCACGCAAGCCGCGGACAGCGCGGCTGCCGCCAGCGCGATGGCGGCGCGCCTCACGCGGCAGCCCTCGCCTCGGGCGGCACCGCGGGCAGCCACAGGCGAAACAGCGCCCCGCGCTCCGTATCGAGGATCTCCACGTCGCCGCCGTGACTGCGCGCTAGCTCCCGCGCGATGGCGAGGCCCAGTCCGCTGCCCTTGATGCGGCCGCCATGCACCCGCTCGGCCTGGAAGAACCATTCGAACACGCGCACGCGATCCGCGGGCGCAATGCCCGGGCCTTGGTCCTGCACCTCGACGGCGACCCCCTCGCCCGCCGGCTGCACGCGTATCGACACGACTCCCTGCTCCGGCGAGTACTTGATGGCGTTCGACAGCAGATTGTCCATCACCACGCGCAGCTTTTCCCGGTCGGCCATCAGGGGCGCCGGCGGCGCGTCGACCTCGATGCGTATGCCGCGGCCGGCCGCCGCGAGCGCGTGCGTGCCCGCGGTCGCCCGCGCGACCTCGGCGGCGTCGACCGCCTCGAGCTGCAGGTGCGACACGCTGGCGACCGCGCCCTGGTAGTTGAGCAGGTCCTCGACCAGGCGCTGCAGGTGCACGCTGTTCGATTGCAGGATGCGTACGATCTCGCGCTGCCGGTCGTTCACCGGACCCGCCGCGCCCTCGGCGAGCAGCTCCGAGCCCTCGCGCAGCGCGGTGAGCGGCGTCTTGAGCTCGTGCGACACATGGCGCAGGAACCGCACGCGCTGCTCCTCCAGCTCCGCCAGGCGATGCCGCAACCCTTCCAGGCGGTCGCCGATGTAGCGCAGGTCCTGCGGCCCCTCGACGCGGATCGGTTCACCGAGGGCGCCGCTGCCCAGCCGGCTGATGGCGCGCTCGAGCGTGCGGATGGGCCGGGCGATGACGAAGGCGAACAGCGCCGCGACCAGAACGCCGAGTGGAAACGCCGCGACGAGCTGCAATGCGAGGCGGTTCTGCACGCCCGCGGCGATATCGCGCATGCGTTCGATCTCGCGGTCGATGAGCAGGTTGGACTGGTCGAGCACTCCGCGGGCGAGCCCCGACAGCGCGACGTAGCCCTCGACCAGCGCGCGGCGCTCGGCCGGGCCCGCGCCGGAGAGGAGCTCGTACAGCGCCTGCTCGCGGTCGATGGTGCGGTTGAGTTCGGCGAGCTGCGCATCGTCGAGCGGCAGCAGCGACAGGTCGCTGGTCGTGCGCTTGAAGCTCACCCGCACCTTGTCGTAATCCTCCAGCAGGGCGGCGTCGTCGAGAATCACGTACTGACGCACGAGCCGCTCCATCGAGAGCACCTGCTCCATCAGCAGCCGCGACCCGCGCGCAGCCTTGGCGGCCTGCTCCACGGCGGCCTCGCTTATTCCGGCCAGCTTCTGCACCGAGATCGCCGCATTCACCAGCGCGACGACCAGCGGCAGCGACACCAGCACGAAGCCCGTGAGCAGGAGCTTGAGAAAGGACTTCGGATAATAGAACTGCGGCAGCTTCACGCCGGCGGATGACGCGCAGGGTGCGCCGATATAATGCGCGCGTGATCCCGATCATACAGGCGGACGCGCGGTGACGTCCGCACCCCTGCGCGGCGCGCGCCGCCCGGCGGTCACGCTCATCGCCGCCGTCGCCGCCAACGGCGTGATCGGCGCGCGCAATGCCATGCCGTGGCATCTCTCGGCCGATCTGCGGCACTTCAAGGCCGCGACCATGGGCCGGCCCGTGGTCATGGGCCGCCGGACTTTCGAGTCGATCGGGCGAGCGTTGCCGGGGCGCGCCAACATCGTCGTGACGCGCCGTGCCGACTACCCCGCGCCGGGCTGCGTCGTCGCAGGGTCCCTGGAGGCGGCCTTCACGGCCGCGGGCGACGCGGAGGAGGTCTTCGTGATCGGCGGAGGCGAGCTCTACCGCGAGGCAATGCCGCGGGCCGACCGGCTCATCGTCACCGAGATCCACGCGGAGTTCGAAGGCGACGCGCGCTTTCCCGAGATCGACGCCGCGGCCTGGCGCGAGGTCTCGCGCGAGACCCGCACCGGCGAGGCGCCCTTCCGCTTCGACTTCGTGCGCTACGAGCGCGCCGCCGGCTGAATCAGCCCGCCGCGGCCGCCTTCGGCGCCGCGCGCACCGGCACCACCGCGCTGTCGCCCTGGCGCACGCAGTCCACGTAGTAGCGCAGTTTCCCGTCGCGCTCCTCCTCCACCAGGCCGTGGATGTCGGTCTCGAACCCGGGGAAGGCCTCGTTGAAGGCGCGCGCGAACTGCAGGTACTGCACGATGGTGCGGTTGAAGCGCTCCCCCGGGATGAGCAGCGGAATGCCCGGCGGATAGGGCGTGAGCAGCACCGAGGTGATGCGCCCCTCGAGTTCGTCGATGTCCACGCGGTCCATCTCGCGGTGCGCGATGCGCGCGAAGGCGTCGGAGGGCTTCATCGCTGGCTGCATGTCCGACAGGTACATCTCGGTGGTGAGCCGCGCCACGTCGTTCGCCTTGTACATGCCGTGGATCTGCTCGCAGAGGTCGCGCAGCCCGACGCGCTCGTAGCGGCCGTGCTTGGCGACGAAATCCGGCAGCACGCGCCAGCACGGCTGGTTGCGGTCGTAGTCGTCCTTGAACTGCTGCAGCGCCGTCACCAGCGTGTTCCAGCGGCCCTTGGTGATGCCGATGGTGAACATGATGAAGAACGAGTACAGCCCGGTCTTCTC
>Ga0209254_10001608_pt1 | contig 20351 bp, 17 predicted proteins | sample FrelakmetDIP11DI_FD_187148 | JGI IMG/M metagenome (GOLD analysis project Ga0209254, IMG submission 187148) | Freshwater lake sediment microbial communities from the University of Notre Dame, USA, for methane emissions studies - DIP11 DI (SPAdes)... | ecosystem: Environmental > Aquatic >...
TATGAAGACAACCATTTGATCGCTGTGCATAAGCCCGGAGGAATCCTTGTGCAGGGAGACATCTCCCGTGAGACCTCCCTCCTGGACATGGTCAAAGACTATATCAAAAAGAAGCACAACAAGCCAGGGAAGGTATTTGTCGGCCTGGTGCACCGCCTTGACCGCCCGGTGTCAGGCCTTGTTCTCTTTGCCAGAACCTCTAAGAGCGCATCGCGCTTGTCCGAACAGTGGCGGCAGAGAAGCATCACCAAGATCTATTGGGCTCTCGTTCACGGAAAGATGAGGCCGCCCTCCGGCAGGTTGACTTCCTATCTGGAAAAGAAAGCGAAAAGGGTCTCCCTTGTTGACGGGAAAGACAAAGAGAGTCGAGAGGCTGTCTTGAGTTACAGGACTCTTCTTGTGAAAAGGAATCTGTCCCTTCTTGAAATCAATCTCCACACAGGGAGAAAACATCAAATCCGCGCTCAACTGGGCGCTGAAGCATGCCCTATTGTGGGCGACGTGAAATATGGAGCGCCTGACCGGCTGAAGGACGGCACGATTTGCTTACTGGCAAAATCCCTGACTTTCATGCACCCTACCAGACCTGAGACGATCCACATCGAGGCCCCCACGCCGGACTGGGCGTTCTAACGAAGCGCCGTCAAGCGGTGCTTTTTCACGGACAAACAAAGTTTGTCCGTGCCACCCGGAAACGCCGCCATCCATTGTCTTTTCACGGACAAACAAAGTTTGTCCGTGCCACCCGGAAACGCCTGTTGCAGGTTGCAGAAAGATCTTCTCAAAACCCATCACGAAAGCACGAAAAGAAGATTCCCCTGTTTACCCTTCGTGTTTTCGTCCTTTCGTCGTTGTCCGGTTTTACTGATCACTGATCACTGGTAACTGATCACTGGCTTTTGAGGCACTTTAGGCATTTATCTTGAAATACTCTTTCACACTGGCTAGGGATATCTCCTCCCGATTTCCTAAGAATTTTGTCTTCATCTTCCTGACTCTTTCGATTGATTGAGCAAGTCGTTCCGTCGATATCGTTCCTTCTGCAAGCGCCCGCCGCAACAAATCCAGGCTTTCACGGACATGACTCTGATCCTTGCAGATGAGCAGGATATCGGCGCCGGCCTGGAAAGCCTGAAGCGCTCCGTCAGCCACACTCCATTCCCTGGCAATCGCCCCCATCTCCAGGTCATCTGAGATGGTCAATCCCCGGAACCCCATTCTCTCCCTCAGTAACTCGGTTAACACCAGGGGTGACAACGTTGCAGGTCGGTGGGGATCGAGGGCGGGATATATGGCATGGGAGGTCATGATTCCGCAGACGCCTTCTTCGATGGCTGCCGCAAAGGGAGGGATATTGATTCTCTCCAGCTCTTCCAGATCAATGTTGATTTTGGGCAAGTGAAAATGGGGATCCACATCTGCCCGGCCGAGGCCTGGAAAATGCTTGGCCACAGCCATGATCCCATTTTCCTGAAGGCGCTTGACGACTGTTCTCCCGAGGAAGGCGACAACCTCCGGGTCCTCACCAAAACTTCGACCTGCGAGGTGTTTCTCAATCTCTCCTCTTTGAACGTCAACCACAGGGGCAAGGTTCATGTTAAGGCCCACGACTTTCATTTCCCTGGACGTCACTGTTGCGAACTCGATGGCTCTCTTGACCGGTTCTGCATCCATTCCAATGGCGGCATTTCCAGGGAAGCTTCTGAAAGGCTCCTTGAGTCTCGCAACCCTGCCCCCTTCCTGATCCACAGCAAGAAACAGGGGCGAGCCCTGCTTCTTCAAAGCTTCGCCCTGAAGATCGCGACACAGAGCGCCCAGCTGCAGTGGGTCTTCGATGTTCCTGGAAAACAATATGATGCCGCCGACATGGTGTTCACGAATCAGAGTATCCGTCTCTTTATCCAGGTGAGGCCCCGGCATCCCAACCATAAAAAGCTGTCCGATTTCTCTTTCCACATCAGAACGATTCAATTAGAACCTCCCTGCTCCAGAGGCCAAGAAGCAATGACCTAATCTTTTTCAGGGTCCCGCCCTGCACCGACAAGGGGCAATACTTTGTCCACCTTGAAGAAAACCAGAAAACGCGGCTTTCCTTCTTCTTTTCCTCCCGCATATCTCTTGCTCCGCATCGAATAGAGGAGCTCGCTGTCTTTTTCTTCTCTGAGTTTGGTCAGGAAAAGGCGAATGCCCTTGTATCCTGGGCCGTCCTCCTTGAAGAGATAGGCGGCATGGTTGTTGGTCTGCAAATTGTGATGGGTCAACCGCTCCGCCATGATGAAGGCAGCAGTCTCCTTGTCCATGATGTGAGGTTTTGCGTAGATCGCCGTATCCACGTGGCCCTCCGCATCCGCTGTTGCCAGAACACCGGTTCCCTTCGCTCTTTCGAAATACTCCTTCAGATTCAGCTCCATATTTCTCCTCCAATTGATTTTGCTCTTGATCGGAATTGAGTTGAAAAACCTTGGGAAAAGATATGGATCACCGTTCTGATTTCAAGCCTTCCCCGCCAGCATGTCTTGAGTAATGTCAGAATGCATTAACGTATGCCTGTTGACAAAGCGTTAAGTGAAATTATTTTATACCAGGTTTTTAGGAACATAAAGTCTTAACCCGCCCATGTTTGGGGCCACGAGCCGGGTTTTGTGATGACCTGGCTTTTTTTATGGAGGGAACCCATGAATATCGAGAAGGATGTGACAGAGAGAACTCCGTGCAACGCGAGCCCTATTTTCGGCATTGACGCCTTTTCCAGGCTGGATGAATCCGATGATTTGGAATTCTATTCCAGGGACAGATTTGTGAGCCATCTGGACTCCCTTGCTTTGGCCACTGTGGAGAAGCTCATTGGGACGCTCGTTGTGGAAGAAACTCCTGCTATCCTGGATTTGATGGCTGGCTGGGATTCTCACGTCCCGGGGGATCTTCGAGCGTCAAAAGTCGTAGGTCTTGGGTTGAACGAAAACGAACTCAGAAATAACAAAGTCCTGTCAGAGGCCGTAATTCACGATCTCAACAAGGATCCTCGTCTCCCATTCCCTGACAACCGCTTTGATGTGGTCATCAACACGGTTTCCGTGGATTACATGACAAAGCCTGCTGAGGTTTTCAAGGAGGTGGGGAGAGTTCTTAAACCAGGAGGGTTGTTTCTGGTCATTTTCTCCAACCGGATGTTTCCTGAAAAGGCGGTCAAGGTCTGGCGGGAGGCGGGTGAAGATGAGAGAGTTCTTCTGGTCGACGATTTTTTTAGGGAAGCGGGTGTGTTCCAAAAGCCCTCCGTGTTCCTTTCCAAAGGCAAGCCCCGGCCGAAGGATGACCAATATGCGCCTCTGGGTATCCCCAGCGACCCCATCTACGCGGTTTATGCGGATAAAAAGGGAGGCGATCCGTTGCGAAGCGCAAGACCTGAAGTCCTTGTTTCTTATGGAGAACCGCTGGATCAGGAAACCTTTGAACTCAGAAAAAACGCCATTAAGCACACCCTGCGCTGTCCCCACTGCGGGGAGAAAATGCTGAAATGGGCTGTACCGGACAATCCCTTTGAAGTCACATGGGACAATGATTTCATGTATATCTGTTTCAACGATGCATGCCCTTATTATGTCCGAGGCTGGGATTTCATGCACCGGGAAGGGAACAGGGGGTGCTCCTATCGCCTGATGTACAATCCTGAAAAGGATTGCTGCATGCCCATTCCTGTCCCCACGCCCAAGGCTCTAAGGGAAAGTATAATAGAATAAGGGTGCACGGTACACGGTGCAAGGCACGAAGATATTGTACTTGCCTTGTACCCTGCGCCGTGTACCGTGTTTACGCGTGATTTCTGAGTTGCAGGGCAATGGGATGAGGATTCAAATAGAGCTGCTGCCTTAGATAGTCTTCCTTGTACTTTCGTACATGATGATTGATTAAGGTGATCGGGACGATCAGGGGGATGTACCCGTTCCGGTATTCATCGAGGATCTCAAGAATTTCCTGTTTCTCATCTTTCGACAACTGTTCTTTGAAATAGCCCATCATGTGCTGCAGAACATTCGCATTCTTCTTGACGGTCGTCTTGAGCTTGAGCGCTTCCATGAGCAAGGTCTCATACCTCGCGTAGAGTTCATTCAAAGGGAATTTCTTTCCTTCCGCTACCAGCTTGCCCATCGCGCGGTAATGCTTCTCGCTGTGAGAAAGAATGAGCAGCTTGTGCTGTGTGTGAAAAGCGACAAGATTGCCCAGACTCTTTTTTCCCTGCACGATCTCGCGCCATCGCTTCAGCGTGAAAATGCTCTCAATGAAGCTCTCTCTCAATTTCGGATCATGAAGGCGGCCCTCCTCTTCCACTGGAATCAGAGGGAAATGCTCCATGAACGTCTTGGCAAACATTCCTTTTCCTGCTTTTTCGGGCATGCCTTTCTCATTGTAGACCTTCACCCTTTCCATGCCGCTGCTGGGAGAGTCACTCTTAAAGATGAAACCGCAGAGACCCTCTCTCTCGATCTCCTCTACCCGCTTCTTTGCCCAGATTAGCATACGGTCCGTAAGGTCCTGATTGGTTCTCACCGTGACGAGCCTTGGGGATTCGGGGTTGCCCACAAGCCTCATCGCCTCTCGCGGTACGCCAAGTCCGCACTCCACTTCAGGACAAACAGGAACATACTCCACGTACTGCCCGAGCGTATCGGTCAGGTAACGATCGAGCTTGTGTCCCCCGTCGTATCTCACGTTCTGCCCCAATAGGCAGGCGCTGATTCCAAGTCTTATCTTATCTTCCATAGGGCACCCTTACTCTGATTGTTTGTGGAAATCGATTTGACTCTACCAAACAGGGCACATTCTATCAATGGAAAAGGGGCACGACCCTTGCGGGACTTGAACGAGCTTTTCCATGAGGACAGAATGTGGTAGTTAAAAAGGGGCGAGGAGGGCGTCCGACAACTTAACATTCATCTCCCCTTCAAAGGGGGACAGGCACAGGAGATCAGGAGAGATCAACAATGATCGAATTGATGAAAAAACTCGCAAGAGAAAAGGACATCTGCGTTCTGGCTACCGTTTCAGGTGAGAAGCCTCACTGCTCTCTCATGGCCTACACAACGGATGACGACTGCAGCGAGATCTACATGGCCACCTACAGGAGCACCAAGAAGTTCAAAAACCTGATGGAGAATCCCTCTGTCAGCCTGCTGATCGATACCCGGGAAGAGCACAGGGGCTCTCACCGCCCTGAAGCAAAGGCCATGACCGTTTCCGGCGCTTTTGAAAGGCTGGAGGATAATCAAAAAAGCGCGCGGCTGAGGGCCAGACTGCTTAGCCGGCATCCTCATCTCAAAGAGTTCCTGGACCATCCGGATGCGGAGATCATTTGCATCAAAATCCATTCCTTCTTGCTGCTGGATGGTCTCACGGACGCCCACTTTGAGGAGGTCTCCAAATGAGCATGGTGCCTGAGATTCGAGTGACCAGGTGTAATGATGTCCCGGTTCGTTCAGAAGGGGAGTTCGTCCTTTACTGGATGACCGCCTTCCGGCGCACTCGCTATAATTTCAGCCTCCAGAAGGCTGTGGAGTGGGCCAATCACCTTGCAAAACCACTTCTTATATTTGAGGCTCTGCGCGTCGGCTACCCCTGGGCCTGCGATCGCTTCCATCGCTTTGTCATCGACGGCATGGCGGACAACTCCGAGAGTTTAAGGAAATACGGGGTCTCCTACTATCCATACCTGGAACCCGCGCCCGATGCGGACAAAGGTCTTCTCGCCGCTCTTGCTGAAAAGGCCTGTCTCGTGGTTACGGATGACTTCCCGGTCTTTTTCTTGCCCCGCATGATCGCCTCCGCATCAAAGAAGATCCCTGTTTACATCGAGAAGGTGGATTCCAATGGACTGTTGCCCATGAGATCCGCTGACAGGGTGTTCGCAGCAGCCAAGTTCTTCAGGCTCTTCCTCCAGAAAGAACTCCCATCCCATCTCTCCGCGATGCCTGATGCCGAACCCCTGAAAGGCTTGAAACACAAAGCCCCTGTTCATCACCTCAAAGACATCCTCAAGCGCTGGCCTGCCGCCTCCTCAAAAATTCTTGAAGGAGATCCTGACTCCCTGGCCGGGTTCCCGGTGGACCATGAGGTCAGCGTCGTAGATCAGCGAGGAGGCGCCACTGAGGCCTCTAGAAGAAGGAAGAGTTTCATTGAAAAAAAGCTTTCAGCCTACGAGGAAAACAGAAACCATCCTGACGATGACGCTACGAGCGGGCTTTCCCCTTATCTCCACTTCGGCCACCTCTCGGTTCACGAGATCTTTCACCACCTGGCAGCAAAAGAGGAGTGGACCCTGGATCATCTTCCCAAGAAAGCGACCGGCGGCCGAAGCGGATGGTGGCACATGAGTGAAACAGCAGAAGCCTTTCTCGATGAACTGGTGACATGGAGAGAACTGGGCTTCAATATGGGCCGGCAGAGAGAAGACTATGACCAGTACCTTTCCCTGCCCAGCTGGGCTCAGCAAACCTTGAGAGACCATCAAGCGGACCGAAGGCGCTATGTTTACAGTTTGGAGGGATTTGAGAAGGCACAAACTCACGATCCCCTGTGGAATGCTGCCCAGGGACAGCTCCTTGAGGAAGGCCGGATCCACAACTACCTTCGGATGGTCTGGGGAAAGAAAATCCTGGAATGGACGTCCTCCCCTCAGGAGGCGCTCGATATCATGATTGAACTCAACAACAAGTACGGTCTCGACGGCAGGGATCCCAATTCCTACACGGGGATCATGTGGATCCTGGGCAGATATGACAGGCCCTGGGGCCCGGAACGACTGATCTTCGGCAAGATACGGTACATGAGCTCGGAGAACACCTTGAGGAAAGTGCGGGCCACTGAATACATGGAGAGGTACAAACCGAGATAACCTGGCCTCCTAATGCAGGCGTATGGCCGCAACCAAATTAGAATCCGGAAACCCGAATGTCGAATGTCGAACAAGGAATTTCGAATGATGAAGTTGAATCTCTTCTCTTGTTTCCTTCGGCGTTCGTTATTCGTTAATCGACCTGCCCGCTATGCCTTCAAGCGGATTTCCACTAGCTCGCCAATGCCCACGGGAGCTGGCACTACCGTTACACCACAAATTTTTCGCATGGCAGGCAGGTATTCTGCGGTTCGCTTTTGAGCCTCTGTGCAGCTTGCGGATAAGTCACAGGCGGAGACTCTAGCGCTTTGGCCTGACCCTGTCGTAGGGGTAAGGGTAGTACCAGGGTCTCCAGAAAGGATCATACCACCACCAGGGGTAACCGGGATAAGGATAGGGCGCTAGCCGTTCCTTGCTCGTGTCCGGCCAGAGGTAAATCTCTTGGGCAAGAACCAGAGGGTAGGTGTACTGGATCTCGCCAAGAGGCATGATTCGCTTCCCCTCGACCTCTCCACCGACGGTCACCTGTCTTCCCTTGGCATAGACCGCGACGTCAAGGTAGGAAGGATAGAGCGCTAAAAAACGCCCCTCTGATTTGTCCACCTCCTCCGGTGCTCCCAGGAAATCCGCGGGTTTCTGAAGGATTTCGATCTGAGTTCCCTCTTTCGTATTCTTTGCCTCTATGATCACTCCAGCCCAGATCACCACGTTGCCTTTGTGCGCTTCAGGATCCTTGAATACGTCCCCGAAGGTGAGGTTTTTGTCGACCTGATCCCTCAGCGGCTTCGAAATCGCCGGAGCGCAGCCCATGATAAACAGCAGGGCCAGCGCAACGATCCATTTTTTTCCGAACTCAGTTCTCATCTCAAACGACCCTCTCTCAACGTCTGAAATCTAATCATCCCCTGCGGACATACAATTATCTTTTCCCCTGGCTTTCCTCTCTGATAAAGTTTCTTTGTCCGGCTGCCCTTTGGCCTGAATAACCACTGGAAAGCAGGGAATCACATGAATGCAAATCAAATATCTGCAAAACTGCTCCGATGGTACGCCCGTCATGCCCGCGATCTCCCCTGGCGGCACACAGGGGATCCGTATTCGATTTGGATTTCCGAGATCATGCTCCAGCAAACCCAGGTGGAGACGGTTATTCCCTATTATCGTCGCTTTCTCGCGAGATTTCCATCCGTGCGTGCCCTGGCTGAAGCTCGTGCGGATGAGGTGCTGAAAATCTGGGAGAACCTTGGCTATTACTCCAGAGCGCGGCATCTCCACGCTGCGGCAAAGGAGATCGTTGTCCGCTGGGGGGGCAGGCTTCCTCAAAACAGGAAAGAGCTTCTGAGCCTTCCAGGGATCGGAGAATACACAGCCGCCGCCGTCCTCAGTATCGCCTTCGGTCAGAGTGTTGCGGCCATAGACGGCAATGTTTTCCGGGTGATCTCCAGGCTTTTCGCTCTTCGAAGCCCATTGGGTTCTTCAGAGTCCAGGCGACACATCCGCACTCTGGCGGATCAGCTCCTGAGCAAAAGGAATCCTGGTCACTTCAATCAGGCGATAATGGATCTGGGCGCGACCGTGTGTACACCACGAAATCCTGACTGTCTATCGTGTCCTTTGAGGGGTCTCTGCAAGGCAAAAGATCTGGGTTTGCAGGAACAGCTTCCTGCTGCTAAAAAGCGCCCCACCCTTTCCCACAAGCACATGACAGCAGCCATCATCCTTGATCGAAAGAAACGAGCCCTTGTTGTCAAAAGGCCCGTCTCAGGGCTTCTTGGCGGCTTGTGGAAATTTCCTGGAGGGGAAAGAGGCGCAAAAGAGACTATAAAAGGGGCTTTGCGCAAAACGGTTTGTGAAGAACTTGGCATTTCGATCTCTGTGGGGAAGACGGTTGCATCGATAAAGCATGCTTACACACATTTTCGTGTGACTTTTCATGTTTATCAATGCGCCATTGAGCGAGGCAGGCCCAAGTCTCAGGAAGGGCGTCTATGGCAGTGGGTCTCCCCCAAAGAACTCCGCCGACTGGCTTTATCAAAAGCAGAGAGAAAAATACTCGATGTTCTCCCTCACAGCTGACCCGACGTGGCGTCCCAGCTCTGCAAAAGCTTCTTGTACTCCGTGTCCTCATAGCGGCTGAGTAAAAAGGCAGGCGCGTAGTCAGGCAAAGCGCTTCCGCTCACGTGGTTACCGAGCAGTTCGCCGGCAGCCATACCGGCCATGATCCCGAATCCGGAAAGAGCGCCCATTACAAAGGCTCCCTTGACCGGGAGAGTCCCGATCAGGGGCCGGTTCTCCTGGGTCTTGCAGTAGTAGCCGCCGTCCACATAAGGCTTGCCGACTTTTCCCAGATACACGGATAACCCGGGAATCATGCCTGCCATTCCCCGGAGCACGATTTCCGCATACTCAGAATCGAAGACCGGCGGCCAGACCGGTTCCTGGGGCTTGATGTCGTATGTCCAAAGAGCCAGGATGGTCTGGCTGCCCTCCCCTCCCTCTGGTCTGAAATGGACGCCGCTTGGAAATTCCTCCAGAAGCCATCTTGTTTTTTCGCTGCCTTCGAGCACTTCTCTTTCCTCTTCGGTCCAGGGGAGCTTCATCGGGTCTGTCCAAATCATGAGGGGGACATCACGAGGAACGACCCCGTGAGGATCATTGAATGCGATTTTCCCGTGGAGTTCGTTGAACACAGGAAGATCAATCCCGATCAGGGCTCCCGCCTGTTTGAGAAGCGGCCCTGCAGCAATCACAAAGGATCGCGTGGAGATGTCCAACTGGTCCTTTTCCCCGGTCACTTGAACGGACTCTATCCCTCCCTTTCCCACACCAACGCCGGACACTCGACCCATGAGATACTGGGTGCCTGCCGCCTTGGCCTGCTGGAGAAGATACATTCCGAGCTGTTGTGCGCTGAGCCAGCCGCAGCGTCGAACATGGAGCATGGCGATAGCCGTGTCTTTGATGAAAGGATATTGCTTGCGAACCTCTGCCGGATTCAGGACAAGCTCCGCACCGTTAAGACCTGGATCAAAACCCCTCGGCTTGCAGGCCGGGTAGGCCGGATCATGCGGCCCGCCGCGGTAGGTCCTGATCGGTCCGGCTCCTAGGCCTGAGATCTCTTTTGCCACTCGCTCCATGACCCGGGCCTGCTCAGGCCTGGCCGTGAGGAAAACGTAACCCCTGCGGCTCATGTTGAAGTAATTATCGCTTTCGGCCGCAAGTTGCTCCAGCAGATCAATGCTCCGGTTCATGAAGCGCACCATCGTGTTGCCCGGCCCCGGCCACCAGTTGCGGTAGGCTTCCGTTGATTTGTCACTCGTAAGCGTCAAGGGAGCTTGCTCGTCCACGAGGAGGACTTTCTTGATCCCGTGCTTTACCGCGAGATGGTGCGCTGCCGAGACTCCGGCGATTCCAGCCCCGCAAATGACCACGTCGGCACTGACCTTTCTCATGATGATCCTTTCCCAAATGGTTCGTTATCGAAGTCTTTCATGCGCCCGTAGAAACGGGGCACACTGAAGGCATGAAAATGGGGCTGCAGCCTGAAAGACTAAATCTCCCCTCACCCCTCTTTACAAAAGAGGGGGAAACCATGAGACACGATAGCTTCCCCCCTTATAAAGGGGGACATGAGGGGGATTTTGGGATTCAGCGTCATCCAAATGCACTTTCTGAGCAGAGCAACGCAGGAGCGCGATTTACTCTGTCACGCATGAACTCTGTGCTGCACTCTATTAGGCCTTCACGAACCAGCTCACAGGCCTTCGGAGACTGACCGGATCCGGGTATTCGTCAACGTATCCGACCCTCAAGACAAACTGGGGAATCACCGGGGCTGAGTGACTTGAAGCAATTTTTTCCAGCCCCTGTTTTTCTTCAAGACACTGCGTCATCGGATGAATGCATATCTTTTTCTCCCCAGCTGTCAGAGCCATTCTCTCAAACTTGCGCCCCGTTTCAATCAGATCGGAAACGCTTGCTCCCTGACTCGTAACAATGAACCAGCCTCCGCCCTGCTCAACCTGTTTTGCGGCAAGATCGATGCCCTGCTTTCGAAAGCTTTCTTTCGTCACATCCTCCCTGCCCATGAAGTTCCGGACATACCATCCGCCAAACCCCTTGATGTCCATGCTTTCCGTCGTCAGCCCGTCTCGATATTTCCTGGCGTCTTCGTTGCTGAAGCGAATCCAATCCGCCAGTTCCTTTTGGGCTTCGTCCCGATAGGTCTGGAGGCGGAACGTTTCAAGAGCGGCCTCCTGAATGCACTTCGCATGATCCGAGCCCCGGGGGTAATAGAAGAGCTGCCCCTTCAGCGGGTCTGAAAGCGCTTTGACATCCTCACTCCTGATTTCGTCGGATCGAAAGCCCTGCTTGACGGTTCTTCTAGAGGCCAAGCGCTTCAGGGGATAGTTGCCTTGCCTGCCTTTCTTCAGAGCGATCGAAACCAGATCCTCGTCCGCAGAAGTCTTTCCGATGACTTCCATCTCGGCCTCATATCCCATGGCGCTTGCCGCGATGGCAAGGTTCTCCACAAAGGCTCCGATGGAAAGAAGCAGCTCTCTGTTCTGCGGGTCCACGGCCGGCAATCTCCTTTTTGGATCGCCACCAATGATCCACTCTCTCTGTGAAGTCACTTTCACCACCCATGGTTGCGCATTGTGCCCGCTCGGCGCCAGGGACGCGTAATAGAGGATGGCGCTCGCTTCATCGCCCAGGGCAGGCACTGTTTCAAATTCGCGACCTTCAGGTTGAAGATCAGTCCGCTTGACTCCGGATCCACAGGCGTTCAACAAAGAGCTTGATCCCGCTATCAGAGCGCCGGCGGCCAAAGTTCTTTTGATAAAAACACGTCTATCCATAATGGCAGAGCACCTCCTTGCGGAACACCTTACAGGGTCCTGTCCGACAACTACTCTCCCCTCCCTTGGTGGCCTCCGGCTCTTAGAGCCCACGGCTCGGGGAGGAGGGGACAAAGGGGAGGGGGAGGGGTTTCATAGGTTGGCGGATAACCCGCTAAAGATTCTTAGAAATGGACACATGGAACGCCGCGCCTTTCCTGATGGCAGGCTCCAGCCACACGCGGCCTTTGTGCTGTTCGGCAATTTCCTTGACGATGGCGAGCCCCAGACCGGCTCCATCCACCTCGCTGGCTACCCTTCTGCGTTTAAAGGGACCAAAAAGTGTCGTCGTGTCTTCGTCTTTCAAACCGATTCCGTCATCTTCCACTGACAGGATATGGCTGTCCTCCGACTCCTGATAGCTTATCCTGATTTCGCTCAAATCGTGCCCTCCATACTTCAGAGCGTTGTCCACAAGATTTCTTAAAACCCTGACCATGGAAGTTCTATCCGCGTTGACCTCAGGGATCTCTCCCAGCTCGAGCCAGCGGATCTGGCGGCCAATGAGTTGAGGAGCAAACTCTTCCTTTACGGTGTTGACGATTTCTTTGAGTCTTACTTTCTCGATCGAAAGAGGGACTTCTTTCGTTTTGATATAAAGGTTGATCTTCTCCACCAGAGAAGCGATGTGCTCTGAGGCTTTCAAGATCTGCTCGCAATAGCTTCTTCCTCTCTCGTCCAGCCTGTCCCTGGAATATCTGTGGAGGCGTTTGGCCAGGCCATAGATTGCAATCGCAGGGTTCTTGAGATCATGGGAAACCGAATAGGCAAACATTTTTATTTTGTTCGAGCTTTTTACCAGGGCCTCTTCAGCCTTCTCCCGTTCCAACTTGTCCCGGAGTGCCGTGAGACCGTAAGAAAGGTCATTGGCCAGTTCCTCCAGGAGATGAAGCTCCTCAGCGTCAAACGCATCCGGCTCCGTTGCGTAAATGTTCAAAGCACCGATCACTTTTCCGCCCATCCTTATAGGAAGAGCAATGGACGATCCGTATCCCCGCCTGACCGCCTCCCCCCTCCATGGAACAAACTCCGGATCTTTCAAAATATTCTTACAAACGGCCGGCTTGCCTGTGCGGATGGCCGTACCTGTAGGCCCTCTCCCCTCCTTGGTTTCCGACCAAGTGATATCGACCTTTTCCAGGTAACCATTTTCAAAGCCGGCTTGCGCAATGGGCAGGACGGATTTTTTCTCATCCTCCTGAGCAAACCCAATCCAGGCAAGCCGATATCCTCCCACATTGACGATCATGCGGCTCACTTCAGCCAGGAATTCCTTTTCATCCGCTGCCTTGGCCATGGCCTGGCTGGATTCCCCCAGGACCTTGAGAGCCCTGTTCACCCGGCGAAGCTCAGTCTCAGCGCGTTTTCTGATGGAGATATCCCTGTTGCTTGCTCTGCGTCCGAGCCACTCTCCGTCCCTCCCGAAGACTCCCTGACAGTAATGGCTGATGAAGCGCTCCTCTCCGGTTCTTGTTATAATCCTAAAATCGATGTGAAGAACGTCCTGAGCGCGGAAATCCTCCAGAAAGTGTTTGGAGGTTATGGCCTGATCCTCAGGATGGACGATACGGGCTACGAGCGAGGGATCCGCTATGAATTCCTCACTCCTGTATCCTGTAATTCGTTCGCAGGACGGAGACACATAAACGTACTTGCCGTCAGGGGCCCGCCACGTTTCCCAGTCATAGGTGGTATCTGCAAAGGTTCGAAATCGCTCCTCGCTCCAGCGCAGATCTTCCTCTCGCGATTTGAGCTGGCTTTGCACACCTTCCAGTTCAGCCACCTGCCGTCGCAAGGCTTCTAACTCAGCGAGGAGCTCCTCTTTTGCTTTGTCTTTTTCTTTCATCGCCTGTGCCCGGATGGATCAATTCGGTTTTCTTGCAGAGTTCCAAGCTCCGAGAGTCAGGAGCTCTTAAAATTGAAGCACCGTCGGTCAGACGAAAAGTGAGAAAGGATGTTCCAGATGAGAGATCTACCACAGCAGGAACAAAATAAGATTACCTCACTATTTTCAGAGTGGCAAGAAGGAAAAAAGGTCAAAATCCAGGGGGAAACGATGGATCAGGAAGGAGGAATGAAAACAACGCCGGTTATTCGAAAACCGAAACAACGGCGCGATGAATAGCCGCTCCGATTTTACCCAATCCGAGGGACGAGTCGCCGGCTACGTCTTTGTTCACTTCCTCGCCGGATCTCGGAGCGTAAATCACGTTTGCCGCGAGTTCCTTTCGGACAAACGCCGCGTTCCATCCCTCCTCAAGGAGATAACTCGCGCACATGGGTTCTTCGTTGACTGGATTCTCTTTGAAATAGTCCTCAATGGCATGCCTCAAATAGCTTTCGAAAAATTTGGTTTTCCCCTCGTAGAAGTCACGATCCAGGATGAAAAAGCTCAGCCTCGTCGAGTCCTGTGCCAGCGCCTCAACCCCATTCAAACAAATCACCTCGGAGGCCAGGACCGCGTTTGTGGACTGTGCGATGAGCTTGCCCACGCAAACCGCGGAAATGCTGAATGGGATCTTGAGAACCATTTCTACGGTCTCCTTGAAGAAGGAAAACCTCTTCTCGAACTCCCCTTCACCATACCTGATGATTTCTTTTTCGCTACCGCTCCGGATATAGTTGCATATGGCACCCTTGATGGTCCATTCGCCAAGGTTGGCATCTTCCAAATAAGCTCCTGTGAGATTTGCACAGCTCAGATTGGCCTGTTTCAGGATGCTCCACTTCAAAATCGAATCCTGCAGATTGGCTCCTTCCAAGTTCGCCCCCGTCAAGTCGGCTCCAGTGAGGTCTGCTCCCAGGAGGTTGGCTTTGAGAAGCGAAGCGCCGTTCAGCTTGGCCCTTACAAGACGGCACCCACTCAAATTGGCATCCGCGAAATTCGCTCCACTCAGATCCGCTTCATCGAGGTCGGCACTGAAGAGGATTGCTCTGCTGAAATCAACCCCGGCAAGATCCGCCCTTTTGAGCTGTGCTTTGCTTAGACTGGCCCCGACCAGGTTGGCGTCTCTGAGGCTCGCACCGTACAGGCTGGCTGCATCGAGGATGCTCTCTCGAAGCACGGCTCCGGTGAGGTTCGCCTCCCTTAGGTCGGCCTCGGAAAGATCCGCCTCCCGAAGGATGGCTTGTGCCAAGTTCGCCTCAATGAGATCCGCGCCGCTCAGGGTTGCGCCTTTCAGATTGGCTTTCTTGAGGGTTGCGCCGATGAGGCTTGTCTGTCTCAGATCCGCATTGACGAGAATGGCCCCGCTCAAATCCGCCCCGATCAAGTAGAGCCCTCTCAGGTTGGCCCCAATGAGATTGGCTTTTCTGAGGTTGGCCCGCTCACCCCCTTCCCCCCTGAGCCAACTCCTGTGACCCTCCAGGATCTCGCGCAGGGGCCGGTTTTCGTGAGACAGTTCATCGATGTTCTTGTACGGAGCGTTCATAAAGAGTATCTGCTCCCGAGGCTCCCGAGAACCTCAAAAACGGGGTGATAAATTACTCCACCGTGACGCTTTTGGCAAGGTTTCGGGGTTTATCGATTTCCCTTCCCAGGTGAATCGACAGATGGATGATCAGATAAAATTAGAGCAATATGTGTGCCTGAATGGGGGTTATGAGGCGAAATGAATTTTTATCTAACAATATCAAGCGGTTTTTTCCTGCCCGTTTCCAGCAGGTGACAGGTGTGTCAGAGATCACCCAACTCTTAGTGGTAAATTGATTCCAAAAAGTGGCAAAGATTTACCCACTTCGGGCATTTGCTTAGAAAAGCATGTCGTTGGAATGGGTGCGTGTGATGCTTGGAGTGAAGCGGGAAAGGCAGATGGGCTGGAGAGGGATTGAATCTCTCCAGCCGCGACCTGAGTTCATTAACAGAACCGCCTCCTACTCTTTTATCAAGGCGGAGAGTGCTTCGAACAATTTTTTCCCTGAGGCCGGCGTCTCGACCTGACCATTCAGGATCTCTTTGGGGTTGGAGGTTGTTTGGTAATAGGCCCTGTTGAGATCAAACTCCGTCCCCAAACCCGCGCCTTCGAGAGAGACTCCTGCAAACAGGCCCTTGGCGCGCGAATAGGAATAGATGCCGCCTTTCAAAAAAAGATCGGTGGCTGCGGTTGCTTGAGCACCCACCGGGCCAGCAGCCACAGCCGCGTCGGCTCCAAGTTTGAAATTTGACCGCATGAAGGAATCCATGGTGTTTTGCCCGATCACCACAAGGATCAGGTCCGTCAGTTGCACTCCGATTTGAAACCCTATGCTGCCGGCCCCGATGTAGACAAATGCTGGCCCGCTCCACTTCCCGTCCTTGCGGGCGACCACAACGCCTTTTCCGTACGAACCCCCGACCACAAACCCTCCCTTGAACATGTCAGGGATAATAACCACACCCGCGCTTTGTCTTATGAGATCATAGGCTGCTCCTGAGTCCGGCGCATTCTTCACCTCCTCCATCACGATGCGCGCTTTGTTGACAATGATCTCCGCGTCCTCTTTCAAATTGTCGGCGAAAGCCGGCACCGAAAAAACCAGCCCAAAGGCAAAGCAAAAAGCGACACTAAAGAATGTCTTTTTCATGATCTCCCTCCCGTTCATTTCGAGGCATTGTAGCTTTCACGCCTTGGCGTGTAAAGCGTTCTTTCCAAGAGGTTGCTGAAAAAGTCCCTGCTTACAGGCTGCTCAAAAACGTCCAGGTCCAAGGCTCCCGAATAAGAGTAACGAGGCATGAGGACTGAGTGCTGAGCAAAACAACAAAACGATTTTCTGTTGCATTCGACTCAGTCCTCATTACTCATCGCTCAGTCCTTTCTTTTAAAGGTACGTCGCAGATGGTGCCTTGATGGTGAATCAGGGCTAGAGCCAATGCTGTTCACTTAAGGAGAATCTGGTTTTCCAAACCGTCACCCCGGCGAAAGCCGGGGTCCAGAAGAGGTTGAAAAGACTGGATTCCGGCTTTCGCCGGAATGACACCCGGCAGCTTCCACATCAGGCTCAGGGGCCTAAGTGAACAGCATTGGGGCTAAAGCGCCTTCACCAACTGATTGGCCGCGGTCAGCAACGGGTCCCAGGAAGGGCCGAAGGGCGGTGCATAGGCCAGGTCCGACTGGCCGAACTCCTCAACGCTCATCTTCGCGTGGAGGGCCACGGCCGGTGCATTGATCCGGTGGGCCGCGCCCTCTTTACCCACCATCTGCGCTCCGAGGAGTCGGCCGGTCTTTTTGTCCCCCACCAGTTGCACGATGATCACGGATGACCCGGGATGATTGTATGCCCTGGTCCGGCTCTGAATCACGACCTCTGCCGGTTCAAAGCCGGCCTTTCTGGCCTCTTCCACACTGAGGCCGGTGCGCGCCACCTCCAGGTCAAAGACCTTGAACACGGCCGTTCCTGCAACCCCCTGAAGCTCAACTTTCCCCCCAAGCACATTGTCGGCGACGGCCCACCCCGCCCTGTTGGCCCGCAACGCCAGAGGAATCCACGTCTTCTGGCCTGTAACCACATGATAGGCATCGGCGCAGTCTCCCGCTGCGTAGATGTCCGCATTGGAGGTGCGAAGCATCCTGTCCACGGCAATGGACTTCCCGGGTCCCGACGCAAGGCCTGCATTCTCAGCGAGCTCGCTGTTTGGCCGCACTCCCACAGCCACAAGAACCATATCGCCATCGATTTGAAGCCTGGGACAGATGACCCTGAGCCCCTTTGCGTTTTTCTCGATTCTCTCAATGGGCTGTCCTAGGTGAACCTTCACTTGGTTTGCCTCAAGTTCCTTCTTGACGATCGAAGCAAGCTGCTCGTTCATCCATGGAATAAAAACCGGCCGCGGCTTGATCATCTCCACATCGATGCCTCTGGCTCTGAATGCTTCGCACATTTCAAAAGCGATGTAGCCCATGCCGAGGATCACCGCTTTCTTCACATTCCGATCTCTGATGAATGTCTTGATCTTTCTTCCGTCCTCGAGGTTCTTGAGCGCCATCACTCCTGGAGAATTCACACCCGGCAGGTCCGGAATGACAGGCCGGGCTCCGGTAGCGATCAAAAACTTGTCATAGGGGAGCTGGAAAGGCTCGCCTGCTGAAGTTCTTCCCGTCACGGTTTTCCTTACAGGGTCAATCGCCTCTGCCCTGTGCTCTATCCTCACATCAATGCCCTGCTTCTCTTTGAAAGCATGAGCCGTCCTTACAATCAGGTCATCCATGTCCCTTGTCGCGTCCGCGACATTGTAGGGCATTCCTCAGGCACTGTAGGACACATCTTTTGTCTGTTCGAGAACAGTGACCTGCAGATCAGGTTTGTTCCGCTTGGCCCGGCTTGCCGCGCTCATGCCCGCTGCGTCTCCGCCGATGATGACGAAGTTCATAACCAAACCTCCTGGGAAAGGATTTCATGCTGAGCAAAGCAAATAGGAAGTATTTTTCATTTTGTGTTCTTCAGGGGCAAAAGGCAATCACGCATTTTTCTTGATGAGGCAGTCTCACCGACCGTCACGTGCTCTCTTAACAACGACGGTCCATATCCTTGTACTACAAGAACTAACTGGGGGGTTATTCCTTCCCTTGCTTTCGCTACCGCTCACCAAAGCTCAAGTTGAAACTCGCGATACTTTCGGATCAGCTCAAAATCAATTCGGTCAGAGCTGATCAACCTAGCGCCGTAGGACCTTGCCGTCAGCGCTATCAACACGTCAAAATGAAGATCACGGAGCTTTTCCGGTGAAAATTCTTTGTCTGCGCTCATCTTCTCGAGTATCTGGCCCGACTCCAGCCAGTTCTTCTGCGTGGGAGTCCACACGGGATGGTTTTTCTCCAACTCTTTCAAAAATGCCTTCTCCGTAGGCTTCGTTGCCCCCCGCCACAGTTCGGACAATACCACCGATGATGTCCTTATAAGCCCGCTCACGGACTCGATCCGTTCCTGATGCTGGCCAGTACGCAGGTGGCCAATGAAAACAGATGTATCAAAGATAACAAAGCTACTCACCCAATGCCTCAAATCTCAACTTGCCCGCGTGTTTTGTCATCAGGGTCTTGAACTTCTTCAGCGCGACAATCTCCCTCAGCGCAGCATGAACTGCCTCGGTCCTGCTTTTTGCCCCCAAAACCTTTGCGGCCTCATCGGCGAGACGGATGTCCAGCCTGATTGATGTCATTGCAGTTGCCATGGCTTGCCTCCTGTCATGTAAATACACATTAGTCGATTTGTATATACATGTCAATCTTCCTTTCGCTCTTTTGTCCATGATTCCGGTTCGAGACATTTGTCCTTGACATAAGGACGAATCTTTCCTCATTTGTCCTTATCATAAGGATAACTATCACCGTTAAGAAAAAGACGCTCAGAGAAATCATCCCACGACCTATCTCCCTGATACCGGATTATCAAGACAAGTGACCTCCGCGGATTCCGGTCGGGTTCTCGAAAACGTTGTCTACCTGGAATTGAGAAGGCGAGGGTACGAGATCTATTGCTTTGCAGAAAACGGGGCAGACTCGCTTTTCCCGCAGTCGCAAATCTAGAGGGGGGACGATCTCTTTTTTCCTGCAGACACAAGCACATCCTCTCCTTGACTGCACCGGCTCATGGATATTAGACTGAGACAAGTTTAAAAAGTGGGTAATACACCGATGCCCTGGCCCCCTCCCCCCGTATCAAGTCCGGGGCAGGCTCTAACCCCTCCTCCATCCTCCGTCCCGCCGTGAGGCGGGACTACGGAGGACGGGCACCAAGGGAGGGGAAGTTGCGAGGTGGAGGCTTTAGTGACGACTGAACCCGCCCATGAGTGGGGGGCTTTCGATTCGAGTCCTTATCGTCTAAAAGGAGGTTGCGATGGCTGAATGGAATATGGATCTGTCAGGCAAGGTGGCCCTGGTGACCGGGGGTAGCCGCGGGCTGGGAAAGGCGATCGCCCTGGCCATGGCTGAGAAGGGAGCAAAGATCGTGATCTGCGGAAGAAAGCAGGAAAACCTGGACAAAGCCCTCGGAGAGCTCAAGGCCAAAGGCGCTGACGTCTTGGCCCAGCCTGCCAACATGGGAAAGTCCGATCAGGCAGCCTCCCTTTTCCAGGCGATTGAAGAGAAATTCGGAAAGCTGGATATTCTGGTCAACAACGTGGGCACCAACCTTCTCACCCCCTCTGTGGCTGAAGCGGACGAAGGGCTCTGGGACAAGCTCCTCGAAACAAATCTGAAGAGTGCGTTCCTGGCAAGCTCCATGGCATACAGGCTCATGAAAAAAGCCGGAGCAGGGAAGATCATCAACATCTCCTCCATTGCAGCCAGGAAAGCTGCAAGGGGGATGGGGATCTACTGCGTTGCCAAGGCAGGGCTGGAAATGCTGACAAAGGTTCTGGCTGTGGAATTGGCTTCGGATCACATCCAGGTCAATGCGGTTGCGCCTTGCGTTGTGAGAACCCAGTTCAGCCAGCCCTTCTGGAGTAATGAAAGCATTATGCAGGAAATCCTGAGAACCATCCCTGCAGGCCGCATTGCTGAACCGGATGACGTCGTAGGGGCGGTGCTGTTCCTGGCATCGAACCTGTCTGATTTCATCACCGGAGAGGTTCTCAACGTGGATGGCGGATC
>Ga0209254_10001609_pt1 | contig 20350 bp, 18 predicted proteins | sample FrelakmetDIP11DI_FD_187148 | JGI IMG/M metagenome (GOLD analysis project Ga0209254, IMG submission 187148) | Freshwater lake sediment microbial communities from the University of Notre Dame, USA, for methane emissions studies - DIP11 DI (SPAdes)... | ecosystem: Environmental > Aquatic >...
GCGGTCTCGTGCCAGCCGGTGGTGTAGTAGTACTTCGCGGCCTTCTGCAGGCCGAGGCGGCGATCCTGGAACGGGCCGACGAACTCCGCCGCGTCGATGACGCCGCGCTCGAGCGCCGGGAAGATCTCGCCGCCGGGCAGCAGCTTCACGTCCACGCCCAGGGCTGCGTACACCTTGCCGGCGAGGCCGGGGATGCGCATCTTGAGGCCCTTGAAGTCGTCCACCGACTTGATCTCGCGCTTGAACCAGCCGGTCATCTGCACGCCGGTGTTGCCGCAGGGGAAGGCGACCATGCCGAAGGGCGCGTACACCTCGTTCCAGAGCTGCATGCCGCCGCCGTCGTACAGCCAGCCGTTGATGCCCTGGAAGTTGAGGCCGAAGGGCACGGCGGTGAAGTACTGGGCCGCGAAGGTCTTGCCGGTCCAGAAGTAGCTGTTGGCGTGGTTCATCTCCACCGTGCCGGCGCGCACCGCGTCGAAGCCCTCGAACGCCGGAATCAGCTCGCCCGCGCCGTACACGGCGATCTTCAGCCGGCCGTTGGACATCGCCTCGATGCGCTTGGCGAGGTCGGTGGCGCTGCCCGGGCCGTCCATGTAGAACGGCGCGCCCTTGGCGTAGGCGCTGGTCATGCGCCAGTTGAAGGTCTGCTGGGCGTGGACGATCGCGGGTGCGCCGGCGATGGCGGCGCCGCTGGCGGCGGCCGAGCCGAACTTGAGGAACTTGCGGCGGTTGCTGAGCATGCTGGATCTCCCTGGTGGCGAGCAAAAAAAGATTCGCCGCCGGCGCGGCGGTGCGCGCCGGCGGGACCCGCAGTTCGCGGGATTAGTCTAGTACGTTTTGTAGGGGAGGAACTTGCCGGACATGGTGACCAGGACGCGGTCCCCCTTCGGGTCCGGCTCGCGCACGATGTCCATCTTGAAGTCGATGGCGCTCATGATGCCGTCGCCGAACTCCTCGTGGATCAGCTCCTTGATGGTGGCGCCGTACACGTTGACGATCTCGTACCAGCGGTAGATCAGCGGATCGGTCGGCACGGCGGTGGGCAGCGAACCCTTGTAGGGCACCACCTGCAGCAGCTTCACCGCCTCCAGCGGCAGGCCGAAGATCCTGCCCACGGTCTCCGCCTGCTTCTTGTCGAAGGTCATCTGGCCGAGGCAGCCGGCGGTCACCCATTCCTTGGAGAGGCCGACCTTCTTCGCGACGTCTGCCCACTTGATGCCCTTCTGGATCTTGGCCGACATGATCATCTCGGTCACGTCGACGCGGGTCATCGGCCTGGCGCTCGCCGCGGCCGCGACGGCCGCGGTTTCGGTCTTGGATACCTTCATGATGCGACTCTCCTTTCTGTGGTGTGTGCGGAAGGCGGGACGGGGGCGAGCGGCACGACCGTCGCCGACGGGCGGTCGGGCTCGAGGCCGGGCCGGATCACCGGCGGCGAGAGCGGGTCGTAGCCCTGCAGGGCCTCGCCCTTCTGGTAGAGCTTGGAGCGGTTGACCAGGAAGTCCACCAGGTGATTCCTGATCTTGTAGTACTGCGGCTCATTGAAGATGGTGTTGCGCGTGCGGTTGCGCGGCAGGGTGTTCTCGACGATCTCAGCGATCACCGCGCGCGGCCCGTTGGACATGAGCAGGATCTTGTCGGCGAGCAGGATGGCCTCGTCGACGTCATGCGTGATCATGAACACCGTCTGGTGCGTCGCCTGGACGATCTTGAGCAGCTCGTCCTGGATGGTGCCGCGCGTCAGCGCATCCAGCGCGCCGAACGGTTCGTCGAGCAGCAGCATCTTGGGCTGGATGGCGAAGGCGCGCGCGATGCCGACGCGCTGCTTCATGCCGCCGGAGAGCTCGGAGGGCTTCTTGTGCTCGGCGCCGGTGAGGCCCACCAGGTCGATGAAGGTCTGGCAGTGCGAGCGCACCTTCTCGCCGCTCCACTCCGGCCAGCGCGACTTCACCCCGAACGCGATGTTCTTCATCACGGTGAGCCAGGGCATGAGCGCATGGCCCTGGAAGACCACGCCGCGGTCGAGGCTGGGCGCGGCCACCTCGCGGCCGTCCATCACCACGACGCCGGAGGTGGGCTGCTCCAGCCCCGCGATGACGTTGAGGATGGTGGTCTTGCCGCACCCGGAGTGGCCGATGATGCAGACGAATTCGCCCTTCTCGACGCCGAAGTTGACGTTCTCGAAGACCACCGAGTCCGGCTTGCCGCCCGTGCCCGGCCAGACCTTGGAGAGACGCTGGATCTGCAGAAAGCTCGTCATCGCGGGCTCATTCGACGTAGGTGACCATCTTCTGCAGCCGCGCGAACATGAAGTCGAGGACCATGCCGACCAGGCCGATCATCAGGATCGCGAAGAGCACGTTGGTGAGGTTCAGGTTGTTCCACTCGTTCCAGACGAAGTAGCCGATGCCCGTGCCGCCCACCAGCATCTCGGCGGCCACGATCACCAGCCAGGCGATGCCGATGGAGATGCGCATGCCGGTCAGGATGGTTGGCGCCGCCGCGGGCAGGATCACCTGGAAGGCGCGCCGTACCGACTTCACCTCCAGGGTGCGCGCGACGTTCAGCCAGTCGCGCCGCACCGCGCCCACGCCGTAGGCGGTGTTGATCAGCATCGGCCAGACCGAGCAGATGAAGATCACGAACACCCCCGACACCGACGAGTCCTTGATGGTGTAGAGCGCGAGCGGCATCCAAGCGAGCGGCGAGATGGGCTTCAGCACCTGGATGAACGGGTCGAGCGCCTTGTAGAGCAGCGGCGACATGCCGATCAGGAAGCCGAGCGGGATCGCGACCAGGCAGGCGATCAGATAGCCGGCGCCCACACGCGCGAGCGAGTGCCCGAGCTGGATGCCGATGCCCTTGTCGTTGGGGCCGTTGTCGTAGAAGGGCTGGGCGAGATTGGCCACGATCGCCTGGCCCATCTGCGCGGGGGTGGGGAAGCCCTCGGACTTCTTCGCGCCCGGACCCTTGCCCATCAGCTTGGCGTACTCGTCGTCCGCCGCCGCGGACGACGCGCCGGTGTCCTTCGGAAGCGTGGCGAGGTGCCACGCGCCGACGATGGTGAAAAGGAAGAGCAGCGACAGCACCGCCGCGCGCAGGGTGTCCTTCATCGCTACGCCGCCTTGCGGATGGCGAAGCTCGCCAAGTACTTCTCGGGCTGGGCCGGGTCGAACTCCCGGCCCATGACCTTGAACTTCTGCATGTTGGTCGCGGGCGCCTTGATGTCGAGCTCGGCCATGCGCTTGCGCGCGTCGGTGGCGAGGAACACCTGCTCGGCGATCTGCTTGTAGTTCACCTCGCCCTTGATGTAGCCCCAGCGCTTCATCTGCGTGAGCATCCACACCGCCATCGACTGCCAGGGGAAGGGATCGAAGTCCACGCGGTCGGGCACGTTGCGCACGTTGCCCAGACCGTCGGCGAAGCGGCCCAGCAGCACCTGCTCCAGAAGCGGCTCGGGCTGGTTGAGGTAGTTGGGCGGTGCGATCACCTTGGCGATCAGGGGGCGGTTCTTCGGGTCGCGCGCCATCTGCGCGGCCTTGAGCACGGCGCGGTAGAGCGCGGCGAAGGTGTTGGGGTTCTCCTTCACGAACGCGCCGGTCACGCCGAACGCGCAGCACGGGTGGCCGTCCCAGATCTCCTTGGAGAGGATGTGGATGAAGCCGATCTCGTCGTACACCGCGCGCTGATTGAAGGGGTCGGGGCCGAGGAAGCCGTCGATGTTGCCGGCGCGCAGGTTGGCCACCAGCTCCGGCGGCGGCGTGACGCGCAGCTGCACGTCGGTGTCCGGGTCCACGCCGTGTTCGGCGAGGTAGTAGCGCAAGAGGAAGTTGTGGATGGAGTAGTCGAAGGGAATGCCGAACTTGAAGCCCTTCCACTGCTTCGGGTCGCGCTTGTCCTTGTGCTTGTTGGCCAACACGATGGCCTGGCCGTTGATGTTCTGGATGGTGGCGACTTCCATCGGCTGCGCCACCGAACCGAGGCCCATGGTGATCGCCACCGGCATGGGCGAGAGGAAGTGGCTGGCGTCGTGCTCCTTGTTGAGCATCTTGTCGCGGATGAGCGCCCAGCCGGCGGTCTTGTTCAGCGTGACCGACAGGCCCTCGTTGCGGTAGAAGCCCAGCGGGTCGGCCATGATGAGCGGCGAAGCGCAGGTGATCGGGATGAAGCCGATCTTGAGGTCCTTCTTCTCCAGCGAGCCGCGGGTCTGCGCGATGGCTTCGAGCGCGCCGAACGGGATGAAGCTCGAGATCGCGGAGAACGCGGTCGAGGCGCCCACGGCGCGGATGAACTTCCGCCGGGTGGCGTCGTGCGGGAAGAGTGCGCGCATCGCCGCCGAGTGCAGCACGCGGCGCTGCAGGCCCTCCTCGCTGCCGTCGTCCGCATCGTGCCCGGGCAGGGCTGCGTCGTGCTCGGCCTGGGAGCTGTGATGGCCGCAGCTGCAGCCCAGATGGACGTTCGGATCGAACGGGTTCTTGAGGCTCATGGCGAGTGTGCTCCGGAAAACGAAACGGTTCAGCGGTTGTCTGCACCAAGCGTGCCAGCATGCCGGTACGTGGTGCACGAGAGAGAGGGCGAGGCGCGGCGGAGCGATTCGGGCACGGCGCTGGTGCGCGCCGCACCAGCGCTGTGCGGTGGCCGCATCGCGGTCGCGGTCACATCGGCTTGAAGTCGTCCTTGCCCACCCCGCACTCGGGGCAGAACCAGTCGTCGTCGATGTCCTCGAAGCGCGTGCCCGGCGGGATGCCGTCCTCCGGCATCCCGATCGCCTCGTCGTAGATCCAGTTGCAGGTCTTGCAGATCCACCTGCGGGTTTCGACGGCGGCTTCCATCAGGCCTCCAGCGCAGCGAGTTCCTTGCGCAGGTGCTTGAGCGCCGGCGTGACGATGGCGACGAAGATCGCCTCGCGCACGCGCCGCTGCGCCGGGTTGCGGATGAGGTAGCCCTTCGCCCCGGAGTGCAGCATGGCCGCGTTGGAGGCCTTGAGCGAGAGTTCGGACCCCGCCGCACGCAGGCCGAGCACCTCCTTCGGCGTGACCGGCGCCTGCGCGGAGATGCGCGCGGCAAGGTCGTAGATGGCTGCGCGTGCCGTGGAGAGCTCGGCGGCGAGGCCATCGGCCTGGTCGTCGAGATACCGGTTGACGTGCGCGTGCGTCTCGTCGGACTCGCGCATGATCGCGACGCAGTCGTCGATGATGCCGAGCGCGATCCCGCACTGCATGGTCACGAAGCCGGGCTTGATTCGCTTCACGAACGCCTCGAACTCGGAAGGGTGGGCGAGCACCTCGGCGTCGGGCACGAACACCTTGCGGAACTGGCAGGCGAACGTGCGCGTGCCTTCCAGCGCGACGAAGTGGGCGTTCTGGACCATGTTGAGGCCCTCCTGCCCGCCATGCACGGCGGCGAGCATGGTGCCCAGCCCCTCGACGGCAATGCCCACGCCGAACCAGTGGTCGGGCCCGAGGTTGGACACCCACGGCAGCACGCCGTTGACGACATAGCCGCCCTCGACGCGCGTGGCCTTGAGGCGCAGCGTCTCGATGTCGGCGACGCTCTTCATGAGATTGGAGAGCCCGGTGCCGCCGAGGATCTCGCCGCGCATCACCCCCGGCAGCAGCCGCTCGCGCAGGCCGGCGTTGTCGGTGTTGACGAGATACCAGGCGAGCGCCGACTGGCACCACGCCATGAAGCCGGTCGAGCCGCAGACCTTCGACACTTCCTCCATGCCGCGGATGAGCGCATCGAGGCCCAGGCCGGCGCCGCCCATCGCGGCGGGCACGTGCGCGGCGAAGAGCCCATCGGCGCCGAGGCCGCGCAGGAACGCCTCCGGGTAGACGCCCTTCACGTCGATGTCGACCACCTGCGGGATGAGCTCGGCCTGGGTACGGCCGCGCACGCGTGCGACCAGCTCGGCGGCGGCGTTGGCGGCGATGGCCGCGGCGGTTTCGGGAGCGAGTACGGCGGTCATGGCGATCAACCCAGCGTGACGGTCATGGGGATCGGATTGCGATAGCTGTTCGCGACCGGCGAGTAGAAGTTCGCGTGCCGCACGATCTCGTCGAGCACCTCGCGCGAAGCGTCGCCTTCGACCAGCACCTTCACGCGTACTGCCTGGAAGCCCATGTCCTGCGGCTCCTTCGGCGCGCCGCCCGCGCCCCACGCGGCGGGGTTGCCGATGTCGCCTTCGAGGAAGAGCTCCAGCTTGGTGAGCGGTACCTTCTTCCACGTTGCCACAGCCTGGATGCCGACCGACAGGCACGCGCCGAGCGCGGCGAGCAGCGCCTCCGACGGGGCGGGCGCGGTGTCCTGCCCGAAAAGGTGCAGGGGCTCGTCGACGACGTAGGGCGCGTGGTTGCCGATGTAGGTGAGGTTGCGGAACTGGCCGTCGGCGACGGTGTGCGCCTTCATCGTGCCGCGGTTGTTCGGGTTCGCGCAGCCCTTCGCGGCGAACGCGGCGAGGCCCTCGGCGTCGATGGGCTTGAGATAGACCTTGGCGGGTGCGACGACGTCGTTCATGGCTCGGCTCCTTTGCGTGGACGATGTTCTCGGCGAATGCCGGAGCACATCAGCAATGGCCGGGCCACGTCATGCAAGTGCATGACGCGCTTCGGAATCAGGCAAAAAGGCGGGGGTGCGCGGCGGGCGTTGCGTCAACAATCAGCGCGTGATTGTTAACAATGTGTAGTTGCGGCGCCGTCCAGCGCCGCGGATCGCGCTAATCGTGCGAAGGCCCTGTGCCCACGGCAATACAGCGCGCGACGAACATCGCGATCAGGCTGGAGCTGCCGAAGATCACGAGGCACAGCATGACGAGGGCGGCGATGCTCACGAGGGTTCCCCGGGTCGGCGTGGAAGAGAGCCCGCATCGTAGCGGCCCGGCGGCGCCCGAGGATTGTCGGTGTACGACAACCGCTTGTTCCGGCGCGCCAGGCCTACGCCGGCCCGCGCGCGGCGCTTTTCTGGAGGCGGTAGTTGAGCTGCCGCAAAGTGAGCCCGAGCAGCTGCGCGGCGCGCGACTTGTTGCCGCCGGCCTGCGCGAGCGCGGCCTCGATGCGCGCGAGGTCGCTCTCCATCACGGGCCGGTAGTCGCGCACCAGGACGCCCGCGGTGGGCGGGGGGCGCCCGCCGCCTTCGCTTTCGAGCACGCGGGCGAGTTCGGGCGCGCCGATGGTCGCCGAGTCGTGCAGCAGCACGACTCGCTCGATGACGTTGCCGAGCTGGCGCACGTTGCCCGGCCACGGAAAGCGCTCGGCCAGCGACGCGGCGGCGGCATCCAGGCCGACGTTGCGCTGGTACGCCTGGTTGAAGTGGTTGAGGAAGTGGCGCACCAGCGGGCGGATATCCTCGGGCCGATCGCGCAGGCTGGGCAGCACCACCGGCACGACGTTCAGGCGGTAGTAGAGGTCGAGGCGGAAGCGCCCCTCGTCCACCAGCGTCTTCAGGTCGCGATTGGTCGCGGCCACGATGCGCACGTCGACCGGCCGCTCGCGGGAGGCGCCGACGCGCTCGACCACGCGCTCCTGCAGCGCTCGCAGCAGCTTGGCCTGCATCGCGAGCGGCACCTCGCCGATCTCGTCGAGGAACAGCGTGCCGCCGTGCGCGAGCTCGAAGCGCCCCGCGCGCGCCGCCTGCGCGCCGGTGAAGGCGCCCTTCTCGTGGCCGAAGAGCTCGGCCTCGAACAGCGTTTCCGGGATCGCCGCGCAGTTCACCTTGACGAACGGCGCATCGCGGCGCGGCGAGACGGTATGCAGCGCGCGCGCGAAGAGCTCCTTGCCGGTGCCCGACTCGCCGAGCAGCAGCACGGTCGCGTCGGTGGGCGCGACCCGCTCGAGCTGCCCCAGGGCCGTGAGCAGGCGCGGCGACTCGCCGACGATGCCCGCCGCGTGCGCGGTGACCGCCGAGGCCTCGAGCGCGCGCTTGAGCTGGCGGTTCTCCGATTCCAGCGCGGCGGTGCGCTCGCCCACCAGGCGGTTGAGGGTGAGGATCTGGCCGATCTGCGTGGCGACGATGCCGAGCACGTGCAGGTCGTCGTTCAGCGCGCGGTCGCGGCGGCGCAGGCGGTGGCAGCCGAGCACGCCGATGGTGCGTCCGCCGCTCTCGATGGGCAGCGCGATGTAGGCGACCGTCTCCTGCGGCAGGTCGGCTCGCGCGACGGTGCGGCACAGGAAGGTCGGCTCCGCGTCGATGTCCTGCACGATGACGCCGCGGCCGTCGGCGTACACGCGGCCCGTGATGCCCTCGCCCGGGGCGAACACGCCGCGCGCCACCTCTGCGCGTGTAAGGCCGTAGGCGTGGCGGATGACGAGCTTGCCCGCCGCAGGGTCGAAGAGCAGCACGCGGCCGCGATTGAGCCCGAGCAGTTCCGAGAGCAGGTGGAGCATCTCGCGGATGACTGCGTCCGGCTCCAGGCTGCGGCCGAGCCGCTTCGCGATCTCGCGATGGAGCAGGTTCTCGTGTTCCGCCCACCGGGCAGGCGGCGGGCGCGGCGATGCATCGGCGGCCATGGCGCCGCCGAGTTCAGCAGTTAGCGTGCCATCGCGCCGGCGCGGCCGCGGGTCAGCCCTGCGTCCACGGCAGGCCGGCCTTGCGCCATCCGCCGAGAGTGCCGCGATGGCCCTGCGCGTCCTTGTCGCCCTCGAAGCCTTCGAGGATGTTGAACGCCTGGGTGTAGCCGAGCTGTGCCGCGAGAATGGCGGCGTTGTGCGAGCGGCCGGCAGAGCGGCAGAGGAACATCACCGGGGTGTCCGACGGCGGGATCGCTGCGCGCAGCTCGTCGGCGAAGCCCGGGTTGCGGACGCTGCCGGGCCAGGTGTTCCACTCGATCAGCAGCGCCTCCGGCGGACGCCCCACGAACTCCCATTCCGCGCGCGTGCGCACGTCCACCAGGCGCGCGCCATGGCGGGTCAGGGCATGCGCCTCGGCGGGCGTGAGGGCACCGGCATAGGGCAGGTTCAGGGCGGCGGCGCGGTCGCGCGCCCGGTGGAGGATGTCTTCGGGCTGGTCCATGGCAGGTGGATTCGGCAAGGAAAACCCGAGTCTATCCGTTGCCGCGGCCGCGGGATTCGCACCAAAAAGGCCGCTCCGCAGGAGTTTTCGCACTGTCATGGTGCGATCGGACAGATGCTGCACTAGAATGATGCGTCTCTGTCGTGCAGCCAGGCACCGACCCGTTGCGCAACAACGGCCTACGTGACTTTTTGCATGGGCATGGATCGTGCAGAAAGCTCCCGCGCATTTTTCAAACGGCCTCGATCGACTGAACGGCCTCAATCCGGGATCCGTCCCTCAAACCCGACGATAGGAGAAGAAGATGGCGATGTCGCCCGCCGACGTGCTCAAGCTCATCAAGGACAAGGAGGTCAAGTTCGTCGACTTCCGCTTCACCGACACGCGCGGCAAGGAGCAGCACGTCCAAGTTCCGGCGAAGCAGTTCACGATGGACAAGTTCGACAACGGCCACGCGTTCGACGGCTCGTCGATCGCCGGCTGGAAGGGCATCGAGGCCTCCGACATGCTGCTGTACCCGGATGCGGACAGCGCGCGCATCGATCCCTTCACCGACGAGACCACGCTCAACATCTCGTGCGACGTGATCGAGCCGTCCACCGGCAAGGGCTACGACCGCGACCCGCGCTCGCTCGCCAAGCGTGCCGAGGCGTATCTCAAGTCCACCGGCCTGGGCGACACGGCCTACTTCGGTCCGGAGCCCGAGTTCTTCATCTTCGACGGCGTGACCTGGAACGCGGACGCCTCCGGCTGCTTCGTGAAGATCGAGTCGGAAGAGGCCCCCTGGTCCACCGGCAGGGAGTTCGAGGGCGGCAACATGGGCCACCGCGCGCCGACCAAGGGCGGCTACTTCCCGGTCCCGCCGGTCGACTCGCTGCAGGACATCCGCAACGCCATGTCGCTCGCGCTCGAGGAGCAGGGCGTCGAGGTGGAGGTGTTCCACCACGAGGTGGCGGCCGCCGGCCAGTGCGAGATCGGCACCAAGTTCGAGACCCTGGTGAAGCGCGCCGACTGGCTGCAGATCCTGAAGTACACCGTGCACATGGTGGCGGCGTCCTACGGCAAGACGGCGACGTTCATGCCCAAGCCGGTGGTGGGCGACAACGGCTCGGGCATGCACGTGCACCAGTCGGTGTGGAAGGACGGCAAGAACCTCTTCGCGGGCAACGGCTACGCGGGCCTGTCCGACTTCGCGCTGTACTACATCGGCGGCATCATCAAGCACGCCAAGGCGCTGAACGCCATCACCAACCCGGGCACCAACTCGTACAAGCGCCTGGTGCCGGGCTTCGAGGCGCCGATCAACCTCGCGTACTCCGCGCGCAACCGCTCCGCGTCCTGCCGCATCCCGCACGTGCAGAGCGACAAGGCCCGTCGCGTGGAGGTGCGCTTCCCGGATCCGACGGCCAACCCGTACCTCGCGTTCGCGGCGATGCTCATGGCGGGCCTGGACGGCGTGCAGAACAAGATCCACCCGGGCGACCCGATGGACAAGAACCTGTACGACCTCGAGCCCGAGGAGGCCGCGAAGGTCCCGCACGTGTGCCACTCGCTCGACCAGGCGCTCGAGCACCTCGACAAGGACCGTGAGTTCCTCACGCGCGGCGGCGTGTTCTCCAACGATCTGATCGATGCCTACATCGCGCTCAAGATGGAGGAGGTCACGCGCTTCCGCATGACCACCCACCCGATCGAGTTCGACATGTACTACAGCCTGTAAGGGCTGCGTCCGGGCGACCAAGCCGGCGGGGGGGCGGAGCACCGCCCCCCCGCGTCGTTTGGGTCCCGGAATGGCGTGATAAAGGACTCCAGTGCGCCCAAAAAGTGATTTGTGATCAGATTACTTATCCCATAGACTTCCCGTCCGGCTCGAGCTTCGGGAGGTTGCATGGCAAGGCTTACGCAGACACTGGCGGCAACGGCGCTGGGCGCGGCGGCCATGGCCGCGTCGCCCATCGCGGCGGCGCAGAACGCGGTGTGGAAGTGCACCGACGCGGACGGTCGTCCGCACTACACGAACGTCAAGGAAGAGGCGAAGGCGCCGAGCTGCAAGGTGGTCGTGGAGAGCAAGGTGTCCACGCTGCCCGCGAACGCCTTCCCGACCGCCGCCCCGGCGGCCGCGAAACCGAATGCCGCGGCGACGCCCACGCCCGCCAGCTTTCCGCGCGTCGATGCGAACACGCAGAAGGCGCGCGACGAGAGCCGCCGCAAGATCCTCGAGGACGAGCTCGCCACCGAACAGCGCAGCCTGTCGGATGCGCGCGCGAAACTCACCGACCAGGCCGATGCCGCCCAGCGCGCGCCGTTGCGGGAGACGGTGGAGCGTCACGAGCGCAACATCGCCGCACTGCAGCGCGAGATCGGCAACCTGAAGTAATCCGCCAGGCGGGCACCGCGCCCGCCCTCGCTGCGGGTCGCGGCGCGTGAGCGTTGCCGCGCCTGCCGGCGCCTACGCCGGGCTGGACCTCATCGCCACCGGGGTGGTGCTCCTCGACGAGCACCTCACCGTGGTGTACGTGAACGCCGCCGCCGAGTCGCTGCTCGCGCATTCCTCGCGCGCCATCGTGGGGCGCCGCTTCGCCGACGAGTTCGTCGAGGCCGACGAGTTCCGGGAGCGGCTGCGCGCGGCCATCGACAAGCACCGGGGTTTCTGGGACCAGGGCCTCACGCTCACGCGCTTCGGCGCCGAGCCGCTGCACCTCAACTGCCTCGCCACGCCGGTGGAGCTGCCCGAGGCGAAGCTGCTGCTCGAGCTGCGTCGCATCGACCAGCGCCTGCGCGCGGAGCGCGAGGAGCGCGAGCTCGCGCAGTCCTCGCTCAACCGCGAGCTGATCCGCAACCTCGCCCACGAGATCAAGAACCCCCTCGGGGGGCTGCGCGGCTCGGCGCAGCTCCTGGAGCGCGAGCTCGACCGCGCCGACCTGCGCGAGTACACCCAGGTGATCATCAAGGAGGCGGACCGCCTGCAGCTCCTGATGGACCGCCTGCTCACACCGCACCGCCCGCCGCACTTCGGGCCGGTGAACATCCACGAGGTGCTGGAGCGGGTGCGCAGCCTGATCCTCGCCGAGTATCCCGACGGCGTGACCCTCGTGCGCGACTACGACACCAGCCTCCCCGACATCACCGGCGACCGCGAGCAGCTCATCCAGGTGGTGCTCAACATCGTGCGCAACGCCGCGCAGGCGATCGCCGCGCGCCCGCCCGTCGGCGGCGCGGAGATCCGGCTGCAGACGCGCGTGGCGCGCTCGGCGACCATCGCGCGCAAGCTGCACCGCCTGGCACTGGAGCTCGCCGTGATCGACAACGGACCCGGCATTCCGCCGGACCTGCTCGAGAAGGTATTCCATCCCCTCGTGTCGGGCCGCGACGGCGGCACCGGCCTCGGCCTCACGCTGGCGCAGACCTACGTCCAGCACCACGGCGGGCTCGTCGAGTGCGAGAGCCAGCCGGGCCGCACCGTCTTCCGCATCATCCTTCCGCTCGCGCGGACGGCCTCAACATAGGACCACTACGACAATGAAACCGGTTTGGATCATCGACGACGACCGCTCGATCCGCTGGGTGTTCGAGAAGGCGCTCGCGCGCGAGGGCATCCCGTTCCGCACCTTCGCGCTCGCGCAGGAGGCGCTCTCCGCGCTGGACGACGAGGCGCCGCAGGTGCTGGTCTCCGACATCCGCATGCCGGGCACCTCGGGGCTCGACCTGCTCAACTCGGTGAAGCAGAAGCACCCCGGGCTGCCGGTGATCATCATGACCGCGTATTCCGACCTGGAGAGCGCCGTGGCGGCGTTCCAGGGCGGCGCGTTCGAGTACCTGCCCAAGCCGTTCGACGTGGACCAGGCGGTGGAGCTGATCCGCCGCGCGCTCGACGAATCCATGCGCGAGGAGTCGCGCGAGGAGACCGCGCCGGTCTCGCCGGAGATCCTCGGGCAGGCGCCGTCGATGCAGGAGGTGTTCCGCGCCATCGGGCGGCTCTCGCAGTCCAACGCGACAGTGCTGATCACCGGCGAGTCGGGTTCGGGCAAGGAGCTCGTGGCGCGTGCGCTGCACCGGCACAGCCCGCGCTCGGCCAAGCCGTTCGTCGCGATCAACACCGCCGCCATGCCCAAGGACCTGCTCGAGAGCGAGCTCTTCGGCCACGAGCGCGGCGCTTTTACCGGCGCGCAGGCCATGCGCCGCGGCCGCTTCGAGCAGGCCGAGGGCGGAACCCTGTTCCTCGACGAGATCGGCGACATGGCCGCGGACCTGCAGACGCGCCTGCTGCGCGTGCTCTCCGACGGCCACTTCTATCGCGTCGGCGGGCATCAGCCCCTCAAGGCCAACGTGCGCGTCATCGCGGCCACGCACCAGGACCTCGACTCGCGGGTGCGCGAGGGCACCTTCCGCGAGGACCTCTATCACCGCCTCAACGTGATCCGCCTGCGGCTGCCGAGCCTGCGCGAGCGGCGCGAGGACATTCCACTGCTCGCGCGCCACTTCCTGCAGAAGAGCGCACGCGACCTCGGCATCGAGGCGAAACGCCTGTCGGAGGCGGCGATGGGCTACCTCGCCGCGCAGGACTTCCCCGGCAACGTCCGCCAGCTCGAGAACGTCTGCCACTGGCTGACGGTGATGGCGCCGGCGCAGACCATCGAAGTCGCGGACCTGCCGCCGGAGCTGCGGGGCGAGACCGCGAAGGGCACCGAGGGGGACTGGACCGCGGCGCTCGCGCGCGAGGTGGAGAAGGCGCTGATGCGCGGCGAGAGCGGCATCATGGACGCGCTTACCCGCGAGTTCGAGAAGATCCTGATCAGCCGCGCACTCGCCCACACCGGCGGCCGGCGCATCGAGGCGGCCAACCTGCTCGGCATCGGGCGCAACACCATCACGCGCAAGATCGCCGAGCTCGGCATCGAGGGCCGCGACGAGCCGGCGACCGCCGCCGCGGAGTAGCCCGGCGTCAGGCGTCCGGCACCGCCAGCGTCGCCGGAACGGCGTCCGCGGCGGCGTTCCGGCGCCGCATCACCACCTGGTGCACGAAGTGCAGCTTGGTCACGGCCCGCCCGCTCATGACGAACGGGTAGACGTCGGGCTGGCCCATGCTGCGGGCGATCTCGTTCATGGTCGCGGTGATCACGACCCAGGCGTTGATCCGGTCGAGGAAGGCAGCGTCGGGCGCCTCGCCGCGATGGCGGTAGAGCACGCCGGGGTCGAAGGGCGTGACGCGCAGCGGCGTGCGAGTGGTGTCCAGCCCGAAGCTCTCCACCGCCTCCAGCGTGGAGCGGATGTGCAGGAAGTGCGCCCAGGTCTCCGCCCAGTCCTCCCACGGATGCATGGTCGCGTACGAGCTGATGTACCGCTGCGACCAGTCGGGTGGCGCGCCGTTGCGATAGTGCCGGTCGAGTGCCTCGGCGTAGCTCGCACGCTCGTCGCCGAACAACTGCCGGAAGGGCTCCAGCCATTCGCTGTTCCAGATCAGCCGGTCCCAGTAGTAGTGGCCGAGCTCGTGGCGGAAGTGGCCGACCAGCGTGCGGTAGGGTTCCTCGAGGCCCTCGCGTTTCTTCTCGCGGTAGTCCGGGTCCGCCTCCGCCACGTTGAGGGTGATGAGGCCGTTCGCATGGCCGGTCATCACGGCGGGCCCTCCCGGCAGCTGCTCGAGGAAGTCGAAGGCGAGTCCGGCGGCGTCGTCGGGCCCGCGCTTGGGCTCCAGCGGGAGGTCGAGGCGCTGCAGGGCGAACAGGGCACGGCGCTTCGCGGACTCGATCGCGCGCAGGCGCTCGGCATTCCCCGGCCGGTCGAGCGGGGGAATGGTGCGGGTCAGGCGGCACGAGAGGCAGATCGACTCGGGCTCGTCTGCCGGTACCAGCCAGTTGCACGCCGCCGCCGCGGGCCGGTGGGCGCAGGTGCGGAACTGCCGCGCCGGCACGCGCGCGTCGCCGTTGCGCACCCACAGACCCGCGCCCGCGGGCTCGATCGCGCCGAGCGTGTGCGCCGTGGGGTCGTAGCCCGCCTCGCGGCCGCACGCCAGGCAGTGGAGATTGTGGAAGAAGAGCGGCTGGCCGCAGGCGCAGGAGAAGGCTTTCATGAGGCGGTCGCGGGAAGCGGGAACTCGTAGGGTAGCGCGATCGCGGCGGACGGGCGGCAGGCGCGCGGGACGGCCCCGGACGGCATTGAGAAATTTAAGATGAAAGCTTAAAATTCTCATATGAGAAACGTTCCCCGCGCCCTGCAACCGCGGCTCCTGGCCGCCGCGAGGAGCTTTCCCTGCGTGGTGTTGACGGGGCCGCGCCGGGCCGGCAAGACGTGGCTGCTGAAGCGCGCGTTTCCCGCCGCGAGCTATCACCTGTTCGAGGACCCGGACGTCGTCGCGCGCTTCCGCGCCGATCCGCGCGGCTTCCTGGACGGCGTGCGCCTCCCCGCGATCCTCGACGAGATCCAGAACGCCCCCGAGGTCTTCGAGTTCGTGCGCTCGCGCATCGATCGCGCGCCGCGGCGTACCGGGCAGTGGCTGCTGACCGGCTCGCAGGAGTCCGGGCTGATGCGCAACGTCGCCGAGTCGATGGCCGGCCGCGCGGCGATCCTCCAGCTGCTGCCGCTGTCGGCCCGCGAGAGCCCGAAGGTCACGCTGCTGCGGGGCGGCTTCCCGGAGGTGCTGGCGCGTCCCGCCGCCGCGCGCCTCTGGTTCTCGTCCTATCTGCAGACCTACCTCGAGCGCGACGTCCGCTCCATCAGCGCGATCCACGATCTCGCCACCTTCCGGCGCTTTCTCGCGCTGCTCGCCACGCGCCACGGACAGATGCTCAACCGGTCCGACCTCGCCGCTCCCCTGGGGATGAGCGTCCCGGGCGTGACGCACTGGCTCGCGATCCTGGAGGCGACCGCGCAGATCCTCCTGGTGCCGCCGTGGTTCGAGAATCTCGGCAAGCGCCTGGTCAAGTCGCCGAAGCTCTACGTGGCCGACTCCGGGCTGGCCTGCCACCTGCTGGGGATCGACACCGTCGCGGAGCTCGAGAAGTCGCCCTTCCTGGGCGTGCTGTTCGAGGGTTTCGTGGCGGCGGAGATCGTGAAGGCGCAACTCGCCGCGGGCGGGCGGCGGGAGCTGTACCACTTCCGCGACCAGCAGGGCCTCGAGGTGGATTTCGTGGTGCCGGGCAGGAACGGCGGCATCCGCCTGGTCGAGGCCAAGGCGGGCGGCACGGTGCTGCCGGCCATGGCCGCGCCGATGCACCGCCTCGCCGACGCCGCGCGGCGCGCGGACGCGCGGCGGCAGGTCGAGATGCAGCTCGTGTATCGACCGGTGCGGTCCTCGCCGGAGTCGCGCGCGGTGGCCCCGGGGGTGCAGGCGCTGCCGTGGCGGGCATTCATCGACACGCTGCCGTAACGGGCGCGGGGCGGACGGCGCGTATCATGAGCGCGAAGAGGACCATGGAGACGCCCGCGTGATCGTCAAGCAGATCTGGACCGCCAACGCCTACCGCAACTTCAACTATCTCGTCGTGTGCCCGGAGACCGGCGAGGCGCTCGCGATCGACCCGCTCGATCACGCGAAGTGCCTGGCCGCCGCGAAGGAGAACGGGTGGACGATCACGCAGATCCTCAACACGCACGAGCACGGCGACCACATCGGCGGCAACGCGGCGGTGGCGAAGGCGACCGGGGCGAAGATCCTCGCGCACGCCAACGCGAAGGACCGCATCCCCGACATGGCGCGCGGTCTCGGCGCCGGCGACGTGGTGAAGGTCGGCCGCACCGTGGAGCTGGAGGTGCTGGACACGCCCGGGCACACCATGAGCCACGTATGCCTGCGCTCGCATACCGACCAGCCGTGTCTTTTCTGCGGCGACACGCTGTTCAACGCCGGCGCCGGTAACTGCCACAACGGCGGGCATCCCAACGAGCTGTACAAGACCTTCTCGGAGCAGCTCGCGCGCCTGCCCGACAGCACGATGATCTATCCGGGCCACGACTACATCGAGAACAACCTGAAGTTCACGCTCGACCGCGAGCCGGACAACCGCGAGGCGCAGGCGCTGCTCGACCGGCTCGCGGGCCAGGACCCGACCCATGCCTTCGTGTCGACGCTCGCCGTGGAGCGCGAGGTCAACACCTTCTTCAGGCTCACCAGCCCGGGCGTGATCGCGCGGCTGCGCGAGGCCTATCCCGACCTGCCCGACGAGCCCGATCCGCGCACGGTGTTCATCAAGCTGCGCGAGCTGCGCAACACCTGGTAGCGAGCCTTGGTTTCCCACGCTACGAGGGGGCAAGCCCCCTCGTGCTCCCAACAGCCAGAAAACCTTCGATTTCGTTTCAGCCGGCAGCCTCGGGCCGTTCCGCCGCCGGCTCCTCGACGCGCACCGTGGCGAGCACCAGCGCGCCGCCGACGATGAAGACCAGCAGCGAGAGCAGCGCCGCGCGCGAGCTCCCGGTGGCCACGCTGACGACGCCGTACAGCAGCGGGCCCGCTGCCGCGGAGAGCCGCCCCGCCAGTGCGCTGAAGCCGAAGAACTCGCCGGCCTGGCCCTTGGGCACGATCACCGCGTACATGGCGCGCATGAGCGCCTGGGTGGACCCGAAGACGGCGGCGAAGAGCACGATGGCGATCACGGGGACGAGCGGCCCCTCGGCGAACGCGAGCAAGAGCACCGCCGTGGTCCAGATGCCGAGCGAGGTGTAGATCGCGACGTGCGGCGACACCCGGTCGGCGAAGCGCCCGAACGCGAGGGTGCAGGGGATGGCGAGCACCTGGTAGAGCAGGGCGAGCTCGAGGAGCTCCACCAGGCCGAGCCCGAAGCGCTCGCGGAAGTAGATGCCCACGAAGAAGGCGATGGTCACCAGAGCGTCGTTGACGAGGTAGAGCGCGGCGAGGAACTTGACGGCGTTGCGGTGATCGCGCCAGGCGCGGATCGAGGCGGCGAGGCGGCGCCCGGCGCTGATCCGCGGACGCGCGGCGGACGTATCCGGCTGAGCGTCCAGGCGGCGCATGCCGAGCAGGGCGGGCACCCCGGCGCCCGCCACCATAGCGGCGACCGCGAGGAACGCCACGGTGTAGCGCGGATCGTGGGCCACTTCGACGCCGCGCAGCAGCAGGATGCAAACGATGATCGCGGCGACGCCGCCGATGAACCCCGCCGCGAAGCCGAAAGAGGACACGCGGCCGACGGTGTCGACCGCCGCGAGCCGCGTGAGGTAGGCGTCGTACAGCGCCATGCCGACGGTGTAGCCCACCTGCGCGCCGATGAAGCAGAGCGCGCCGGCGAGCACCTGGCCCGGACCCACGAATGCCATCGCCACGGTCGCCACGCAGCAGAGCACCGTCGCCGCTGCGAGCCAGCGCAGGCGCGAGCCGGCGAGGTCGGCACGCGCGCCGATCCAGGGCGCCGCCACGCCGGCGATGACCAGCGACGTCGCCGCGGTGAGGCCCCACAGGGCGTCCGCGCGGCCGGCATCGGTGACGATAACCGAACGAAAGTACAGGGCGTAGAGGATGGTCGGGATCGCGGCGACCCAGATCGAGGTGGCCACGTCGTAGAGCGACCACGCGAGGACGTGCCGCGTCAGCCAGGCGGGGCGCTTCATCGGATCATCATGGGTACAGGGGAGCGGACCACGCGGGTTGCTGCGACAACACTCGACGTCGCCCTAGGTTTCTTGCGAGTATAAGGGCTTCGGCTGCCGGGCACGATCCCACGAGGTTTCGGAGTTTCTCCGGCGCCAGCGCCGGCGGCAGCGGGTCGCATCGTCTCCGGCGCCTTGCGCAACTGCTTGAATCCCCTGTGTTCGGGACGCCTGCGCTGCCCTGGATCGCGATGCCATGGCCGATGGCACGGCTATTGATAGGCAGGTGCGCATGAGCCTTCCCTCGCAAGCGGAGCCGCCCGTTGAGTCCTTCTCGCTCATCCGAGGAGACGCGCTCTTTCGATTGCAGCGGGCCGTCGGACTGATTCCCGCGCAGGGTCTCGGCGTCGTGCGGCGCGCCGTGTTCTACGCACTGCTGACGTGGCTGCCGATCGCCGTCGCGGCGGCACTGCGGGGCCGGGCGCTGGACGGCGCGCTCGACGAGCCGCTGCTCGCGCACTTCGGGGTGACGGTACGCTGTCTCGTGGCGATTCCGCTGCTCATCCTCGCCGAGGGGGTGGCGCACGGGATGATGGTACGGCTGCTCCCGCAGTTCGTGCGCGCCGGCCTGGTGTCCGACCCGGCCGCGTTCCGGCGCGTGCTCGAGGGCTTCGCACGTCTGCGCGACCGCACCCTGCCCTGGGTCGTGATCGGCGGGCTGGTGTTCGCGTGGACGCTGCTCGCCCCGCAAGTGCATGAGCCGCACGAGCTGCTCTGGGCGGTCGAGACGCCGGCGGCGCCGAGCTTCGGCTTCGGGGGCTGGTGGTATCTCTATGTGGCCCGGCCGGTGTACGTCACGCTGGTGCTCGCCTGGGCGTGGCGGCTCGCGCTGCTGTTCCTGCTGTTGAAGCGCATCGCGGGCCTGGATCTCTCGCTGGTGCCGACCCATCCCGATCGCCGCGCGGGGCTCGGGTTTCTCGCCCCGCTGCCCGGCGCCTTCGCGCCGGTCGTGCTCGCGCTGTCCGCGGTGCTCGCCGCGGGCTGGGCGCACGACGTGGTCTACCACGACGTCGCCGTCGGTTCCCTCAAGGCGGAGGCACTCGCGTTCGTGGTCGTGCTCGCGGTCCTCGTCCTGGCGCCGCTGGCGGTGTTCATGCCCCTGCTCGCGCGGACGAAGAAGCGCGCGCTGCTCGACTATGCGGCGCTGGTGGGCGAGCACGGGCGCGCCGTGCACGCGCGCTGGATTGAGCGCAGGCCCGTGTCCGCCGAGCGGGAGGCGCTGCTCTCGGCGTCCGAGCTCGGGCCGGTCGCCGACACCCAGGGGCTCTACCAGGCGGTGGCGCAGATGCAGACGCTGCCCGTGGACCGCAAGAGCGTGCTCGCGGTGGTGGCGCCCGCCGTGGTGCCGATGATCGTGGTGGCGGCCCTAAAGATTCCGCTGAAGACGCTGCTGCTGTCGATCCTGAAGGCCTTGGCATGACCGGAATGTGTACGACACTCGTCGTTTCGCTAGTCGGGCCGCTCCGGCCGACGCGAGCGGCGTCACCTAGACTCGGGCTAAACGATACGAAGGGGGGAATGCCATGACGCCGAGCGTATGCGCTCGATGGTCGAAGCTGCTGGCGATCGGATTGGCGCTGCTCATGCTCGCCGCGCCGGCACGCGCGCAGGAGGGGGTCTTCAGCAAGGAGCAGCTCGACCAGATGCTGGCGCCCATCGCGCTGTATCCGGATTCGCTCCTGTCGCAGGTGCTGATGGCCTCGACCTACCCGGCCGACGTGACCGAGGCGGCGAAGTGGTCCAAGGC
>Ga0209254_10001610_pt1 | contig 20350 bp, 15 predicted proteins | sample FrelakmetDIP11DI_FD_187148 | JGI IMG/M metagenome (GOLD analysis project Ga0209254, IMG submission 187148) | Freshwater lake sediment microbial communities from the University of Notre Dame, USA, for methane emissions studies - DIP11 DI (SPAdes)... | ecosystem: Environmental > Aquatic >...
GGCTGGTTGGGGCATTACCAGTTTGTTACCGGTTACGATGATGCCAAAGGCGTGCTGGTGGTGCAGGACACATATATTCCACAGGGCGAGAACCACGAATTCCCTTATGTTGACTTCAACGATGGTTGGCGCTCATTCGATAACCTCTTCATGGTGGTCTACCCGCTCGAGCGTGAAGCGGAGCTGTTGAAGTTGCTCGGTGACTATGCCGATACCGATTGGTCCAGCCGGCGTGCCCTGGAGGTTGCCAACAACGAGACATCTACATTGTCTGGCATTGACCAGTATTTTGCTGCTTTCAATACCGGTACCAGCCATGTCAACTTGAAGGAATATGTGGATGCTGCCTATGCCTATGATTATGCCTTCCAGTTATATGCCAACCTGCCGGATGACGACCAGCGGCCATTCCGCATGCTTTGGTACCAGACCGGACCGTATTTTGCGTACTATTACAGCGGGCGCTACCAGGATGTGATCGACCTTGCTAATGTCACCTTCAACACGATCGGTGATGATGTCCTCGAAGAAACCTGGTACTGGCGCGGCATGGGAGAGCTGGCCTTGGGTCAGACGGATGCCGCCATCGCTGATTTTCGTGAGAGCGTGCGCCTGCACCCCGACTTCGCCCCCGGCCTCTATCAATTGGAACAGCTGGGCGTATCGCCCTGATCCATGACACAAATCGTTTGGGAGGAAATTCAATGCTGACCATTCTTCACTTTTCCGATGCGCATATTGATATGGCCAACAAAGGTCGGCATGATCCCATTAGTGGGTTGCCGGTACGCGTGCAGGATTTCTTGAAGTCACTCGATACCATTGTTAATACCGCCATTGCCGAGAAGGTTGACCTGGTGTTGTTTGCCGGGGATGCCTACAAGGACCGTAACCCTGCACCCACCTTCCAGCGGGAGTGGGGGAAGAGAGTGATGCGCCTCTCCAGGGCGGGCATCCCAACCCTGTTGTTGATCGGAAACCATGACACCTCGCCTACCTTGGGAAGGGCGCACACCCTTGATCCATTCAATACCCTCGAAGTGCCCAATGTATTGGTATTGGATCGCCCGGCTTTTTATAAACCAGCCGATCTGTGGGGTTTGCCTGTGCAGGTCATTGCCCTGCCTTGGATTTCACGGGCAGGTCTGATGGCCAGCCAGGAGATCAGTGCGGTCAGTCTTGGAGAGGTCAACGAAGCCATTGAAGAGCGCCTGACTGCCATCGTGAAGAATTCATTGGACGAGGCGGACCCAAACCTCCCTGTGGTGCTTACCGCCCATGCCTCAGTGCAGGGAGCAACCTACGGCGGTGAGCGTACCGTCATGCTGGGCAGTGACCTGGTGCTGCCGGGTTCGCTGGTGCGAGACCCGCGCCTGGACTATGTTGCCCTGGGGCATATCCATAAATCCCAAAACCTGAACGAGAATGCCCACCCGCCAGTTATTTATCCTGGTTCGATCGAGCGAGTGGATTTTGGTGAAGCAGCAGATGATAAATTTTTTGTTATCGCCCATGTGGAACATGGTCATTCTGAAGTGGAATGGCGCAAGCTGAAGGATATCCGTCCCTTTATTGATCGCAGTATACGATTGAAGAGCCAGGAGAATGTCACCGGCCAGCTGCAGAGATGCCTTCCCGAAGCTTTAAAGCTGGAGGGAGCCATTGTACGCCTGGTGTTGGAATACCCACGTGAATGGGAGACATTGATCGATGAGGTGGCATTACGCCAATATGCTTCAGGTGCATTTGAATTCCACCTCATCAAGCGCCCGATGATCGAAGCGCGTGCCCGCCTCTCTCAAGATGAAACCGTTGGCAGCCTGACCCCGCTTGAGCTTCTGGACCGTTATTGGCGCGCAAGCCATGTCGAGCCATCCGAGCGGAATGACTTGCAAAAGCTGGCCCAGGCAGTTATGGACGGTCCGGATAATTTGATTTAACTTCAGATTCAGTGGATAGGGTTAATCGCTGGCAAGTGCATCAGTGGGGCTGTGTTGCTGGTTCAGCTTAAATTTACTGACAACCCCATTCACCAACAATACCGTACGCCAGAAAGCAACCGCAGCCATTCCGTGAGCAAGGATGGCAAACAATGGAGGGGTTTGAAATGTGTAGTATGTCCAGCATTCCCGGGTGGTGCCCCACCGCTCAAGAAAATATCCCAGCCCCGCACCGGCCACAAAAGTCAGTATTGCCAGACGGTGGTTTGTGGGGGTGAGGATGAGAAAGGCTACCAACCCCAGGGCACAAATGGTTAAGGATTTGTCCAGCGTGGGGCGAACGAAGCTGAGCATCATTACAAAAAATACTGGAAAGATGACCCAGTAGGTGATTTTGAACCATTGATTACCCACCGGTGGAGTATTTTTCTGTAGAATGCGAACCAGGCGGTCGATCGATAAGCTGGCGATCGGCCAGGCAGGGATGATCCACAGCGGAGGGCGTTCGGCGGTGTAATAATGCCATAGGTTGGTCTGGGTGCCCCAAGTTTCGATTACCAGCCCACCAACCATGCCCACCAGGATGATCTTGAGATCAACCCGCAAGTCTGCACCTGCCATGATCAGCATCGACATGAGCAGGAAGATACCCAGCAGCAGCCAATCCATGTATAGCCACCAGTTGCCATGCCAATCGATAAAAGACAGGTATTCTTTGGCTAATGGCCACCAGATATAACCCATCAGGAACAAGGTGAGCAGGAAACCGCTCAGCAGGAAATAAGAGTGCTTCGTCCACCCCATCCACCTGGATAATTGGCTGCGTGTAGTCAGTGGTCTTGAATGCGTCTCTGGTGCCATGAGAGAATTTTACTATATTAAGAATAATTGGTTTCAAAGCCAGTGCGATTATACTTAAGCCCATAGAATGGAGGCAGGATGATCCCGATTAAACTCACCATTACCGGTTTTCTCTCGTATCAGGAAACAACTGAGCTGGATTTTACCCAGTTCGAACTGGCTTGCATCTCCGGGTCCAATGGGGCAGGCAAGTCATCCCTGCTGGATGCCTTCACTTGGGTGTTGTTCGGCCAGGCACGAAAACGTGACGAGTCCCTCATCAACCTGCATTCAAATGTCGCTGAGGTTGCCCTTGTATTTGAATACGAAAGTAATACCTACCGCGTGCAGCGCACCCTGGCGAAAGGCAAGACGACCATATTGGAATTCCAGATCCGTGATCCTTCGGATGGAAAGTGGAGACCCCTATCTGGAGCTACCCTGCGCAATACCCAGGAATTGATCGAGCAAACCCTGCGCCTGGATTATGAAACCTTTGTGAATGCCTCCTTCTTTCTGCAAGGCAAGGCTGACCAGTTCACTCAGCAGAAACCCGGTGACCGCAAGCGCATCCTGGGCAGCATCCTGGGGCTGGAAGTGTGGGAAACCTACAAGCTGCGCGTGATTGAGCGTCGAAAAGGGATTGAATCAGAAATAACCAGCCTGGATGGTCGTACAGCCGAGATTAATACGGAGTTGAGTGAAGAGCATGCTCGCACCGAGCGCCTGGCTGCTTTACAAGCGGATTTGAAACACCTGGCCAAGGCACGCAAAGCCCAGGAGCAGCTGCTCGAGCAAGCCCGCAAAGTGGATGCTACCCTGGGTGAACAGCGCAAGCTGGTAAACATGCTTGGAGGCCAGCTTGAAGCATCCCAAAACCGGCTGAACGAGCTGGATGCTCGCCTATCTGCCCGTAACCAGGAGCGGGAGGAATATGCCCATAAGGTGGCAAATGCGGATGAGACTGAAGCCGCCTATGCCTCCTGGATGGAGCGCAGGGTAGAGTTGGAACGTTGGGATGAAGTGGCCGCCCGCTTTATGGAGCATGAAATCAAGCGCCAGGTGCCGCGCATGGAGATTGAAGCAGAAAAGGCACGTTTACGCCAGGAACTGGACCAACTCCAGCTGTCTGAAAAACAAATCCAGGCTCACAACGTATCACGGGTGGAGCTTGAAGCACAGGTTACCTATGCCCGGGAGGCTCTGGATAGGGTTGTGCAAGCGATCAGCCAACGTACTGCTCTGGATGCCGACTTGCAGGCTGCCCGGCAGAGGCAGGCGGAATCAAGGGCTGAAAACCCCCGTTTAAAAGCCGAGATGGACCAGCTAAAAGCCCGTATCGACCAACTTTCTCAAACAGAAGGGGCAGCCTGCCCGTTATGCGGCCGCTCCTTGGAGACACATGACCGCCTCCAGCTGATTGATGAGATTGCCGCCCAGGGAAAGGAAATGGGGGATCGTTACCGCCTAAACCTGGCTTACTTGAAGGAGGCGGATCAGAAAGTGGGGGAAATCGAAGCCCAGATTGCCCTCCTTTCCAGCGCAGATAGTGAGCGGTTGGCCCTCACCCAGGCTGTCACCCGGCTCACTGGGCAGATCGAAGCCATCCAGCAAACAAATGATGTGTGGGTAAAGAAAGGTGCTCCCCACATGGCTGAAGTCCTCCAAATATTAGAGTCTGAGTCTTATGCACTGGACCAACGTAAGCTATTGGCGGAAATCGATGCTGAATTGAAATCCATTGGTTATGATGCTGCTGCCCATGATGTCAGTCGCCAACTGGAGACCGCTGCACGCACTGCTGAGGGTGAATTACGCCTTCTGGAAGCTGCTCGGGCTGCTCTACAGCCCCTGGAGCGCGAGATTGGCGAAACGCATAGGCAGCTGGAAGCATTGACCACCGAAGTATCCCATCTCCAACAGGAATACGATGCCATATGCACCCGTCTGGCAGCCGCCGAAGCGGAAGCCCCTGACCTGGTTTCAGCCGAACGCAGCCTGCATGAGTTGCTCGAAGGGGAGAACAATCAGAGATTGGAAGTGGGTGCCGCCCAGCAGAAGGTGATGGTCTTGAAGGACTTGAAAATTCGCCTCAAAGATCTCACCGCCCAGCGTGAGGGACTAGCGCGCCTGGTCGGGCAATATAAACAGCTTGAACGGGCATTTGGCAAGGATGGTGTGCCCGCTCTGTTGATTGAACAAGCCCTGCCAGAAATTGAATCGCGGGCCAATAACTTGCTTGATCGTTTAAGCGAGGGCAGTATGTCTGTGCGCTTTGCCACCCAGGCACAATTTAAAGATAAGAAACGCGAAGACCTGCGGGAAACCCTGGATATTCTCATTTCAGATGGTGCTGGAACACGTGATTATGAGCTTTATTCGGGTGGTGAAGCCTTCCGGGTGAACTTTGCCATCCGGCTGGCTCTCTCTGAGCTGCTCGCCCGGCGTGCCGGTGCACGCCTGCAAACCTTGGTGATCGATGAAGGTTTCGGTAGCCAGGATGCGATGGGCAGACAGCACCTGATCGAAGCCATCAACATGGTCAAGCAGGATTTCGCAAAGATACTGGTCATAACCCATATCGAAGAGCTGAAAGATGCCTTCCCCAACCGTATCGAGGTGGAGAAGACTGACCAAGGCAGCCTGGTGAGGGTGGTATAAGCATGGTCTTGCTGATCGCTTTATCCACTCTGGCCATGGGGTTAGGGGTGTATATCATCTGGCTGGTGCATGGGCGGAGCAATCTCGACATCATGGTTGAACCAGGGTCTGACCCGGGTGATTTTCCAACGGATGCCGAATCCCCTCTAATCTCTGTGATCGTCCCAGCCCGAAACGAAGCGCGCAATATTGAGCGTTGTACACGGACATTATTTGCACAAACCTTTCCGAATTACGAGATCATTGTGGTCGATGACCGCTCCAGCGATGAAACCCCCAATATCCTATCAGTTCTAAAGGATCAGGATTCGCATCTACACATCATCCATGGTGCAGAGCTCCCCGCAGGCTGGGCTGGAAAGCCGCATGCCCTGGTGCAGGGTGCAGCAGTTGCCCGGGGAGAGTGGCTTTGTTTTATGGATGCCGACACCTTTGCTGAGCCGAATTTGCTTTGGACGACCTATCGTATGGCATTGAAGCAGGGTGCTGATATGTTCTCCATCTTGACAGATCAGGAGCTGGGCAGCTTCTGGGAAAAGACCATCCTGCCCTTGGTTTTCCTGGGTTTATCCTTTGGGTTCCCAGCCCAGCGCGTGAATGACCCCAACACACCGGATGCAATTGCCAACGGGCAGTTCATCTTGGTCAAACGTTCCGTTTACGACCAAATCGGTGGGCATACGGCATTCAAGGAAAGGGTCGACGAAGATAAAGCCATTGCCACCCTGGTTAAACAGGCTGGTCACAGGCTGATCATCGCCGATGGGCGCAAGGTTGCCAGGACGCGCATGTATACCTCCCTTCCCGAGATGTGGGAAGGCTGGACCAAGAATATCTACTTGGGATTGCAGGACAGGCTGTGGTTATTGTTATTTGGGGCTTTCCTCGGTTTGGTGGTTTCCATTTTGCTCCCCATCTGGCTGTTTGGAGGTCTGGTTTGGCTAACCTCTACAGGGGCTATCACTGCCGCAATCATCGCTGGTGAGGCTGGTGTGCTTTGGGTATATCTAATCTTTAAGCGCCTCCAGGCTTGCCGGGCTTTTTCCATTCACAGTTCATACGCTTTCACATTTCCGCTCGGTGCACTCATTTTCACCTTCATGATGGCTGCCTCAGCATTTAATGTGATCTCTGGTAGAGGGGTGCTCTGGAAAGGTAGACGGTATACCCATTAGTGGATTTTGATTTTTGGAAAATTACATCGTGAATTGTTGATGTATTGAAATATACTTTTCCAATATAGCCTTCAGTGTGTTAAGATTAATCGCAGATGAAAGGAGGCGCGATGGACCAACCTTCAAAGCCAGTAAGAAAGTACCGTATTCTGATCATTAGTCTGGTGATTGTGATCGTTTTCCTTGGCATAGCATTCATTATCTGGGCGATCGGGCAGGCAGGCACGCCGGTAGACTTAAGCGAGGTGGATGTCCTGGCCAATAGCAACGATGAATGTGTCACCTGCCATCGGGCGGAATCTCCAGGCATTGTTGACCAGTTCAGCCACAGCACTATGGCAGCTGCTGAAGTCACCTGTAGGAATTGCCACGAAGTAAGTGCGGATTATCCCGGTGCCGTTGAGCACGAAGGAGCATTTGTACTGGCAGCGCCTACAACCGCCAAGTGCGAAACCTGCCATGAAGCTGAGGTGGCCCAGTATTACCAGAGCCGCCACAGCCTGCCATCCTGGGTGGCTGTTGAAGGTTCAAAAGAGCTCCCTCCAGAACAGATGGCGATGTATGAAGGCATTCCAGAAGGTTCATTTTCCCCTGATAAAGGTCGTAATGCAATTGCTGCCATTGAAGGACCCGTCCTGACTCCCTTTACCTGTGAAGGCTGCCATAGCATTGGAGTGCCTGCTATGGATGGATCGGTTGGGCGTTGCCAGAAGTGCCACATCCGCCACAGCTTCAGCCTCGAACAAGCCCGCAAACCTGAGACTTGCAACAATTGCCATATCGGTCCTGACCATCCCCAATGGGAAATCTACCAGGAGTCTGCCCACGGTATCATGTATGCCACCATGGGTGAGACGTGGAATTGGGATGCTGAAGCCGGCAACCTGTCGGTGGTTGATTTTCCAGCTCCAACCTGTGCCTTGTGCCATATGAGCGGTTTCGGGACCACGGGCACCACCCATGATGTAGGCGACCGCCTGACATGGTACCTGTTCGCCTCCATCAGCCAGCGCCGTCCCAGCTGGCAGGATAACATGGTACGCATGCAGAGCGTTTGCTTCGAATGTCACAACCAGAATTTCATAAAGGATTTGTACGCCGCTGCAGACCCCGCCACTGAGCAAATTAATGGTTACGTTCAGGCGAGCAACGACTTGATGGCTCCTCTCCAGGAGCAAGGTTTGCTAACCAGTGAACCCTTCGACGAGCCGATCGATTTTACCTACTTTGACCTGTGGCATTATTGGGGACGTGTGGCTAAGTTTGGTATGTGGATGCAGGGACCCGATTACTCCCAATGGCATGGCGTATATCCGCTTTTGGATACCATGTCTGAGCTGGAAGAGATGGTCAATGAAAAGTTGCAGGCGGCGGGAGCTACGCCCTGATCATGTACCACCTGGCGACCGTTTTCCCCTTCATCAAGCGCGTTCGCATCCCCGTCACACGCGACCAGGCAATGCTGCTCATGCTGGCTTTGAATGAACTCCTGCTAGGTCTTGAAACCTACCTGGCCCATTCGATCAGCGGAACCATCATGCCCAAGGAATGGATCCCGATCATCTTCGGACCGGTTGCCGGAGTGTTATTAATGCTGGCCGGTCTTCTTGCCCTTCGTAAGCGTACCCTGGCTTCAGTGATTGCTACCCTGATCTATCTTGCCAGCTTGGTAGTTGGTTTATTGGGGGTCTGGTTCCACCTCGTCCGGGCTGCCTTGCCCTACGCCTCTCTTGGAGAGATTATTTCGGTGCCGCTCTTCATCTGGGCACCCCCCATCCTGGGACCCCTCACCTTCGCTTTGGTCGGCTTGATGGGTATCAGCGCAGTCTGGTTGGAGAAACCAACCGACAGCGGACGCCTGACCTTGCTGGGAGGGCATAAACTACAACTACCCTTCAGCAAGACCAATGCATTCTTCTTCATGGTAGGCTTGGGAATCCTGGCAACTGTAATTTCCAGCGTGCTGGATCACGCCCGGACTGAATTTGATAACCCATGGTTATGGTTGCCGACAGCGATTGGCATATTTGGCACCATTGTGGCAGTGCTGCTTGGAGCATTGGAGCATCCTCGCCGTAGTGACCTGATTACCTACCTGGTGGCGATGGTGTTGCTGATATTGGTAGGCTTGCTGGGTGTGTTCCTGCATATCCAACGCAACCTGGTTATGGATAATGCCGTCGTGGTGGAGCGCTTCATCCGAGGCGCACCTTTCCTGGCCCCCATGCTGTTTGCAGATATGGGGGCATTGGGTTTGGTCGTCCTGCTGGATCCCAATGAGAACGATATCCGATAGCCGCCCGCCGATCGTATTGTGGCTGAGTTATTCAGCTGATCCTGTAAGCTAACCTTGTAGCACTTTACTGGGACCCCGGTCTATCTCCCACGGGTAAATGATGTGTGCATCTGTGATGGCAGCATAGTAGTCGGGTCTGACATTTCCAAACAGGGTGCGGTATGGGTTAAAGTGAAGCACGCAGGTAAACGGGGTGCTGCCTGCTGCCGCAATGCGATTCTTTACCGCTGTGATGGTCCTACCTGACCCCCACACATCATCCACCAACAGGCAACGTTTTCCACGCAGCAGCTCCTCATTGGGGAATTGGATGAAGCGCGGCCAGGCGAACAAGCCTGTCTTTTGACGTTCCACTTCCGCTGGGAAGTCCACTGCTGCTGTCAGGATCGTGGGAATGCCGGTTGCTTCTGCCAGCAGTCCACCTGGGACAATCCCTCCGCGAGTGATGATCACCATCGCCTCAAAATCGCCTTGAAATTGTGGCAGTAAATGGTCGATCAGCTTGTCGACATCGTCCCAGGTTAAGCTTTCATGGCGCATTTGGGGCATATACTTCTCCGTCTCTGGTTAGAATTAATTCCCGAATAACCCGTTCACTGCAGGGCGGAGGCCAAAGGTGAAGGAGCCGTGACTACACCGGTTTCCCCAGCCTGGCGGGCGCGTTCTACATCCCTTGCCCAAAGGTACAGGCAGGTGTGGTATGCCGTGGCAGTGTAGCTGCTGATCACGGTGGCAAACATGATAAAAGGAGTGGCGACCAGAATACCCATTGTTACACCAATGATTAAACCTGCTGTTGAACCCTGGCTTAATGAAATGATTCCCACACCCACACCCAGGCCAATTCCAACTCCCAATGCGCCGATGATGAAGCTTACAAACCCTACAATAGCCTTAACCCCCACTGTGCTGATGCCTACCAATAGCAGATTATCCTTGATGATCTGAGTGGCACGCTTGACACCAGCTTTCAAATTGATGTCCTCGATCACCATGGCTGGCAGGATTAAATAGGATGCTTCCGTCCATACGGTTTCAATCAACCCAGCCAAAAAACTCCGCCCACCACCCTTGCCTCTTCCCCTCACTGCACTCGAAAACAGATTGACCGCCGTAGATGCTGCCGACAGGCTGGCGATATCCCAGACATCCCGTTTAACGATCGTCCAGGCTTTATCCATCCTCCCATCCCCTTCTGCCAGGTAACCAAAGATGAGATACACCGTCATGGCGGAGAATATATACCCTACGGTGTATTGGATGAAGATCACAATTGCCCATAAGATATAAATGATATATTTTCCAAACAAGCTATCTTGTATAAGAAAGGTCACGAATCCAATCGGGACGACCAGGATCAGGGTAACGATGAAGCCTGCGAATATTGTATAAATGGATGGCTTGATCAGGTCCTTGTCTTTAATCGCCATCTGCCATGATTGTTTAAGAAAAGCCCAACCTCGCTTCAAACTTTCCATATCGACCTCCTAACACGACAACTGATTCTGAAATGGATAGGATAGCTATTTACCACGTATAAAACATCCATGGGTATTATAGCAAAGAAGGTGGATTTACCTCAATCTGCCATTCACCGAGAGATCGACCCCTGAGCAACGATGCCGGGTCAGGACCGCGCAGCACGATCTGCCAGCGGTACAATCCACCCCGGCGTGGGAAAAAACATGGCACCGGGCCGACCACTTCCGTCTCCCGTCGATTCTCTTCTGTCAGCCAGGTCTTGATCTGGCTGGCAAGCCTGTTGGCAGATGCCTCTGCGCGTTCGTATTCTTGATGCCGGTATTCCAGGCGCACGAGCTGAGAGAAAGGTGGGTAATGTAACTGCCGCCGGTACGCCAGCTCCTGTTCATAAAAAGCCTGGTAATCATGCCTGGAGGCAGCCTGGATGACATAATGTTCAGGCTGGAAGGTCTGCAGGATTACCTGCCCACCTAATGGGCTGCGACCGGCTCTCCCGGCTACCTGGGTGAGTATCTGGAAAGTCCTTTCTGCGGACCGTAGATCGGGCAAGCTCAATCCCACATCTGCCAGCACCACACCCACCAGGGTAACCAGGGGTAGGTCCAATCCCTTGGCAATCATTTGGGTGCCAATCAGAACATTGGCATGCCGGTTAACAAAATGGCTGAGGATCGCTTCATGAGCGCCTTTTTGGCGAGTGCTCTCAAAATCCCACCTCAAGGTCTGAGCCTCGGGGAAGAGTGCGAGTACTTCAGCCTCTACTTTTTCGGTCCCAGTGCCATATTGCCGAATGCGTTCGCCATGGCATTGTGGGCAAGTGATCGGGATTTGTCGTGTGTACCCGCAGTAATGGCAGTTGAGTATATCCCTGCTGCTTTGCCCCTCGATACCTGCCTTGGAGCGTGCAGTATGAGAAGTCAAAGGTAGATCGCAACGTGGGCATTTAAGGATATAACCACAATCCCGGCAGAAAATATAAGTTGCACTGCCGCGCCGATTTAGAAACAGGATGGCTTGCTGTTCATTCTCCAACGTCTTGTTGAGAGCGTCTTGCAGTGCCTGGCTGAATATCGACCTATTTCCTGCTAATAATTCCTTGCGCATGTCCACAACTTCAACGGGAGGCAGGTCAATGGTCTCTGCCTCATCGCTGAGGGACCGGTACTTCGAGTGGATCCCAAGCTTCTTCACCTGGCTTTGCACTGCCTGGTGGTGTGCCAGGATGCGCAGAGGCAGGCTCAGGTAATGCCATTTTCTTTGTTCAGCCTTATACCGGCTGACGATATCTGGTGTGGCAGAGCCTAACACACACACCGCCCTGGCAATTTGTGAATAAATGACTGCTGCATCCCGTGCATGGTAATGAGGCTGCGATTCCGACTGGTAGTATGTGTCGTCATGGAACTCATCCACCACAATCAACCCCAGCTTTTGAAAAGGAGCGAACAGCGCGCTGCGTGGACCTACCACTACCGAGATCTGGCCTAGCCTGGCTCGGCGCCAGGTATCGTAGCGCTCCCCGGCTGATAGGCGCGAATGCATGCTACCCACCTGACCTGGAAAGCGGCTCACAAAACGCCGGATGGTTTGGGGCGTCAGGGCAATCTCCGGCACCAGCACGATCACCTGGCGACCCAGTTGCAGGGTTTCCTGAACCGCCTGCAAATATATTTCTGTCTTGCCAGAGCCAGTGACGCCGTGCAATAAATAGGGTTGGATCGATTTTCCGCCTGCCGCCCTGTGAATGCCAGCCTTTATTTCCTTCCAGGCAGCGGATTGGTCGCTTGTCAGGGATGGTGGTTCATTGGGGATGAACTCGATGCTTTCCAGAGGATCACGCCACACCTCTGCTTCACCCAATGCAACCAGCCCACGCATAGACAGTGTCTGCAGATCAGCCAGGTTGCCTCCACTTTCCGCATATAACCAGGCTACATCCACATCTCCTGTTTCGCGCATCAAAATCTCTAACATCGCCTGCCGTCGCAGAAGGGCTGGACTGCTTACCCGAGCCAGGTTGGGCATCTGATCTACAGCTTGCTCCGCGGGGCAGGCTAGTCGGGCAGTATGGATGGTTTTTGCTCTGATAGAAATTGGGGGCAGAACTGTTTTTGTGCTCAGTAATCCCTGGTTGACCAGGGAACGGGTTGATGCGCGCCAATCCACATGTCGAAAAGCCGCATCCAGCTGTCGACCACGCAAAGGACCGCGCTCAACCAGCAGTTTCAAGATGCGATTTTGCAGGTTGGTTAGCGGATGTGAGATGGGAGGACTCGGAATTTCCTTCTGGTACAGTGTGTCTGCCTGCTGTGCCAATCCTGGCGGGATCATCAATTCGATGCAGGCTGCCAGGGGTGATAGGCTGGTTTCAGCCAGCTCCCCTGCCAGCTTGATCTGGGCTGGGGTGAGAACCACATCTTCATCGATCAACGACAGCACTGGCTTGGTTTCGGGCACATCAGGTTGTTCGACAATACGGAATACCACTCCCTGTACCTGCTGGTGACCAAACTCTACGATCACCAGGTGACCAGGTTTGACCGTATCCTGCAGCTCAGCTGGTAGGTGGTAATGGAAAGAACCGCTTACCTGGGGTACATTGACGGCAACTTCAACAAATATGGTCATTGATTCAGGATGCGCAATTTTAGCTGGGCGATGCGCAGTCCATCCATCGATTCAACCTGAAAATGCACGCCCCCAGAATCAATTTCGTCACCAATCTTGGGAATATGCCCCAGCTTGCCCAGGAAGTAGCCGGCTATGGTGTCATAGTGTGGATCGGTCAGATTGAGGTCCAGCTGTTGATTCACCGCCTCGATCAGGGTCAGTCCATCGATTAAAAAGCTTCCATCTGGCAGGCTTTGGATTTCCGGGGAGCCAGCATCGAATTGGTCGCTCACCTCACCCACGATTTCTTCAAGCAGGTCCTCCAGTGTCACCAGGCCGGCAGTCCCTCCAAACTCATCCATCACGATGGCGATATGCTGGCGGTTATGGCGGAACTGGTGTAACAGCTCGTTCACGGGCAAAGTCTCGGGGATGTAGAGCGCCTCGCGAGACATTTCCCGCGCCGTTGTTTGCTTGTAATCTGGCTGAATCATCACCCGCAGCAGGTCTTTGACGTGCAAAATGCCAATGATCTGGTCAAGGTCATCTTCATAGACTGGCAGCTTGGTATAACCATGCTGGGTGACCGTATTGATGATCTCATCCTGCAAGGTATCGGCCTCAATGGCAATGACCTCGGTACGCGGCAGCATTACCTGCCTCACCAGCAGTTCACCGAAATCGAAGACCGATTCGAGCATCTCGCGCTCAGGCGGTTCGAGCACACCCCCTTCCTCCGACTCTGAGATCATCTGCTTAAGCTCATCCACGGTATAGATCAGCGAGTGTTCCCCCACCAGCTTCAAGCCAAACATGCGCAGGATGATCTTCGTCCCCCAATCCAACCCATCAATAAACCACTTGAAGATGGTGCTGAAGACTTTCATAGGTTGGGCTGAGAGCATTGCAACACGTTCTGGTTGCTGCAGCGTGGCAACCTTGGGTACCATCTCGCCGAACACGACCAATAATGTGGTAATGATCAGCAATGATAGGATCAGCGGTAAAGCATTCAGAAGAGGAGTTAGGAATTCTAAATTATCTGGCAGGGTGAGTGTGCTAAAAATTGGCTGTAATAATTCCTGGAAGGTATTCTCGCCAATGGCACCCAGGGCTAATCCGACCATGGTGATACCGATCTGCGAGGCAGCGATCATCCGATCGCGTGTAGACGGATTCTCAAGCCAGCTTTTAACAATCTGGGCAGCTGAATTGCCCTCTTCTACCAGGATTTCTATGCGTGCCCTGCGGGATGCTACCGCTGCAAATTCAACGCTGACAAAAAAAGCATTCACAGTGATCAATAATAGTATGAGCAGGAAATTCCAGGTATACACGCTCAGCCAGGCCTTTTCTGTGGTTCTGATATCGATAATTGTTTACGAAGATTACCCATTATTTTGGTGGACCTCTGCATGGCTTCTCAGCACCACTGCTGCGCCATATCCCACCACCTGCGAGGTGTCACCGGTCACATCACCTGATGTGGCATGCTTCAGGATCTTAACCAAATCTGCACCCATGTCCTTGGCTGCCCAAAGCACAGCTGCTAATGCGCCTCTTCCACAGGCGAAGCCTTTGCCTTCTTCCTCTGCCTGTATAACAGCCTCCGGGTCAAAGCTCTCAATGCAGCCTAGCATCTCATCATCCAGCTGAATTGCCACCTTCTGCGGGTAAAAATGGGATAGGTCGGTGCTTGCCACGAGTAGGGCATTACGTCCTTCCAGGGTTTTTGCCAGGCATTGTCCCAGGATGCGCGTGACCATGCGGCTTTGCTCCCGCACCATCACCGGCAGCAGCTTGAAGGGTGTTTCGATCACACGCTGCAGGAAGGGCAGCTCGATTTCCAGCGAATGTTCCTTGTCTCGCCGCACCCGGCTCAATCCGTAGCCCAATTCTTTCTCCAGCAGCGTATCCAGCATTTGCACCGCCTCGGTGTCCACAGGGATGGTGCCCAGCGGGGTTGCGTAAGCTTCATGTGCCGTGGTGAGCAAGGGCTCATTGTAGGGGTAATGCATGGGTGATACGACTGCTACCAGATCGGGTTTGTATCCAATTACAGCGGCGAAGGCGTAGCCTGCCACCGGACCTGAGTAAATATGCCCAGCGTGCGGTGCGATGATGGCGACCACTTCGCCGTTCAGTTCCGGCAGATTGGCTTCGTGGATATAGCGGTCCACGTTGATGGAAAGGCGCTTGGGGTCTCCCTCATACCACTGCCCGGCAATCGGGGATGGGCGAATATCGAGGTTGGTATTCATAGGTACCTCCTTATTCTGTTTGGATTGTAGCATATTTAAGGAGCATAAGGGCGATATATTTCCAATGTCCAAAGGCTGGTTTAATGATCATGTATATTTGTAGTTTACTCACAAATATTCATACTACCATGACCAGAGACCGGATAATAGTTGGTTATGATTAAATAACAAGCCTCACCATGGGGTGATGGATGTTTCTAAACCACTCTCGAAGCTGGGTTTTAAAGGGGTTGAGACGCCCCGGTAGGGTGTCTCAACCTTAAATATACGTCGGGTAAATCGATCTTGCTTGCAAGCCTAACCTTGAATTGAACCTGACTTGATGCTAATTGCCTGATCGTTAATTATGATATACTATGCGCTAATATCAAAATAGCGATGATGAGGACGAGTAAACGCGGAAGCGGCGGCTCAGAGAGCGGTAGACGATGCAAACCCCGCCCGTACGCATGCGCTGAATGGACCTTGGAGCTGCAGGGTAAAACCAATTTGGGAATTAGCCTGTGCCGGAGCTGCCACCGTTATCTGGGCAAAAGGTATCGTTAATATCAATCGTACCTGAAGCGTGAAGCTGGCTTATTCACCCCCGTCGCATCACCGGCGGGGGTGTTGATTAATAATCTATCGGAGGAAATACCATGCTGATGAAAATGAACCTGATCTATTGCGCAGTCTGAAACTACACCGATCGTGCTGTCGGTCTGGCAGCCGAATTGCTCAAGGAATTTGATGTAAATATCGAGTCGATCACCCTGGTACCATCCGATGGTGGGCGCTTCGAGTTTTCAGTCAATGAGGAGTTACTTTATTCTAAGCTGGCGACCCACCGCCATGCCGAGCCGGGAGAGGTGGCAGAGCTGTTGAGGGAGTATTTGAAGCAAGGGTAATCGTTGGGTAGCTAACGGTAGTGCATCGCTTCACCGCCTTAGGTTATTCTTACAAGGTGTGTTACAAATACCGCTCCTCACTCCACCCAACCTGTAGGTTATAAAAGGAGTACCTATGAATCTACAAAAGAAAGGCCGCGTATTTTCGGGAGCGCGCCCCACTGGGCGGCAGCACCTGGGCAACTACCTGGGCGCGATCAAGAATTACGTGAAGCTCCAGGATGAATATGACTGCGTTTACTGCATCGTCGATCTGCATGCCCTGACGACGGTGGAAGACACGCTCAATTTGCGCCATAATACCATGGAGATGGCTTTGGATTTCCTTGCGGCTGGCATCCGACCGGAGGAGACCATCATTTTCATCCAATCGCACGTGCCCCAGGTAGCCGAGCTGCACCTGATCCTCTCTATGGTCTCGCCTCTTGGCAAGCTCACCGACCTGCCCACCTTCAAGGATAAGGTGCGTGATCAGCCTGAAAACGTGAACTACGGGCTGGTGGGCTACCCGATCTTGATGACCGCCGATATCGTGCTCTACAAATCCAATATTGTGCCGGTGGGGATCGACCAGGCACCCCACCTGGAATTCGCGCGTGAGACGGTGCGCTCGTTCAACTATCGTTATAACACCCACGTGTTGATTGAGCCCGAGATGAAAAACACCGAGATTCCATTGGTGCTGGGTATCGATGGCGAGCGAAAGATGAGCAAGAGCTTGAACAACCACCTCGAGATTGCCGCTACCCCGGAGGAGACCATCAAGCGGGTTAAGCAGATGGTAACCGACCCGAATCGCAAGCTGCGCACCGATCCAGGCAACCCGGATATCTGCAACGTGTTCACCATGCACAAGGTCTTCTCGTCCCCGGATGAGGTTGCCATGGTTAATCGCGAATGTCGGCGGGCAGGCATCGGTTGCGTGGACTGCAAGCTGCTCTACGCCAAGAATTTAAATGCCAACCTGGCACCCTTCCGTGCCCGGCGGACAGAGCTGGCGAAAGACCCGAACTATGCCCGGGATGTGCTGGATGATGGAGCCAGGCGCGCCAGGGTCATCGCAGAGCAAACCATGCTGGAAGTCCGTCAAGCAGTGGGTCTGCCATAGTCTTAAAGGAAATCCTGAAATATGCGCTTGGTATTACAACGGGTAAGATCCGGCAGAGTATCGGTGGCTGGGCAGGCCATCGCCGAAATTGGCGCTGGTTTTGTGATTTTATTGGGGATCGGACCTGGCGATGGCGAGGCACAGGCTCGCCTCCTCAGCGAAAAAATTGCCAACCTGCGTGTCTTCGAAGATGAGCAGGGCAAGATGAACCGTTCACTGCTGGACGTAGGTGGTCAGGCACTGGTTGTGTCACAGTTCACCCTATACGCGGATACGCGCAAGGGCAGGCGACCTTCATTTACTGATGCTGCCCTGCCCGATGTCGCAAGGCCATGGGTGGATCGTTTTGCTGAGCTGCTGCGCGAGCTGGGGGTGCCCACCCAAACCGGTGAATTCGGCGCTCATATGCTGGTGGAGATTGCCAACGATGGTCCGGTGACCATCTGGTTGGAAGCCTGAGCCTGGCGAAGTATTTACGCGGGAATGCCATCTCAAATTGTCCTCAGCTTTCGAGAATATCTCAAGCCTTTCCAAGCAGAGTATTAAAGAACATCTTCCGGCTGAAAGGCTGACCTGAAAGGATCGTTTGGGCACGGAACATGCGGGCTACAGCGCGCACCACAAGCACGGCCGTGCCAGCCAGCAGGGCGGCAGCCAGTAGGATTTGCCAGATTGGTACACTTCCAGCCGCCAGGCGGGTCATCATTGCCACGGGTGAGGTGAGGGGAAATAAGCTCAGGAAGACAGAGATGAGACTGTCTGGTTCGTTGATCAGGATGCTGTTCAGAACCATGGGAATGATCAATGGGAAAATCACCAGGATGGTTGCCTGGGAAGCTTCACGCAAGTTGGGAACTAATGCCCCCAAGCCTGCCATCAGGCTGGCATAAACCGCGTAACCCAGCAGGAAGAATACCAGTCCCCAGACCAGGAACGATGGTGGCAGCTGAAAGGCGATCGGCAGGTTGAAAGTCGTTCCACTCCTGGCTAATAATATTCGCCCCGTGCCTACCCAGGCAACCACCTGGAGCAGTCCCACGATACCCAATCCAACGATCTTCCCGGTGAGCAGTTGTCTCGGGGTGACCGAAACCATCAGGATCTCCATCACCCGGTTCTCCTTTTCCTTGGCAACGCTGCTTAGCAGCAGACTGGCAGAGCTGAGCAGGATGATGTAAAACAACATCATCACCGCATACGGCATAAAGTAGGTCAGCATGTTATTTGCGTCTCGCTGGGGTTCTGGGGATAAAGATACTCTCTTGGTGTTTTTTGGACCATTGACCAGGCTTGCGATTTGTTCATCCCCTCCCAGCAGGTTGACCTTCAAGATCCATTCCATGGTATTTGACTGATCTGACGAACCTATCGGATTAAAATCCGGGCGAATATAGGTGATCTCCCCCGTTTGAACATAGTCAGCTGGAATGATGTAGTAAGCAGAAATCTGGTTATTTTCCAGGGCTTTGATAGCCACAGCTTCATTGGGATAATCTACGAACAACCCGGCTTGTACCGAGCTCGGGATTATTTTAATAACACCAGCCTGGTCGATATAGCCTTCAGCCTGCACCGTCGGGGGGCTGCTGATCAGTAAAGCCAGGATATTTTGGGTTGAGCTGCCTTTGGATAACTGGCCGGCTATGAAAAAGACCGTCGCCCCAATGATGGGTATGCCAAATATGGCAAATAGGAACGATGGCCGGGTAAGGACAGTTTTAAGCTCATGCCTCAGAACAAGGAGTGTTTTATTCATAGTTTATACCCTTTGTTGGCTGAATACTTCTTTCCAATGCAACCGTTGCCCATAGCGCAGCATACCCAGGCGAAATGCCCTGCCCGCCACCCACACTGCACCAATTGCAGAAAAAATCAGGATGACCACGCTGGCGATAATCTGCCAGGTCGGCACAGTCGTGAAACTGAGTCGTATGGAAATCGTCATCGGTGCCGTGAGAGGGAAGAGGCTCATCGCGATGGCCAGGGGGCTGTTTGGATTTTGAATGAATACCCCGGTCAGTAAGTATGGCAGCCAGATCGGTATGGTAAAGAGACCCATGACCTGTTGACCTTCACTGGCTTCAGTGACAGTGGCACCCACGGCTGCCATCAACCCACTGATCATGATGAAAGCCGGTACCATAACTGCCAGGATGACCCAGATCATTTCCCCGGAGAAGCTGAGGCCACCCAGCCAGGATACATAGTTTTTCCCGATCACCAATGCCAGGATGATGAAGACCGCCCAAACCACCAGCTGTGTGACCCCGATTGCAATATCAGCGATCACCTTACCGCTCATCAGCTGGTTTGGTGAGACCGAAGTTACCATGATCTCCATGGTGCGGTTCTCCTTTTCCTCCACCACGGCCTGCATCAGGTATCCGGAAGTGGTGCTGATGGCGACAATGAACAGGATTCCTGCCAGGAATGGCAGGATGATATTAATAAAACGTTCCTGGGATGCCTCGCGGCTATTATCTGTGGATCGGATGATGACATCGTTCCCATCAAGGATACGCTTGGCGACCTCTGGGGGTTGGTCAGCCAGTAAATTTACTTTCAGGAACGTTGAGAACTGCTCTTCATCGGACCCTTTTAATTTTTCGTCATAGATAACCGTAGCCTGACCTGACTGAAGGTAGTCGGGAGAGATGATGTAATAAGCCTGGATTTTTTTTACTTGCAGGTCATTGTTCGCACTGATTTCATCAGGATAAGCTACCATCGGAACAAACTGCTCAGGCCATTTGACCCTTGGTTGGGGAACTGGATCAGATAATAATCCTGAGTAATCAACATATCCGACTGGTTTTGAGCTGGTCTCCATCATGATTATGCCAATCACCAATACAACCATCAACATGATCATCAGTGGTACGCTGAACAATGCAAACAGGAAACGCTTGCGGAATACGTTCCTGGAGTATTCGTGCCAGGCCACACGCCAGAACTTGTTCATCAACTTTCTCCTTGCTGCTGGTCACCTGGCTGTACAACCCGGATGAAAATCTCATCCAGGGTTGGCGAGGCGATCTCGAATTGGTCAATCTGGATGCCGCTCTCAACCAGGGAACGCAGCACATCCTG
>Ga0209254_10001611_pt1 | contig 20341 bp, 14 predicted proteins | sample FrelakmetDIP11DI_FD_187148 | JGI IMG/M metagenome (GOLD analysis project Ga0209254, IMG submission 187148) | Freshwater lake sediment microbial communities from the University of Notre Dame, USA, for methane emissions studies - DIP11 DI (SPAdes)... | ecosystem: Environmental > Aquatic >...
AATCAGCCGTTTCTGCGACCAGGCCGTCATCCATTTAAGAACGTAATAGATCAACAGGTAGAACGCCGCCGAGGTCAGGAACCCCTCGGCGGGCATGAAACGCTCCGAGGTCATGATCTGGCCGGCGCGGGTCAATTCCGGCAGGGAGATCAGCGACAGCAGCGCCGAATCCTTGACCAGCACGATGGCCTGCCCCAGCATGGGCGGCAGCGTCACGCCGATGGCCTGCGGCAGGATCACGTAGCGCATGCGCTGGAAGTAGTTCAGGCCGGATGATACCGCCGCCTCCACCTGGCCGTTGGAAATGGACTGGACCCCCGCCCGGATGATCTCCGCCATGTAAGCCCCGCTGTTGAGGGTCAGCGCCATGATGCCGGTGGACGCCTCCGACAGGCGCAGACCCAGGGATGGCAGGCCGAAGTAAAAGAAGAAAAGCTGGACCAGCAGGGGCGTCGAACGGATGCTTTCGATATAGATGTAAGCGCTGCGCGATAGCAGTTTGGAACGGCTGATGCGCATGCCGCATGAAATGACGCCCACGACGAGCGAGCCGAGCAGGCCTGCCCCGGAAAGCCACAGGGTGGCGAAGAAGCAGCTAAGGAAGAGCGGCAGGTATTCGAAGATGACTCTGAAATTGAAGGTCTCGAGCATGGCGCTTCGCTTGTAAAACATGGGCCGCCGGAGAGGGCGGCCCATGTTTGAATCACACAACCACTCGTGGTTTCATCAGTGGTCTTTCTTCCAGTCTAAGCTGTTGACCCAGTAGTTCAGGTTCTGCTCCAGCCGGCCGTCGAGCCCGGTATTGAGGAAGAACAGATTCATCAGCTCCAGCAGATCCATCGAGTCATAGCGCACTGCGAAGGCCAGCGGAAGCTTGGAGAGCAAATCCGGCAGGACGCGGATGCTGTTGGGCGGGAAATTGGCCATCTGGCCGATGACCGCCGAGGAGTCGTTCACGCCGAAATCGGCCTGCCCCTGCAGGACGGCGTCGATCAGAAGCGGCCCGCCGCCCTTGTAGGATTTGAGCTCGGCCTTCGGGAAAGAATTCTTGGCATCGGTTTCTCCGGTCGAGCCGAGCAGCACCGCCGCTTTCAAACCCGCCTTCTTGGCGTCGTCGATGGTTTTGATGGGGCTGTCGGCCTTAACGAAGGCGACGCTGCCGGTGAACATGAAGGGCTTGGTGAATCCGATCTTCATGGCGCGCTTGATGGTGGGCGTCATGTCGGCTGCCAGAATATCGGCTTTCTTGGAGAGCAGGGCCGGAATGAGGCCGTCCCAGTCGAAATCGAGGAACGTCACCTTGACGCCCATGTCTTTCGCCAGCAGCTCGCACAGCTCGATGGAGCTCCCGGTTCGCTTGCCGTTCTTGTCGATGAAGCTGAAAGGAGGTCCTTGGGTTTGACAAGCGACCCGCAGCTCGCCGCGCTGGGCGATTTCCTCGAGTGTGCCCGCGACCGCCATCGACGAAAAACCGACCACCATCAGGAACGCAACGACCCATTTGAAACGTTTCATGATCCCTTCCTCCTAGTTTTAGGTTGCAGTCTACTCCGCCTCTTCCGTAACGGCGATCCCTCTTTCCGCCAGTGCTTTCATGAACGGGGCATACGGGACGTGCAGCGCGGGGTTGAGAACGCCCTTCTGGGTGATTTCACCCGCGGCGAGCATCTGGGCGACGATGCTGGCCGGAAACCCGACTCCCAGGCTCATGCCGTAGAGGCCGGATTCCAGGTCGCGCTCTATGACCAGCCCGGTCTTGAGGGTCTTGGGTCGGCCGTTCTTGACGCCCGAAAAAATATTGTACATGGCGACGACGTCCTTCTCGCCGTCCCGGTATTGGAGCTGGGGCTCCAGGAGTTTCACCATGAACTGGTGGGGCGTCACGGCACAGTCCAGCCCCTTCAGCGGTTCGTCGGAGAGCAGGCCCAGGCGTTTCAGGGGCCGCCAGAACGAAGCCCATCCGGGCCAGCGCAGGAGGTACCGTCCGGCCTCGCGGATGTCGGGCGTCACGCCGAGCAGGTCCGTGTAGAAGACGGCGTCCCCGTTCGGCACCGCCTCCATATCCCCAAGCCCCGGAAACCGGATCGTGTGGATCATGTCGGACTCGTGCTGCTGCTCGGCCGGCACCTCCATTCTTTCGCCCCCCCGGATGAAGACCGATGCCCGTTTCTGGGAGCGCAGCACCATGTCGAAATTCCAGCTGATCTTGTAGTTGAGCGGGTTGGTGCAGGCCTTCTTCTCGGGAACCCCACCGCAGTAGGAATTGAGCACATGCAACTTGTCGAACTGGCGCACCGCATGGCCGCAGATGACCAGATCGATGCCGGGGTCGAGGCCGCATTCCGGCATGAGGCTGACGCCGGCGGCCTGGGCCGGCTCGTGCAGGCGGTGGATGGGCTTGCCGTAGTTGGTGCTGACCAGCGGCACCCTGGCTTCCAGGGCCGCTTCGAAAGCGTTGACCATGAAGGGCAGCGGCAGGAGGTCGATGACGGCATCGAACCCCTGCTTGAACAGCGCCACCAGCGCATTTTTGGAAGACCCGTCCACCTGGACCGGCTTGATCTTGGCGACATCGGCGATCGCCCCCAGCTTGTCCCAGTCTTTCAAGCTGCAGTCGGCACAAACAACTTCCCGTACTTGTTCACTGCGCGTCAGGTCGAGCAGGGCTGCTTTGCCCTGCATGCCCAAACCGCCTATCACCGCTATTTTCATCGAGTCTTCCTTAATGGCCGGGCTAAAATGATTCCGGCAGTAAATATACATTCCACGCGTTTGTCAACATGGAAATCGAAAGGGAATGCACCGGGTTACAGTGGCAATGCCACCTGCCCACGGAGCGGGCATGCATTTAGTTGTCCAGTTGGCGGGCCGTGCCGTAAGGGTGAAAAATGCTATTTGCCCATGAGGGGTTAGAGGCTTACAGTTACATAATACCCCTGCTCGCCGCGCTGGATCAGCAGGACCAGCGAGCTTTTCTGACGGGACTTCACCAGCGCTTTGCGGAACTCCTCGCGGGTGGAAACGGTCGTATCGTCGATCTGACGGATAACATCTCCCGGCCGGGCGCCGATCCGCGCCAGATAGGAGCCGCCCTTGACCTCGGATATGACTACGCCTTCCTTGATCGCGATTCGAAAGTCACGGCGATTCTTGGAGTTCAGCTCGTCCACCCTGATCCCCAGCAGGCTCCAGGCGAGCTCATCCGCGCGCTCGATGGGAAACTCTTTGATCTTCAGGTTGATCGTTCGGGTCTGGCCGCCCCGCCAGACCTGGATTTCGAGAGAATCGCCGGCGGTTACGGCTTTCGAAGCCGCCAGGTAGTCGTCCATCCCGGCGATCTTCTTGCTGCCGAAAGCCAGAAGGATGTCGCCTTCGCGCAAGCTGGCCAGCTGAGCCGGGCTGTCGGTTTCGATGGCCTTGACCATGACGCCCTTGCGTCCGGGATAGTTGAGGTAGCGGGCGATTTTCTCATCCATCTCCTGGACGACCAGACCGGTCCAGGCCTGCTTGACTTCTCCATACTGGATGAGGTCGGATACGATCCGCTTCGCCTTGCCGATGGGGATGGCGAAGCCGATGCCCTGCGCCTTGGCATAGATGGCGGTGTTGATGCCGATCAGCTCGCCGTTGATGTTGAGCAGCGGGCCGCCGCTGTTGCCGGGGTTGATCGAGGCGTCGATCTGGATGAAATCCTGGAACACGCGGTCTTCGGTGCGGATGCTTCGATTCAGCGCACTGATCACTCCGGTGGTGACCGTATGCGAAAAGCCGAACGGGTTGCCGATGGCGATCACCGTCTCGCCGATCATCAGGTCGTCGCTGCTCCCCATGGCGATGGAGGGCAGTTTTTCGCGGGGCTCGATTCGCAGCACCGCCAGGTCGGAGTCGGGATCCGCGCCCACGATCCGGGCGTCGTACTCGCGTTCGTCCTGCAGAACTGCTTTGATGGCCCCCGAGCGCTGGATGACATGGGTGTTGGTCAATATCAGCCCTCGCTCGCCGTCGATGATCACCCCCGAGCCGAGGCTGGTGCTCTGCTGGCGGCGTTCGAAGCGCGGATCGAAGAAGTCTTTGAAGAACTCGTCGAAAAACGGGCTGCCGAAGCCCGAGAACGGATTGGATCGAGCGCGGGCTTCGTAGGATGTGCTGATGTTGACGACGGCCGGGCTGACTTTGCGCACCGCCCTGACCACGGCGCTTTCACGCAGGCTGTCCGGCGCCGCTTGGATCGTGAAAGGGTAAACGAAAAAATGCGCCAGCAGGGTGCCGGCCCACAGGCAGCCGATCGCAACCGAGGTTTTTCTCAAATTTGAATTTGGCTTTCTCATGGATCTGGGTTAAATAGATAAATTTTTGCGAATTATACATGCCAATACCGACGACGGCAACATCGTCGAACGAATATCAATCAATGGAAAAGAACTTCAAGATCTTAACGTCGGTGGAAAAACCGAGCCGATACCTGGGGTCGGAGGTCAACGCGATCCGGAAGGACCCGGGTCGGGTCAAGATGCGTATGGCGTTGGCCTTTCCCGATCTTTATGAAATCGGCACATCCCATTTCGGGCTCCAGATTCTCTATCACATCCTCAACCGCCGGCCGGACATCGCCGCCGAAAGGGTTTTTGCCCCCGCCCTGGACATGGAAGCCCTTCTTCGCCGGACGGGAAAGCCGCTCTTCTCCCTGGAATCCCATACCCCCCTGAACCGGTTCGACATCATCGGGTTCAGCCTGCTGTACGAGCTGAACTACACGAACATGCTCACCATGCTCGAGCTCGCAGGGATTCCCTGGCGGGCGGCCGAACGGGATCGGCGTCATCCGCTGATCATCGCCGGCGGGCCTTGCACCTGCAATCCCGAGCCGGTGGCCGAGTTCTTCGACGCCATGGTGGTGGGCGACGGAGAGGCCGTCGTGCTCGAGCTCGCCGATGCGTGGCTGGCATGGAAGCAATCCGGCTCCGCCGACCGGCAGGGCCTTCTCGATCGCTGGCGCGGCATCGAAGGCGTTTACGTCCCGTCCCTTTTCGAGGCGCGCCATGACGCTTCCGGATTGCAGGTCCTTGAGCCGCGCCTAAAGAATTACGCGAGCGTCCGGCGCGCGATCGCCGGCGACCTGGATGCGTTGCCTTTCCCGGACCGGCCGGTCCTGCCGTTCGGAAAACCCGTTCACGACCGGCTGCGGATCGAGGTGGCGCGCGGCTGCACGCGCGGGTGCCGGTTCTGCCAAGCGGGTATGCTGTACCGGCCGGTGCGCGAACGTTCGCCCGAGACCGTCTTCGATCTGGCCTTGAAAGCGCTGGCGGCCACGGGCTACGAGGATCTTTCGCTGCTGTCGCTCAGCACGGGCGACTATGGCTGCATCGTTCCGCTGATGCAGCGCCTGATGGGGCGCTTTGCATCCGAACGGGTGGCGGTTTCGCTTCCGTCGCTGCGGGCGGGAACCCTTTCGCCCGAGCTGATGGAGCTGATCCGCAAGGTTCGCAAGACGGGCTTCACCATCGCACCTGAGGCCGGAAGCCAACGACTGCGGAATGTAATCAACAAGAATATCAGTGAAGCCGAAATCGTGGATACCGTGCGCGATGCCTTTCAAATGGGGTGGCAGCTGGTCAAGCTCTATTTCATGATCGGACTGCCGACCGAAACCCAGGAGGATCTCCAAGCCCTGGTGGATCTGGCGCATCGGCTGAGAAAGCTCAAAGGGCCGGCCGGCCGCCGAGGCCAGCTGAACATCAGCGTGGCCACCTTCATCCCCAAGGCCCACACCCCTTTCCAGTGGGCGCCCCAGCTGGCGCTGGAGGAATCCCGCGCCCGGCTGCGATGGATCCAAGAAGGGCTTAAAGCGGGCGGCATCGAATTCAAATGGCAGAACCCGGAGATGAGCCAGCTGGAGGGAGTCCTGGCCCGCGGCGACCGCAGGCTCGGAACGGTCCTGAGGGCCGCTCATCGCCGCGGGTGCCGGTTCGATGGCTGGGGCGATCAGCTGAATTCCAGAACCTGGATGGAGGCGTTTGCGGAGGCAGGAGTCGATCCGGACTTTTACCTGAGCCGGAAGCGGGACGCCCATGAGCCGCTCCCCTGGGATCATATCGACATTCTGGTAGACAAAGCGTTTCTGAAGTCGGAATGGGAGAAGGCGCTGACCGAAGGCCTGACCGACGACTGCCGATTCGGTGCATGCAACGCCTGCGGGGTCTGCGATTTCAAAGCCGTCGCTCCCCGCATCCACAGCCAGACCCTGGCTGGGGAAGGGACGGCCGGCCATTCCGGCGGCTTGCAGGCCGCCGTCTACCGAAAGCTGCAGGTATCCTATTCCAAACTGGGTCCGGCGCGCTTCTTCGGGCACCTCGAGCTCGTCAATATTTTTCTGAGAGCCCTGCGGCGGGCCGGCATCCCCCTGAAATTCTCCGAAGGTTTCCATCCCAAGCCCAGGGTGGCTTTCGACAATCCGCTGCCCACCGGGATGGAGAGCGAAGACGAACGCATGGTCGTCAGCGTTGCCAGCGAGGTGGCGCCTGCGGATCTAATGAAGGGGCTGAACGCCGAGCTGCCTGAGGGTCTAGCCGTCCATGCCTGCAGCGAGGACATCGAGAATCCGCCCGCCATCTGCACCTTCAGGATATGCTTTGAACAACAGCTCCCGGAGGAATTCAAGGCGTCCCTGGTCAACCTTGACTACGATCGTTGCCTGGAGGTTTCCTCGCAAAAAGGCAAGTTGAAAAAGATCGTGTTAAGAGATACTCTGCTCGACATCCGTCTATTGGATCCGGCCCTCATGGAGATGACCTTGAGCTGCGAAACGGGCAAGAGCGTGCGGCCGATGGAAGTGCTCAAGCAGGTCTTCGCGCTGCCCGCGGAGATGCTTTCGGGGGTCAGGGTGTGCAAGCTCATGAAGCGGGCAGCAACCCAATCAACCTGAAGATGTTCTTGCTTTGCATGTACGGTTTCCTTTCAGACAGGGGTTCGGGCGATGTACAAACAGCTGATCATCAACGTAAACGAGCATGAAACACGGGTTGCGCTGCTGGAGGACGGTACCATCGTCGAGCTTCATGTCGACCGTGGCGATGATTCCGATATTGCCGGCAACATATATAAAGGAAGGGTCCTCAGGGTGCTGCCCGGCATGCAGGCGGCATTTGTGGACATTGGTTTGAATCAGGCCGCATTCATTTATGTCGACGACGTATATCAGAATAATTTCAAGGATATAGAAAATTTCTTCGCCATGCGCTCCGAAGACCCGGATAGCCCTCAAGGCGAAGAAACGCTGCCTTTGCCGCCCCAGAAGCGCGATTTCCTGATCGAGGAGCTTCTGGTGGAAGGGCAGGAAGTTCTCGTGCAGGTGGCTAAATCGCCGATGGGGACCAAGGGCGCGCGGATTTCCTCGCACATTTCCATTCCCGGGCGGTTCCTGGTCCTCATGCCCTCGTCCAGCCATATCGGTATTTCGCGGCGAATCGAGGACGAGGCTGAACGCAGCCGACTCAAGAAGCTGGTGCACGACCTCCGCAAGGACAATTTCGGTTATATCATCCGCACTGCGGCCGAAGGCGAAAGCGAAGAAAAAATCGTTTACGAGATGGGCTTCCTGACAAACCTCTGGGCGGACGTCCAGCGCAAGTTCGCGAGCGCCCCCACCCCTTCCATGATTCACCAGGATCTTTCCATCAGCCTGCGGGCGGTGCGCGATCTGCTGATCCACGAAGTTGAAAAGCTGGTGATCGACTCAAAGCCCACATACGAGGCCGTGCTTTCCTTCCTGGACACCTACATGCCGAGCTTAAAGGAAAATGTCATCCTCTACGACGGCGCCGAGCCGGTATTCGACGCTTACAACCTGGAAGGAGATATCTCCAGGGCGTTGAAGCGCAAGGTCTGGCTGAAATCCGGCGGATATATCCTGATCGAACACACCGAGGCGCTCGTCGCCATCGACGTCAACACCGGCCGTTACGTAGGCAAGCACAACCTTGAAGAAACCATCCTCAAAACCAATCTGGAGGCGGTGAAAGAGATCGCCTACCAGATCCGGCTGCGCGACATCGGCGGCATCATCATCATCGATTTCATCGATATGGAGAAAAAATTCAATCAGGAGCGGGTGTTCACCGCTTTTAAAGAAGCCTTGAAGCGCGACAAGAGCAAGACCCACGTTCTCCCGATGTCAGAAATGGGGCTGCTCCAGATGACGCGCAAGCGCACCCGCGAACCGTTGACCCGCATCCTGTGCGAGCCCTGCTTTTACTGCGACGGCGAAGGCTACATCGTATCCCGTCAGTCTGTCTGTTACAATGTCTACCGCGAAATCCTGCGGAATTCCCGGGATGTTCTCGGCCAGCGGGTGGCCCTCAGGGTCAACCCCCAAGTGGCCGAGTCTCTGCACCGGGAGGAAAACCACCTCATTATCAATCTGGAGCGGATTCTGGGCAAGCAGATCGTCATCTACCCCGAGCCGCAGTATCACATGGAGCAGTTCGACCTATTCGAAATCCTCGAGAACTGATCTTCGCCCCGCCCGCTGTCAAGCGGTGCCGATCGCGCATATTTCACGATCGCACACGATCGCGCATATTTCTTGACAGATCTCATCGCTTGTGATTTATTCCAAAAGTTTTATATCAGGCAGCTTCCGCCGAACGTTCGCGTAGTGCCGTTTCTCGATCGGCCAGCGCCAAAAGCCTCATCGGGTGGCGGTTGCGCGCATGATGCGGGCGCATGAACGGGGAATTGAATTCAATCAGGATGAACAGACATGAAAAGACCATTTCAACCTAGCAGACTGCGCCGAGCCCGGAACCACGGGTTCCGCAAACGTATGGCCACCAAGAGCGGCCGCAAAATACTCAGCCGCCGTCGCGCCAAGGGAAGGGTCCGGCTGGCCGGTTGATGCCTGCGGCTGAGCCGGAGCAATCCTTCTTCAATGCGGACAGATCGTTGCGCTTCTTCTTTAAAAAGACTGATCGGATCTTAAAGCGTTCCGAGTTTCTAAGATTATCGGACACGGGAAGGCGTCTGAACACCCGTTTCTTCATCGCGCTGGTTGCGCCGGCCGAGGGCGGGCGTTCACGGATCGGTATCACCGTAAGCCGCAAGGTCGGAAGGGCGGTGGAACGCAATCGAATCAAACGATTGGCAAGAGAGGCCTTTCGGCTTCAGCGGAATTTTATTTCACAGCCTCTGGACATCAGCCTCATCGCGCTCAGATCCGCAGCCGGACAACCAAACCGGGCTATCGCCCAGGCGCTGAAAGACTTTTACGATAAGCTGCCGAGGCAAATTGAAAATTAAACGTTTGTTAACTTTATTTATTCTTGCCCTAATAAAGACGTACCAATTTGTCCTTTCCCCGGTTCTGCCTCCAACGTGCCGGTATTACCCTTCCTGCTCTGAATATGCCTTTCAAGCGATCATGCGTCATGGGCCGGCAAGAGGCTCCTTTTATGCCGTCAAGCGGCTGCTGCGCTGCCATCCCTTCCATCTCGGAGGGGTGGATCCGGTTCCCTGACCCGTGTATGGTTCCCGTGGCGTTCCGGCTAGCGTCTAATAGTTTAACTATCTAAAATAAAATAAAAATTTTATAAGTATCCCTTTAGGAGATCGATATGGACCAAATGCGGCTGCTCTTGGCTCTCGTGCTCTCATTTCTGGTCTTCATGCTCTGGAGCTTTTTCTTCGGCCAGGATGCACAGCACCAGAAACCTGCGCCCCAAATTCGGCAGGAGGCTCAAAAAGAAGAAAAGAGCGCCCCGCCAGCCACTGCGACCGCACCGCCTGACGTGACCAAACCGGCATTGGAAAGGCCGGCTGCGTTGCAGCCTGGGCGACCGTCGCGTCAGATCACGGTTGAAACGCCCCTTTATAAAGCCGTGCTTTCCGAAAGGGGTGCCGGGATCAGCAGTTTCCTCTTGAAAAATTATCGTACGGAAGCCGCAGCCGACTCCCCCTTGATGAATTTGTTGCCGGACAACAGCAAGGTGGATGGATTGCTCATCGGGCTGTCCGGCAAAGGTGCCGGCGTTTTTGAAAACGAAGTTTTCCAGGCTGGCATAGAAGGCAGCCAGCTGAGTCTTACCGACGGCACCCGGGAGATCGCTTTCAGACTGTCAAATGATAACGGCCTGCAGGTCGACAAGGTATACCGGTTTGCGGCCGACTCTTACGCCATAGGCCTCGATGTTCAACTATCCAACAATGGCGACCAGCCTCTAAGAGACAGCCTGGTGGTGGCGCTTCGGAATATCTTCCCCGATCACAAGAAGTCGCAGGCATTTGAAGGTCCCAGCGCACTGATAAATCGCAGTTTAGAGCAGATTCCCATTGATGATATCGAGAAGAAAGGAAGCCTGAGCGGTCAGATTGGCTGGGTGGCGCTGGAGTCGCGTTACTTCGCTACCAGCGTGATCCCTTTTCAAGACCAGGCCGCTTCCGTTCGGCTGGCGGTATTGCCCGGCCATGTGGTTGAAGCTCGATACGTCGAGCCTGAGCAGACGCTTGATCCGAAAGGCCGCCAGAAATATGAATATCTGCTGTTTTTCGGCCCTAAAAGCGTGAGCGCCGTCAGGCAGGCCGGCCACGAGCTTTATCGGATTATAGATTTCGGGATGTTCGATTTTCTCGCAAAGCCTTGCCTGTGGCTGATGAACTACCTCTACGCCATTATTCCAAACTACGGCGTAGCCATAATAATCCTTACGGTGCTCAGCAAAATCCTCCTCTGGCCGCTGGGAACAAAGAGCTACAAATCCATGAGTCAGATGAAGAAACTGCAGCCGCTGATCCAAGAACTCCGGAGCAAATACAAGGACGACCGGAAGAAAATGAATGAGGAGATCATGCGCCTGCACCGGACCTACAACATCAACCCGCTGGGCGGCTGTCTGCCCATGCTGGTTCAGATACCTGTATTCTTTGCGCTCTACCGCATGCTCGACCAGGCAATCGAGCTCCGGCATGCGCCCTTTATCTGGTGGATCAATGATCTTTCCGCTCCGGACCGGCTTTTCCGCTTCAATTTTTCGATTCCTTTCATGGAGCCGCCCTACGGCATTCCGGTGCTCACCCTCGTCATGGGAGCTACTATGTTCTGGCAGCAAAAAATGACCCCGCCCGCCGGCGATCCCACTCAGGCCAAGATGATGCTGCTCATGCCGGTGGTGTTCACCTTCATTTTCATCAACTTCTCAGCCGGCCTGGTCCTTTACTGGCTGGTCAACAATGTTCTTTCGATCGGTCAGCAGTATTACACCCAGAAGAAATTCGGGTGATTCGTTGATCCGCCTGGACCGCAGGCACCATCCGTTTTAGAGGCGGATGAATAGTGGTTGCCATGTTTGATTCCACCATCGCCGCTGTGGCCTCCCCTGCCGGCTCAGGCGGGATCGTTATCATCAGAATATCCGGTCCAGGCTCCATCCAAATTGCGGCTAGCATCTTTCGGCCCGCAGCGAAGGCAAGCAATCGGCAACCCACGCCGGAAAGCTTCACCTCTCACCGCCTGTACTACGGCCACATCGTCGATCAGCATGGCGGCAGAGCCCTCGATGAGGTTCTGCTGGCCGTGATGAGGGCGCCACGAAGCTATACCCGCGAAGACGTGGTTGAGATCAACTGTCACGGCGGGCCGGCAGCGGTTCAGGCGGTGTTGGATTTAATACTGCGAAGCGGCGCACGGCTGGCCGAGCCAGGCGAGTTTACCCGACGGGCCTTTATGAACGGCCGTATCGACCTCACCCAAGCCGAGGCGGTGATAGACGTCATAAATGCACGCACCCAGCAGGCTCTCGAGGCAGCCACCGCGCAGGTCTGCGGGGCGTTCCGGAGGGAGCTTGAGGATGTACGCGGGGTTTTAATAGACATGCTCGTGCGCAATGAAGCCGCCATCGATTTCCCCGAGGACGATGACGTCAAGGAAGACTCGGACCTTGGCGCCATGATATCGAGCCTCAGGCAGAAGGCTATAGAACCGATAGCGCAGCTCATCCGCAATTACCATGACGGAAGACCGGTGCGAGAAGGCTTGAACGTGGCCATCGCCGGCCGTCCCAATGTAGGTAAGTCCAGCTTGATGAACCGGCTGCTAGCGCGCGAGCGGGCGATTGTAACACCGCACCCAGGAACTACACGGGATGCCATTGAAGATGAGTTTCTGTTGAAAGGCATAGCGGTCAGGCTTTGGGACACGGCCGGATTGCACGCCTCAGAAGACCCGATTGAGTCCATTGGAATGCAAAAAACCCTCGAGCGGATGGAACATGCTGATTTGATTCTTTTCCTGCTTGAAGCGCATAAACCCGTATGTGTAGAAGACGATGAAATTTATAATAAAATAAGACCCAAAACCGTCCTGTTCGTTTTAAACAAGATTGACCTAGTGGGTGAGAGCGTGCCGCTTGCGGTGATTCCTGATGGATGGGTCGAAGCATCTCTGATACCGGTATCCGCACTGACCGGACAGGGGATCGAGACTCTCCGCGATATCATCCTCAAGCGTGCGACCGGAGCAGGTTGCCTGGAGAAATCGCCGACAATTATTCCCAACCTTCGCCAGAAAGCGCTCCTTGAAGGCTGCCTTCGGTCGGCTGAAGCCGCTGCCGACAGCGTCGAAAAAGGTGAATCGCCTGAGCTAGTGGATATCAATTTAAGACAAGCAATTGACTATATAGATAAAACATTAGGTATTAGCGTCGGGCCCGATATCATCGACCGCATTTTTGACCGGTTCTGCATTGGTAAGTAAATTGACTTTTAAGGGCTTCCAAACTAATCAAATTCAAGCGCTTGTTTGAGGTGTACTTACTGTATACCGCAGCGACTGCTGGATGATGCGCAGCTCCGAAATCGGGTTTTTTCGAAGTCATCATACTTGATCCCGGCATTGTTTCACGTGGAACAATCGTACTTATGCCGCGGTTCGCGGCAGCTATGTTTCACGTGAAACACGGGTCCAGGTACATAATTCAGCCGGACATCACTGAGCCGGCCTATCTAACAAGAAAGCAGGTATGTCATGGAATTCGATCTTGAGCCCTATTTCGCCAAATACGAGAAACTCGTCGTCGCCTCCGATTCCGCATTCGATCGCGTAAAGCAGGCACACGTTGAATGCGTTAAATGCACGGAGGGTTGCGCAGATTGCTGCCATGCAGTTTTCGATCTCACTCTGATCGAGGCGCTTTACATCAATCATCGCTTCAAAGAGAAGTTCAAAGGCGAGGAACGAGCCGATTTGGTGGACAAAGCCAACCGAACCGATAGGCTCATGGCCAAGATAAAGCGCAGGGCCCAAGAAGAACTTCTGTCGGGGAGATCCGAGGAGGAAATTCTGACGGGCCTGGCCAAAGAGCGAGTGCGTTGCCCTCTTTTGAATGCAAAGGATCTTTGTGAGTTGTACGACTATCGTCCCCTGACATGCCGGTTCTATGGAATCCCCACCGCCATCGGGGGCAGCGGTCACACCTGCGGGCTTTCCGGGTTCAAAGAAGGAGAAACTTATCCAACGGTGAATTTGGACACTATCCATGCCAAGCTGCAGGAGATTTCAGCCGAATTGGTCCGCGACCTGAAATCGCGCTACGTAAAGCTGGCAGACATCCTGGTTCCGCTGTCTTCGGCGCTTCTTACCGAATATGACGAAATCTACTTCGGCTTGAAGGAGGCGCCGGCCGATGAAGCGCAACCCAAACGGCGCTCAAGGAGGCATCCATGAGCGAATTGTCTGTCGAGGAGGCCGAACGTCGCAAGAAGGCGATTTTCGATAGTATGTCGCCCCGCCGCCAGAAACACATTCTCAAGCGCGGCTACGAAAAATGGGATCCCTTTGAAGAACCCAAGGACCCCATCGACATCCGCAAGGACAAGACCAGACGAACCACCCAAGACCTTGTGCGTGAATTCCTGCAGACCCGCTCTGGAGAAGCGCAGAACAACGCCTACAACCGTGGTGTCCTCGAGATAGCTCTCGGCATCGTCAACGGAGAAGACCGCTTTCGGGGAATGTACGAGTTCGCCTGCTGGTACCGCGAACTCCTCATAAAGGAGGGGGTTAACCAGACCAAGACTTGATGTGTTCCTCCCATTCCATCGTAAGGAGTTGCTTTTTGGTATTATTGCATTCCTTGCAACAAGGGACTACGTTTCCCTTGGTGGTTTTTCCGCCGCGCGAAACCGGAACGACGTGATCCATTGTGAGTTCCCGCGGCACAAAATTCCTTCCGCAATAATGGCATCGTCCTTTAGCAAGCTGGCGTTTCCACCACTGGCTTTCTCTTAACTCACGCGCCTTGCCGCGTTCGCGCTTTATGTCGTCGTCTTCGAGGATGTGCGCAGTCCGAATTATTTTATCTTTTGATCGCATCTCTCTCTGGCAGTTCCGCTGCCTCATCGCGGATCGGTTCTTTGCTCAAACGCATTCATTCTAGATGAGAGAGGCAATCCAGCGTTTGATCGCCTTTCTTAGGATTCGATAATATTCTTGAGAGCCGCCCAGGCCAATTCGCCCAAAGAAATAATTGATTTCAAGCATGAGCGGCTTTTTGGGAGATTCGCTTTCAGGGAAAATCAAATCCATGCCGGCCAGGTTAATCCCTGATTTGTGGCATAATTCAGCCACGAGGGTTTCGCCCCTTTCTTTCAGGCCGGGATCCGATGACCAATCGACGCCAGCGCCTTTTGACAGGCTGGCATGAAAGGCGTTTTGATCGGCGCAAGACCGCCAGTAGGATTTAAAGCAATCACCGATGACCACTACTCTCAGGGAGCGATTTCCCGACGGTATGTAGTCTTGAATTAGAAAACCGCTTTGGCCGCTATTCTCGCATTTAGCAGCATGTTCAAGGCATGTTTCCAGTTCGCGATAAGATTTCACTAAAAAGACTGTATCACCTTCCCCTCCCCAGTCAAACTTAATAACAAGCGGCAGGCTCGGTACGTGCGGTCCCTGGTAGCATCGCTTATAACTTTCTATGCTTTTAAATATCTTTGTTGGCGGATGCGGAATCGAGTTCTCTCTAAAAAGCCTGGTCTGTCCTATTTTACCGGGATAACGAAAGCGTACATCATAATTCGGGAATATATTAGGACAGTTATCCCTGGCCATAAAATAAAGCCCCTGCGGACACCCCTGCGGAAGAATGACAGCGTGAGCTTCAAGAATGGCAGAAAGATCCGCAGGCCCTGGTTCCCGTCCGGCGCAGATGATGTTGCGGTCCGCACTGAACAAAGGGTGGAAAGACAGAATCATGGTGTTCGGCCGAAGATTCCGATAGAAAGCCTCAGGGGCGCAATAAGATATAATATATTGTTATCAAAATAAAAAATACTCGTAATGGGTGGCCCTAATTCGCCGGACCATCATGCCTGCATTTGGCTTTCACAGTCAATACCATTCTTGATGACTTCTTACGAGTTCATCAATAATTGACTTCGATCCAGTATGTCACTCCGAGCTTGGGACTCTTTTCGGTAAGCCGTTCGATGCGGCCGGTAGTTGAACTCATAAATTTTTTTTCGAGAGGGTTTTTGGGATTACCGTTGATCTGAAGAATTGAAGGCATCTGCAGGTTCCCCATGAATTCGATCCCGGATGGCGCCAGGTCCTCACTGACTCCATCCCCGTCAAAATCAACGCTTATCAGATCCCTATCGTCGATGAGGCGGTCACCGGAAATATCGAACAAGGAGCCTCCTTCAGCTCCGCCGGTAAAGGCGTTCAGCTCCATGAAAAAGGAGCTGCCGCCGGGACCGCACGGGTCTTGGCTGGGCGCGAAGCCGACGGCCAGGAGGTTGCCGTTTCGAATGACCACATCGCTGATGACCCTCTCGCCTGGGTTCAGATCCAGATAGTATCCAGCATGGTTTTCTGCCGAATCGGAAGGGTCAGGTTTCTGCCGAGTTGCATGATCCGCATCCGGTCTGGTGACCCAAACGGGCTCTGCGCCGCTGAGCACCCGGACGCGGTATTCGGCCCCCCCGTTCCGGATGGCAAAAACCTTTTGTCTCTGCTTCAGGAGCTTGACGCTGGCCGGCTGGTTGCTCAATTGCGGCGAAGCACCCCGGTTGAAGATGCCGATGAACTCGCGGTCGTCGTCGTCACTCCATTTCTTGCTTTTCAAGGTATATGCGCGATCACCGTAGTCCCAGATCCCGTAGATCGACTGCACCGAGGTGTCGTTGAAATCGTTTTCTCCAAGATATTTCCCGGTGCCGAAGCAAATGATGAAACCATGCTTGTCCGGATGATACATCACATCCGGCCGGATGGTGATGGATTGGGTTGAACCAGACGGACCTTTGGCTTCGAACAGCGGCTGAGGTACCGAATCTTTGCAGAAGGCGACCTTCCAGTTGTCGATACTCCTGTCGCTCAAATCGAATTTCCAAAGCTTACCCAGGAGGTCCCCGGCATAAACGAAATCAACCCTGCCGTCATAAGTGACGTCGATGGCGACCGGGCTCGAAAGGCCGTTATCCGGGCCCGTGTCGGCATCGATCTTTTTTATCACCGCACCATTTTGGGGGCTAACAACAAATAGAGCTGACTTGCCGCTGTCGCTGCCGTAGCCGTTTCCGAAAATGACCACCCACGGATGGCTGGCGCTATTCGACTTCACAATCACCGGCTTGCTGAAAGAGTAGCCCATGTCGGAATCCGGGTCTCTTGGAAATTCCCAGAGAATTCTATCGGATAGCTCGGCTTCGGAAGAGATGCGCCGCGCTCCGGTGATATCTATGCCATAATACCCCTTTCCGCCCTTGCCCAGACCGCCTACGAGCAACGTTTTCTTCCCGACACCGCCTAAAATTCCTTCTCCATTCTTAATGCTTGGAGTCAGGTCCACGAAGAACCGGTGACTATAGCCGGGGCTTGCCAACGACGGTAGGTTTCCGAATACGAAATTGGGAACATGCGCGAATAGCTCCTGCCCGGTTTCGGCGTCAAAGGCATGCAGCATCCCGTCGTTGGCGCCGCAGTAGACGATTCCGTCTTCGAAAACAGGGGCAGAATTCACGATGTCACCCAATTTCCTCGAGCGCGACCGCCATCCGCTGACGTTTGCGCCGCGCAAATACTTCACCATGTTTTCCGGGTCTGGCCCCAACGCCGCCCGTTGACTTTCGGTGAGGCAGCCTTCACGGAATGGCACTCCGCCGGAGCCGGTGAAGGTGGTGATCAGGCGTTGGTCCCCAAGCTTTTCGTCGAGTTTCTGTGCGGCGGACCATTTCACCGGATTTGCGATGATGTCACCGCTGGCAGGGTCGAGCCGGAATGCTCGCAGATCACCGGACCACTCGCCGTCCCTGATGCTATAACTACCCTGGTATACATAGGAATCACTTCGAATCTTGCCGTACAGCGAATCGCCGTTCACCGTCACCGGAGCCGCGGATCCAATAGAAACATCCGATATGGCGTTCATTAACTCATTGACGGCGTTTGCCAATTCCTGAGGGTTTCCTGCAGTTAGGAATTTCCCGCGACCGTTTACGGTGGCATGCCAGAGGTCGTCAATCGACTGCGGGGACCTTTCGGAACTGACCTCCGGCCACACCACCATCTGCCCGGTGGCCTTATGATGAAGCGTTTCATCGTAATCTCCCGGGTTCAGGCTGCCGCTGACACCAAAGGAGACGGCGTAAGTCGCCATGTGCTGATGGATGGCTCTGTCGAACCTGCTGACCGGAACCAGATCGGGCAACGGGTTGAGATCGTTTTCATAGTAATACATGGCGATGTCAGCCAGACTGTATGAAGATCCATCGGCGAAAGGCGCGCCCTTGTCGCCGTCGGCGTTGCCTATAAAGGACGGTTTATGCGCGAGATCGCTGTAATATCCATCGGTGAGAACGACAGCGAACGACTGCTGGCAGCCGGCTCCATCTTCCCCGCTTCCATAAGGCTTGGGTCCGGTTGTTCCGCCGAGAATGCCGGTGTTCTCCTTATAGTAGCGGCCGACGACGTCGAGCCCTTCCTTGAGCGGAGTGCCGCCTTCGGACTGATAGCCATAGAGTTTTTCGACAAGAAGCTCTGTGCTGTCAACCACTTTGGAATCCTGGAAAACCCGTATCGGCGCCAGCGGGCAGACAATGCGCTGATTAATTCCATAGATCCCGATCCGCACCTCGGACAGCGTTTGGAGAACTCCGGCGATTGAGCTCTTTGCCACGAACTCCCTGCGACGATGATACGTAAACCAGTTTGCAAAGTTCTGCCGCTCCTGGTCATATGTCCGCCCGGTCACCACATCCATCGGCGGGGTGGTGTCCAAGCGGAGGGTGCTCACTTTTTCCGCAAGACCGTCGCCGCTCACCGTTACGGCATAATGCTTTATTGAGGAGCGCTCTTTTTCAAGCGTTACCAAGTAAGGCCTGCCAGCGGCGACAGAAAAAACATAGTAATGGGCATGGGGAATATTGACGCCATCGACGCTGAGCGAGATGCCTTCCAGGTCCATCCGGCAGCCTTCGTTTGCAGACGGATGGCTTCGGGGATGATCCATATCGGCGTTCGTGAACACTGCACGGCTGGTGCTGGGCCAGGGAGCGTAGCTCACGTTTGGATTGTAGTACATTACGTTGACGGAGTACCATTGGGACTTCCAATATTTCCTGCCTTCCGGTCCGGAATACCAATCGGGTTGGCTGGAAACGCCGTAGACATTGTCGCCCGTATCATCGAACAGGTAGCAGAAACCGCGCTGGCCAGCAGAGCCGAGGGGATTGGGAAAACTGCCATCGTATCCACCGCGTACAAGGATATCAAAGTTCATGCTTCCGGAATCGTCGAGAACAAACATGATGTTTGCCGGCGGCGGGAGTATGCGCGTGAATACCGGAATGTCTGATATTTCGATTCCTGAAACAGGCGCCGTGGATAAGAAAAGAAACAGGCACATCGTCGAACCCGCAATTTTTGATCTTGCCATGATGCCTTTCAAGAAAGATACGGTAATAGGTTTTCCTTGGGGTTTCATTTTCCAGCAGGAACGTGCGGTGGTGGTAAGAGTTTTTCGCTAGTACGCCGCTTTGTAACCCAGTTTGATAACGGAAGTGCCGTTCCAGGCGCACCTCCCGAAAACGGCAATGGAATGGACTGTCGGCCGGTCCATATTGATGGAGAACCCTTTTACCGTCCCCTCGTGGCCGACGATGAAAAGCGTGTGATTCAGATCTGCTACGGATGGCTCGGGGATTACGGCATCCCCGTCAACGGCGGTGTTGTCCCAGTACTCCTTGACGCTGTCAGTGTTCAGCGCCCCGGTCGTCAACTCCATCCAGGGCTGGCGGTTTTCGACAAGGTCTCCGTAATAGGACAGGTGATCGGCCGCCTCTAACGCTGCGCCCTCGGCCAGATAGAAGTTGCGCCGATAAACGGCCTCGTTACGAGCCATAGCGATTTCCGTGTTGGCCACGCGTGATGCCGAGATGCTGATGACGGCCAGCAACGTCATGATCACGATCGCAGCAATGATGGCAAGGTGCCCGTCTTCGTTTTCGAGCAAGGTCGGGAGGTGCATCGAGTCGACTCCGTTCGTAGAAACTAAAATCGAATTACAAGCCGGTATTGCGAAGGGCTACCCGCGATGAGTAGGTCCGCGAAGCTGTCTTTTTCATCCCGGCAGGCTCCTCGACCGTTATCGTGAGAATCACCGTTCGAATGCGGTCGCGGTTGAGATTATCTGTGACTTGGTTGTTCTCATCATCGAGGAAAGCGAACAAGGGCATCTCCTCAGGGTTCGGAACGACCCGGTCGATTAAATTCACGCACGTCACGCGATGGGGGTCGCTTTCGTAATAACAGCGCCGCAGGCTTCGACGCGCAGCGTCGTAGAAGTAGGTCACCTCCTCCGACTGATCGTTTAGGTCGCCATCGGGAGACGGCTGGTCGCAGCCGGACGAGTTGATCGGCTGATCGCAGCGATCCGACGTGAAACGCAGCTTTGATCCGGTGGGGGTGATTTCTTCAATCCCGGCGCCGGCTGTACCGAGAGGGTCAAGTCCGGCCATGCGCAGGTCATGGACGATGTGTTCGACTCCAGCCCTGGCCGAATGCTGAGCCCCGGCGGCGGCATTTTGAGCGACCGAGGATCGGATGAGGGTCATGAAAAAGGCAACCATGACCGCGAGAACGACGGACATCAGGCCCAGAGCAATTACCAGTTCCGCCAGTGTAAAGCCGTCCGCGGTGCGGACGTCAATCCTGTTTTGGCATTTCATGTGCCGTCGCCTCTCGTGATGGTGGTCAATTCGATCGTCCGATTCGCTCCCGATCGATTCCAGCTGACCGTCACGCGGATGCGTCGTGCGGTATCGTAGCCGACGGGGCCTTCGATGACCCAGG
>Ga0209254_10001612_pt1 | contig 20331 bp, 17 predicted proteins | sample FrelakmetDIP11DI_FD_187148 | JGI IMG/M metagenome (GOLD analysis project Ga0209254, IMG submission 187148) | Freshwater lake sediment microbial communities from the University of Notre Dame, USA, for methane emissions studies - DIP11 DI (SPAdes)... | ecosystem: Environmental > Aquatic >...
GGACGTGATTTTCATAACTTCAACGTCTTCTTCCGTGATAATCCGGATTATAGGGTGGTTGCTTTCACTGCCACTCAAATTCCTGACATCGCAGGTCGTACCTATCCAGCAGAATTAGCTGGAAGTAAATATCCAGAAGGAATCCCAATTTATACAGAAAAAGACCTGGACAAACTTATTGGAGAACAACGTGTCGATCAGGTTGTATTTGCTTATAGCGACGTGCCTCATGAATATGTAATGCACAAAGCATCACAAATCCTGGCAGCAGGTGCTGATTTTCGTTTAATGGGACCGAAATCGACTCAAATACAGTCAAAGAAACCAGTAATATCAGTTTGCGCCGTTCGAACTGGAGCAGGAAAGAGCCAAACTACTCGCCGAGTGTCGGAGATTCTCAGAAAGATGGGTTATAAAGTCGCAGCTATTCGGCACCCTATGCCATATGGGAATCTTATCGAACAAATCTCACAACGGTATGCTGATTACCATGATTTGGATAAATACAATTGTACAATAGAGGAACGAGAAGAATACGAGCCACATCTAGATAATGGGGTGATTGTTTATGCCGGTGTTGATTACGAACGAATTCTTCGCCAGGCTGAGATGGAGGTTGACATCATTCTATGGGATGGTGGTAATAACGATTTTCCCTTCTACGTGTCTGACCTGCAAATTGTGGTGGCTGATCCTCACCGACCGGGACATGAAATGAGATATTATCCTGGAGAAACTAATGCGCGCTCTGCGGATGTGTTTGTGATCAATAAGGTCGACACTGCTAAGCCGCAGGATGTAATAACTGTTCGAGATAATCTCGTAGCAATGAATCCTGGAGCGGTTGTCATCGAAGCTGCTTCTCCGCTATTTGTCGATGACCCCGAGGCGATTCGTGGAAAACGAGTTCTAGTGATTGAAGACGGACCGACTTTGACACATGGTGAAATGGCTTTCGGTGCCGGTTGGGTAGCGGCTCAACGATTTGGGGCGGCTGAGATAGTCAACCCTAAACCTTATGCAGTTGGATCAATCAAATCTACATACGAAAAATACCCATCAACTGGTGATGTATTACCTGCTATGGGGTATGGAGAGGTTCAAATCCGAGAGCTTGAACAAACTATTAAAGATACACCCGCTGAATTAGTTATCATTGGAACGCCAATTGACCTGAAAAGGATTGTCAAGATTGACAAACCAACTCAGCGTGTGAAGTACGAACTGAAAGAGGTCAGTAAGCCAACCCTGGAAGACATCTTGAAGGAAAAATTTGGTAAATAATCCAAAAAATAATCGATAATTTACCAGAACAATTTTCCAACTTGATAAGGAGTTGGATCAAAACCTACCCATTCTATACCAGGATAGCCGTTAAACCGGCGTGCCATCACTTGTAATGCCTGAAGGTTATTATCTACCAGGATAAACTGTCGATCCAGCTTCAGGCAACTCATCCCTGTTGTTCCACTACCAGCGAAGAAATCCAATACAAGATCTCCTGGGTTTGAAGAGGCCCGGATAATCCTATTTAGTACACCTAATGGTTTCTGAGTTGGATATCCAGTTTTCTCCTTACTGTTGGTTGCAACGATGGTGTGCCACCAGGTGTCCGTAGGCAATTTACCTATTGAAGCCTTTTCCGGTCCTACAAGCCCAGGTGCCATATATGGAATCCTGTCAATATCGTCCACATTGAATATGTAGTCTCTTGGATTTTTGACATAAACTAGGATATTATCGTGTTTTGGAGGCCACTTATTCTTTGGTCTACCTCCATAATCATAAGCCCAAATTATCTCGTTTAAGAAGTTCTGGCGTCCAAAGATTTGGTCAAGTAAGATTTTACAATAATGCACTTCGCGATAATCAATATGAAAATAGAGCGTTCCACGGGAATTGAGAACTCGATGAGCCTCCTCCAACCGAGGGGAAAGGAAGAGCAAGTAATCATCGAAAATATCACTATACTCCTGAGTTCCTAGCTCGATGGTTTGATAACGCCTGCCACTGAATCCTTTTCGGTCGCCTGTGCTTGCCTGTATCGTTTTGATTTGGGTTCTTCGTTGGCTTTTCCCCGTGTTGAAGGGGGGATCAATGTAAATGAGTGATACACTCTCATCATGTAAGTTCTTAAGAACCGGAAGATTATCCCCAAAATAGATTGTACGTTTCATTTCCATATTATTTCGCAACCTGGGAAATCCTGCGTTTAATGATTCTATATGTAAAAAGGGGGATATCCCTGAGATACCGCTTGAAATATCGAGCTGGTGAGATTACAACCCGCGCCAACCACTCCAGATAATTATCCGTCATCCAGCGAGGTCCACGCTTGAGATTGCCGGACAAATATTCAAACAAAGCCCCACAAGGCATTGCTACATTAACCTGAATCTGCGACCAGTTCTCTGATAACCATTTTTCCTGGATGGGCATCCCAAATCCTACGAATAAAATATCTGGATTCTTGGAGTTAATTAGATCTATCACAAATTGATTCTCTAAAGAATTCTTGGATTTGTCAAAATATCCATGATGCGTTCCTACAATATGCAATTCTGGAAATTCTTCTTTCAACATATCCGCAGCTGCATCGACAATCCCGGGTGGATTTCCAAGAAGAAATATTGAATACCTTTGTGCTGAACATAATCTTACTAATGTCCAAACCCAATCTGCAGGAGTAAACCTTTCTGGAATATCGTATCCCAACAAGCGTGCACCTAATAAGACTCCCATTCCGTCACAATAGACCACATCTGATGAATTTAGAAATTGACGAAACCATTCCTGCTCGCAGGCTAGATTGATTGCTTGGATATTAACATTTGAAACCAGGATGCGTTTTTTTTGTTGAATTGCCTCCTGAATAATAAATATGACTTCATCCAAACGAATACGATCAACTTTCACTCCCAGGATGTCTACTTTCTTTGTGTTACTTATGTCATTCAAAGCTACCTCAACCTGCTTATTCTACAATAATTCTGTCAACTGTTGTCAATTCTCCAACCCTGTATTATAGTTCCCAAATCCTAAATCCTTTACAGGAACTCCGCTATGCAACTATTTGTGCCAGGACGAATCTGTCTTTTTGGTGAACACTCCGACTGGGCTGGTGGTTACCGTCGAATCAATGCGAATATCGAGAAAGGTTACACTTTGATCTGCGGTACAAACCAGGGTATCTACGCTCAAGTCGAGACTCACCCTACCTCACTAATATTGAGCTCCACTACCATGGACGGTGTAACCCATGGGCCTCATGAAATTCCTATGGAAACCAAGTCTCTTCTTGAAGAAGCACAAAGTGGAGGCTTTTGGAGCTATATTGCCGGGGTAGCCTATCAAGCGTTGACAAATCATCACGTTCGCGGCTTGGTCATTGATAATTACAAGACCGATCTGCCGATAAAAAAGGGGCTCTCATCCAGCGCTGCTATCTGTGTTTTAACTTCAAGAGCCTTTAACCGCTTGTACGATCTAAAATTAACTGTTCGCGGAGAAATGGAGCTGGCTTATCAAGGCGAGATCACAACTCCTTCAAGGTGTGGCCGGATGGATCAAGGTTGTGCTTTTGGAGATCGACCTGTATTGATGACTTTTGATGGGGATCGCCTGGATGTTACTGAATTACGAGTGGAGAATGAGCTTTTCTTTGTGCTGGTAGATTTGCAAGCTGAGAAGGATACCCTGGAGATATTGAACCGGCTGAATCGCTGTTTCCCATTTGCGGAGAACGATATCGAACGCAACGTTCAAGAGTTGCTCGGACCAATTAACAAAGATATAGTTTGCCAGGCAGTTGAGGCTCTTAAATCTTCGAATGCTGAACGCTTAGGAGAGTTGATGAGAGAGGCTCAAAACTTTTTTGATCGTTATGCTACTCCAGCCTGTCCTGAGCAGCTTACATCGCCGATTCTACATCGTGTATTGAAATATGGACCGCTTCAACCTCATATATGGGGAAGCAAGGGAGTTGGTTCACAAGGAGACGGAACTGCACAATTTATCACTCGAAGAAAGATTGACCAGCAATCCACTATTGAAATTTTAGAACGAGACTTCAATCTCAAAGGATTAGAACTCTCGTTACGCCCTGGTCCAAAGGTAAGAAAGGCACTCATCCCTGCAGCAGGCTTTGGAACCCGCCTTTTCCCTGCATCTAAAGCTACAAAAAAGGAGCTATTTCCGATTATCGATAAGGACGGGATAGCAAAACCAGCAATATTATTAATTGTGGAAGAGGCATTGGATGCTGGTTTAGAGGAAATCGTGATCGTTGTACAAGAAAATGATTTAGAAGCTTTCCGGTCTTTCTTCAACGATCAAATAACCATTGAAAATTATAATAAGCTACCTGTGCATTTTCAGGAGTATTCAAGGCGAATCCTTGAAATTGGTCGACAGGTTACATTCGTAGTGCAACGAAACCAGGAGGGATTCGGTCATGCAGTTTTCTGCTCGCAGGAAAAGATCGGTGATGAGCCATTTCTGCTGATGCTAGGAGACCACCTATATCGTTCTTACGGAAGTACTACCTGCTCACAACAGTTGCTAAATGCTTACAAACAATATGGTACTAACATCCTAGGTCTACGCCGTACTCCAGAAAACCAAATCGCGAACTTTGGTACAGTTGCAGGAACCTGGATTGAAGAAGGGAAGTTATTGAACGTGACCGAATTCGCGGAGAAACCCACAGTTGATTATGCCCGTTCTCATTTAACTGTTCCTGGATTGACCAGTGGGGAATACCTGACTGTATTTGGCCTATACATCATCAAACCATTAATCTTTGATACTCTGAAGGATTCAATTGACCACAACATTAGAGAACGGGGGGAATTCCAACTCACACCAGCAATGGACCGTCTCAGGCAGGAAGATGGTTTTCTTGGCCTGATAATCGATGGCCAGCGATACGATATCGGTTTACCGGAATATTATTTCGAAACTCTTAGCAGGTATAGGGAGAATGTGAGTGATTAATCAAAAAAGCTATTTGAAATCGTGCTGATTATGCATCCAGACGATAACCTAATCCCCGAATGGTTTTCAGAAAATACGGTCTTCGTGGATCTTCTTCAATCGCCTGGCGAAGCCAGCTTATGTGTACATCCAAAGTACGAGTATCTCCTGTATATTCAGTATTCCATACTTCACTAAAAAGGCGTTTACGTTCTAAAGCTTCACCCTCATGCACCATGAAAACCTTTAATAAACAAACCAGGCGAGGGGTAAGCGTGGTTTCCCTCCCCTGACAACGCACTCGTTTCTTTTCTAAATCCAGGCGAATTGGACCGATGTGTAACATATTCTTACCTTCACCAGGTAAAAGTGGATTGATCCGGTTGACTAATTTCCTGGATGTGAAGGGTAAAGTAAGTACAACATCGGCACAATTGGGTAAATCTAATTTTCCTTCAGCATTGATGAGCAAGACAGGAATACCATTTGCCCTTTCTCGCAGCGATCGGCACATTCTCTTTCCCGAAGTACGCATTGAGGCAGAATTTACTACAATCAGGTCTGGGTCTACGATAGAAAGTGAATCCAAAGCTTCTTCCCCTGTCTTAACTACTTCGACTGAAAATCCTTTCTTACGTAAATTGGGGATAAAAGGTGGGTTATCTACACGCTTTCCTTCAATCCATAATATCTTTGCTCTCATTTTTGGTAACCTTCAATCTGACCGTGCGACCCCGTATCGGCTGCCCCGGGCGCTCATTCTGAATTATGTCTGTGTTTCATTATATCTTCAATCTTAACAATTTGCAACAGTATCTTAGTATGAATTCTTTAACAATAATCTGTTTGCAGTACTGACATCCACATGTTAGAATAATTCAGCAGGTTATTCAAGTAGTAGCATTCGTATACGGAGGTTCTGATGTCCGATATGGTCGAGGTTGTGATTGACAGCATTCGAGTCAGTCTAATGTCGCAGCAACGTATAGTTATTTTGAGGGAGCAAAATACAGAGCGATACCTCCCTATCTGGATTGGTGTTTATGAAGCAGAATCGATAACGATTGCTCTACAAGAGGTCGAAGTTGCCCGTCCACTAACTCACGATTTATTGAACAATGTCTTCCATCAACTCGACGCTCGAGTGTTGAGGGCAGAAGTTATCGCTTTACAGGATGATACTTTCTACGGAAACATCGTCGTGGAAAAGAACGGTAGCATCCTCAATATCGATGCCCGTCCTTCTGATGCATTAGCGATTGCAGTTCGTGCTCACGTACCAATCCTGGTAATGAAATCAGTAATGGAAACTGCGGGTATCATACCAGAAGAGGATATACAGGAAGAGCAACCTGCGGATAATGAAAAGAAAGCAGAACAGGAAGTATCTGACTCGGATGAAAGACTTTCCGTTTACCAGGATTTTATAGAGGGTTTAGATTTCGAAACTAAGAACGATAAAGATGATGAAGAAAAGGACAACTAACCTGCCAGATTGCATAATACTGACCGTAATCACCAAGCAGCTTACTTGTTTTTCCATATATATTAAATCCAATGGATAACTACAGTACTTCCGATAATTCAATAGCTCCACAGGTTGTTCCTCATAGTCGAGAAGCTGAAGAAGCGGTTATTGGAGCGGTGATGATCAATCCCGAGGCTTACTACGATGTTGCCAGTTTTTTACGCTCTGATGATTTTTATATCCATCGCCATCGTTGGATTTGGGAAACGTTCACACGATTACATGAACGCCGTATTCCAATAGACTTCTTAACAGTCTCTGAAGAACTCAACCAGACGGGCCAGCTGGCAGAAGCAGGTGGTCCTGCTTATCTTACAGCATTAATCAATAACGTTCCCACTTCATTACACGCTGAAGCTTATGGACGGATGGTTGAACAAACCGCAATTCGCCGGCGCATGCTCTCGGCTGCAAATGAGATAGCCAAATTAGCCTATCAGCAGGAGAACACTGTTGAGACCGTGATGGATGAAGCTGAAAAAGCTATTTTCGGTGTAAGCGAGCGACGGACTACGCGCGACCTGCAAAAGATCCAGGCAGTGTTAACCGAATACTACGAGCGAGTGGACCAACTTGCAAGTCGAGGGGAAGACACTTTTGGAGTTCCTACAGGTTTTATAGACCTGGATCGCCTTTTAGGTGGGATGCAACCCTCAGACCTGCTCATTGTCGCAGGTCGCCCGGGTTCCGGGAAGACTGCATTTATTCTATCAGCCGCAAAAAATGCCGCTCAAAAACACAAGAAACATGTAGCAATTTTCTCCCTGGAAATGTCTAACGAACAGCTTGTTCAACGGATGATCGCTCAGGAAACCGGAATTGATTCCCAACGATTACGTACGGCGAAGTTAGAAGGAGAGGAGTGGGCTTTATTGGCGCATGCCATCGAAGTGCTCAGCGATACTGTGATTTTCCTGGACGATACACCCGCTCTCACCCCGATGCAAATTCGTACTAAGTGTCGTCGTCTTCACATGGAATTCCAACTTGACTTGATATTAGTGGATTACCTGCAATTAATGAGCAGCGGCGTTCGCTCAGAGAATAGAGTTCAGGAAGTCTCCTATATCTCTAGAAATTTAAAAATTCTTGCCCGGGAATTGAATGTGCCTGTTCTAGCTGCCGCTCAACTCTCACGGGCAATAGAACAGCGTACAGATAAAGAACCAATACTCAGTGACCTTCGTGAAAGCGGGAGCTTAGAGCAAGATTCAGATATAGTGATGTTTATCCATCGCCCAGAGTTATACGAAAAAGACACAATGAAACAGAATATTGCTCAGATAAAGGTTGCCAAGCACAGAAACGGTCCTACAGGCACAATCGAACTAATCTTCCGAAGCCATATCGCTAAATTCGAAAACGCTGCTACCTACCAAGCTGATCGACCTAAGGATAAGCAACTTAAGAAATGACCTCATTCTCTGGTTTCTCGGAAGACGAAGAAGACCTCTTTGCTATTCCTGAGTTATTCTTCACCCAATTGTTACCCCAGATCAACCATCTGGGGGAGCTTAAAGTGACCTTGTATATGTTTTGGTTGCTAAGCAAGATGGAAACAGCATTTCGATACTTACGAGTAGATGATTTTAATAAAGACGAGGCTTTTCTGAAGAGTCTAGCTTCAAGTCAAAAAGATTCCCAAACCGCTCTGAACGAAGCTCTGAATCTTGCAGTGGAGAGAGGGACTTTACTAAAAATATTTCTTTCTGGGAGTGAAGGAGAAGAAGTCTATTATTTTTTGAATTCTCCAAGAGGGCGCACAGCTCTAAATGCGATTAGGAACGGTAAGTGGAATCCTAATAAGCAAGCTAATTTCTCAGCCCAGCTCGTAAAAGAACCACCGAACATTTTTCGGCTATATGAGGAGAATATTGGACCTCTTACTCCAATAATCGCTGAAACCTTGGGGGAAGCAGAGGACACTTATTCTTCTGAGTGGATCAAAGAAGCCATCGGTATTGCGGTCGAAAGAAATAAACGCAATTGGCGGTATGTACAGGCAATCCTCGAAAGGTGGCAAAAAGAAGGACGTCATGGAAAGAAAGAAGAAAACAAAGATCGACGAGACTCTGATGCGACTCGTAGACGATACGTGGAAGGCGAGTTCTCAGAATTCATCGAACATTGAGCCAGCAACCCACAGACAAAAAGATTATCTTGGTGATCCAAGTTGTCCATACTGTAAAGGTCTGGGATTTCTTCGTGTTGAAGTACCTGTGAATGATCCTGATTTTGGCAAGGTGCACATCTGCACCTGTCGCCAGAATCAAATCAACCAGCAAGTAAGACTGCGTCTTTTTAAGCTCAGTCACCTGGATGAGCTGGATCACTTAACTTTTGAGAATTTTGAGTCCAGGGGAAGGGTTGGATTATGGCCTCAGCAGTCAGATTTGCTCGAACAGGCATATAACCAGGCTCAACAATATTCAAAATCCCTAAATGGCTGGTTGTTGTTACAAGGCGACTACGGATGTGGTAAAACTCATCTGGCAGCCGCTATTGCTAATTTTGCAGTTTCTGTTGGGGTTCCTACCCTTTTTATCACAGTACCCGATCTTCTCGATACCCTACGTTTTGCATACAACGATCCTGAAGCATCATTCGAAGAGAGATTCGAGGAAATTCGCCAAGCCCCCTTATTGATTTTAGATGATTTTGGAACCCAAAACGCCACCCCCTGGGCACAAGAGAAGTTATTCCAAATTATTAACTACCGATATATTAACCACTTACCATTAGTTATAACTACCAATCTAGCTGAGAAAGATATTGAAGACCGGATCAACTCCCGCTTACAGGACCCCGAGCTAGTGACTCGAGTGAGAATTTTGGCTCCAGATTATCGAGACCCCACTGGCGACCACGGTCACCACAAACTCTCGTCTCTGGATATCCTACATAATCGCACTTTTGCCAGCTTTGACCTCCGCAAAGGTGAAGGCTTAAATCGGGAGGATCTTGGAAGCTTGGAAAAAGCTTTTATTGCAGCCAGAGAGTTTGCTGAAAAACCAAGAGGCTGGCTAGTCATCATGGGATCCTATGGAACGGGTAAAACCCACCTTGCGGCTGCCATCGCCAATTTCCGCGCAGACAGCGAGTTACCTCCGTTGTTTATAGTAGTTCCTGACCTGCTGGATCACCTTCGGGCTACTTTCAATCCATCCAGCACTATCACTCTAGACCGGCGCTTCGAAGATGTTCGCACCTCTCTACTATTAATTTTGGATGATCTGGGTACACAAGTAACCTCACCCTGGGCAAAAGAGAAGCTATATCAACTCTTCAATTACAGGTACAATGCTGAACTGCCCACCGTGATTACAACTTCTACCAGCCTGGAAGAGATGGATCCCAGGATTCGTAGCCGGATGTTGGACAGACGCCTGTGCAGTATCTACGCTATAACCATACCCTCCTATACGGGTACAATCCCTAAGAAAGGTATTTCACGAACAGCTCGAAGAAAACCCTAGCTCTACCGAAATCCTAATTTTGAAGAAGTTGAATGATCCCGATCAGACATTCAAAATGCCAACCAAGAATCACGATATTTCACAGAAGAAATGACCTTGATTTCATATTCTCCCCGAGAATTACTTCCCATTCCACCCCACTTTGATCCATCAAAAACCAGTGAGATATGGAAAGTGTCTTACCAGGATCTTGCTAAGGCAGCCTCTGAATGGGCACGGCAACATGACATTCGTCCCGCCTACAAAGATAAGAACAAAGTATGTTTAATCGCAATCGATGTACAAAACTCTTTCTGCATTCCTGGTTTTGAGCTATTCGTTGCAGGTCGATCTGGAACAGGCGCGGTTGACGACAGCCGGCGATTATGTGAGTTTATTTATCGAAACCTGAACCGGATTACCCACATTACTTCCACCTTGGATACCCACCTGGCTATGCAGATTTTCCATCCGGTGTTTTTGATAAATGACCGGGGAGAACATCCTCAACCACTTACACTAATTTCCTACGAGGATTTGTTAGAGGGTCGTTGGAAATTCAATCCAGATATTGCTTACAGCTTAGAAATCGAACCCGAATATGGACAACAACACCTGCTTCACTATACCGAAGGTCTAAAGCAACGTCACAAATATGACCTTACTATTTGGCCTTACCACGTTATGTTAGGGAGCATAGGTCACGCGTTAGTCTCTTCAGTGGAAGAAGCTATCTTCTTCCATACCATTGCTCGATACAGCCAAGTAGATTTCGAAATCAAAGGAAATCGTCCATTGACTGAACATTACTCAGCAATCGATCCAGAGGTAATGAATGGACCAGAGGGGGAACCAATTGCTGAGGAGAATACCAGGTTCAATCAGAAATTACATGATTACGATATCGTGATTATTGCTGGGCAGGCTAAAAGTCATTGTGTTGCCTGGACAATCAACGATCTTCTGAGTGATATCCTAGCCATAAATAAAGATCTGGTCAGTAAGGTCTACCTTCTCGAAGACTGCACCTCACCCGTTGTTATACCTGGGATTATCGATTATAGCAACCAAGCAGATAAAGCTTTCAAGAAATTTGCTGATGCAGGAATGCATATTGTTCGTTCAACAGAACCATTCCTTTAATCAGACATCCTTTATCGGCATTGACAATGAATGATTTCTATGTAATACTTTGGAATATCTTATTGGATAGTTTGATATCTGGAGTATCAAATTATCATTTTGATGCCATTCTTAAGAAGAGGAGGTGTTGCCAACATGTCTGATAGTAGTAACTTACCAAGCGCTGTGGTAACCCTCCTCGTAGTTTATTAGGTTACCACAGCGCTGCAAGGAGTCGTCCAAAGAGGCGGCTTCTTGTTTTAAGAATACATGTTCAAAACTGAACAAGGTCAAGTGTTTAAAAAATACATACCAGTTCTAACCATAGTCGGAAAATCCAAGAGCGGAAAAACAACTCTTCTTGAGAAATTAATCCCGGAATTAAAACACCGTGGTTTTCGAATTGCAACGGTTAAACACCACACACATCCTGGTTTCGAAATTGACCATCCCGGTAAGGACACCTGGCGACATGCTCAAGCAGGTAGTGACTATGTGATTCTTGCGTCTCCTGATAAGATTGCCTGGATCAGAAGGCTGGATAAAGAATTAAGTCTGGATGAAATTACCGAAACGGTTTCAGGTGTTGACCTTGTTCTAACCGAAGGCTATAAGAGTGCTGGAAAAACCGCATTGGAAGTTGTCCGCAAGGAAAGAGGATTGGATATTATTTGCAGCCCAGATCAATTGTTGCTTATAGCAACAGATACACGCCTCGAGGTAGATGCCCCCCAATTTGATCTCAACGATTCTTCCAGTATCGCAGATTTTATTGAAAAGTGGGTTAACTCTTTGGAAAATAAGGATTTTTAACAGCATCAATCACTGGACGTATAATGAGGCTCGCCGCAAATTTTCCCATTTGCTCAGGCGTATAAGGTAAATCATTATCCAACCACCATCGAATCAACATGACCAAAGAAACCATCAGGTGGTTCGCAGCGATCTCTATCGGAAACGATTCTTCTTTTTTAATCCTAAAAATCTGGGGGGTTTCTTGTAATCCTATTTCTATAACTGGTTTTAACAACGTTAAGGTGTCAGTGCTATATAAAAGCACCTTACATAATTCACAATTCTTGTAAACATACTCAAAAATTAAAGTTCCTGTTTCTTCCGGATTCGACACCATCGAATGAGGAACCAACAATCCTTGGAATTCTTCTTTCATAGATTGTAATACAGCCGATAATAATGCTTCCTTGTCGGAATAATGTCGGAAGAAAGTAGCATATCCTACATCCGCCCTCTCGGTAATATCACGGATTGTAGTAGCTTCATATCCTTTCTCAAGGATTAACCCTATCAAGGATTCTTGCAACAACTTTCGGGTGCGTTTGATTCGCCGATCAACTGTCTCCATAATTCACACTTTCTATATTTATGGAATCACTATAAGCATCAAATCTCATAGTGTATTTGATAGTTTCAAATTTAGACAAACAGGGAAAGTCATTATTTTGAAGAACATTATTACAATCTTACAACCATCCGAAGTTTCTAATAAGAAATTTATATTCACAACCTTCGAATATCTAAAACGTATGATATACTTCGACGTCTCATGATATGAAATATAGTATATCATATTGGACACACAGTTTCACAATTTCTTGGAATAATAGATATCTGGTTTTGGAGAACAATTGCTAATTTCTGGAAGAGAACGAATACTGAATGGGTTTTACAGCAAATCTTCAGCTTTTGAACAACCTACTTTGTTAGAAGAAGAGAATCTTACCCATTTCTCGATAGAGATAAGAGATTTAACTAAAAGTTATAAAACTCCTGCAGGTGCTGTACCAGCTTTAAAGGGATTGAATCTAGAGCTAAATTATGGAGAATTCCTGGCTGTGCTGGGTAAATCCGGAGCGGGTAAATCCACCTTGATTAATATGATCACCGGAATCGATCACCCAGACTCTGGTGAAATATTCGTAGAAAAAATCCCTGTGCATGCCTTGAATGAAGACCAATGTGCACGCTGGAGAGGACTTAATTTAGGCATCGTGTTTCAGTTCTTTCAATTATTGCCCTCAATAAACCTGATCAAGAACATCACCATTGTAATGGATTTCTGCAACCGTTACCAACCTGAGGAACGGAAGGAGCGCGCAATGTATCTACTCGAACAGGTTGGTATTGCTGAACACGCTTTTAAAACCCCCTCAGAGATTTCTGGAGGTCAGCAGCAGAGAGCAGCCATTGCTCGTGCCTTGGCAAACGATCCACCTGTTATTGTAGCCGATGAACCTACTGGCAATTTAGATTCTCATACTTTGGGAGAGATTCTAGATCTATTTTCTACGCTTGTAGGAAATGGTAAAACTTTATTGGTCGTAACTCATGATAAAGAAGTTGCTTCCCGGGCGACACAGTGCGTCGAAATTCAAGATGGGAAAATCATTCCTGAGAAATGGGGGAGCAGCTTTTGAACTTAAGTGCACGTTGGGATAAAATCCTGAGAGATATACTGGAGAACCGCACTCGTTCTCTATTGGTAGTTTTTACTATTGCAATCGGACTCGCAGCTGTAGGGACAATAAACAACACAGTTCGGATTTTAAAGCGAGACTTGTTTGGACAATATGCATCAGTAAGACCCGCTAGTTTTTCTATTTACATTTCTCCTTATCAACAAGGGCTGGAAAATTCTGTTGAAGCTATGCGCGAAGTTGAGTTGGCTCAGGCTCAGAGGATCGAAACTGTCTCCATAATGCTAGCCAATGGACAGCGAAAAGACTTAAGGATGGTCGCAGTACCCGATTTCAATAACATAAAAGTCAATCGATTGAACTATACAGAAGGTGCATTGAAGCCAAGCCTGCGTGGAATATTGCTCGAACGCACCACAGCAAAGAGTCTAGCATTAGATACAGGTGACATACTTACAGTGGAAATTGATGATGGGAAGGATTATTCTCTAAGGGTTGATGGAATAATTCACGATATCACTGCAAGACCATATAAGATAAGCGGTGAAGCATTGGGTTATGTCTCAATGTCAACACTTGAGTGGCTGGGAAAAGAACCTTATTACAATCAAATGCAGTTGTTGGTTGCCGACCATAAAACAGACCGAGAACATGTGATGACCGTCGCTAGACAGGTTCGTGACCGGATTATTGAATCTTCAGGACATCAAGTTATTTCAATACAGGTACCTGGGGACAGTGGTCAACCAGGTGAATTCTGGGCTTCTAAACAGATTAATGGAATATTGTTAGTTTTGCAAATAATGAGTATTCTTGCCATTTTCTTATGTGCGGGATTGGTGATAAACACGATCTCAGCAGTCCTGGTCCAGCAAGTAAAACAGATTGGCATCATGCGTTCAGTAGGCGCGACTAGACGACAACTTACCCAACTTTATATGGTCTATGTGCTGGGACTTGGTCTAATAGGAACAATTATTTCCTTTCCTTTGGGATTACTTGGTTCTTGGGGATTTTTGGATCTTGCGGCGGGTTTCATTAACTTTGACGTAACCACTGTGAATCTGACCCCAAGTATCATCTTGCTTCAATTAGGATTAGGTCTAACGGTGCCCCTGGGTGCAGCGATGTTTCCAATAATTAAGGGTACTAGAATATCTGTTTATGATGCCATCTATCAGAACGGACTCAGCAGCGTATACAAACGAGGTTTGGTAGAGACATTACTAATCAGAATGAGGAATATTGATCCAACTATTTTGCTTTCATTGCGTAACACATTTCGAAATAAACCCAGGCTAGGATTCACTCTATTCACACTAACAATAGCGGGTGCTATGTTTATGGCGGTGTTCAGTTCATATTCAACTGTGAACAAACAAATTGACGAGTTAAGTCGTTATGTTGCATTCGATGCCTCAATAAATATTCCAGGTGGTGCCAATAAGTTCACAGTCGAACGGGAAGCATTACGCATCCCTGAGATCGAAGCTGCGGAGGGGTGGGCGATTTCGAACGGATTTATCGTTCACTCGGATGGCAATGAGAGTGATAGGATCGAAGTAGTTGGGTTGCCAGATAATCCCATTACTATTCAACCTCGCCTGGTCAAAGGACGCTGGTTAAATCCTTCCGATACATGGAAAGTAGTTGTGAATGAGGATTTGCTGGCAAAAGAACCAAGCGTAGATGTTGGAAATCAAATAAACTTAAAAATTGGAGGGGTTTCACGCGTTTTCGATGTTGTAGGCGTCGCATCCAAACATATGATGGGGTCAAGAATGTACATGAATTATGAGCAGCTAACCAAGCTCACCGGGAAACACAACCAAGTGGACGTGGTTCGTGTGCTGGCAACGCCAGGTGCATTTGGCACCCAATCCGAACAGGGTGTGATTGGGAAACAACTCGAGGATAGATTTGAAGAGACACAAATCAGTGAAGCTCAAAGTAGAACCCGCTATGAAATTTTTGCCACTTTCTCAAGTGCGTTTAATATTCTATTGATCATTCTTCTTCTTGTTGCATTCATTCTAGCAGTAATAGGTGGATTAGGTCTGGCTGGCACAATGGGTCTAAATATCTTGGAACGGACACGTGAGATCGGGGTCCTACGAGCAGTGGGTGCCTCGTACACATCCGTTCTGCAGGTTGTTGTGACCGAAGGTACCACTGTATCAGTCATCAGCTGGGTACTTAGTGCCCTGATCTCATATCCAGTTGGAAGAATTTTAGCTGAAGCAGTAGTCCGAGTATCTCTTGGCACCGCGCCTGCCTTCCGATACTCTTTTGCCGGATTGCTTATCTGGCTGGTGATTATTGTATTAATTGGAATTATCTCCAGTCTGGCTCCTGCAAGAGATGCAGCTCGCCTCACTGTACGTGAAGTCTTGAACTACGAATAAACTTGCGAATCACGCCAGGAAAATTATTAATGCTCTCAGAATCCTATAAAAAGAACAGCTTCATCCCCAAAAATGGTATGAAAAACCTTATTCGGCTGAACAACGTCGTTAAGACTTACAATTCAACCGCTGGAACTTTTACGGCTCTCAAAGGGATCGATATAGAAATCAACAACGGCGAATTTGTTTCTATTGTAGGTAAAAGCGGAAGCGGTAAGACGACCTTGATGAATGTGCTCACAGGCATTGATCGACCCAGCGCGGGAGAAATTTTCATAGCCGACACAGCAATTCACAAATTGGACGAAGGTGAAATGGTAAATTGGAGAGGAAAAAATGTAGGTATCGTCTTCCAGTTTTTCCAGCTACTGCCGACCTTGACCGTTCTAGAGAACGTCAAGCTTCCAATGGATTTTTGTAAAGTCTACCTCCCAAATGAACGGAATCAGCGAGCGCTCGATTTACTTGAATTGGTAGGAATCCTGGATTTTGCTGAAAAATTACCCAGCCAGCTATCAGGAGGACAGCAACAAAGCGCTGCTATTGCCAGAGCGTTAGCGAATGATCCTAAGATTATCGTCGCAGATGAACCCACTGGAAATCTAGATTCTCAGATGGCAGAGCAGGTGATTCGCCTTTTAGAACAACAAGTTGAAGAGGGTAAGACTGTACTTATGGTGACTCACGACGACGAACTAGCTAAACGAGCGTCCCGCACAATCATTTTAGCTGACGGGGAAATTATCTCTCAATAATTTCGATTAATTATGGAGTAAAGACTTTTAGAGCACCAGGGATTACCTGGTACACAATCTCTCTAGTCTCTACGGAAAAAATCTCACCATCTGCCTGGATTGGTGTTGGGATTTGAGACAGGATGGAGAGATATTTTGTTCTATGCTCGTGGATTTCCGGCTCATTCACATGAGATCCATTCTGGGTTTTGGGTAAAAGCTGAAAAGTTCTTAATCGCCCCAAGGCAGGGGCATAAACAAAATCCAAGAATCCATCATCCATGATCGCGTTAGGGGTCATGAAGAATACTCCCCCCGTTCGTCGGCTGTTTCCTACGGAGACGAGTGTGATCGAACCATGGTATTCGCCGTCGTCCCATTTTAGATGCATATCCCAAGTGGGGTGTTTGATGATCGCAATCACCGCAGCTGTCATGTACCTGATCACCCCACGCAGCCAGGTCAGGCGAATGTTCTCAAGAGTGACCATCGGTTCTAAACCAACCGCAGAGTTGTTATCAAAGAACCTCCCATTAACTGATCCTAAATCAATGGTACGGGTATTGCCAGCCGCGATTACTCTGGCAGCTTCGCTTGGATCACCCGGAATCCCTAAAATATCGGTCAAATCATTAGCGGTACCCATGGGAATGAATCCAATTGGACCTGCAGGATAATCTCGCTGCGGAGTAGCTTGCATCAATCCATTGACTACTTCGGAAAAAGAGCCATCCCCACCTATGGAAATCAGAGGAGTGTTTCTTTCTTTAACCGCTTCCGAAGCTAATTCGATTCCATGATTAGGACGATCAGTGACCTTCATAACGAAATCGATTCCTGCTTGTCGAAGAATCGCTTCAACTTCTGAGGCTCGACGGCCAGTTTCCCAACGATTTGCGTAAGGATTCAAAATTGCTGTGGCAGGCATATGATTCTCCTATCGTTTACCCAGTTCTGGAAAAGTACTTACTCAGGCGGTGAATTGCGATTATTTGTCAATTAGAAGCTGGAAAGTCTTTATGGTGATTTCTTCTCATTCCTGGCTCTCGACTTCGATGCTTTACTCATGCTGATGATACCATCTTTATAACACGAAGTGGGCGAATCTCTCGAATGGAATTTTGGTTCATGATCTACCAGGTATAGCATGACCTTGTGAAAGTAAGATCAGGAAAAGAAGGAAACGGTTTCCTGGAGAGCATTCTTAGTTTGAAGGATGTGGTCCTGGGTTGTAAAGGGACCGAGACTGAAGCGAACTGCGCCACCGATTTTAGCTGTTCCCAATTGCTGGTGCAACAGGGGAGCACAATGGAGACCTGTACGGCAGGCAAGGTGGTGCTCAAGGTTAAGCATTTCACCTATGTCGGAAGCCTCCACACCCTCCAGGTTGAAGGACAGGACCGCAATGTGGTCATTAAGATCTTCCTGGCAATAGAGAATTGTCCCTGGGAGATTGGCAATCTGGTCGCGCAGCATCCGGGTGAGCTCCATTTCCTGACCATGGAGGTTGTCCATCCCTTTAGATTGGAGCCACTGAACTCCAGCGTGCAAGCCAGCGATTCCGAGAGTGTTGAGAGTGCCGGCTTCCAGGCGATAGGGATATTCTTCCGGATGCATTCTTTCAGCAGATCGGACTCCGGTGCCCCCCACCCGGGTGGGTCGTATCTCAATTCCCTCCCCAACATAAAGGCCACCGATGCCGGTGGGACCGAGGAGGGATTTATGCCCAGTGAATGCGACCAGGTCAATATGTTGCTCCTGCACATCGATGGGCACCTTTCCGGCAGATTGCGAAGCGTCGATGGCAAAAGGAATGCCAGCCTGGCGGCAGAAATACCCAATCTCACGAATTGGCTGGATGGTGCCGATGACATTGGAAGCATGGTTCACGATCACCAGGCGGGTGTTGGAACGGAAGCGCTTTCGAATATCGTCCGGATCAATAAAACCTGCATTATTAAAGGAGACATAATCAACCTGAACTCCTTCTAGTGAAAGATGATAGAGTGGTCGCAAGACAGAATTGTGTTCAAGGGTGGTGGTGATGGCGTGATCACCAGGGCGGAGTATCCCATTGATGATTATATTCAGGGAGTCGGTGGAGTTGTAGGTGAAGCAAAGGCGGTCCGGATCATTTCCATTAAATAGATCGGTTAACTGTTGGCGGGTGCTTTCTACGATTGCACCAGCTTCTAAGCAAATGTCGTAACCAGCTCGCCCAGGATTAACCCCATATTGACGGTAGAATTGATCCATGTAGGAATAGACTTCCTCCGGCTTGGGAAAAGAAGTGGCTCCATTATCCAAATAAATTAATTCGCTCATAATAACCTCTCCTTGATTTGGATAATAAAATTCATCGGCCTACCTGAACGTATCCAATCTCCCCAAGAAAGATCGCTTCCAGGATTCGGTCTCTCGAAGCAGCAATCTGACGGGCGATGGCCTTCCGGATGCCAGGGATATCTCCCCTCTCCAAGGCGTCCACCACTTCCTGATGCTCCCGGACCATCTCGGTGCTGCTGTCTCGCAAGCGGAGCCCCAGGTGGAAGAAACGCTCCATTTCGTTTAATAATTTCTCGAGGGTTTCATACAGACGGCGATTGCCGGTGGCTTCTGCCAAAGCCAGGTGGAATCTGCGGTTGGTCTCCAGGAAAGCAATCCGGCTTTGGGGGTCGTCCGGGTCATAGCTGACCACTGACAACTCTTTGAGGATGTTTATCAGGGGAGCCGAAGGATTCTGGGCAGCCCGCTCAGAGGCAGTCAACTCCAGGATCATGCGCAAGTCGAAAAGGTCTTGAATATCCTTGATTGTGATTGGGGCAACCATGTACCCCCGCCCAGGAAGGCGTAGCACCAATCCCTGGTGGCAGACCTGAGTAAGAGCCTCACGGACAGGAGTCTTGCTCATGTCATAACGTCGGGCAAGTTCACGCTCCGAGACTACCTGACCTGGCGAAAGGTCGCATAACAAGATTTCCTGGAGCAGGCGTAGATAAGCCTTCTCTGATAGTGAAGTAAGAGATTCATTGGTTATCATTGAGCACCAGCCAATTTAATAACTTGGTATACCACAGATATATCATAGCTATCTTAAATAATCAAGGGAGATTCTAATTTAGAACCATTGTATATAATTTTAACAACCGTGGAAATAATAAAACCGCGACCGGTGACTTCACTTCGTAAAAGTGTACTATCTCTCCCAGTTATTCACGATCTTATCAATCTCGCTTTCAGTTTCAGACGTGCTACCTCTCGGTGCAATAATTCTTGTTCCCTGTATCTGCACTCATTTGTGGATAATTAAAATTGACATTCACCAAACAAAAGGGGATAAGACATTGGCGTATCAAGAGGAAGATAATGGTTTAATCTAGGATACAAAAGTCGGTGATTTACATTTATGGTAGAGCCATTAAGAAAGGAGAAGGAGCACCAATTGGTGATGAAAATTATCGAGGTAACAGAAGGCTGGAAAGGACCTGGCAAGCGTGATGCGCTGATTGAAAATTTATAGCTAGAAGAAGATGGACTTCACAAGGACATGTCCAAAAAGGGTATGTACGAATGGTGGTATTTTGACGCGCACCTGGATAATGGTTATACAATCGTGATCATTTTCTATGCATCCAATCCTAACCCCGGCAGAGAGGCAAAATTGGTATAGAAATCGTT